>Ga0209084_1002343_pt1 | contig 14814 bp, 12 predicted proteins | sample C_130820_MF_Meta_FD_187309 | JGI IMG/M metagenome (GOLD analysis project Ga0209084, IMG submission 187309) | Freshwater microbial communities from Lake Croche, Canada to study carbon cycling - C_130820_MF_MetaG (SPAdes) (version 2) | ecosystem: Environmental > Aquatic > Freshwater > Lake... | reverse complement strand
TGGTTTCAATGAATGTTGTGCGATGGGTGGCGCGCGCTTGGGCGATTTGCACCTTGATTTTTGCCGCGGGCGTAACTTTTGCGCAGACGCCTGCGGCCCTGCTGGCCCACTACAAGACCCAAGCCCTGGGCCAAGCGGCGGGTGACGCAGCGCGCGGACAGGCGTTTTTCACCAGCACCCATGGCAATGAGTGGAAATGCGCCTCCTGCCATGGCGCTGTGCCCACGGGCAAGGGCGAGCACGCTATGACCCACAAGGTGATCGAACCGATGGCGCCGGCCTTTAATTCACAGCGCTTTAGCGATCTGGCCAAGTCGGAAAAGTGGTTCCGCCGCAATTGCAAAGACGTTTTGGCCCGTGAATGCAGTGCTGCCGAGAAGGCCGATGTGCTGGCATGGCTGCTCAGCCTGAAATAATTTTTAAGGAACTCTATGAACTCCCCTCTTTTAAGCTGGCGCCCTTTAGGCGCTGTGCTGGTGTTGCTCCTGTGCGCTGGCGCCACCTGGGCGCAGCCCGCCGGGCTCAAGGGTGCACCGGCCATCTTCACCGCCGAATGCACCAGTTGCCATATCGGCTACGCGCCGGCACTGACGGGCGAAGCCAGTTGGCGCGCAATCATGGCGGGGCTGGACAAGCATTTCGGGGTAGACGCCTCCATCGATGACAGGGCGCGTCAGACCATTACCGCCTGGCTGCTGGCGCATGCTTCAAAAGATAGCCGCTACGCCAAGCCCAGTGCAGACTTTCGTATCAGTACCAGCGCCTGGTTTGTGCGCCAGCATGAGGAGGTGGGCAGCAAGGTCTGGAAGCGTGCCAGCATCAAGAGCGCGGCCAACTGCGGCGCGTGCCACAGCGGCGCAGCGCGCGGCGATTTTGATGAAGATCGCGTAAAGATTCCCCAATGAACTCGCCCAAAACCACCCCAGACACCACCCCACCAAGCGCCCAACTCATTTGGGATGCCCCGACACGGGTTTTCCATTGGCTTTTGGTGCTGTGCGTGGCCGGTGCTTGGGTTACGGCCGAGAGCGAGCGCACCAAGCTGCTGCACCTGAGCTTTGGCTACTGCGCCGGCGCCTTGGTGCTGTGGCGTTTGGTGTGGGGTTTGTTCGGCAGCCGCTATGCGCGCTTCACCGATTTTGTGAAAAGCCCGGCGGCTGCTTGGGCCTATTTGCGTGGCTATTTACCCTGGGTGACCGGCGCTAAACCCCATGCCTATGTCGGCCACAACCCGGCGGGCAGCTGGGCGGTGCTCGGTTTGTTGGCGCTGCTGGCTGGCGCTGTGGCCAGTGGTTGGTGGGCCGAGCAGTCCGATGCACTGGAAGTCGCCGGCGAGCTGCACGAGGCGCTGGCCAACGGCCTGTTGCTATTGGTGGGCGTGCACGTGCTGGCCGTGGTGGCCACGGGTTTGTTGCAGCGCGAAAACCTGGTTCGCGCCATGGTGACGGGGCGCAAACAGGCCCATCAAGCCCAGGCGATAGGCTCAGCACATCCCTTGCTTGGCGCATGTGTGGCCTTGGCGACCGTGGCTCTTTGGTTGGCGATTTATACCGGCCAGCTACCAGGACTGACTGCCTAAAGTCTGCGGGCAGGGCGTCTCAGTGCGTGTGCGCATCAGTGTGCGCTAGCGGCGTCGGGTGGTGGGGCTACTGCCGGGCCGCTGTAGGGCGGCGCCTTCAGTGGCTGGCTCAGCCAAATAATCGGAATCAGCAATAAGAATATCAAGGCCGAGCCGAGAAAGATGTCATTGGCGGCCATGGTGAAAGCCTGCTGGTCGATCAGCCGGTTGATGCTGGACAAGCCCTGTGCTTGGCTCATCCCCATGCTGGAAAAACCGCTGATGGCCCCCGTGGCTGCCTGGTTGGTTAGGTTGACAGTTTCCGTCAATACTGCGTGGTGCATGGCTGCCCGGTCTTGCCACAAGGTGATGGTGATCGAGGTGCCAAACGAGCCACCCAAAATGCGCATGAACGTCGATAAACCCGAGGCCGAAGGCATTTGGGCCGGTGCGATGCCACTGAGCGTGAGTGTGGACAGGGGAATAAAGAAAAACGCTACCGCGATGCCCTGAATAATCGTCGGCAGCATGATGGTGGCGAAGTCCGCTTGCGTGTTGAAGTGCGATCGCATCCACAAAACCAGCGAGAACATCACGAAAGAAAAAGTCGCCAATGAGCGCGGGTCAAACTTTTGAATGTTCTTGCCCACCACCGGGGACAACAGCATGGCAAATATGCCCACGGGCGCGAGCATCATTCCCGCATCGGTCGAGGTGTAGCCCATGAACTGCTGCAGCCACAAAGGAAACAGCACCAGGTTGCCGATAAACAGACTGTAGGCAACGGCCAGGCAAATCGAGGCCCAGCGAAAGTTGCGCATTTTGAGCAGACGCAGGTCGACCACGGGGTGTTTGTCGGTCAGTTCCCAGGCCAAGAAGAAAATCCCGGCAATGCCCGCCACAGCTGCCAAAGTGATGATTTCGGCGGAGTGGAACCAATCGACCTCTTTGCCCCGGTCCAGCATGATTTGCAAAGCGCCAACCGCAAGCACCAAAAGCGTCAGGCCCACGGTGTCGATAGGCAGTTTTTGCCGGGGTGACTCGCGTTTTTTGAATATCGTCCAGGTAATAAAGGCCGCGCCTATGCCCACCGGCACGTTGATGTAAAAAATCCAGCCCCAGTGCGCGTTATCGGTAATCCACCCGCCCAAAAGCGGCCCCAGCACGGGCGCCACCAGCGTGGTCATGGCCCACATGGCCATGGCCATCCCGGCCATCGCCGGCGGGTAGCTCGAGAGCAGCAGGGTTTGGGCCAGCGGCATCATCGGGCCGGCCACAAAGCCCTGGAAGGCGCGCATGGCGATCAGGGTCGGCATATTGGGCGCCAAGCCGCACAGCCAGGAGGCCAGCACAAAGAGCAGCACGCTCAGCGTGAACAGGCGCACCTGCCCAAAGCGCTGCGACAGCCAGCCTGTCAGCGGCACGGCAATCGCGTTGGCCACACCAAAGCTGGTGACCACCCAGGCGCCCTGGTTGGGGCTGACGCCCAGGTCGCCGGCAATGGCTGGAAGCGACACATTGGCGATGGACGAGTCCAAGACGTTCATAAAGGTCGCCGTCGAGAGCGCGACCGTTCCCCAAAAGCGGGCTGCGCCTTGCAGTGGCGGGTGGCTAAAGCCAGTGCCTGGGCCGGGAGTTGCCATGGTCTGCTTAGGAGTGTTTGCCGTCGGTGGCGGCGGCTTTGGGCGCGGGGTTGCCCATGTTGGCGGCGATCACGCGCTGGATTTCAGCCGTGGCCTGGCCGTCCACCAATTCATACACATCGGTTTGCACCGCCGAGGCCGCTTGCGGGGCATCGGCCAGGGCTTTTCCGTTTTGCGCCGTCACGTCGACGGTCGCTTCCATGGACAGGCCCACGCGCAGCGGGTGCGCGCTCACTTGCGCCGGGTCCAGGGCGATGCGCACCGGCACGCGCTGCACCACTTTGATCCAGTTACCCGTGGCGTTTTGCGCTGGGAGCAGAGAAAACGCCGCGCCCGTGCCTGCGCCCAAGCCGACCACGGTGCCTTTGTAGTCCACCTTCTTGCCATACACATCGGCCGTAAGCGTTACCGGCTGGCCTATGCGGATATTGCGCAGCTGGGCTTCTTTGAAGTTGGCGTCCACCCACAGGGCATTGAGCGCCACCACCGACATCAGCGGGCTACCGGCGGCCACGCGCTGGCCCAGTTGCACAGAGCGTTTGGCCACATAGCCGTCGACCGGGGCGGGCAGGGTGGCGCGGTGCAATGCCAAATAGGCCTCGCGCACTTTGGCCGCTGCGGCCTGCACGCTGGGGTGCGAGGGCACTTGTGTGTTGTCCGTCATCGTTTGGGCACTTTGCAATTGGTCACGGGCGGCCAGCACAGACGCTTTGGCGGTGGCCAGCGCGCTTTGGGCTTGGCGCAGTTGCGATTGCAAATGCGCGATTTCTTCAGCCGAAACCGCGCCCACGCCGCTGATGGACTGGCGGCGTGCCAGGTCGTCGCTCAAGCGGTTGATGTCGTTTTGCGCGCGCACCACATCGCCCTCGCGCACCGCGATTTGCGCCTCCAAGGTGCTGTTGCTGGCGTAGAGCATGCGTGCTTGGCGCACCGCCTGCGCCAGGTTGGCCTCGGCCAGGGACAGCGCCATTTTGGCGTCGGCCGCATCCAGGCGCACCAGGGGCTGGCCGGCTTTCACAAAATCGGTGTCATCAGCCAGGATCGCGGTCACGGTGCCACCAATTTGCGGCGTAATTTGCACTACATTGCCCTGCACATAGGCGTTGTCTGTGGATTCTTGGTGGCGGCTGCCAAACCATTCGTAGCCGCCATAGCCCAGCGCGGCTGCCACGGCCAGGCCGGCCAGGGTCAGGGCTTTTTGCCTGGCGCCGCCGGGCGCGGGTGTGGGGGCGGAGGCCGGGGAATTTGAAGTAGTGCTCATGGGAAATGCTCTTGAAAAAAATCAGGGGGTGGCTTGGGCCACGGACGTCGGTGCGCTGTAGCCGCCACCCAAGGCACGCAGCAACTGGGCTTGGGCGTCCAGGGCGCGGGCTTGTAAATCGATGGCCTGGCGCTGGTGCGCCACTAGCGCGTTTTGTGCATTGATGACCGCGCTTTGGGCCAGCAGGCCGGCTTTGTGGCGCTGCTGGGCAATTTGCAGCAGGCTTTGGGCATTGACCTGGGCCGCTTGCTGCTCGCGTTGTTGTTGGGCGATAGAACGCAGGCTGATGAGCTGCTCATTGACCTCGCGCACCGCCTCAAATACCAGGCCGTTGTAGGCGGCAATGGCGCCATCCAGGTCAGCCGCTTTGCCGCGCAGTTGGGCGCGCAGACGGCCGCTGTCAAACACGGGCAACCGCAGCGCAGGGCCTGCGCCCCACTGCTCGCTGCCGCTGCGGGTGATGTTGCTCCAGCCCACGCTGTTGAGCCCCACAAAGCCGCCTATGCTGATGTTGGGATAAAACTGCGCTTTGGTCTGCGCCATGTCAGAGGTCGCCGCCTCAATCCGCCAGCGTGCCGCCACGATGTCCGGGCGCCGGCCCAAAAGGTCTAGCGGCAGGCTTTCTTGCACCGGGGCCTTGCGCACTGCTTCAATGCGCGCCTCGGGCATCACCAGGGCCGAGGGGGCCACGGCGCACAGCGCGGCCAGGCTGTTGCGGGTCACGGCGATTTGCTCTTGCAGGGCCTCGATTTGCTGGCGAATCTCGGGTAAGGTGATCGGGCCAGAGAGAAATTCGAGCTGGCTGTCCAGGCCCGCGTCGCGCCGGGCCCGCCCGATAGCATGGGCCTGCTCGCGTTGGGCCAAAAAGCTTTGCTGCAAAGCCTTTTGCGCTTGCAGGCGCAGCAACGCAAAGTAGCTGCGCGTCACTTGCGTGGACAACAGCAAGCGCGCTTGCTGCAGCTCGGCGAGGGCCGCCTGGTTTTGCCCGATGGCGGCGTCCAGCGCGGCGCGGTTCTTGCCGAAAAAGTCCCACTCATAGCCCAGGTTGAGTTGCAAATTGGCCGTCTCGTAGACACCCCCGGCCAAGGGTGGCGGGTACATGCCTTGGCTGCTAAAGCGCTGGCGGCTCAGATCCACTGCCGCGTTGGATTGCAAACCGTCGGCCGAGCCAAGCACCTCGGTGAGTGCTTGAGCGCGTGCTACGCGCGCAGCGGCCGCTTGCAGGCTGGGGCTGCCTTGCAGCGCCTGCGTAACCAGCGCGTCCAGACCTTTGTCGCCAAAGCTGCGCCACCACTGGCTGTCAAAGTCGCTGGCGCTCAGGGCCAGGGGCGCTGGCGCTTGCAAGCCCAGCGTGGCCGGCGCCAAAGCCGTGCCCTGGGGCCCAATGCCCGAGAAATCGGCGCAGGCGCCTAGCGTAAAAATGGCGGCCAGCGTCAGGGCCGCGCGGCTAGGCCGCATCGCTGTAGCCGGGGGAGGTAATCGGTGTGGGTTCATAAATTGGCTCGTTCGGGCCGGTGGCGCCGTGAAGGGCAGCAGCGTTAGACAACATTTTTTGCAGCAGGGTTTTCAGGGTTTCAAATTCGGTGGCGCTGAGGCCTTGCAGGTGCGCATTGAGCACGCTGCTCAACACGCCAGGCAGGGTTTGGGCGGCGCGTTGGCCGGTCTCTGTCAAGAGGATGTTGATGACCCGCCGGTCACTGGCCGAGCGGCTGCGCTGGCACAGACCTTTGGCCTCCAGGCGATCAAGCATGCGGGTCATGGCGCCGGCGTCCAATTGGCAGTGGCGCGCCAGTTCAGCAGCAGTCGAGGCAGTGCCCGAGGACAGCTTGAGCAGCGGCAGCCACTGGGCATTGGTCAGCGCCGAACCGGCCAATTCGGTCTCCACCGAGTGGGCCAGGCTCACCAATATGCGGCGCATCAGATAGCCAATGCTCTCTTCGGGCAGGTAGGACTCTGCGCTGTAAAACACCGGCCTGTCCGCGCCACCGCTATCGTGCGATGCGGTCTTATCTGAGGCTGGATTCGGGTTTACCATGAGAAGATTGTAATGCTTGCATAGGCAATGATTGGCGTGGCATGGAAAAAATTATTCTCAGAATAAGCAGGGTGTCCGCCAATAGGGCGGTGGACAATGGCAGATGTTTTATGCATTTGGGTAAACCGTTTTGGCCAATTTGACCCCCTCAGGCGCACCCGGCGCACGTGGTGCACCGCCCCACGGCCAGCGCCTGGCCGCTGGCCTGGCCCTTGCTGTGCTGGGTGCGGTGGCCTTTAGCGGCAAGGCCATCATCGTCAAGCTGGCCTACCGCTATGGCGTGGATGCCATCACATTGCTCATGCTGCGCATGCTGCTGGCACTGCCTTTTTTTATGCTGATGGTCTGGTGGACGGGCCGCGCGCGTTTGGGTGTCAAGCCGCCGCCTTTGACTTCGGCCGACGCCTTGGGCGTGCTGTGGCTAGGCTTTTGCGGCTATTACTTGGCCAGTTTTTTGGACTTCGCGGGGCTGGCCTACATCAGCGCTTCTTTTGAGCGCCTGATTTTGTACCTCAACCCCACCATCGTCGTGATTTTGGGCGCCGTGCTGTACCGCCGCCCGATCCGGCGGGCGCAGTGGCTGGGGCTGGCGATCAGTTATGCGGGAGTGGTCTTGGTGTTTGGCCACGAGGTGCAGCTTTCGGGCGAGGGCGTCTGGCTGGGCTCGGCTTTGGTGTTTGGCAGCGCGGTCAGCTATGCGCTTTATTTGTCTTACAGTGGCGAAATGGTGCGCCGCCTGGGCGCTTTGCGCTTGGTGGGCTGGGCCAGCTGTGTGGCCTGTGTGCTGTGCATAGGCCAGTTTTTACTTTTGCGACCTCTGGAAAGTTTGCAGATTCTGGCGCCGCAGGTCTGGTGGCTCTCGGTGCTCAATGCCACGGCCTGCACCGTGATTCCCGTGGTGCTGGTGATGCTGGCCATCGAGCGCCTGGGCTCGGGCTTGGCCTCGCAGGTGGGCATGGTCGGGCCGATGTCGACTTTGCTGATGTCGGCGTGGGTGCTCGATGAGCCGCTCACTTACTGGGTGCTGGGCGGCACGGTGTTGGTGTTGGCAGGGGTTTTTGTGTGCAGCCGCAGTCCGACTGCAGAACGGCAATTTTCACAAGAGGTAGACGATGGACTTGCAAATCAAAGGTAAATGGGCCCTGGTCTGCGGCGCAAGCCGGGGGCTGGGTTTGGGTTGCGCCGAGGCGCTGGTGCGCGAGGGCGTCCATGTGCTGATCGTTGCCCGGCGCGAGGCGGTACTGTCCGAGGCGGCGCAGGCGCTGCGGGCGCTGGGAGGTGCCCAAGTGCTTGCCTGCGCGGCCGATATCACCACCGAGGCCGGGCGCGCGCAGGTTTTTGCGCTGCGCAAAGAATTTGACATCGTGGTCACCAACGCCGGCGGACCCCCGTCCGGTAACTTTCGCGACTGGGGCCGCGAGGACTGGATCCGCGCGGTCGAGGCCAATATGCTCACGCCCATCGAGTTGATCAAGGCGACGGTGGACGGCATGGCGGCGCGCGGCTTTGGGCGCATCATCAACATCACTTCGGGCGCGGTGAAGTCGCCCATTGAGGCGCTGGGCTTGTCCAACGGCGCGCGCAGCGGGCTGACCGGCTTTGTCGCCGGCCTGGCGCGCTCGGGCATTGCGGCCCAGGGCGTCACGGTCAACAACCTGCTGCCCGGCGCTTTTGACACGGACCGGCTCCAAAGCCTGTTTGCCACCACGGCCGGCAAAACCAGCCAGACGGTGGATGCGGTGGCGGCGCAAAGGCGCAAGTCGATTCCGGCGCAGCGCTTTGGCCAGCCGCAGGAGTTTGGTGCAGCTTGCGCGTTTTTGTGCAGCCCTTTGGCGGGCTACATCACGGGTCAAAACATCTTGGTCGATGGCGGCGCCTTCGGCGGCACTTTTTAGGCTTTGGCTGTGCTTTGGCGTTGGGACGACAAAACAATGCCCGAGACGATCAGCACAAAGGCCAGTGCGTGAAACAGCTCGGGCGTTTCGCCCAGAAAAATCGTTGACAGCAGCGCCGCAAACAGGGGCGTCAGGTTCATGAAAAAGCCCGCCACCGTGGGCCCCACCAGCGCCACGCCGGCACCCCAGGCGCGGTAAGCCAGCAGCGCCGGCCCCAGCACGATAAAGGCCAAGGCCGCCGCCAGCGGCCAGCCCAGTACCAGACGCGGCGCAGCCAGGCCCCATTCCAGCGAAGCGCAGGCTAGCGCCCCAAGCAGGCCAAAAGCAATTTGCGCCAGCAAAAACGCCGCCCAATCGCTGCGCAGCGGCGCCGACTCGGGACTGGGGTGGGCCAGCATCCAGCTGTAATAGGCCCAGCCGATCGAGGCGACCAGCATGTACACATCACCGGCCACCCATTGCACACCAATCAACAAGTCCCACTGGCCCCGGCACAGCACCAGCACCACCCCGCCAATCGAAAGCACTGCGCCCAGTGTTTGCCGTGGGCTAATACCGGTACCAAAAAACAGGCGGCCGATCAGCAGCATCCACACCGGCGTGCTGGCGCCCACCAGGGTGACGTTCATGGCGGTGGAACTGGTCAGCGCCAGGTACTGCATGGCGTTGTAGCTGGCGATGCTGAGCGTGCCCAGCAGCAAAAAGCGGCGCCACTGCGCCCACAACGGGCTGTCTCGGCGCAAGACCCAGGACGCCAGAGGCAAAAGCAGGCAAAAGGCCAGCACCCAGCGCAGCAAATTGAGCGTCATGGGCGAAACCAGCCCCCCAATCATGCGCCCGACCACCGCATTGCCCGACCACAGCAGGGGCGCCAGCGTCAGCAAAAGGACGGAGCGCAGCGAAAGCGTGGGGGGCAGGGCCATGGCTGCACTGTAACTTTGAAGTGTCTGCATGGCGGGCGGCGGCGTCAAAGCCCCCAGGCCGGCGGCCGACTGCGTGCTGGGCCGATAATCCCTCGGTTTAATTCCAACCCACCCGTCCGGAGCTTGTTTATGTCCTCACCTCTGTCCCGTTCTATCCAAATCGACCAACATGGCGGCCCCGAAGTCATGCGCTTGGTGCACATCGCCGTGGGCGAACCCGGCCCGGGCGAAGTGCGCATCGCCCACCGTGCGGTCGGCCTGAACTACATCGACGTGTACCAGCGCAGCGGCCTGTACCCTATGAATTTGCCCGTCCAACTGGGCATGGAAGCCTCGGGCGTGATTGAAGCCGTGGGCGAAGGTGTCACCCACTTAAAGGTGGGCGACCGCGCCGCCTACGCCAGCCAGCCTCCCGGCGCCTACTGCGAGCGCCGCGTGTTGCCCGCCAAGTGTGTGTGCAAACTGCCTGACGCCATCAGCTTTGAGACAGGCGCTGCCATGATGCTCAAGGGCCTCACGGTGCAGTATTTGCTCAAGCGCACCTTGCCCCAGGGCGGCTTGCAAGCTGGCGACCATGTGCTCTTTCATGCCGCCGCCGGTGGCGTGGGCCTGATCGCTTGCCAATGGGCGCGCGAGATGGGCTTGCAGCTGATCGGCACGGCCGGTTCAGACGAAAAATGCGCACTGGCCAAAGCCAACGGCGCGGCGCATGTTGTCAACTACGGTACAGAAGACTTTTTGGCACGCGTGAAGGACATTACCGGGGGCAAAGGCGTCAAAGTGGTGTACGACTCGGTGGGCAAAGACACCTGGGACAAGTCGCTCGATTGCCTCTCGCCCTTTGGCCTGATGGCCAGCTTTGGCAATGCCTCGGGCCCGGTCGCGCCTTTTGCGCCGGCCATGCTCGGCGGCAAGGGTTCGATTTATGTCACCCGCCAAACCCTGTTTAGCCATATTTCCAGCCGCGAAAGCACCCAGGCCATGGCCGACGACTTGTTCGGCGTGGTGGGCAGCGGCAAAGTACATATCGAGATCGGCCAACGCTACGCCCTGGAAGATGTGCAACAGGCGCACCGCGACCTGGAAGCGCGCAAGACCACCGGCTGCACCATCCTGACTCTGTGAGTCCGGGTCTGGGCATGGCGGGTGCCCAATCCGATGTGGCGCCGGGCATGCTGCGCTGGGCCATTGCCCTAACGCTGCTGGTCAATGCGCTGGTGATGCTCACCCCCCTCATTAACGAGGGGGACTCGGTGCTTTATGCCGCGCTATCGCAGCACATGGTGCAAAGCGGGGACTACTGGTCGCTGGTGCTCGAGGGCAAAGACTGGCTGGACAAGCCGCACTTTCCGTTTTGGCTGGGGGCGCTGTCCTTTAAGCTCTTGGGCATCAGCCCGCTGACCTACGCGCTGCCGGGCTATGTTTTTCATGTGCTGGGGGCCTACTACACCTACCGCATTGCGCGCTTGTTCTATGGACGGGGTACCGCACTGCTGGCGCTGTTGGTGTTTGTGTCGACCTACCATGCCATGTACAGCACCACAGCGCTCAAAGCCGAGGCCTTTCTGACCGGTAGCATCACCGGCGCCTGTTACTACTGGCTGCGCTGGGACATGGCGCACACATGGCGCCACCTTTTGCTGGGCGCCGCCTTGAGCGCCATGGCGGTGATGACCAAGGGCATCTTCACCCTGATCACCATCAGCAGCGGCTTGGTGTGTTTGTGGGCCTACCAGGGGCGCCTGGGCCAACTGCTGCGCCTGCGCTGGCTGGCTGCGCTGGGGCTGACGCTCTTGTTTTTGGCGCCGGAAATTTACGCCTTGTTCTGGCAGTTTGACAGCCACCCGGACAAAGTTGTTTTTGGGCAGACAGGGGTTTCGGGCATCCGTTTTTTCTTGTGGGACAGTCAGTTTGGTCGCTTTTTTAATTCCGGGCCTATACGCAACGTCGAGGGCAATCCTTGGTATTTTGTGCACGTGTTTTTGTGGGCGTTTTTGCCCTGGGTAGCTACGTTTGGCATGGCCCTGGTGCAAGGATTGCGCGGTTTTGGACAGCGCAGCGCGCCGGAACGTGCGGCCTTTGTTTATTTGTGCGCCAGCTTTTTCGTGACCTTTGCGCTGTTCAGTGCCACTGCGTTTCAGCTCGATTACTACACCGTCATCGTCTATCCGTTTGCTGCGATCGTGTGCGCTGATTTTTTACATTCGCGTTTGCAGACGGGTGTTAGCAAGCGCTTGCTGGCCGCCCAATGGGTAATGACCCTGATCACCCTGGGCTTGGCCTGGGTGATTTGTCTTCAAGTAGGGCAGGCGCCGCTCACTGTGTTTTTGACTCTGGCATGCGTCGCCTGGCTCGCTTACGGCTTGGCCAGGCGCAAGGCGGGGCCGACGATGGCGCTTTTGGTGCATCCGGTGCTGGCGGTGAACCTGCTGTATCTGGTGCTCGAAGGTATGACGCTAATCGCACACACCGGCCACGCTCTGTCGTACCGCGTACTGCCTGTTTTGTCCCGTGAGCCGCAGGTGCCGGTGTTGGTATATGACATGGACCCAACCGTGGCTTGGGACATTGGCCTGGCACGCCAGAGCGCCACCAGCCAGTCGGTGAGCAATATGCAGGAATTGCCTGCCCCGGACCAAAGCTATTTCTTGCTGGCCCGCACCGACGCGCTCCCGAGTTTGGCGCCTCACATCGGCAAGGCCACACCGGTCTTGCAAGGCCAGTGGGTGGATCACAAAACGGGAACCTTGCCGCGCCAAATCCGGCTTGCTTCGGGCAAAGAAGCGGGCGAGGACTACACCTTGCTGCGCGTGCAAGCGCCGTAGCACTGCCAAGCCCGCGATTAGCGCGCGCGCCGCACCCGCAGCAGCTCGTCCAAAATCATGCAGATGGCGCCCAGGGTGATGGCGCTGTCGGCCACGTTAAACGCCGGGAAGTGCAGACCTGCGGCATGGAAGTCCAAAAAGTCCACCACATAGCCATAGGCCATCCGGTCAATGACATTGCCCAAAGCGCCGCCCAGCACGCAGCTAATGGCAAAGCAAAACAAAGTTTGCCCGGCGTGCTGTCGCAGCAACCAAACGATAAAGCCCGCCGCGCCCAAGCCCAACGCCGTAAAAAACCAGCGCTGCCAGCCCGAGGCGTCCGCCAAAAAAGAAAACGCGGCGCCGCTGTTGTGCGCGCGCACCAGGTTAAAAAAACTGGTGACCGGCTCGCTGGCGCCTAGCTGCATGCTGCCGATGATGAGCAGCTTGCTGAACTGGTCGGCCAGGATGATGATCAGCGCAATCGCCAGCCAGTGCAGCATGCGCATGCCGCCACTGCCCCCGCGCGCCATCAGGCGACCTGCCGGGACTCGCCCGCGCCGAACAAGTTGCTCACGCAGCGTCCGCACACGGTGGGGTGTGCCGAGTCGCTGCCCACACCCAGGCCGGGCTCTTCGACATAGTGCCAGCAGCGCTCGCACTTGGCCGCCGTGGCGGCGCGGGTGCTGACCGCCAGCTGCGCAGCCTCCTGCAAGCCAACGGTGGACGTGATGAGCACATATTTCAGGTCGGCGCCTAGGCTGCGCAGCAGCGCCAGGTCAGCCGCCGATGCGCTGATTTGCACGGCGGCCTGCAAGGAGGCGCCCACTTGGCCAGCGGCGCGCAGCACTTCGATGTCTTTGTTCACCGCCTCTCGGATCTCCCGCACCCGCGCCCACTTGGTATTGAGCGCCTCGTCGGGCTGGGCCAGCGCGGCGTACTGCGCCAAAAAGATGGAGTCGTGCAGGGGCTGGGCAATTTTTCCTTGTGCCACCAGGGTGGCCCAGGCCTCTTCGGCGGTGAAGCTCAAGAAGGGCGCCATCCAGCGCAGCATGGCCTGGGTGATCTGCCACAGCGCAGTTTGCGCGCTCCGCCGCGCGTGCGATTTGGCCGCAGTCGTGTAGAGCCGGTCTTTGAGAATGTCCAGGTAAAACGCGCCTAAGTCCTCCGAGCAGTACACCTGCAGTTTGCTCACCACGGGATGGAACTCATAGCGACCAAAGTGCCCGCCTTCAAATACTTTGCGCTCTGCATTCCAGGTGCCCACGATATCGGCTTGCAACTGCGCAGCGCGGCTCAGGGCATAACGGTCAACTTCGAGCATGTCTGCGCTGGCCACGCTGTCTTTGGCCGGGTCAAAGTCGCTGACGTTGGCGAGCAAAAACTTCAGGGTATTGCGCACCCGGCGATAGGTGTCGACCACGCGGGCCAGAATTTTGTCGTCGATGTTCAGGTCGCCCGAATAGTCGGTCGAGGCCACCCACAGGCGGATGATCTCAGCGCCCATTTTTTGCGTGACTTCCTGCGGCGCCACCGTGTTGCCCAAGCTCTTGCTCATTTTGCGGCCTTGACCGTCGGTGGCAAAGCCGTGCGTCAGCAGGCCCCGGTAGGGCGCGCGGTCGTAGAGCGCGCAACCCAGCAGGAGCGAGCTGTGGAACCAGCCGCGGTGCTGGTCGTGGCCTTCCAGGTACAGATCGGCCTCGGGGCCGTGGTCGTGAAAAGGCGCGCGGTCGTAAGCATCTTTGTGGCTGCCGCGCAGCACATGCTCGAAGGTGGAGCCCGAGTCGAACCAGACTTCCAAAATATCGGTGCTCTTGGTGTACTGGTCCGGCTGATCGCCAGGCTGGTTCAGGATGTCTTGCACGCTGGCGCGGCTCCAGGCCTCGATGCCCCCGCGCTCAACCATGTCGGCGGCGGTGTCCAAAATGGCCATGGTGCGCGGGTGCAGCTCGCCACTGTCTTTGTGCAAAAAGAAGGGCACCGGCACGCCCCAGCTGCGCTGGCGCGAGATGCACCAGTCCGGCCGGTTGGCAATCATGTCGCGCAAACGGGTTTTGCCATTCTCGGGATAAAACTTGGTTTGCTCAATCGCATCGAGCGCCAACTGACGCAGCGTCTTGGACGCTTTGCCTTTGGTGAAGACGCCCACGCCTTCGTCCATGCGCACAAACCACTGGGCGGCGGCGCGGTAAATGACCGGCGTTTTGTGCCGCCAGCAATGCGGGTAACTGTGTGTGATGGGCGTGGTGGCCATCAGGCGACCGGCGTTTCTCAAGGCTTCGAGTATCTCTGGCACCGCTTTCCAGATGTGCTGGCCGCCAAAGAGCGGGAAGTCAGCGGCGTAGGCGCCGTTGCCTTGCACGGGGTTCAGGATGTCGTCGTAGGCCAGGCCCTGCGCCACGCAGGAGTTGAAGTCTTCCACCCCGTAGGCGGGGGAGGAATGCACGATGCCGGTGCCATCGTCCGCAGTGGCGTAGTCGGCCAGGTAGACCGGTGCGGTGCGGGCAAAGCCTGCGTCCACATGCGCTAGCGGGTGGTGGAAATGAATATGGTCCAGCGCTTTGCCGGCAGTGGTCGCCACCACGCTGCCTTGCAGTTGCCAGCGCTCCAGGCATTTTTCGACCAAGGACTGCGCGCACACCATCAAGCCGCGCGGCGTATCGACCAGTGCGTAGACCAGTTCGGGGTTGAGGTT
>Ga0209084_1002337_pt1 | contig 14838 bp, 21 predicted proteins | sample C_130820_MF_Meta_FD_187309 | JGI IMG/M metagenome (GOLD analysis project Ga0209084, IMG submission 187309) | Freshwater microbial communities from Lake Croche, Canada to study carbon cycling - C_130820_MF_MetaG (SPAdes) (version 2) | ecosystem: Environmental > Aquatic > Freshwater > Lake... | reverse complement strand
CTGTACCACTACTAGCTGTGTAATCAGAGCCTGTTAGCAATACGCCGTTTACATAGATTTGAAGATACCCCACTGCATAGGTAACTGTAAACGCTGTTTGCCCTGCTGTAGCGGTAAAAGTAGTTCTGGTGTATGCACTACCTGCCGAGGCAGAGGATGTCCAAGCTGACCCATTAGAAGTTAAAACATTGCCTGATGTGCCGGGGGAACTAAGTCCTGTACCACCGCTACTGGCTGGGAGAATGGAGCTATTGGTCGCTGTAAGCACCGTGCCGTTGGCGTAGATGGAACGGCCTGCCGGATAGGTTACAAAGACATCTTTTGTTCCAGCGGAGAATGTAACAAGTGATCCGCTGTTGCTGGAGGCTAGGACTGTATCGCGGGAGAGGGTTGTGCCAGAGGATGTGTATGTCCCAATGCCGACTTCCCATTCAGAGCCAGTCTGCCCTGCAATTGTGTAATACGTTGTATTGGTGTTACCTACTACTGCAAAAGATTGATAACCTGTCGAGGCTCCAAGAAGCGTGACAGTACCCGTACCCGTTGTAGTGGTAGTTTCTTTAACCCGATCTGCTAGTACGAGAGCCATTTATGCCTCTATGGTGAAGTGTCAATCAACACCCAGTTGGTAGTCTGGTCATTTGAGATTGTAGACCACTCGGGGGATTGCACGTTGTTTATATTTTGCCAGTTTGCTGTCTGGCTGTCATCTATTACGTTCCAGTTTATTGGAATGATAGTTCCATTGGCAAACCCATAAGCCTGCACCCCAGACAGCGCCAACGATATATCTATGCCTACACTACCTACTGCGCCAGCAGCTCCTACTCCAGTAAGGTCTATGTATTGACCTTGGAAGGTATCTATTATCCCAACTGATCCGGCAGCATTTACACCGGTCAGCGCAAGGGATATACCAATACCTAAACCACCAACTGCGCCAGCGGCCTCTACCCCAGTTAATACCTTAGATACTGACTGAGATGCGGTAACAGCCCCAACATTACCTGCCGCTGAAGTCCCTGTCAAGGTCTTAGAAATCTGTTGGGCCGCAGTAACTGTTCCCGCAAAACCCGCAGCCTGCACACCGGTTAACGCCCTAGTCAGAGCTTGAGAGTTAACTACAGTACCTACATTACCAGCCGCCTGTACCCCAGAAATGGCAAAAGTAATTATTTGGGTGTTAACTACAATGCCTGCACTACCAGCGGCTTGTACTCCAGTAAGTGCGCGAGATAACGCTTGGGAATTTACAACTGTGCCAACATTACCCGCTGCTTGCACTCCGGTAAGTGCAAGAGTAATAACTACGGCTTCGTTACCAACCGCGCCTGTTGCTTGTACTCCAGTAAGCGCCTGAGAAACCGTTTGAGAAGTTGTAGCTGTACCAACTAATCCAGCGGCTTGTACTCCCGTCAACGCTAAAGTAACGTCGGCAGGCCCACCCAACGCTGAGAACGGCGCTCCAGAGAAGGGGAATATACCAAACATGGTCTACACGGCTTTTAGCCGCGCCCCGCTTTAAGTTGTTGCTAAACGCAACAAAGCAGTCGTAGTGGTACTGGCAGGCATAGTCAACGTCAGCGTACCCGCAGTAATGGTCTGCGCGGTAAATGTGTGAACACTGATAGCCTTATTACTCTGTGTTGAGTTATAAATTAATACGCAGTCAAACGAAGTAGTTAATGTTACTGACGTATAAATAATAGAAGCAGATGGAGTCCAGTAACCCACGCCAGCCGTTGCTGAAGCATTGGTAGAAGTTGGAGCCGTAGCATTGGTTACCGTTACACCGCCTGCCGTGTAACCTGCGCCTGACACTTCATTAGTAGCAGAATAAGCAGTAGTCGCTGCATTGATCGTAGCCGAAGCAAGATATAGCGCGGCTTTCACTGTGTCTGTAGTAGGAGCGGTCAAACTGCCACGAGAAACAATAGTAGAACTTCCAAGCTGGTGCTGGCCTAACATCAATTCACTAAGAAATGAAGTAACCATTGATTGGGTATTAGCCATAATATTTCCTTAAAAAGAAGCAGTTTCGCCACCAGCAAAGCTGGGTATTTTCTTTAGCGTAACATGTGCAGAGCGGTGTACAAGTTCACCATCTAGCCAATACTCCACCCACGTTGTTAACTCATTATCATTTTCAATTTCCCCGGCGCGGTGTTCCAATAAGGAATCATCCATGTCACCCTTGGTAGTAGTAACGATCAATTTGAACTCCTGATAAGCGCAGTGGTTGATGTGTTTGCTGGCATGGTGATTGTAAACGTGGTGGTCGATGTTTTGTCAGACCCAAAGTCCAACACTGCAATAGACTTATAACCCTGCGTGACGTTGTAAATCAAAGCACACCGGGCGGTCAAAGCCGCTGTCCAAGACACGTTATCCCAGTTTACATAAGCTACATAGCCAGATGAACTGATAGACACCCCGGTCATAGTCTGCCCACCAGCCGTGTAGCCTGTACCTGAGACTTCATAAGGATTGGTATTACTGTAAACGGTAGTGTCTGCGTTTAAATCCGCATTGGCGGTGTACAAAGCAATTTTAATTGTATCTGTGGATAGATTGTGGACAGCCGTGTATAGCTCCTTCTTGAAGCTGGTGGTCTGAGTTTGGACTATGCTCATGTAACCGCCTGACGATATTGACCACTACGATACGCGTCTTGACGCTCCATACCATCACCCAGACGTTTAGCTAATCCAAGGGCTTCCTTGTACTTTCCGTCATACAGGGCTATCAAATCTTGCTCACCCTTCATAAAGGTGTACGCCTCAACTAAGGAACCATACAACAACACAGAATCAAAATTATCACCTAACCAAGTGGTTACCGCAGTGGTAATCGACTCAGGATAATAATAGTAGTGAAGCTCTGCGGAGTACGCTGCGTCTGGGGTTGGGCCAAGGATGAAACTCAATTCATTTGTAGGTAAAGGTGGAGACCCTGATGTTGTAGTTGGCCCAAACAGCGCGTAGTATTTTGGCGTCCCTGTGCTTGTCGGGCCGGGGTAAGCCTCACGGATGAAGTTTACATCTTTGTTCAGCAAGAATATGTAGTCCCCACCACCATACGGGTATACCGCCAATGAATAGGGTGCTAGAAAGTCATTTGGGCAAGACAAGTACTTATTGCTTGCTGTGATAGCACCGGTAACATTCTTACGCAATGAGGGGAACTGCACCGTGTTATAGATGCGTTGTTCTGCCTGTTCAATGAACCGATTAATTTGATCTGTAGGTGTGGAAGTCAATACCGCTGTGCCAGTTCCAGAACCAACTCCGGTAGCAGTAAAAACTACGCCAATGGCGTTTGCAGAAGCACCAATTGCCACAAAATCGGTTGTACCAACTGCTGTAATTGTGTAGCTTGACCCAACAGTGAAACTTCCAGCCGTATACGAACTTGCAGTAGTAATCGCCGGAAAATTATTTTCCGTATAAGTTTGTATCGCTGCCGAAAGCTCAGAGTAGTTCATGCCATCGGGCCTCTTGACATTACGCCTTTGGTAGCGCAGCCGGTTCCTCGCATTTTGATGCCAGTTGTCTTGATTGGCTCATTGCCAGCGGACTTGCTGATATTGCCTACGGTTACATCATAGGTGTCTGCTTTGCTGCGATTAGGAGGAAAGCCGGGGTTTGTACCAAACTCTTGTGGAGCCTTGGTCATTTTCTTTCCATCCATTGTGTGTGGTTGCGCATAGACAGCAGCAGAGCCAATTTCTTTGCCACCTTTTTTCATACTGTATGCCATGATTTACCCCGTTTTTTGGTTAGCTGCACGAGACATATTGCGACCCATATTCATACGGTCTTCACCGGTAGGGCCACCTTTTTTAAGCTTCAGGGTTGTACCCTTGCCGCCTTTATGTTCTTGAGCGTCATGCTGTTTAAACGCTTTCTTGATCATGGCCTTGTCTTGCGCCAGATCACTCTTCATGTTTTCTTTAGCCATCATAAACTCCTATGAAACCGTTACCGTTACTGTACCAACACTTGTGGTTCCAACCAAGTAGTTAGGCGTTAAAACTGCGTCAAAACTGCTGGCCCCGCCCACGGGCGACCAACCCCACTGAATATCCCTAGAACCCCCAGTTAGGTTGCCAGAGCTATTGACTCCTGCCGTTACATATGTACTGTCATTGCGAGGATTACGCACAGCCTGCGGATCATCAACTGGATACATGCCAAGTTGTAACTGAGGCTGGTCAGGATCCCAGCAAGAACTACATACAAGCAAATTGTACGTCTTTGTCTTGATAACTTCCTTGCGAAGCTCGGTTAATTTAAACCTAGCCCCACACCTATCGCACATGGCAATACTATTTTTGCCAGATGCAAACCTATTACTCACGTTCCGCTTCCAATAAATGCTTGGCGAGGCACAAACCTTACTGCCGCTTTCTCCCGGTCTTCTTCTGCGGCTAGTTGCCAAGCCTCGTCGTACTGAGCCTTCAGTATGTCTAGTCGTTGCGCACCATTGGGAACTTTAAGTGCCAAGTAGTAGGACAAGCCCGCCACCATGCACGGCAAAAAACGAAATGGTACGTCCATAGTGTTTACACCACCACCAGCATCATTAACACGGCGCAAGCGCCAATAAATAAACTGATATGTCTGCGAATTATCAGGAGTGGGCCATACCGTGATAGCTGGCAAGTTTTGTATGTACACGCCGTCTCCCGCAGTGTGGGCCGCAGCAGTCGTGTTGTTCTGTCCTCGGACGCAGTTACTTAGGGTATTCCCTGATATGTAGCCATACCCAATGGTCTCTGAACCAATTAAGATAAAGCCGGTAGAGGGCAAGCTTGCGGCAGAGGTCACCGCAATTGTCGTGGCGGTGGCAGTAATTGTTGCACTAATTGTGGTTCCAACCGAAGAGGTCTGCCCGTCTAAACGTTGAATCCAAACTTGAATAGGTCTAGCTTGTTGTAGCTTGTTGGGTATGGTGGCGTAGGTAGAAACACTAATCCGCGTAATGGTCAGGTCAGCTTGGGTGGACGCACTGCCAGCACCTGTGCGTATTACATGCTCAAGCAAATCCACTGTATCAGTTGGTAGTGGATAAGTATTCTGGCCCGGAACCAGATTAATAGTTCCTTGGTCAAACGTCCACATGTTTACACCACGATTTGCCCAATCAGCAAATAGCAAATTTAATGACCTACGAGCAGTGCGCAGGTCATAGCCTGACCGCAGTTCGGAGCCAGCACGTTCAAACGCTTCCTCCACGATCTCCGTGAGGTCAAGGTTGAAGTTTGCAACTCCTGATACAGCCATGTTTTACTTCTTTGCGGTTTTTGCAGAATTAATAAACGCTTGAGCAGTGGGTGCGCCTTTTTGACCGGGCTTACGCATTTTTTCTTTACTACCAGCCGCAATACGCTGCTGTTTTGCATGGATATTAGCGTATAACCCAACCTTACCACCTCCGGCATACTGCGTAAAGTCAGTATCGTCCCGGCGGGCAGTCTTCTTGCCCTTTGGCATCTTGGACGGGGAGATATCGCCCATACCCCTGCTTGACATCATTTTTTGGTCATCCCGCCACCACACATGACTATTGTGCCTTTGGTCTTGCCACGCTGGGCAATACCATCTGCACGCCTAGAAGCAGAGCCGCCAGTAGACATTTTTTTAATTGATCCGCCTTTTGCGTATTCACCACCACCACGTTTTAATGTCCCGCCGTATAAGTCAACGCCACGGCCTTGCTCCATAATAGTGCCTTGACCGCGAGGTCGTTGGGATGGAAGCGATCCGCCCGGTTGACCGCCCCTATTAGGCATTAATGCCTGTGATGGCGCAGATGAACCACCCGGCATTGATTTAGGGGAAGTTGTGCCACCACGAGGTTTTAAACCTTGTTTAGCATTTAAATAATCCCGCAAACTCATACCAGAAGCAGCAAGTTCTTTTTTGGTAACCATTGGAGGAGTAGCAGAAACTTGTTTGGTACGCGCAGGTGTTTCTTGAAAATCATCCATGTCACTGCGCTTGTCTTCTCCCATAGAAGGCGCACTTAATGCTTGGCGTTTCATTAAAGCTGTTTCTGAAGGCGCATTTTCATTTTGTATATCTGCAAGACGATCTGCTACTCGTCCGGGATATGCGGGCATTTGTGAAGGGGTTACTGCGGCTTTAGCTGAAAGAGTTTGAGGTTGCGGTTGAGTTTTTGCAGCTTCAAGGGCGCGACCACGGCCTGCTCCATATTTGTTGTATGCCTCTGAACCGGGCTGGTCAATATTACCTTCGCCAAGCCTACGAAAAGATTCAAGAAATCCTTGAGGTTTAGCTGCTAATTCTGCATTACTTGCAGCTAAGCCTGCACGTTTATATGCCTCCTCTTGTGGGTCAAGAGGTTCTGGATCGGCATCATCATAACTTCTGGAACGCGGCATATTAGTACTCCTTAACAACCACGGGCCATACCGCCCTTTTTCATTACAACTTGAGCAGCTTGAGTTTTACCTTTTTTAGCAATGCCATCAGCAGCACGGGTAAATCCGCCTTTTTTCATGCCCATCATTTGTTTTTTGTCCAAAGCCATGTCCGCTTTAGAGCCTTCTTTCATGCCCTTTTTCTCTTTGTCCTTACCGGACATTTCAAATTTTGCAAAGGGATTCACACCTTTTGTAGCCATATCACCACCTCTTTTAAAAGTTTTGCCTTTATCGGCGTTGCTAAAGTCTTGCCCCACAGACTGTGGAACCCCTACCTTCTTGGCAAACGATGGCGAGTGAGCTATCGCAGCCATGAAATTGTGTTGTTTCTTGCTGGTTGATGGCATTATTTACTCCACCAATGAAGTGCTTGCATAAGACCAGCGCCAAGTACGCCGCCTGCGCCAGCAACACCAACTAAAACTCTCCAGCCACCTTTGGCTTCAGAAAGTGTTTTATCAATATCAGAAAGCGTTTTCTGTATCTCTGCTACGCTAGCTACAAGTTTATCCATGTCCCGTTGCAGATGCTCAATATCTGCTGCGTGGGTAGCAAGTTCTCTGGCGGTTTGTATTGCTTCATCAGACATATTAGCAGTTCCAAGCCTTCAAGCTCTTATTGATACGGGAATTCGGGTCTTTTGCCGTCTTCTCGCTGGTAAGCTTCTTCTTCATCCCAGTCATCCTTGCACAGAAAGAGTCGCGCCTGCTGCCGCCTTCTGGCTGGGGAGGTTTCAAGTTCATGCCTTGCGCTTTTGCTGAGGCGCGTCCTTTGGCGTTCAAGCCACCCTTCTCGGATTTGCCTTCTTTCCTCTGCCATGCTGGTGTCTTAGCCATTTGCTACTTTTAGATGTAAACGAGCATGATCTTTAAGAAGCGGCTGCAAAGCATCTTGCTCAAAGTTACGGGTAAATTCTTGACTACCAATGTGGGGCAAACTAATCGTGGGGTCTAAGTAAATCTTAAACCCTTCTTCTCTAGCACGGCGGCAGAACGCATAGTCCTCACCAATGTACTTACCATCAATAAGTAAGAAGTCAAAGATGGCGTACTCAGTCTCACCGTCGCCATCTCCTTCATATTTCCACTCAGGGTGCTTCTCCATCATGTGTTCAATAACGTGCCGACGGATCAGCATAAACCCTGTGGCTACACTCTCTACACGCATCAGACCGTTCTCATCAAACTCTAACTGATTATCTTCATCTAAGTGGAAGTCAAGGAAAAACTTAGCATCTGTAGCACGACGAGGGTATGTCCCTGCCACTACATCCTTATCAGTAGATAGAGCCAACAAACGGGTTACAGCGTCTGCGTTAATAATCACATCTGCATCTACAAACAGTAGATCAGTACATTCCGTTTCCATGAAGTTGCGCACCAGCTTGTTACGCGCCTTGGAGATGATAGAGCAGCCAGACAGGTGCGCCAGATGAATCTGTACACCCATCTTGTCCAACTTGGGAACGAGTTGAGCTATGGCAAACGCAGTCTTAATATTGACCTTGCCGTCATAACACGGGATAGCAAGCATAAGCTTGCGCCCCACCAAGTTAAAGCTCTTATCAGCCATAGTAGATATTAACTGCTGTTAAATTGGATATCTGTGCATAGATTCCGTTAACTGCTATCACGCCATCATCAGGAATGAATGGAGAATTGTTAAAAACATCAGTGGCAGAAACATCATAACTTAACAGCCATTTTTCTGAGTACACCATTGCTGCACCTGCCGTGATAGAGCCGGTGTTAATGTCAGTAATTGTAAACGTGCTGGATGTTAATACTGTAACTGGATAATTACCATTAGTGGCTGTGCCTCCTGTGCCAGCTGCAAAGTCAATACCAATTACTTGCCCTGTTACCAGCCCATGTGCTGTCTGTGTAACGGTAACTGTGTAGCCAGAACGCGCATAAGTTCCAGTTGTTACTGGAGCTGTGGTGGTATCAAACAAAGCTACATATCCAGCCGTAGCACCGCCAACATAAGAAATACCTTTGATGCGGTTACGTCCAAGGACAAGAAAACCACTGCCATTTATGTGTGCCTGTTTTACAGGTGTCTGATTCATAATCAATCTCCTATGAAGCAGGGGCCGAAGCCCCTGAGATTAATTAAGCAGATGCAGGAGACTGAGTTCCGTCCGAGTTTGCAACGGCATACACAATGGTGTACTGAACAGTTCCTGCGGTTACATCAGCAACGGTAGGAGTTAATGCCGCTTGAACAATAACGTCCGTTGCACCAACACCAATACCGTTAGGAGATGCGGTACTTGTTGCGCCAGCCCAATTAACCAATTTAGCAGCAGCATTAGTATTAGCCAAGCGGCCTTGGGCGGTGATGTCTGTAGAAGCCCAGAACAAATTTGTAGTGGCTGAAGTACCAACCACCACATTGGCTGCGGTAGAGCCAGTAAAAGCTACTAAAGTGTCAATAAAAATACTAACAATTTGCGAACCGGCTGGGATTGTAAACAAAGTTGTCGTAGCAGTGGCTGCGGCTACAGTGCCGGTATAAACTACTTTTTTAGTCTGAGAGACTAGGGTAGTACCAGTGTTTTGAATGGTTCCAGCGGTAGTTCCGGTGGTGTTTTTAACCGTGCCGAGCAGCCAAGGGCCGAGGTGAGTTGCGAATCCCATGATAGATATCCTTACATACAAGTGAAGTGCATCAATCGGTATGTCGTCTGCCGGGACAGTTTGATACACCGGAAAGCCCGGGTTAGACGCAATATATCATGCTTTTAAACGCTGTGCAATAAAAAAGGCCCCCGAAGGAGCCTTTTTATATAGGTTTAAACCTATCAGGTTGAACCGGGGGATCCAAAAACACCCAGAGGATCAGACCAGCCGAAGCTGTAACGCTCACGAGCCTTGTAACGAACATTGCCGGTGTCAAAGTCACCGTCCATGCTGTTAGTCAGCGCCATACGCTCAAAGTGCTTCAAGCCGTTAGGAACGTCGGTGGTCAGATACCAACCATTGGTGTCGGTCAAGAAGTGGTTAACGGTATAACCTTCAGGGATAGAACCGTTGTTCTTCAGAGCGTTGATATCGTTGTCGGTAGTGCCAACACGGAGGCTGGTTTCCAACAGACGGGTAGCAACGAACATCAGAGCAGGAGGCACGATTAGCTTGCGAGGCTTTGCTGCGATCAACAGACCACGCTCATCAGTCCAACCTGCGATTTGAATAACTGCGTTTTCCAACGAAGTTTCATTCAGGTCAGCATTGGTAGATGGGCGGTTGCTGTTAACACCACCAGAGATCAGGGGGTGAGCCGTGCTAAACAAAGCCACGCCGTCACCACCGAGGTAGGACGAGGAGAAGCCATTGTTGATAATGGATGCAGCCTTAACCTGCTTGGTATAAGCCATAGCACGGGCCAGAGCTTTGGTATAACGTGCCGACAGGGAGTCGTACAGGTTATCTTCCACAGCCTCTTCCGTGATAGAAAAGCCCAAAGCAATGGTTTCATGGTTGTACCGGGCGGTGAAGGCTTCCTGTCCATTGTCATAAGCAATGGCAGAACCCTCATTCTTAACCGGTGCAGCACTAAAGCCGGACAGCTTGGTTTCTTCTTCAAAACTACGCTCCGATTGCTCGGTGTCATAGATCTCTTTATGCTCTTCGCCGTAGCGGGCATACTCCAAACCGAACAATGCATTCAATCCGGGGAGCAACTCTTTAAGTAGTTGTGCGCGTGAAATAGCCATGATTTACTCCTTAAACACCAGTGGTGTTGTTATATTGGTGAGTGTTGATCTTCACCAATAGCTCGGTGTAGGTATCGGCTGCGGTAGCAGTCTCAGGCACTACGTCGATAACACGGATTGGGATAGTCGCGGTAGTACCAGCACCAGTCAAGGTTACGGCATATGCGGAATCACCATTGGTGGTGCTGCCAGCATTTAATACCAAAGCCAAGTTGGAACCAACCACAGTGCGACCTGCGGAACTCATGGTCGTGCCAGACGAAACCACGGCAACCTTGAACAGGGCCATAGGATCATCAACAACATATGCATAAGCAAGGTTAGTAGACGTAGAAATCAAAGCCGGAATGTATTGGCCCTGAACGGTTTGACCGCTAGAGTTTACATACTGACCGCCGACGCAAACGCCAACGATTGCACCAGAGTTAGTGGTGCTAGAAAGAACCAAATAACCGGTGCTGTCAATTTGTACAGTGTCGCCATTAAAAATAGCGGTTGCAAAACTGGCAGCTACGGGGATCTGGCGAATAGCACCAGCGTAGGGTTTGCCATCAATGCTATTGATAGGCTTTAGACCATACGGGGCGCTAACGGTAGGATATGCCATAGTTAACTCCAAAAATTAAAAATAAACACCTGTCAAGTTAACTTTCCGCGAGTTGTTGTAGATTTTCGGTCTGCAAACAAAGGCATGCGTGGGTCATTTTGACGTAAAAAGCTGTTATCCACCGAGTCCATCTGGTTTTGAGCTTGCCCATTGAAATACTCAGCCATGCCATTTGCCTTTTCAGTTGGGATTTTGCAGAGCATTAACCCACCAATCTCGACATTGCCTGTTTTAGGATTCCCGGGAACCATCAATTCCGGATGATCCTCTGCCTTAACTGGGACATATCCATCACGCAATTTGCGGGATACATTTGTCATCATTACCTCAGAATTACCATGTACTGCCGTCGCTATCCAGCGATAGGTGTATCCGGGTTCTTCTTTGGGGTCTGGCAAAGAACTAGACGGTTTATAAACATACCTTACAGATTCACTGCGTGCCTCTAGGTCACGGGGTTTGCGAGTTTCATTCATTTGAGTTCTCCAATTTTGCTTGTTGAATAGCATACTGCTGCGGGGTGATGCCAAATTTCTTTGCCAAAGCCAAAGCTCTGGGGGTCATTTGGATCGTTTTCTTGCCTGATGAACGTGCAGCAGGCGAGACTACCGAAACAGGTCTTTTGTAGGACTCATTTGTCTTAGCTCTCTCATTCCCAAATACCTCTGGGAACTTATCCTTTATGCGAGTATCAATTTCATTGAAGTACTCGTCGCTGCGCGGGTTATAGCCTGCGTTCATTAGTTTTTTATGCAGCCCTAATGCGTAGCTGGATACATCCTCAAAGCCTTCTGCACTAAACCACTGGTTTTTGGCCTGCCAGCGCAGGGTTTTTTCGTCTAGTTCAGGCTCTGGTTCTCTGTATTGTTGCGGTTGTACCTTATTTTGAGGCTCTTGTAAAGGGGCCTGCCTATAATTATTTAAGGCATTTACCTTCATTTTTGCCTCTAAAAGGGCCTCTTGAGCAGCCAAAATAGCGTCTGCATCAAAGGCTTCTTGGGCTTTTTTATACTGACTCCGGGCGGATTCAAGCTCATTTTCAGCCAATGTCTTGGACTGATCCATATATTGCTTGCTTCCGGTCTGGACATACTCTTTAAGCTGGTTGTTTTCGTCGTAAAGCTGTTGTGCAATACGCTCTAAATCCTGCTTTTCTCGGGCTAGGGACTCTTTTGCCCTACGTTCATCGTGCCGAACTCGGGTTAATTCCTTCATTCTGGCCTGAACGTTCTTGGAATATGAGGCTAATTCTTCCTCATGGGGGTCTGCTACCTCTTTATCAAGCGGCGCACGGCCCCTATCAACCTCCGGAGTGTCATCAACAAGCTCAATCTCGACCTCATCTTTGTCCTCCTTGGGGGTTTCTTTCTCAACTTCATCTGGGAATTTAAACTCAGACATGGCTAATACCTCGCGGATCTTGTACAACGCCTTCAATTTGGTCGTCGTTAATTAAACGCATCTCTTTGCCATACATTTTGAAGCGCGTACCGGTATAGGTACGGGTCATTACAAAATCTCCCACCTTGCACCAAGGGCCACTGGGAAACTTTGTAGTATCTTTGTAAGCATCTGGGCCTACTTTCACTACAAAAAGCACGGTTGTGGTTTGTTCCTCCCGGCGCATAAAATCAGAGGGCTTTAAAAGGGTGGAACCCTCATAATGCTCCGATACATCCGGAACGATACATAGCAGCTTATATCCAATGGGGTCTGGAAGCTGTTTGGCTTTCTCTTCATCTGTCGCAGTTTCATCCGGCTTTTCAGCAGGCTGAATGTTTTTTGGAAGAGTAACTCCCAGAGGCAGAATAAGATCACTCATCTGATTGTTCAACTTTCTTAAGCAGGGCCAAAAGGTAGGACTCTGCGGTGGCTAGGCCCTGAATAACACCGCATAGTTTTTGATACTCTTCAAAGGTACGACAGGCCCCACCAGCCATATCGTCCGCATAATTGTTCATGTCCTTGCGTATTTGTTCGCGCAATACGCGTGCGAAGTCTTGAACCATAGTTATTCACCAGTTGGTTTTTCTGCTGCCTGCAATGCAGACAGGGCTTGATCTCTATTATTTTTAGAGACCTCTGCGCCGAGTTTTAATCCGGCGTGTTGTTGCTCAAAGGATTGTCGCTCCTGATCCGCTTTTATTTGCGCACCAACTTTGGTTCCTTCAAGTTGCATTTCCGCTTGAACAGTTTCCCGCTTCAAGGTAGTTTGATCTGCCTTATTAGCTGAATCTGCTGCTAAACGTTTGTTATCCAAATCCAATCTAGCTTGCTCAATTTGGAATTTCTGTTGTGCTTCTTGGGTTTTAAGCTGCAATTCTCCCTGCTTGATCTGTAGTTCTTGCATCTGCATTTGAACAATTGGATCTTGGGCTTGTTGCTGGGATTGCTGTTGAGATACTTGACTTTTACTCTGTTCAAGAACCTGTTGTGCCGCCTGAGCCATCATTGAAGACAATGCAATCTCAATCTGTGGTGGCAGTTGTTCGTCCTGCGGAGGTAGAGAAATGCCCATTTGTTGTTCAATCTGCCCACGATATTTAAACGCAATGTGTTCAGAAATATGGGCCATCATTGCAGCTTGCATTTGTGGCGCACGGGGGTTTTGACCTATGGTTTGGGTCAAGATTGGGTCTTGAATGAAGGACATGTGTACCTTCAAGTGAGCCTCATGGTCTTGGTAGAAGAAAGCTTTTACCGGCTCTCCTCTTAAGACTGCCATGTTCTCCGAGACAGGATCCATTGGCTTCTGGTCTTCTGGGAGCTTTACAAGCTTATCTGCGTTTTTAATTCCCAAGACTTCCAACATCCGGCGGTGCAACTGTGGAAGATCATAGATATCCGGAGCCATCTGGGCCATTTGGATGACGGCCTGATACTGAACCACACGCTGACTCATGGTAGCTGCGTTGGGATCAGATACGGGGATGATCTCTACATAGTCGTAGTCTTCTCGCTTGGCGCTCTTGTCGCCTTTTTCCGGCTTGTAGTCATAGTCAGGATCTGTATAGTCCTTAATAATCTCCGCAAGAAGGCCCAGTTCTTGTTTAAACGTGTAATGCAGACGGGCTTGGATGGCGGTCATCACCTTTAATTGGCGCTCTAGGAGAGCCAAGGTACTTCCTACCGGAGCTTGAGCAGACATGTCGCTGATGTTCATGTCTGCTGTAGCGGCAAATCTGCGTCCCTCTTCAACAATAGTCCCAAGAAGACTTGCCAGAACCTGACTTGGTTCCTTATAAGGGAGAGGAAGGATGTTGTCCCTCAAGGCTCCAGAGCCGATATCTACGTCACGGAACTCACCCGGCTGAATGGGTGTGTCATCTCCTTTAATCCTTAGCCCACGGGACTTCAGACCGCCCGGAAGATTAGAAAGGGTTCCTGCGTCGATAAGCTGGCGCATGATGCTGGTTGCAGATTTTGCAAATCCACCAATAAGGTGGAACAGTCCAAATCCATAAGCACCAAAGCCGGGGATGTATTGGTAATGGACAAAATGCTGGCGCTTTAAACGCAGACGGTCATCTTCATTCCAGTTTCTACGGATAGCCAAGACATCGTTACTACCCTTGATCATTGTGACCACATAGGGAAGGGCTATTCCTGTAGGCTCTCCATCCTCCTCATCCTCAAACCCCGCAAGGTCTAGGTCTGCGTGGACTTCATAGATGGTGTAGCGGTCATCGTTTAAATCACTGAATCCGGTCTCTTTGTCTTTGGCTTTCTTAATGTTGTCCTGTTCTTTGCCGGGATCTGGTAGGTCTATGTCCCGGTAGAAACCTGCCTGCTGTAATTTGATGATCTCATTCTTAGTCTTGCGCATGACATGGGTCAGGCGGTAGCAGGTATCTAGATCTGTCGTTCCATACGGAAGAAGAATATCCTCTGCGGGGATGAACATGGATACTTGCCGTCCCAAATTGGGATCAAAGTACACCTTCTTAAATGCAGAGCCTGTGGCAGGAAGACTCCAAAGCATGCGTTCTATCTCTGGGCGGAACTCTTTCATCACCTCTGTGAGTTCATAGTTCATGTCATCCTCAACACGAACAGCAGCTTCTT
>Ga0209084_1002333_pt1 | contig 14857 bp, 23 predicted proteins | sample C_130820_MF_Meta_FD_187309 | JGI IMG/M metagenome (GOLD analysis project Ga0209084, IMG submission 187309) | Freshwater microbial communities from Lake Croche, Canada to study carbon cycling - C_130820_MF_MetaG (SPAdes) (version 2) | ecosystem: Environmental > Aquatic > Freshwater > Lake... | reverse complement strand
TCTTCAGCAGGGACATAAAGGGAGGTTTGGCGGCCAAGGGCCGGGTCGTAGTAGACCTTCTTGAAGGCGTTACCTGAAAGACCAAGACCCCAGAGCATCCGCTCATGCTCAGGACGGTACTCCTGCATGACGTTCGTCAACTGGTTGTTCATATCCGCTTCGACGCGGAATGCCGCCTTTTTCTTGGCGGGCGTCTCTTCGCCCACGATCTTCGTCCGGACAGGCCCCGCTGCGGGGAACGTCTCCATCATCGTATCTGCCTGAAACTTCACGAGAGCTTCAGAAAGCAGGGGATGATACACACCGCAAGCCCCGGGCCACGGCTCTGTGCGATCCTCAGTCTTCAGTCCTAGGAGTTCGAGCCCGTCGACGTAAGTCTGCAGCCAGTCTTTTCTTGAGTTTAAATCCGCTTCGAAGTCTTCTAGGAGGTCGGAACTCAACTCCTGCAACATGTCTTCTTCTAGGGTTTCCGCCAAGTTCTCATTGAACTCATCGTCCTCGGTGTCAGCCTCGGGGGCTTTCTCCTCGTCGTCATCATCCCCCTCCAGCTCAATCTCGAACTCGGGGTTTTCTTCATCGACGGGTTGGCCGATGCCCTGCGGGGCTTGGGAAAGGGATTTTTCAATATCAGCCATCAGATTAGTTTCCTACGTTTGGCTGGGTTGCCATCGTCAATAATGGTGCCGCCCGCAGCATTTGCGGCGACTTTTACACTTTTCTTCTTTGCGGTGTAAGGACGAACCGCCGGTATGTCTTTCTCGGCCCCCTTCCTGTAATAGGCATCCAGCTCTTCCGGCGACCAACTGGCGAAGGGGTTCTGGCCGTGGAGTAAGGCCCCCACACCATGTGCTATCCTGTCATCTATGCCAGTGGCTTCCGTGCCGCCCTTCACTCTTTCGGCGGTTCTATCGTTCACATAGGCGTTCCTAGCCGCCAACCGCCTCTGGTACTCTGCCTGATTGATGGCGTCTAAATCCTGCGGAGCCGCCATATTCTGGCGAATAAAGTTTAAGAAGTCGGCGTTCTTAGGGTTTGATGCCGCAGCCTTCTGCTTCTCGAACTCCGACGCATACTCATTGCCGCCGTGGGTGTGGGTAGCGGCACTGTCCCCCGCCGCATGAGAAAACACCGGTACCTCTCCCGTACCGTTCCAAATCCTAGTCCACGGAGTATTCAGGCGCTTCCCGGTATTCTGGGCAGCAAGAATAGTGGCGGGCACGTTGGCCGCATCGGGTGAAAACCCTGCGTCAGTTAACTTGTTGTATAACGCAAAAGCTTTCTTATCGTGCGAGTAAGAGTTCGCGTCCCCGTTAATACCAAAATCCATACGACCTTCTTGGTTTAGCAACGCGGCCATATCTTCTGGGGAAACCTTTGGGCCCCCGTACTGCTGGGAGGCATATAAGGCATGAAGCCCGCCCGCCATGGCTTTAAAAGTATCGCGGGCGGGAGGTCCAAGAGGTCTGCCTGTAGGGGTGGGTATATTTGCATAAGGGCTAGACGTAAACGGGGTAACCCCAAGATGCCGCCCGAAAGGAATCGCCTCGTCGGAGTATTGGTCCCATGTCATCGGGAGAGTTTCGAGTTCACCTGTTTTATAGTTTGCCTTATAGGCTTTTATCCGATTAGGATATTGCGTCGTTTCGTAAGGGTCCCAGCGCGTCTCTCCGAGCGGGTCAGCGTCCGATACGTATTTAGCCCCCCAGTCCTCGAAGTCAGCCATCAGATCAACTTCCTTCTCTTCGCAGGATTGCCGTCATCTATGACGACACCGCCCTTAGCTTGTCCGATATCGGGGTGGCGCGGATCATATCTCTCCGCAAAGGGGGACTTTAACTGGCTGGAATCGAAGACGGCTATACCTGTGGGGTCACGCCTTTTGACGGAAATACTACGAGTCCCGCCAAGATCATAAGCCTCCTGAAGATTATGGGTACCGTGTTCATAGTCGTAGTAGGAGTCGAACCCAGCGTTCTTAATCTCTGGTAGCTTACCCTCTATGTCCGTCCACGAATAGGAATGAGGGTGACCACGCTGGTCAAAATGAGGAAGCCCGATAATATTCCGATGTTCTTCTGTCGCAATGTCAAAAGGGTTCGTCGCTCTGACATGCAGGGGGTAAGTCGTAGGTGTTTGTTTGGGGTGAGCGAAGGACTCGAATTCACTAGGGTCGCTACCCGACACTCCAGAGAACTGGTCCGCAAATTTAGGGTCATACGCAGCCCAGCCCGCAACGGGGGTGCCTTCACCCTTGCCTGTGCGGCTTTCAAATACCGTAGTCGCCTCGCCGGGATTCCGCCGCCCTTTGCGCCCCATGTACATCACAGGAGGAGCGTGGCTCCCCTCCATGAACATCTCTTTGGCTAGGGCTCTATTTGCAGGAGGCACCCAGTACGGCGCGGGAGGTATGTGAGATGTGAGGGCACGAAGGCCTGTTCCTGTTTCAGCTAGGGCTTCGGGGGCTACGAACCCCAACCCGATAGAGGCTGCTCCCGACGCCATATTAAGAGCTGCATCTTTATACTGACCTACCTTGGCTTGCTTTGCGCCGATGCCAAGCGCGGTACCGGCGTCGTAGAGTCCACCGGGCACGTCTACTAAGTTGTCTATGTGATGGGCGAGAGACGCGGCATGTCGGTCATCCCCCAACGTCTTCGTCAAGAAGCTTAATAGCCGCTCCCTCGGGGTGCGCTTCTGCTCGCCAACAACACTTGCCAAAGCCCCTAACCCCCCTTCCGCCATCAGTAGTACCCCTTATGCTTCTTGGACCGGAACTTGCGCTCCTCGTCCTTCTCATCCAGCTCGGCCCTCACATAGCCACCCTGCCGGAACCTCATCAGAGCCATGGAGACACTGTCCACATAGTCGTCGTGTTCGCCCGCCGGGAACTCGGCCACTTCGTTTACTACTTCTTCAGCCCATGCAGTGTTAGGAACCCAGACCCTGCCACTAGCAAAGAGATCAGAAACAGCATTCAATCGGGATATCTTATCATTACCCTTAGACGGTGTGAACTCCTGTACTGGGATACCCATAGCGCGAAGTTCGTAGATCAGGGGCGCTCCGCTGGCTTTCTTCTCAATAATTATCCCGTCTGGCTTCCACTCCTTGTACTGCTCAAGGGCTAGCTGCTTGAGCCGGGGGAACTCCGCCCTCTCCCGGAGGGCGTTTAAGAGGATGATATTGGCCTGCTCCTTACCCGTCGCATCCGGCTGGTAGAAGACCCCCCACGTTGTTAACGCGGAGTAGTCGGCACGTTGAGTCTTCTCGAACGCCGTGTCCCAAGACATTAAAGTGAAGGCGCAAATTGGGGGTTTCTCCCCCTCCCATATCTGCCACCACTCGCGCTTAACGATGGCAGATTCCTCACTAGTAGGGTTCTGCTGGTACTGCGCCATCCACTTGGAATTGGGCAGTTCTTCTTTAAGAGCCGTGAGTTCTTCAAGAGACCAGAACTCCGGCCAAAGCGGGTTGCCGCTGGGGAGAATCGCAGGGAATTCAATGAGTTCCCATTCCTCACCGCCCCTTTGGAGGGCGGCTTTCATCACCTGCCCTGTGAGGTCTCTTTTACTCCACCTCGTCATCACTATGACGATGGCCCCCCCGGGCTGAAGACGCTGCCGAGGACCCGAGGTATACCACTCGTAGACTTTGTCGTAGACCTCAGGGCTGGTTTCAGCGGTTTGGGCCTCCTGTTCGGAGTGTGGGTCGTCAATGATGAGGAGGTCAGCGCCCTTACCCGTGACTGCGCCACCGACACCAATGGCGAAATAGTCGCCCCCTTTAGAGGTATTCCAGCGGCCCGCAGCTTTCGAGTCAGCTTGTAGTGCCAGTTCTGGGAAAATTTCATGGTAAACCTCTGTATCTACTAGGTTTCTTACCTTACGTCCGAAACCCACGGCCAGTTCGGCGGTATGGGAGGTCTGGATGATCTTCTTTCCGGGGAACTTGCCGAGGAACCACGCGGGCAGGAGGAAAGAAGCGAACTCGGACTTCGTATGCCGGGGTGGCATATTGACGATGAGCCGCTTACAGCGGCCATCCGCTACCTTCTCAAACGCCGCCGCCATGCGGGTGTGGTGCCGTCCAGCGATGAAAGAAGGCCACATTTCCCGCACGAAAGGCAGGAATTTACTGGTGCAGAGGGACTTGGTCTTGAGCTTTTCTAGGTGGTTCAGCTCTGCAAGGAGGCGTTCCTGCTCCCCCGGACTCAAAAGGGGGAGTATTTTGGGGATATCCTTGAGGGATATGTTGGAAAAGGGGTTGGGTTCGCTCACTCGGGGGCTTCGCCCCCGTTTTCTTGGTTTTCCTCGGGTTTTTTGTCTTCTTCCGGGCGATATTCGCCCAATTCCTCCTCAATAAGGGAACTCAGGGGGGTGATATCTATCACATCGCTGTTCAGCAGCCTTTTAACTCTTTCTTTTATCGCATTCTCGAGGTCTTCGGGGTTCTTGTAGTTGATGGTGATCTCGGAACGCTCGGTGAAAAGGCCGATATCGCTGTGTTTTCCTAGGAGTTCCAAGGCCTTAAGTTCGTATTTCGGGTCCCCGCAGTTCGCCAGCTCCATGAGCTTGTTGGTTATGGCCGAGCGAGTGGTGGAAATGTCGAGGGCGAGGGAAGAACCATAAGTTCTTAGAAACGCAGCGGCGGCGAAGGCCGTGTTTACGTTAGTTATCTTGTTGGTTTTCCGGTTTTTTATCGCCTGCTCTAGTAGAGCAGCCTGCTTTTCAGCGTCTTCTTGGTTTAATTCGAGGGGAGAGCCGAGTTCTACCAGTACTTCAGCAGTCTTAGCGGCTACTTCCAGCTCTTCAATGGGGTTTTTAGCGGTATCCGCGTCCATGCTGTAGGGCATGGGGTAGTCGGCAGTAGGCTGTAGGTCGATCAAAGGGGTGCCTTTGGTCTTGGTTTGTTTTGGTGGTTCTCTAGTACCAGAACTTTTTTCGAAAATATATACCCCCCGGGGGGTCGGAGAACAAAAGAGGTACGGGGGGGGTTTCTGAAAATAGGTCCTCCAATGTCGGGATTAGTAAGTAAGACGGTGTAACAATCCTTTGCTCAGTCTGGGGGGTTAGGGGTACGTGGGTCTTGGCTCCCCCCTTAGGTTTTTAGTACTCCCTCTCTGCCCTACGCTCAGTCTATCAGGATAGAATGAAGCAAAAATTTTGGTTTCTGTGACACGTGTCACAGCTCTAGTAGGGGCAAGCCAAACCCCCGCTAACCCCTTGAAATAAATACTCTCCCCGGAAAAAGGGGGTTCTGGCTGTGCTATACTATTTGTGTTGGGAGGCGGTGACCTGAAGGGTCTGCCTGATGGCTCTGGCCATCCCAACACTAGGAAACTCTACCATGACGAAGAAGAACGAACTCAATAACGGCGCTGCGGTTATCTCCACCGAGGCTCCTGCTCCCATCACGTCCGACACCGCGGTGCTGCCGCTGTTCGGGTTCTCCACCGATACTGTGACAGGTGTCACAGTCAATCCGCTGATGGTCGCCACCGAGAAAAAGCTGGTCGATCTGCTGCCGCTGATCGGTGCGAGCAAGGCGGTTCTGGACCGCGCCAAGCTCTCTGCGGAAAGCGTGTGGGCTACTATCGGCATCCGCATGACGTTGGACGCGGGTTTCGCTTGGGGCGTCGACGCCAAGTATGCGGAAGGTGTGGACGGATACGATGCCGAATGGGTCAAGACCAACAGCAAGTTGGTCGAAGATGCCTGTGTGGCGGCGGGCGAAACCCCTGCCACCGCGCGGAAGCATCTGCAGCGCGTCCGGGACTATTCTTGCAACTACGTCTTTGAGGGCAAAGACCTGCCCAACACGGCGGCGAACAAGGAACGCATCGCTCTGTCGGCTGACCTGACGGATGAGGCTTTCGACAGCGTGACGAAGAAAGCGGATCGTACCCCTGCCGGTATCGTGCGGCTAGAGAAAGCCAAGAACGGGGTGCAGGGTGAGACGGAAACCAAGCTCTCCAAGTCGGAGAAATTGGAGAAATCCCTGCTCTCGCATATCGAAGGCGCGAAGCTGGCGCTCGGCAAGCTGATGGCCGAAAAGAACGGCCAGACGAATGCCCGCTTGGCGATCCTCTCCCACCTGAACCAGTCGGTCGAACTGGCGACCCCGGTGACTGAGGAAGGCTAGGTTAGCCATACTGCTGTATCCCCTGCGCCTTCGGGCGTGGGGGTTTTTTTTCGCCCGCGCGGCTCGCGATGACCGTAGTAGTAATGACCGTATGATAGGTGAGTGGTGTTAGCGCGATAGCGGTAGAACAAACCGTGACAGGTGTCACAGCAGTGCGATAGCGAAAAGACCAATGAGTTCAACGGCGTAAGGATGTAAGAAAGAACGAAACGTATCCTTACACGCGCAAGCCATTGCAATCGTTCAATAAAAGGGCTTGTAAGGTTTTTTCGTCAAAAAAGGCTTTACCGGGAATTGGCAGAGGTGTTTGTCGAGTGAAACCAAAATAAAAATTCGCCTACCCCCCATATATACCTTCTAAAAAACATTACATTCTTACAAAATGAATATGAGCCTTATAGAATGGGCCTCATATCTGTAAGGTTCTTCAAAAAATGCTCTTACAGAAACCTTACAAGCTTACAAACCGAGTGAGCAATATCAAGCACTTAGCTTTGTAAGGTTATAGACTATAGAACAAATAAAGCAAAAAAGGCCTAAAATCAGTACACTAACAGTGCATTGCAAGTACACTTACACTACACTATAGATACACTGTAAGTGTACCGCAGGTACACCTTAGATACACTAGGAGTACACCATGAAAATCCAAATTAAGCCCACAATAGAAGCAATGCTCATCGCTGATGCCAAATCCCGCGATACAACCCCGACAGAACGCCTACACACAATCCTGTTTAGTTATTTTGAAGAGGCGGGCAAGCTTACAGCCGCACCCAAGCAGAAGCGCATGTCCTACGAGATGGTGCAGGCGACTGCCTCATACCATTACCGGAAAGACGACCCCAGCTACCACGAATATGCTGCCCGCAAGGCCAACTATGACCGTTTGAATGCCGCCGAGGGATGGAACTTTGAGACTGTCGAGGAAGCCGAAGCGGAAAGAAAGGCACAGTCACTGACGCGCACCAAGGAAGAAGCGAAGCTGTTTGCCCAGAAGCACAAGGAAGCAGAGAAGCGCGAGGGCATGACTGTCGTTACTGATGCCGAGATGAAGGCGCTTATGGAGCTAGCACAGCAGCCGTAGGAAAAACCCAAGACTCCAAACACAAATACGAAACATCACAATCCAGACTAACCCGTTGATATAACTACACGACTTGACAAGTAGCATAAACTATGCTATACTTTTTCTTGAGGGTGGATCAGGATTTTTCGGCAGGGGGCAAACCCCCCACACCTCACAGGAGACACGTCATGACAAAGCGTAGCGAGTTTAACCAGACCTACTTCAACCTGCTTATGGCGAGCAGGGCGAACTTTGTGACAGGTGTCACAATCAAGAGCCTCACCGCCACCACGCCCTTCCGCGAACAAGAAGCAGACCGCAAGGCGAAGATCGCCGCCATACACGCGGCAGACAAAAAGAACGCCGAGCTAGCCAAGAACAAAGAGGCGTGGAGAACACTCCCGCCCGCTAAAAAACCCGCTGCTCCCGCTGCTGTGACACCTGTCACATCCCCCCACCCACTGCACCTATTCAAGAAAGAGCAGAGCACATTAGCTCTGAAGGACGCGGGTCGCGTCATGGGCAGAGGGACAGTTGAATGGGTAAGCCAAGGGAAAGACAGAACCCGGTACTACTCTGAGGACGGCAAGGTCTACCAGCATACATGGAACGCCAGAAAGTCCGAGTGGGCCACCACCGAGATGAAGTTCAACAAGAACGCCTACCACAACACCAAGAAGGAGAAGTAAGCCATGACGAAAACCAGACGCACTTATGAAGAGAATACCCTGCGCGCTTTGGCGCGGGCAGAACAAGAGCGCGGCTACGCTGCGTGGTGCTGCGATGGCTTTGACAAGGAGCGAGGCCGGGGTGGGATACCCAAGACCAATGCCGAGATAGACGCGGAGATGAACGAGATGCTGCAGCACCTGCACATCGAAGGTGTGGAGGTGGGCCATGAAGAAGGGTGATGATCCCGCGATCCAGAAACTGAGGCTGACCCTTCACAAGATATTTGAGGGCGAACCGGATACCCAGAAAGAGGTATCCAGACTAGTGGATGAATACCAAAAACTTACAACCAAGAAGGACAACGACAATGACAAATAGCAAGTACTTTACCGAGGAAGAAATGCTGCAGTACGTGGGCGAGAGATGCCCGGATTTCGACCCCGGCTGCTGCGCGTGTCGGGAGTGGGCGAAGTTCGACCTGATTAAGTACCAGTACAACTATGGCGATGATTACCAGAAGGCTTATCTGGAGGATATCGTGCGGGTATTTGAGTATGAGGCAGAGAACACTCGAAGAGACGCGGATATTGGCGACGTGGCGATGCCGGTAGTGAAGGACAGTGTGCAGGAAGATATAGAAGCTGTTGGTTCCTTGACAGATAAAGAGCGGGCCTTTGTTGAGCAGCATACGCTGATGCACAAGCTGTTTGAGAAGGCTGTGACAGGTGTCACAACCGAGCAGGAAGAAATATATCGTGACGCTCCTTGGTTGCGTAACGCATGGGATGGATATGAGGAAGTGGCCGCGCCGGTAGCGCGCAAGTGGTGGCAGATATGGAAGAGGGGCTGACAATAAAGCGGATAAGTAATCCTTGGCACGGCGGTGGGCCGTGCTTCTTTGCCTATTGGAACGGGAAGCATATCCCTTGTGGGCGAGAAGCAGGAGAGACGGGGTTCGCGGACTTGTTCCCCGCCAAGGATGAACTTGAAGCTTATCAGATAGTGAAACGCTGGCTGGAGAAAAACCATGGACATGAAGCTTATGGAAGCGTTAGAGAGGCTTGCGATCTTGAGAAATTTACCAATGCCGTACTCGGTTCTAGAGAAACATCGTCCGTGGTGGACGAAGGAGAAGTGAAATAGACGCTACGGTCATAAAGTGTAGCAACGCTACACCAACCAAGAAAGACAACACAGTGCAGAACCTCATCAACAAGCTGAACAAGGAGAACGACAATGACTAAGAAGCACAAGATCATCTTTGCCTTGGGCAACGACCCGAAAGACTGCATAAAACACCCCCCTGCACTAGCCTCTTTCTTTGAGGCTGATGCTGCCATGCGAGTACTCATGCTTGAGCGCGGGATGCGGTTGATACGCCGATTAGAACTCGACGCTTACCGTGGGGGGCACTGATGGTATTTCTACAAGCATGGGCGGTCGTCGCCACAGTGTGTGCCGTGTGGTTTGCCCGGGATGCGTATGTGAAGCTGTGCGTAGTGCGTATGCTGGTGGAGTACATGCGCGACGTGAAGGGCATCCCATGGGAAGAACTCTGGGAAGAACTCGAAGCTAATATGGACAAAATGTAGCCGGGAACGGTCCCGAACACCAAACCTAACATTGTTAGGCTTAATAGGAGAAAAGAAATGACTGTGAACTGCTACATCTTTGATATCGACGGTACAGTCGCAGACTGTACACACCGTGTGCATCACGCGAAAAAGAAAGAATGGGATGAGTTCTTCGACAAGGTGCATCTCGATGCACCTATTCAACACATGATCGATGTGGCCTTACTTCTCTCCACTGTTTACCCCATTGTCTTCGTGTCGGGCAGGAGCGACGTGTGCAGGGATGAGACTGTTGCGTGGTTATACAAACACCACTTCAACGAACCCACACTATACATGCGCAAGAAGAACGACCGGCGTCCTGACTACTTGGTGAAGAGCGATCTACTGGACTTGGTGCTTGCCGCTGGCTACCGACCCCTCATGGTCTTTGATGACAGGAACACTGTTGTGAAGATGTGGCGCGAGCGCGGAATACCGTGTGCCCAAGTAGCCGAGGGAGACTTCTGATGGAAGAAGAACAACCAGTAATAGCCGTCACGTATGTAGAACGATCAGCTTATAGCCTAGGAGCAGACGGGTGGTTCAAGATCACCATAGATGGCGCTACGTTCTACGTGGATGACGGCTTGGCGAAAGACGCGCTTGACTGCTTCATCATCGCGCAAGGGATAATAAAGCGGAAGAAAGAGCAGCGTGACACCTGTCACAAGGAGAACGGAACATGACAGACCCGAAAGATAAAACACCCATACTAGAAACACCTGAAGACCCGCCAGTGCCGAAGGGCGCTTGGGTGAAGTGCTGCAATATGAAATTGAGCGAGAGAGGTAAGGCGGAAGCCCTGTTACGCAAGGCGTTCGTACCGTGGAAGGCTAGTGATATACATATAGAATGGGATGAGGAAGGTGCGTGTGTTGCGCTCCGCTGGGACTGGCCCGCGCGTAACCGGGAGATAGTTTTTTCTTACAAGGAGCCGCTATGAAACCAAGGAGAACCACATACCAGAACAAACACAGGATACGGCCTAAGAACCGCTACTCGAAACCCATACGCAAACCGAAGGAGATACCCGAAGTGGAAGAAGGCATTGAAGAATATGAAGACCCGAGGGATGATACCCCTACACTCAACCAGTTCTTGGAGGGCATAGGCATGAAGAAGAAGGAAGAGAGCGAGTTCGAAGAACTTCGTGTAAGTGTAAACAAACTTAAAGAAACGCTGCGTCTACTGCGACAGAGCCAGTCCGAGAGCCAAGGGATTGTCCTCAACATGGCGGTCATGTGTGTGAAGGCTTTGCGGGATGATAACCCGGACGAACGGGAGAGAGTGGCTAACTCACTACAGGGTTGGCTGGATAATATCCAAGGCACTAACGAGACGAGAAACTAACCAAGGAGCAACACGATGAACCACTACGAAATAAAGTACCGGAAGGGTAAGTGGCATATTGTAATTATGCCTGTGGACTTGGCCGTAGTCCGTACTTTTGCCGAAGCAGAGAGAATAATTGAAGGCCTTAAGATGTGTGATCGCAGAGACCACAACAACCAAGAGATAAAGGAGCAACAACATGTCATGGAATAGAGACCGCCTAGCGGTACTAAAGAACTACCAAGAAGCAGTAGTGAAAGAATTTTCGACCAAGCCCATCGCGCGTGACCCCGAAAACCCCAAGCCATTGGGCGAGCGCCGGAAGAAGTATCTTAGGATAGAAAAGCGGGGGGATGATATTGTTTGTATCGCTTGTGGTACCGACATGCTCACCTACAAGCCGGATGATACGGTCATAATTGGCACGGAACCGCGTGGCAACTGGTGGGGAATGTTTGTTGGCTCGGTGTTAAACACTAATGTAGAGCTAAAAGACAGGCAACTGTGGATACAGTGCGCGTGGGATCACGAAGGGATAAGGAAGAACGGGTATATCCCGTTAAGAAGCAATCAGGTCTATAAGTACGAAGGACGCGATCTGGTCTGCCTCACCCCTTATTTCCCCTTACGCCACACGTTCAACAGAACGGCAACCTCCGAAGTGCTGAAAGAGTACAAGGGGGTAATCAAGTACGTCAAAGGCATGGCGAAGGTCATGGGTGCCGGTGCCAAGGTATCCAAGCAGGATGTAGAAGCGGCAATCTACGGCGTAGAAGTGACAGCCTTCGGCAACGTACCAGAACTTAAGAAAGACTTGCTGGCTAACGCCAAGAGCGGCGACCCCGACGATATGCTGCGGGCGTTCTATTACTTGGTGAAGAAGCAAGCTCGGTACTACTGGGCGGATTACTACCTTCTACCAAGTACCAGTATGCTAACCAAAACCTTACAGGATGAAATCTACACGCTGCGGCAGAAGGAGAAAGGCGATCTGCTTATCCCGGAAACCTCTTACGAAGGAACCATAATCAAGGATGTGAACAAGAAATACTTAACGACTTGACTTTTGAGTAAAAGTATGCTACAATCTATATACAATAAGAAACTGTCTCAACCAAAACCAACTGTGACACCTGTCACACCCTGCGAAGCAGGGCCAAGGAGAACTCAATCATGACTTCTACTACTCTTAACTTTGGCAAGACCCTTACGCTCCAGCAGACCTCCAACCTTATCATGTCTGTGCCTGACAACATCATCTGCGCTCAAGGCGAACCGGCTATCGGTAAGTCTGCGATGATGAACTATATGAAGCAGCAATTGATGGGCTATCACTTTGCCTACGTTGACGTACCTAACCTTGACCTTGGCGATATTGCCATGCCGTGCGTGGACAAGGACAATATGATTACGAACTACGCACCTAACTCCTTGTTCGGTATGCACTTGGATAGCCCGGTGGTTATCATGCTGGACGAGTATGCCAAGGGCGCTGACCCCGTGAAGAACATGCTGCACCCCCTGTTTGAGGTTAAGCAGCGTCGTCTGGGTAACAGGCTGCTCCCTCCCGGCTCCATCGTGTTCATGACTTCTAACCTGTCTTCCGATGGTGTGGGCGATAGCCTCAAGGCGCATACCATGAGCAGAATAACCCGAGTGGTGGTGCGGAAGCCCAATGCCTACGAATGGCTGGAGTGGGCGGTTAACAACGATATCGACCCGGTTGTGTGTGCGTGGGTCAAGGCTTACCCGCATTGCTTGGATAGTTACTTGGATGACAACACCAAGAACAAGTCCAACCCCTATATCTTCTACCCCAACCAAGTCCAGTCTTCGTATGTCTCCCCGCGTAGCCTTGAGAGGGGTAGCAATATCATCAAGAAGCGGGAAGCATTGGACAGCGATACTGTTATCGCAGCACTGGCAGGCACGTTCGGTGAGAGTGCCGCGCGTGATATGTCGGCGTATATCTCCTACCAAGACCAGTTGCCCATGTGGGAGCAGATTGTCAAAGACCCCAAGGGTACCAAGATGCCTTCGAGTGCGGGTGCATGTTCCGTCTTGGTCTACGGCGCTATCATGAAGGTGGACAAGAATACCATCGCGCCGTTCATGCAGTATCTGTCCCGCTTTGAAGCCGAGTGGCAAGCGGCCTTCGCTATCAATATCACCAAGAACCAAGCCAAGCAGTCCATCGCCTTCTCCTGCAAGGCGTTCTCTGACTGGGTGAGCAAGAACGAAGACCTGCTGTAATAGATGGAGAAAGACGAAGACTACCAGATCGTCTCCGTTACGCCGAGTAACGCCAAGAACTACCACAACGTCCGGTATACGGTAGGGAAAGGCAGTGTTTTCTATAGCTTGTTTGTCTACGGAGAGTACGAACTGGAAGCTTACAAGAGAGCCAAGCAACGTCTCGACGCAATGAGTGCAAGAGACAGAAACAGAGGTGCGATATGAATATCGAAGTAGTAGACGAGTTCGACAAGGCGATGCGTCGTCTTAAGAAAGTGAAGATTGGCATTATGCGTTCCGATATCTTTGCGATGCTGTCAGGCATCATGATGATCGGCAAGACCCACCTTAGTGCTACTTGTCCCACCGCATGTACCAACGGGCGGGACGAAACCTATGGCCGGGACTTCGTGAAGGGACTTAGCGATAAGGAACTGGGCTTTGTCTTGGTTCACGAGTCGTTCCACAAGATGTACCGCCAGCTTACGATCTGGGAAAAGCTGTGGAAGAAGAACCACGCTCTGGCAAACCAAGCCTGTGACTACGTTATCAATCTGCAAATCCGTGACCTTGATCCCAATGAAACTCTCATTGCCTTCCCCATGAAGGATGGCAAACACTACGGGTGCATTGACGAACGGTTCAGGGGCATGAACGCCAAACAGGTGTTTGATATTCTTGAGAAGGAGCAGCAGGAAGGTAGGAAAGGAGGGCAAGGCGGTGATGGCTTCGATGACCACGATTGGGAAGGAGCCAAAGAGATGACGAAGGAGGAGCAAGAAGAACTTATCAAGGAGATAGATCAGGGTATCAGGCAAGGTCTAATTGCCCATCAGAAAATCCACGGCAAAGGTGCGGGTGGTGGCATCCTTGATCTTGGCGATCTGCTGAAGCCGAAGGTGGACTGGCGTGAACAGTTGAGGGAGTTCGTCAAGGCTGTCTATGCCGGTAAGGATAAGTCTAGCTGGAGGAAGGTCAACAAGAGGTTCATTGGGGAAGATATCTACTTGCCTTCTCTCGTAGGTGAACGTGTCGGGCCTGTGGGTATCGGTGGTGATACTTCCGGGTCAATCGACAAGGAAGGCTACATGGCTGCGATTAGCGAAGTGGATGGCATCATGACCATGATGCACCCCGAGAAGGTTCATCTTCTTTATTGGGGTTCGTCCGTCGTGGCTCATGAAGAATACGACGACGCCAATATGGGTAACTTCGTGGGTTCCACTCGTCCTATCTGTGGTGGTGGTACCGAGCCCCGCTGCGTATCGGAGTATATAAAAGACAAGCACCTTAAGGTGGAATGTGTGATCCACCTGACTGATGGCTGCATCGGGGATTGGGGAACGGCGGAAGACTATGGTGTTCCTGTTCTTTGGGTAATCATTGGCGACTACGGCAAGGACACCATCGCCCCGTTCGGCAAGACAATACACATTCCTATGGGGGGTGAGTGATGTGGGAAGATATCTTAATAGGTTATGGTGTGTACTGTTTTGTCGCTGCTCTACTGTTTTCGTACTGGATATCAAGAGGAGTAAACCAGAAATGAAGTGCGTAATAGACTACCAGTACAGGAAGTATGTGGTGAGCAAGGAAGATGCGTTTATTATTATCAACATTCTGGAGAACGCAGAAGAGTACGTTCGTAGTTATGCGGCTACCCCCGGCAGGGAACTAAGCCATCATGTATGGAAGGACGCAAACATAGAAGTAAGAAGCATGGAGTTAATGCCAGACGAACTATATCGACTAGCCAAACTGGCGGGTAAGCCAGAAGAAAAGAAGTAATACG
>Ga0209084_1002332_pt1 | contig 14868 bp, 17 predicted proteins | sample C_130820_MF_Meta_FD_187309 | JGI IMG/M metagenome (GOLD analysis project Ga0209084, IMG submission 187309) | Freshwater microbial communities from Lake Croche, Canada to study carbon cycling - C_130820_MF_MetaG (SPAdes) (version 2) | ecosystem: Environmental > Aquatic > Freshwater > Lake... | reverse complement strand
GGTCCGACTGCCCGTGCTGCAGGACGGCCGACGTCGCATCGCCGCCGCCCTGGGTGTGCCCAACGTGATGCCTGCAACGGTGGTTCTGCGTCGGGACGGTAGCGTTGCCGACATTCTTCCGCGAGCGTTCACCAGTGCCGACGAGATCGCCGCCGCGGTGGATTCCGCTCTGCAGCAAGAACCCAGATGACGTGGCACCACAGGACGGGAGTGGCCGGGTGAGCGCTGGAGGCACGTCTCCCGCCCTGGGAACCGCAGAGCTGCGTCCATCAGCAGGCCCACTGTGGCTGGCGCCACTGGTCGACAATGTCGGCCAGGTGCCGGATGCCTATCGTCGGCGCGTTCCGCCAGAAGTGCTGACCGCGTTGACCGGCGCCCGGAGCGCGGCCCAGGCCGCGCGGTCTGACCGCGACGCCGCGGTACTGGTGCTTTTCTCTGGGCCCCATCTCGGCCACCCCGCCGGTGTGGTACCCGACGACGCCGACCTGCTGCTCACGGTGCGGGCCAGCACCCTGCGCCACCATGCCGGGCAGGCAGCCTTCCCGGGTGGCGCCGCCGACCCGGGGGACTCCGGTCCGGTCGCGACCGCGTTACGCGAGGCGCGTGAGGAGACCGGCATCGACCCCACTCGACTGCATCCGCTGGCCACACTGGACCGAATGTTCATTCCGCCGTCGGGTTTCCATGTCGTCCCGGTGTTGGCCTATTCCCCGGATCCCGGGCCCGTCGGGGTCGTCAATGAGGCCGAAACCGCGGTTGTCGCGCGGGTGCCTCTGCGTGCATTCATCAATCCGGACAACCGCCTTTTGGTGTGTCGCTCCGGTGGTGAACATCGCTATGCCGGTCCGGCCTTCATGCTTAATGAGATGCTGGTCTGGGGTTTCACCGGTCACGTAATCTCGGCCATGCTGGACGTGGCCGGGTGGGCACAACCGTGGAACACCGAGGACGTTCGAGAGTTGGACGAGGCGATGGCGCTCGCCGCCGATGACCGCGGCGAAGCTAACAGTGAGGAACGGCTGTGACGAGTTCGCAATGGCTGGATATCGCCGTGATCGCGGTGGCGCTGATCGCAGCGATCTCAGGCTGGCGGTCCGGTGCCATGGGATCGCTGATGTCGTTCGTCGGTGTCGTCCTCGGCGCTATCGCCGGCGTGATGCTGGCACCGCACGTCATCAGCCACGTTCATTCTCCGCGCGGGAAACTGTTCGCCGCGCTCCTGCTGATCCTCGCGCTGGTGGTCGTTGGCGAGGTCGCCGGCGTGGTTCTGGGCCGGGCCGTGCGCGGATCGATCCGAAGCGGACCGGTCCGGGCCGTCGACTCGATCATCGGGGTGGGGTTGCAACTTGTGGTGGTGGTGATGGCTGCCTGGTTACTGGGCAGCCCGTTGACGTCCTCGGGTCAGCCGGGCTTGGCTTCCGCTGTTCAAGGCTCCCGGGTGATCTCCGAGGTCGACAAATATGCGCCGGAATGGCTTCGGACGGTTCCGAAGCGGATGTCGGCGCTGCTGAGTACCTCCGGACTTCCGAACGCGTTGGAACCTCTTGGTCCGGCCCCGACCCAGAACGTGGACCCGCCGGACGCCACGCTGGCCGACAGTTTGGTGGTTGCGCGCACGCGGCCCAGCGTGGTGAAGATCCGCGGCATTGCGCAGTCCTGCCAAAAGGTTCTCGAGGGAACGGGTTTCGTGATTGCGCCCAACCGTGTGATGTCCAACGCGCATGTGGTGGCCGGCTCGGACAGTGTCACCGTTGAGGCTGAGGGCAAGAAGTATGACGCGACCGTCGTCTCCTACGACCCTGACGCTGACATCTCGATTCTCGACGTTCCCAACCTTCCGCAGGAGCCACTGATGTTCGCTGATCAGCCTGCCAAAACCGGAACGGACGCGGTGGTTCTCGGCTACCCGGGCGGCGGCGACTTCGTGGCCACCCCGGCTCGAGTTCGGGAGATTATCGAACTCAACGGACCTGACATCTACAAGTCCACGACGATCAATCGTGAGGTCTACACCATCAGGGGAACTGTGCGCCAGGGGAACTCGGGAGGTCCGATGATCAACCGCGCCGGTCAGGTGATCGGCGTCGTATTCGGTGCCGCGGTGGACGACAACGACACCGGCTTTGTGATGACGACCAGCGAGGTGTCGCGCCAACTGGCCAAGATCGGCAACACCGCAAAGGTCCCCACCGGTCGGTGCGTCAACGGCTGAGCGGTGTCACCGGGGTTTACGAGGCGCCGGGGGTCACCGGGCGCCGGGGGTTCACAGGGCGTCGAGGAAGCGCTGCAACGCCGTGTTGACGTTGTCGGGCGCCTCCTCATGTGCGTAGTGGCCGACGCCGGCAACGTGCACGAATCGACCGCGTGGGGCGTAATACCGACTGCGGTCCACGGGATCAGCGAGCACGTAAGGGTCGGCATGGCCCCGTAGGTGAAGCAGTGGGACATCGATCTGGTGGTTCATCAGTTTCATGAATCGTCTTCCCTCGCTACGCAATTGGCTGCGTACCGCCCAACGTTGATATTCCAGAGCCGAGTGCGCCGCACCTGGAATCTGTATTGCTTGACGCAGGTACGCGATTGTCTCGGAGAAATCCTCCGACGCAGCCCATTGTTCTGATGCGCGGCTTCGCACCAGAGCGTTCAGGGCCTCAGCGTTGTTTCTGGTGAGAGCATGCTCCGGCCACAGCGGAACCTGATAGCGCAGCAGACTGGGCAACAGGGCGCGGCGCTGTCCATTGCGGCTGAAAACCGAAGCCCGCAGAGCCATCGGGTGCGGCGAACTGACCAGCGCGACAGCGCGGACCATCCGGGAATGCAGCGCCGCGGTGGCCCAGCAGACCAGCCCGCCGTCGGCGTGGCCGATCAGGGTGGCCGATGTATGACCCAACGCGCGGATCAAGCCGGCGGTGTCCCCGGCCAGCGTCCAGCCGTCGTAGCCACGGGGTGGCTTATCGCTGCCGCCGTACCCGCGTAAATCGACCGCCACCACCCGGGCACCCGTCAGGCCCCGTAACTGATGTCGCCAAGACCACCAGAACGACCCGAAGCCGTGCAGCAGTAGCACCAGTGGCCGGGTGGTCACGGGCGTGTCGACATCGGGGTGGTGCAGTGCCTCGACGCACTGGAACCGGATTCCATTGGCGTGGACATCGTGGTGACGCCACGGACCCGCGATCCGGGTTACCGACGGATCTGGCTGGGCCATCACCAACCCGGCGGGTCAACGGGCGTCGACTCGGTCGTGGTGATGGTCCGGTCGATGGTTGTGGACACCGGGCTTGCCCCGGTCTGCTTGAAGTTGGAGGGAGACAGTGCCGCAGTGGTTTCCTTGACCGATTCGATGGTCTGCTGCGGGCCGCGGATCCGGCGCACCTTGCGATAGCCCAGAAGGGCAAACACTCCCGTAGTGGCCAGCATCAGAAGGAAAACGACCAGGAAGGCCGCCCATCGCCACAACCACGTATCGAGCAGTTCGGCGAGGAAGAAGAACATGAAGAAGGTCGAGTACAGAAGTACGACGAGGGCGATGATGAAGTAGACGCTGCCGGTCAGGCCCTTCTTCACATCCCGGGTGATCTCGGCCTTGGCCAATTCGACTTCGGCGCGGACGAGCGTCGAGACCTGGGTGGTGGCATCCCTGACCAGTTCGCCGATCGACGCGTTGGTGCCCACCGCATGCGGGTCCGTCAGTGGAATCGAGGTCACGGTGTCGGGTACCCCGGTCTTGTGATCCCGATTGCTCACGGTTGTCCTCCCACGTTCGGTCTGGTCGCGATTCATGTTGCCATGCTCGACTCCCGCCCGCGTACCCGTCGCGCTGTTACGCAAGTTACGCATGTGGCCAAGTTAGACTGGTCTTCCGGGTGGGACGTCGACGGAGGTATCAGTGATCACCGCACATCGTGTGGGTCAGCTCGCGGGGTCCGCGATCCTGGCACTCTCCATCGTTCTGCCGACACCGCAGGCTGCGGCCGCCCCGGACACCAAGGTGCCGATCGGTGGCGGCGCGGGCATCGTCATCGACACAGACACCTACTGCACCCTGACCGCCATCGGCAATGACAAGACCGGCGCGCTGATCGGCTTCACCTCGGCGCACTGCGGGGGTCCCGGAGCCCAGGTGGCTTCTGAGGCCGCACCGGACAGCGGTGTCATCGGCACCATGGTGACCGGTAACGACGGTCTGGACTACGCGGTGATCAGGTTCGATTCCGCCAAGGTCACGCCGGTGGCGAATTGGAACGGTTTCGCCATCGACGGCATCGGACCCGACCCCACCTTCGGCCAGGTGGCCTGCAAACTAGGTCGCACGACGGGCTATTCATGTGGCGTGACATGGGGACCGGGCGAGGAGCCCGGCACGATCGTCAACCAGGTCTGCGGCAGGCCCGGCGACTCCGGCGCTCCGGTGACGGTCAACAACAAGCTCGTCGGCATGATCCACGGGGCGTTCACCGACGCTATTCCGACCTGCATCATCAAATACATTCCGCTGCATACCCCGGCGATCACCATGTCGATCAACGCGATACTCGCCGACCTTGCGGCCAGGGATCGTCCGGGCGCCGGTTTCGTCCCGACGGCGACCCGCGCACCGGGCCCGGTCTAAGCCCGAACTGGCTGCGTCAGTTCTCGGCCTTACTGGAGCGGATGGCTTCGAACACGGTCGGGTCAACCAGGGTTGAGGTGTCACCGAGCTCGCGGCCCTCGGCGACGTCACGGAGTAGCCGGCGCATGATCTTGCCACTGCGGGTCTTCGGAAGCTCTGGCACGACGTGGATCTCGCGAGGTCTGGCGATCGGCGAGATTTCCCGCGACACCTGCGCCCGCAATTCCTCGACCATCTGGTGCGGCGAGGTTTCGGTGTGATGGGCCTTGAGGATGACGAACGCACAGATGGCCTGGCCGGTGTGGGCGTCGGTGGCGCCCACGACCGCAGCCTCCGCGACACCGGCGTGACCGACCAGGGCCGACTCCACCTCGGCAGTCGAAATCCGGTGGCCCGAAATGTTCATCACGTCATCGATACGCCCCAGTACCCAAACCTCGCCGTCGCTGCCGTAACGCGCGCCGTCGCCGGCGAAGTACCAACCCTGTTCGGCGAACCGCGACCAGTAGGTCTCGACGAACCGCTCCGGGTCACCCCAGATACCTCGCAGCATCGACGGCCACGGCTTGTCCAGCACCAGGTAGCCGGTGACGGGCTCGCCGTGTTCGGCGGCGGGCGGTAGTTCGTTGCCGTCGTCGTCGACGATCTTCGCCGAGATGCCGGGCAATGGGCGCATCGCGGACCCTGGTTTGCACGCGGTCACTCCGGGTAGCGGCGAGATCATCACCGCACCGGTCTCGGTCTGCCACCAGGTGTCGACGATGGGCGTCTTATCGGCGCCGAACACCAGTCGGTACCACCGCCAGGCCTCAGGGTTGATCGGCTCGCCCACCGAACCAAGTAGCCGCAGGCTGGACAGGTCGTGGGCGAAGGGGATCTCGCGGCCCCACTTCATGAACGTACGAACCAGCGTGGGAGCCGTGTAATAGATTGTGACACCGTACTTTTCAATGATCTGGAAGTGCCGGTGCTCATCGGGGGACGCCGGTGTTCCCTCGTAGATCACCTGGGTGGCGCCGTTGGACAGCGGACCGTAAGTGATATAGCTGTGGCCGGTCACCCAACCGATATCGGCCGTACACCAGTACACGTCAGTCTCCGGTTTGATGTCGAACACGTAATTGTGTGTGTATGACACCTGCGTCAGGTAGCCGCCGGATGTGTGCATGATGCCCTTGGGCTTGCCGGTGGTGCCCGATGTGTAGAGCAGGAACAGTGGGTGCTCTGAGTCGAACGCTTCCGGGGTGTGCTCCGGCGAGGCGCTGTCCACGATGTCGTGCCACCACAGATCGCGGCTAGTCGTCCACTGCACGTCGATACCCGTGCGTCGAACCACGAGAACATTGCGCACACACTCCTGGCCCGCGACAGCCTCGTCGACGGCGTCCTTGAGCGACACCGCACTGCCACGGCGATACTGGCCGTCAGTGGTGATCACCATCGCGGCCTGAGCATCATCGACCCTTGCCCGGAGCGCCGATGCCGAGAACCCCGCGAAGACTACGGAATGCATGATGCCCAGTCGGGCGCACGCCAGCATCGCCACGATCGCCTCGGGCACCATTGGCATGTAGATAGCCACCCGGTCGCCGGCGACCAGGCCGAGATCGGTCAGTGCATTGGCGGCCTTGCACACCTCATCTTTGAGTTGCCCGTAGGTGATCGAACGGGCGTCGCCTACGGGTTCGCCCTCCCAGTGGATGGCGACCCGGCCGCCGTTGCCGGCCTCGACATGCCGGTCGACGCAGTTATAGGCGACGTTGAGTCTGCCGCCGATGAACCACTTCGCCACCGGGGCGTCGGACCAGTCGAGAACGTCGGAGAACGGCGTGTCCCAGGACAGTCGGCGCGCCTGCTCGGCCCAGAACGCCAGTCGGTCGGACTCGGCTTCGGTGTAGAGGTCTGCTGTCGCATTGGCGTTGGTCGCGAAATCGGCAGGCGGCGGGTACGACGACGGAGCGTCAGTGTGGATCTCGGTCATGGCTGTGAGCGTAGTCACCCGGTGCGTCCACGGTGGGCCTGTGTCACACCGGATCGTCGGGTCATCCCAGATCGTCGGGAGATGGTGTCCGCGCGCGGCGAATGGCGCTTTCGCGCCCGGCCAACGGTCTCCCGGACCCGGCCCGGTGTGGTGATGGCGGTCCGACCGTCTAGCGTGACGGGCCGTGACCGATACCGGAAAGCGTGACCTGCTGGCACCTCTGCTCGCGTTGCCTGGCGTCGCCGACGCCGCCGAGGCCGCGCGTGTTGCGCTGGGCAAGGCGCACCGGCATCGCACCAACTTGCGCAACTGGCCGATCACCGCAGCCGAGTCGGCGGTTCGAGGTGCCCGATCATCGTCGTCGCTCGACGGTGGCGGCGTGCATATCGACACCGAGACGGTGACCGATGACCCGGTGCTCGCCGGAGCCTTGCGGGTCGGTCAGGCACTCGAGGGCGGCACCACTGCGTTGGTCGGGGTGTGGCAGCGAGCCCCCCTTCAGGCGTTGGCCCGACTGCACTCGCTGGCCGCCGCCGACCTGGTAGACGAGGAGCAACTCGGCCGGCCGCGGCAGGTGCCTGAGATCGCCGCCCGTCTGGATCTGATGACCGGGTTGGTCACCGGGGGAAGCTCAGTCGGCGCTCCCGTTCTGGCTGGCGTGGCGCACGGCGAGATGTTGACTCTGGCACCCTTCGGAAGCGCCGATGGCGTTGTTGCACGGGCAGTTTCGCGGTTGGTGACGATCGCATCCGGCCTTGATCCGCATGGTCTCGGAGTGCCGGAGGTTTACTGGTTGCGCCGAACCGACGAGTATCGAAGCGCCGCTGCCGGATTCGGTACGGGTACTGCCGAGGCCGTCGGGGCATGGCTGCTGTTCTGCTGTCGTGCACTCGAAGATGGTGCGCGCGAAGCGATCTCGATCGCCGAGGCGGTAACTAACTAGTCGCAGAAACCGAAGCGGGCGGCGATCCGAAACATGTTCGGCTCGCCGCCCGCCAGCACGGTTGCTCGGGTTACCAGGCGTGCCAGGTGGGTTGCGTGAGTGGCCTCGGCGTTCATGCACTCGGTGTGCAATTCCGCAGGCCCGCAACGCTTCTGCCATATCGCGGCGTGCTCCGCGTGGGTACCCGTAACCGTGCTGGACCGCTCAGATCGGGAGGTAGAACCTTCTCTTCCGGCACTTCCTTGGCCTCACTAAGCGTCCGTAGTTCCTTTGTACTCCGTGACGTCCGTCACAGCAAGAGTCAAATCCGCAACGATTCGACTACCGAACGAGATCCCCAGTGGCCAATTGACGAGGCGGCGGAGGGGCGGCCGGCCGAACGACGGGGGTTCGGCAGGATGGCAACCCCACTGAAAGTGGCAGCTTTTGCCAGCTGACCGTGACTGCAAATTCACAGCAAAAGCGTTGTTTTTGCCGTTGCTTTGGCTTGCGTCCCGACTCATCGGCGTGTGTATAGTTAGGCTCACTCGGCTTCGGCCGGGTGTGCATCAGCCCGACCCCCCGGGGCTGATACACGACGACCCTCGCCTCCTCCCCCCCTGGCGAGGGTCGTCCTTTTTCTAGGGCAGCTGCCCCGTTTGGTCCGTTCCGTTAGCGGGCGCGAACGTCGATCCCCACACACGATGTCATCCACAGGTGGGTCGGATCGACCTGGCTTCACACGCAGGCGCCCGCCAGCCTGGGTCCGTGACTTCGCTTTCACCCGTTGTCCTGACTCTGCTCAGTGACGCCGAGTTATCCGACAACATCGACCGACTTGCGGCCGCGGTCGGGCTGCGTACGGTCCGGGCGCAGAACCCGCCCCGCAAGCTCTGGCTGACCGCCGCCGCCGTGATCCTCGACGAGGACGGTGCGCGCAGATGCGTCCGGGCAGGAATTTCGCGACGCGGTGGCGTGTTCCTGATCGGCACGTCCGAACCCGCACCTTCCCTGTGGGCGAGGGCGGTCGAGGTGGGGGCGCAACAACTGTGCGTCTTACCCGCTCAGGAGGCGGAACTTGTGGGCCATCTGTCGGAGGCCGCCCAAATGGGCCGAGTCGCACCGAATCGCGGCCGTGTGATCGCCGTTGCGGCCGGCCGTGGCGGTGGCGGCGCCTCCGTCTTCGCCGCAGCACTGGCCCAACACGCTGGTCAGGCACTGCTGGTCGATCTCGATCCGTGCGGTGGCGGCGTCGACCTGCTGTTGGGCGTGGAGTCCGCCCCCGGCCTGCGCTGGCCTGAAATGGCCGCCGCCAGTGGACGTTTGAGTTGGGTTGCGGTCCGGGAAGTGCTCCCGCACAAGGGTGACATGAGCATGCTCTCCTGCACGCGGACCTACCACGAGATTGATCCGGGCGCAGCGCAGGCAGTCGTCGATGCCGGCCGACGCGGTGGCGCGACGGTGATCTGCGATCTTCCACGGCCGCTCAACTCAGCTGCCCTGTGCGTGCTCGAGAGCACTGACCTTGTTGTTGTTGTTACCAGTTGTGATGTGCGGGCGGTGGCCGCCACCGGCGCGGTGGCCGGAGTGATTCGCGCGGTGAATCCCAATCTCGGACTGGTGGTGCGTGGGCCGGCCCCGGGAGGCCTGCGGGCTGCGGAAGTGGTTGAAGTCACGGCAGTTCCATTGCTGGCGGCAATGCGTCCGGAGCCGATGCTCGCGGTGCAATTGGAGCAGGGCGGGCTGCGTCTGCGTCGTCGCTCTCCGTTGGCTGTCGCGGCGCGAAAGGTGCTCGGCGTTCTGCACAGCGGCGCCGGGGTCCGGGCAGCATGACCGGGTCGCTGATCGACCGGGTTCGTGAACGGCTGGCGGCGGAGTCGGCACCGCTTCGGCCGACCGTCGTGGCGGCGGCGATCCGGGCAGAGTCCGCCGGCGTGCTCGGTGATACCGAGGTGCTGAGCAGCCTCCGTCTCTTGGAGACCGAATTGACCGGCGCGGGCATCCTGGAGCCGTTATTGCGGGCCGCGGGAACCACGGATGTTCTGGTGTCCGCTCCGGACGCGGTGTGGGTGGATGATGGAACCGGGTTGCGACGCAGTGAGATTCGTTTCCCCGACGAAGCCGCGGTGCGCCGATTGGCGCAGCGACTCGCCGCTGCTGCCGGGCGCCGACTCGACGATGCCCAGCCCTGGGTGGACGGTCAACTCCCCGGGGTGGGGGCTGGACAGTTCACCGTGCGGCTGCATGCGGTACTGCCCCCTATTGCTGTGGCCGGCACCAGCCTTTCTTTGCGGGTGTTGCGCCCGGCAACACAGAATCTCGCGGCGCTGACGGCTACCGGAGCGATTGACCCCACAGCCGCGCAACTGCTGGCCGACATCATTTCGGCGAGATTGGCGTTTCTGGTTTCCGGTGGCACCGGCGCGGGTAAGACGACCCTGCTGGCCGCGGCACTGGGGTCTGTTGCCCACCATGAGCGAATTGTCTGCGTCGAGGATGCACCCGAGTTGGCACCCGAGCACCCTCATCTTGTCCGACTGGTCGCCCGCAGCGCGAATGTCGAAGGCGCAGGGGAGATTACGCTGCGACAGCTGGTTCGCCAGGCACTGCGAATGCGTCCCGACCGGCTGGTTGTCGGTGAAGTCAGGGGCGCGGAAGTCGTGGATCTGCTGGCCGCGCTCAACACGGGCCACGACGGTGGCGCCGGGACCGTGCACGCCAACAGCCCGGCCGAGGTACCGGCCCGACTCGAGGCGCTTGCCGCCCTAGGCGGCCTTGACCGGGCCGCCCTGCACAGCCAACTCGCCGCCGCCGTCCAACTTGTCATTCACGTCAGTCGTGGACCCGCTGGCCGACGGCTCGCAGAGATCGCGCTACTGCATCGCGATGAAGCCGGATGGGTCCGGGCGCGGACGGTATGGAACGTGGATCGCGGATTGCAGGACGGTGCTGAGTCATTGCGTCAGTTGATCGTCGAGCGGCGCGGCAAATGACCGCCACGATCAGTGCGGCCGGCCTGTTGGCGTTCGCATTGCTGATGGCGCCGCCGCCACCGCGCCGTCGGCTCCTGGTGGCCACGTCGCATCGCCGGCGGATCGCCGGATGGTCACCGTACGTCCTGGCCGCCGTCGTGATGGTGGTGGCCCCACCGGCTCTGGGGTTGGCCACGGCGATCGCGCTCGCGGTGATGGTGTCGCGATACCGCCGAGGGATTCGTGACCGCCAACGGCGTGGTGAAGGACGCGCGATGGTGGCGGCACTCGAGGTGCTCGTGGGTGAGTTGCGGGTCGGTGCGCATCCGCTGCGAGCCTTCGCAATTGCCGCGGATGAATCTCCTGGCAGCGTGGGTACGGCACTCACGGCCGTGGCAACGCGTGCCGAACTGGGCGCTGACGTGGGTGCAGGCCTACGGGCGGCGGCCGCAGGCTCATCAGTGCCGGCCTATTGGGACCGTCTCGCGGTCTGCTGGCAGTTGGCCGCCGAACACGGGCTGGCGATGTCGACCCTGATGCGGACGGCACATGGCGACATCGTCGGCCGGCAGCGATTCACCGATCAGGTCCAGGCGGGTTTGGCGGGGGCGAGGGCGACCGCGGCAATCCTGGCGGGGCTGCCACTGCTCGGGGTGGCACTCGGCGAGCTCATCGGGGCCCATCCGACTCGCTTCCTACTCGGTGGCGGCGTGGGTGGCTGGCTGCTGGTGGTCGGCGTGAGCCTGGTCGCGATGGGCGTGGCGTGGTCGGACCGGATCATCGATCGGCTGACGACATGACCGTGGCCGCACTACTCCTGGCCGCTTCGCTTCTCCTCGGCGCGGGCCCGTGCGGCGCACGGCGAAGGGTCGGCGACGCCACCCGACCGCGGCGGTTCACCCGCACACCTCGCCACCGCGACGATCCGTTCGCCGTCGCATCCGCCTTCGACGTTCTCGCGGTCTGTCTGTCGGCCGGGATGGCGGTGTCAGCCGCAGCGGCGGCGACGGCCACCTGCGCGCCGGCGCGGCTGGGTGCCCTGCTCCGCCGGGCAGCCGACCTGCTGGCAATGGGTGCCGATCCGGATACCGCCTGGCAAGTCCGAGAGGGTGACGAACCCGATGGGTGCGAGGCACTCAGCCGACTTGCACGGCGGTCGGCATCCTCGGGCAGTGCGCTGGCCCAGGGCATCGCCGAACTCGCCGAGCAATCCCGTCAGAATGCCCGCCACACTGCCGCGGCAGCCGCCGAACGGGCCGGCGTCCTCATTGCCGGTCCGCTGGGGCTGTGCTTCCTGCCGGCATTCATCTGCCTGGGCATCGTGCCGGTGGTGGCAGGCCTGGCCGGCGACATCTTCGGGTCTGGGTTGTTGTGATGGCGCCGAAGGTTCATCGAGATCACAAAGAAAGGAAAAACAATGCTGCACAGTTTCATTCGGGGAGTCCGACACCGCTTGACCGTGTTAGCCGTCGAAGAGTCGGGTATGTCGACCGTCGAGTACGCCATTGGAACGATCGCCGCGGCGGCGTTCGGTGCGATTCTCTACGGCGTGGTCACTGGCGACTCGATCGTCGGGGCGCTGACGAACATCATCAACCGCGCGCTGAACACCAGGGTCTAGCCGGCGATGACGGGTTCAGCACGGTCGAGGCCGCGCTGGCCATCGCGACCCTGGTTACCGCAATGCTGGTGTGCTGCGCGGGTGTCACGGCGGTGTCCATGCAGATGCGATGTATCGACGCCGCGCGTGAGGCCGCGCGGTTGGCGGCCCGCGGTGACGGTGCGGCCGCGGGTGCGGCCGCGGGCCTGGCCCCACCGGGCGCCTCGATGGATGTGCACCGGGACGGCGGTTACATCATCGCCACGGTCCGCAGTCGATCGGCGCTGCTGCCCGGAGTGGTCATCGTCGGTGAAGCTGTTTCGGCGGCTGAGTCGTGAGGACACCGGAGCCGCGACGGTACTCGCCGCCGCACTGGTCGCCGCGTTGGTGGCGATCACCCTCGGCGGGGTGTGGGTCGGAGTCGCCGCAGTCGCGCGGCACCGGGCGCAGGCGGCCGCCGATTTGGCGGCGATCGGGGCGGCCGGTCGGTTGCCGCTTGGGCCGGACGCGGCCTGTGCGCAGGCCCGTAACATCGCCGCTGCGATGGGGGCGGCGATATCGGGATGCGATATCCACAATCTCGACGTCGTGGTGGCTGTCACGGTGCGGCCGGGTAGCCGGATCGTGGGCGAAGCGCGGGCCGCGGCGCGTGCCGGCCCCGCGGGTCGGGCCTAATGAACGGCGAGTTCAGCGTCGGTCGGCAGGCGCATGGCCACCAGGCCGCCGTAGATACCGGTGTCGAGTTCCACCCGGCTGATGGTGACGTGCAGCCGAACCCAGCCGCCATCCTCGCCGGGTAGGCGTACAACAGCGCTGGTCGTGCCGCCCGACTGGAGCTCATCTCGGATTCGGCCGGACAGGGCCTGCTGATCGTCCGGATGCAACCGCACCCGGCCGCGCCAATCGAATAGCGGGCACGGGTCGTCCAGCCACTTCAGAGGTGTCCAGTCGGAGAGGTTGACGATCGCCCGGTACACCCCCGGTTGAGACATCCCATGCAGGATGCGGTTGGCCAGGTTATCCGGGGGCAGGGAAGGATCGCCGAGCGCTTCGAGCAGGTTCAGCGCGCGTGCGATCAGGTGCTCCGTCCCGTCCTCACCGGTCTCAAAGGCCGTGCGAACACACCAACCCACGCGTCGAAACAGTCCATGCTTATCGGTGAAACCCCATGTCGCGGAGTAGGTCCGGTCAGGTGCGGAATCGATGGTCAGCGACAGCGCCTTGGCTTCGTCGGAGTTGAGGCTGCGGCTGGGAATGTCCTCGGCCAGGGCCCGGCCGGTCGCAGACTCCGTCTCCGGATCCATGCCGGCGTTGATGAAGTATTCGACGGTGGCGGTTCCGACGGCCGCGGTCAAATCCCACACCAGTGGACCCGGGACCGGGCGATCTGGCGGATCCTCGTGTGGCGGGCCGCACCAGACGTGCACCGCATGAATACGGCCGTCGGACATGGCGACGGGTTCGGTCCTGATGATCCGATCGCTCGACGGTGCCATGTCGGCCAGACCCTTGCCGCCGGACAGTGTCGCCGCGACCGCGGTCTGAATTGCCACCAGATTGGGATTGCGGCGCAGGAAGACCGCGAGTGGAACGAAATTCTTCATCTGCCGGCCCTGTGCGACGACCGCGGGTTGGGCACCCAGAGTCTCCACCAGCAACCACTCCTGCGTCATGGGCATCAGCGTAACGGCGAGTGCGACAGGGCCCTCGTGCATCGTGAGCGGTTACAGGCCGGTGACTCGAGACCTTGCAGGTCTAGGACGGATGCGGGTAAGTTGAGGGCCGTTCCAATGGAACTTGATGAACGGGTCGCGTTGTCCGACCGTTCGCCGCTGGCGCACTGACATGCGGCACGTGGCCGCAGCAGATGAATGCCCGCAGGAATCATTCGATCCGTGGCTGTCGACCGCACGAGGGGTCGGTCGCCAGCCGCGGTTCAGTCCTGTTCGGCAGGCAGTTGCAGCAGCACTGTCCGCAGCACGACGATGGCACCCGCTTTATCCAGGGGGTCATTTCCATTTCCGCATTTGGGCGACTGGACACACGACGGGCAACCCTGCGGGCATTCGCATGCCTCGATGGCTGCCAGCGTCGCACCCAGCCAGACGGCAGCCTGGCGGTAACCGCGCTCGGCGAAGCCGGCACCACCGGGGTGACCGTCGTACACGAATACCGTCGGTAGCCCGCCTTCGCCTACGGCAGTGGAGAGGCCGCCGATGTCTCCGCGGTCACAACTTGCCACCAGTGGCAGCAGTCCGATCGCCGCGTGCTCTGCAGCGTGGAGCGCCCCGGGAATTCCCGACAACTCAATACCGCTGTCCGCCAACGCTTCCGGTGTGATGGTGTACATCGCCGCAATGGTCGGAAGTCTCCGGGCGGGAAGATCAAGATCGACGAAGTCGATCACCTCACCTGATGGTTGTCGGCGCAGAAAGCCGATCACCTGATGCGTCACCAAGACCGGAACCAGTCCCACCGTCACCGCTCCGTAGACCATCTGTTCGCCAGTGCCGGTGACGGTGATGTCGGTGATCTCGCGGGGATATGTCGAATAACCCGGATCCTCGGCGTGAACGAAAGCCACTTGGGCGTCGAGGTCCAGGGAGTCCACCAGGTAGCTCTCACCCTGGTGTAGGTACACCGCGCCCGGGTGCACGGTGGCGGGGGCCTGCCCGGCCGCGGTGCTGCCCAGTAACCGGCCGGTGCCGGACTCGACGATGGCGACACTGCCACCGGCCGTCCCGCGGATATCCACAGCATCGTGCGGTTGCAAACCCGCAG
>Ga0209084_1002330_pt1 | contig 14886 bp, 23 predicted proteins | sample C_130820_MF_Meta_FD_187309 | JGI IMG/M metagenome (GOLD analysis project Ga0209084, IMG submission 187309) | Freshwater microbial communities from Lake Croche, Canada to study carbon cycling - C_130820_MF_MetaG (SPAdes) (version 2) | ecosystem: Environmental > Aquatic > Freshwater > Lake... | reverse complement strand
TGCACCTCGATGCTGAACCAGAGTAAGCCAGCGGTTAAGAATCCTAGTGGGATGAGGTAGCGCAGCGACATGGTTTCACCGCATGCAAATAGATATGTGGCTAGGGTCCAGCCTGTGATGTTGGATAAGCGCATCATGCTGACACAACCTTCTCTGCTGGACGATTTTCAAGAATTCGACGAGCTGACACCAACTGGAATGTTTCAGTGGTGGTGAGCTGTACTCGGCCCAGTAGTACACCAATAATGGTGACCAATTCATGCTTGGGCTTGTCTGACATTTCTCTAAGAATGTCAAGATGTAATGTTTGGTTTCTCATGTCTTTGCCTTTCTCAGGTGAACGGGGGTGTTCACATGCATCACTTTACGCCTAATCGGCAACGTGTCAAGTCAATCTAGGTCAGGCGTGTCATCAGCCATAACTAAATCGAGTTCCATGGTCGATTTGCTAAGTATGCCCAGATGCCGCCAAACGGGTGCGGACTGGTCTGTCAGCGTAAATGTGAACCATTCCCCATTTACATTCATCCACTCTGTGGAAAGCACCCACGCTGTGCAAATGGCGCCCTCTGGAAAGATTTCTTGCTGGACATGGTGGAGCATCTCGGATACTGGGGTAGGTTCTGATTCTTTGTCCATGTCTCCATGATAGGGACTATGACCGTTATCGAAAGATGCTTGACGCTCCGACAATAAGACCGATGACAAGTGCACCAACTGTGCGTACAATCCATTCAGATCTGGACTCCAGACGTGTCACACGATCGTCTAAATGTCGGCGTTCGGCCATGTATGTTTCTCGCCTAACAAATTCCTCTTGAACCCTGATTGGGATGTCTTTGACGTCCTGTGACAGTTCGTCCAGGCGCCTCATAATTTCAGTTAATGTGGGTTCACTTTGGGACATAGCCAAGTCCATATCGTGGGTCCTGTTTGTTCAGGTAGTTGTAGGTCACCATGAGCACAGACCCTGCTCCGGCATACAAAGCCGCTTTCAATGATGTCTCTGAGTAGTTTCCTGCGGTCAGGATGGCTCCAATAAATGTAACACAAAAGTTACGCAACAGGCTTCCAGCAGCTGCTTTGACTTGGTTCATGGTGTCGTGCGTCATTTCTTTTTGGGACCTACTTTCTTTATTGGTAGTGCTGGTTTAGCCAATTTGAGCACAGATTCTGGATCAATAGTTTTGTTGTCATACAGAAATGGGCTCACTCGCATCTCGAGGTGCAGGTGTGGTCCTGTGGGTGCGTTGCCACTGGCTCCAATGTAGCCGATGATGTCGCCAGCCTTGACCTTGCCCTTACCCACTACATCAAGGTTTACGTGTGCGAGGTGTGCATACAGTGTTTGCAGTTTGCCTTGGACTACACCCTCAGACTCAATGATTACGTGGACACCATACGCAAGGCCCCAGCCATGCATCCTGCCTGAATGAATAATTTCGCCCCCAGCTACTGCAAACACTGGGTCCCCAAATTGGCCTTGGAAGTCGGTCCCCGTGTGGTGTCCTGCAGCCCATGCATGACCCTTGACCCCATAAGCGCAAGTGATAACTGGGTATCTGGTTGGTTTGTGTATTGTCATGCTTTTTCCTATTCTTTAGATGCTGTCGGCTGTCGGACATAAACCTAGTGACACATCAAACGTATTTTTACCTGTTTGTAGTGTGAAATTTTCAACAAAGTATGTGTCTGTACCTGTACCAATATCGGACGGTATCGGGATGGTGACCTTGGTGCCACAAAATACTTGTGCTATTTGTGATCGTATGGTGTTGGTCATGTTTGGATTATGCAGGCTGAGTGTGACTGTATTGGGACGCCAAACTGGTGACTTGAATGCAGCAATGTAGGTCTGTGCAATGGTTAGTGCATCAGCAGTGTTTTGTAGGCGTGTGTCCCGTGTTCCTGCACGCTTGCCAAATTTTCCTATGGAAGTGGAGTCACTAGCTGTGCGTGTTCCACCAACCCATTTAACACTGCAGTCATTGCCTATGGCTGTGATGGATTTGGTGAACGTAATGTCAGACATGATGTCATCATTTGTAAGCGTAATTGTGCTACGGTTTGCCCGGTCCACTCGGCGATCATAATAGATAGTGCCATCTGCCTTTTCGTAAAACACGCCCCCAGCACTATCTGCCGTGTATCGGATGATGTCGCCAAGGTTATCTGTCGCTACGGTAGTTAGTGATCCAATTACGGCACCACCAGTTTGTGGCATTGTAGTTGAGTTGTACGTCACTGAACCTAAATTAGTCATCTGCCAGTTACTCATCATGCTGAGGATTTGTGCCCCTGCATAATCTGCAGAGTAGGTTGCTGGCGTCACTGTATTCCAGTCAATAGTGGCTGAATGTGCTACTGCCGTAATAATGTAAGTCGGTATCCCATTACCATTGCCGTAGTTGCGATACGAAAATGAAATGTCCGTAATGATGCCGTAAAAAAGTGTTACACCTAGGACTGTTTCTGTACACTTGATAATTTCACCAATTGTTGGTGGAACATAACTAGACCCAGTACCCCAGTTGGTTACCTGTGCCGTCAACACTCGAGGTGTTGGCTGTACAAATACATCCTGACGGCCGCCATAAATGCTGATGCTCTCAACTTCAGCCCAATCATCCAAGTTTTGTGCAGCTGTAAACAGACTAAATGTTGGACTGTATGTGGTCATGCCGACCAAACCTTTTTATTAATAACAACATTGCCTGTACGTAGGCTCGAGCCTTGCAAAAGTTTTTCAATCTGTCTGCGCACAGCTTCAGGGTCAAGTGCCCCATTGACATTGATAACAGTGCTATTAGTAGCCATTGCTGGCTGCATATTTGCTTTGCCACCTGGTGTGATGTAACTGGACCAACTGGCACCACCACCACCACCATTACCTGTACCATCACGACTAGTTAATGGTTTGATGTTTTCCCATTTTCTGGTCTTGGGGTTGAATTTCTTTTTAGGCCCAAATACGGTATTGCCGGGATCTGTGAAACTTCCCCACCATTTTCCTGCTTTCCCTACAGCGTTATTTACTGCTGTAATAGCATTAGCGAATGTAGTAAGGGCCCCAGCGATTGTTTCAAGTGTGGACTGGCTTTTACCTGCTTTGTCACTGCTTAACGATTTGAATAGGTTTTCAAATGATATGAACATTGTTTTAATTGCTGCACCAAGTTTGGCTGCTGGTGAATTTTTATCTTTGGCGATGCCATCAAAACCTTGTTTAACTACACCCAAAAATGGGATGAGTTTAGTCTTAATGTATTTGAGCAAGTCACCAAGTTTGGGCAGAATTTTATAGCCCACTGATTCTTGGAAGTTTGTCCATGCAATACTTAATCCATCTACGGCACCTTGGTAAGTTCCTGCAGCTGCTTTACCTGAACCACCAGTTTTCTTGGTAATGGTGCTCAAAATTTGGTCAAATTTCATGGTTTTTAATTTGGCTTTATCGATGCCTAAACCAAGTTTGCCGATGGCTGTATTGGATCCTAAATAAGCTTTGGAAAGTGCAGTCACTACTGAGTCAAGTGATTTGCCACTAAGAGCACTAACATCGATTGCTGTGCGGATAAGTTTTTGTGACTTACTAACTGACTTTGTGGCAACAACTAACTTGCCAAATGCCGGGCGCAACTTGTCATCGATAATGTTGTACTGTGACTCAAGTGCATTGATGGTTTTCTCTGTATCTTTGACAAGGCCCTTACGATACTTTGCATTATTGCGTACAGTTTTGGATAGTATCGCTTGTGACTTCTGGTCCTCAAGCGCAGCTGTGATAGCAGACTTACCGAACAACAGCGCAGCTGCACCCATCGCAGCAAACGACGTAGCAACAGCAGTGCCCAGTACCTTGACGCCATTTTTGAAGCGTTGCAAGTTCTTTTCAGCCTTGCTTAATGACTTACCAAAACTTTTAGTATCGGCCTTAAGACCTACATAAAGCGAACGACCCAAACCCTTAGATGCCATGACTAACCCCTATTCCATTTAGTGACAATGGACTCGACTGCTTTATCCCACGCATCAAACGCTGGTGGAACGTAGTCACGAGCTGCAACATCAGTCCAACCTGGACGCACATTCTCTGCCCATTTCTGCACTTGTTCACCACGGCTTCCTTTGTTACCTGTGCGGTAAGGTCCGACGATTGTTCCATAGCGAATCTGAACGCCTGAGGCTCCACCTGAGAACCGTTTACGGCGTGAACCAATAGCAACTTTAGGAATACGATCACGGGACACTCGGACGTCTTTTGCTAACTTGTCACCATACGGTCCAGCATGGCTGCGGATAGCACGCTCCACAGATGGCTTAACAATCTCTGCAGCAATGTGTTTAGCCATTGTGCGCAGTTCATCATTGGCTTCTTTGGGTAATCCTTTAAGGGCTCGTAGCAAGGCATAGTAGGAGTCAGGCTCAACATAGATGCTGGGCTTGTTAGCCATCGCTCTGCTCCCTGAATAGTTCGTTTAAGGTCGATATGTCTTGCCAGTCGAGCTCATCCCAATCAAGCCGGATAACCCCATTTACAGCAAAGATGAGTCGCTGTCTTTGGAGGCTTCCGGCTGGGTGGGGTTTGTGTCACCGTCACTGAAATCATCAATGCTGTCTAAACTGTCTAGCCAAATTTCAAAAGGTACATTTGTCCCTGCTCGGACTAAGGCAGCCCATGTGAGCACGGCTAGGTCCTCGAGACCGATGCGCATGTCATCGCCTTGCCATAGATCACTGAACTTTTGTTTAGTGTGACGTTCCCACCTGATGAAGTCGGCTGGCAAAGTTGTTACTATGCCAGCGACCCCAGCATGTGTGTATGTGATTTGGATTTTCACCCGTGACTCATTTCTGCTACACGGTTGTAGCGGTTACTGTTCCATCTTCGACAACAAATGACACTGATGTGGTGAGTACATCGTTTGCAGCTCCACCGAGTGGTGGGAATACTGGGAACACAGACATTGTGTACACAGTCGTGGTACCAGTTGTATTGCCACACTTAAGCACTGCAGTAATTGATGTGTCTGGTGCGGTATTGGCAAGGTTCCATAGAGCCTTGCAGATGCTGTTAGATGTGGTGCCTGATGATGTGCTGTTCCAGTCTTGGTACAACTCAACATCTAGTGTTCCTGACTTAGATACTGTCTTGTAGGCACGACCTGATAGGACCTCAATAACTTGCTGGTCATTATCGACAGTTAATTGGGCTGATGCCGCTACGTCTTTGTAATCAATCGAGTTGATGGTCAGGGTAAGGTCATGACCTTGTGCGTAAATGAGAGCCATGGCCCTACTCCTTTGTGGTGGTTATTGTGAGTGTGATATCTGTGCTCAAGCAATCAACTGGGCCGTTTTGCACTAGGCCGGGTTGGCTGAATGAGCCAATCTGAACGCCTGCAGGCAGTGCGTCCAAAAACTTTGACATGAGTGTTTCGAGATTTGCAATTGATGCTTCGTTATCAATCATGGCAACCATAAGTGTGCACTTGAAAGACAAGTCCAAGCGGTTGATGGATAGCATAGGAAATTCAACATACGGCTGACCGGGCACCAAAACAATGCACGGCACCGGCATGTTTTCTTTTGGCTGTGCAAAAACAAGATAGCCTGACCCCTCGAGGTCTGATGCTAATTCTTTACGGGCTTCTGTGATGCTCATCCGATCATGGACTCCACATCACGGTACCGTGAGATAAGACCAGTTACTCGGGTCAGAATACTACGGCCCATTAAGTAGGGTCCGGGCTGGAAGTCGATGCCCTGAGCCTGTCCACCTGGCACAGTCCAAGAGTTAAACACATCGACGGCAATCATCATTGCTGCAGTACGTACTGCCACCACATTGTCGTAAGTTGCAGCTGCAGACAGTGATGCTTTACCCATCGGGATATATGAGTGTGCAACTGCATCTGCAACATATTTAGTTGCTGTAAATGTGTATGTTGTCGCATCGAGCACAGTGTATGTGCCGTCATAGTCGGTACCTGTAACTACAACACTTTGACCAATAGCAAATGAGTGCCTACGAACGGTGCTAAATACGACTCGATAGCCACTGATGAGGGCATTAGTGACGCCTACAGCATGGGTCTCTAGGAATGGTTCTAAGACTGATTCTGCAGTCTGGATGATGTCATCTAACTGGGCATCAGGGTACAGGTCACCGATACCCAAAGCAGTTTTTAGCTCTGTGATGGTGATGTATCCCATGATGGCTCCTTAAAGAGTGTGGGTGGGGCCCAAGTGGTGTGAGTTCGGGCCCCAACCCAAACTGAGTTTGATTAGGTGATGTTGAAGCGGCGAACGCCAGCACCCTTTTTGACTGCGATACCCATGTAACCGTAAAGACCAATCTGCAATTCACCAGTGCCAATGACATTGATTTGCAGGCGTGTGACTGGTGATTCGTAGACAGTTACAGCATTTGGTACGACCAAGAATGCTGAGTCATCAACAACACCAGTAACAGAGATGTTTGGATCAACATAAAGGTTAGTTCCGAGAACGTTGCCCATGAGTGAATTGCCCTGTACGTTACCTGCAGCATTCTGTGGCTGTGCTGCGTTGTAAAGTGGACGGCCGCTGCCATCTGCATAGCCCATGATGGCTGACCACTGGTCGGTCGATGCAATCAGGTTGGTGGCGTAGTCGCTGCAAGCCTGGAATGCGCTACCTGCTTCGTTAGCGATAAATGACTGCAAACCTGCAGCAGATGCCGCCACTGCTGTAGCAACGGTGCCACCGCCAGAAGCAGCAGTGAAAGCAGAAATAACTGCAGTATCTGTTGCTTTTGCATAGGCTCGGCCCATCTGCATTACTAGCTCGTCATAGAACGCTGGGTTTGAACGGTCCAAAAGTTCAAAACTTACAGTGTTCTGCGATGCATACTTCTTGATGGTCACAGTCTGGTATGTGCTTGTCATACCGGTATTGCTGACTGTGGCGCCTTCAGTAGCTACTGCAGCAGTTGGTGCGGTACCAAGTACAGGGATGGTGAATGAAAGACCGCTAGTTGGCAGCGTGCCCTTTGAGACTGCATCAATGGCTGGACGTCCACCAAATGTGCTTGAAATGAACTCTGCAGCATGTGTAGGGAGAGTCAAACCAGTGTTAGTTGAACTGCTGTCATTAGCAGCCGCAACATACTGTGCAGACTCAGCATTACCCTGTGCAGCCAAAACGGTGTGTTCAAGTAGTGAGCCTGCACTATTGATTGGTGATCGTGGTGTAGTCGTAAATACTGGGGTCGATGCATGAACCGTTCGAGTGGCCTCGACAGTTGCAACTTCCTCCACGACCTCAGCCACTGGGGCTTCGATGTTTTCGGACATGTCAATCTCCTCGATTGATTCTGATTCAGTCTCAGCGGATGCTGCGACCTGTGCGACCCTTGCGGAGTCAAACGCTGGGTCAGTGACCAGCGAAACTTCAATTAGTTGTGCTGAGAGAACGTGCAGACCATCTTTTTTCTGGATGCTATCTGTGATACTGGCACCTACTGAAAGTCCGTCACGGAGCCCTTGTGAGGCTTCAACTAGGCTATCTGTACCTGCACTTGTCTGTGCAACTTTGAATGTGGCGTTGATGCCTGAGTCTGTAACCTGAAATGATTCCATGCGCCCAATTGGACGGGTGCCATCATGCTGCAAAAGCAATTTTACAGCTGAAGCATCAACACTAAGTGATCCTTTTTCAAAAATAACTGGGCCTACAGATGTGGCACCAACTTCACCAAACGGCACAATCTGGCCCGTGATGGTGCGTCCCTCTTGGGATGCTGCAGTAATTTGACTGCTAAACCTTACGATTAACTCAGGCTGATGCATTGCTTGGTGCTCCTGGTGATATGGGTGTTGTTGGTGCATAATCGACCATGTCTCTTGCTTCATCAATAGTGATGATTCCTGCTCCTGCAAGTTTTACAGCAATGTCTGACTGTTCTGCAGGGTTGCCACGTAAGAAATCATCAAGGTCAAACTCGACATGTTGTCCTCGAGGCGTGACGTCATCCATGCTAAGGCGGTCCTCAATCACTGACATAAGTGGCCGTAGACCAAAATCAACAAGTGAGCGACGTTCTGCACTTACGTTGCTGTATGTGCTTGATGCTGATTCAGCATTCAAATACCATGCCGGTATGCCCATGAGGCGTGCGATTTCACTAGCCGCATGTGATCGTGCTTCGACCAGTTGCATCTGGGCAGAGTCGAAACCTAAAGTCTGAATCTTTATCGGGCCCTCAGTGTAGGCAGTGCTGCGGTCACGACGAGCCTGCTTAAATGAGGCCAGCAACTTAGCAACGGAATCCCCATCAAGGTTCATGCCCTCATTGTTTAGCACCATCTGTGGAATTGGCTCTGATGCCATCCGATATGCTGCAGATTCCAACTCGATAGCAGTCTGGATGGTACGGCCTGCACGAGATAGCACACCTTCATCCCAGCCTTGGAACACAATCAGTGAGCCCACACCATCATTAGGTAGTGGGTTACCATCGAGACTGTATGAAGTGATGAGTGAACGGTCTTGGTTAAGGTTGTAAATTACTCGAGTTGGATTGACCCGGCGCATCTTGTAAGGACGCCCATCAGCTGGCGAAACATCCAACACTTGCAAATAGCCCACACCATAAAACAAAATGTCCTCAGCGAGCCACGTATATGTTACTGATCGTGTAACTGCTGGGTCTGGCTGTTCAATAACCTTACGGACCGTTATTTTTTGGTCTTGGGTGTTATATTCACACAGCGGAATTGTTCCAATTGTTCCACACAGAATGTTACGTGCTCGAGCAACTGCCGGGACTGACATGGCAGACTCACGTGACACAAAGATGGAGCCATTAGTGCCAAATGGAATACCTATAGACCCGTAGTTTGGTGGAGTGTATGGCAGGACTGCAGCTGTGACAGTCGGTACATACTTGTCTACAACATCAACGGCTTTAAGCCTCATTGCGTTAAGTATTCCCACATGTTTATATTAGCATCAGCATAGAACATTTGTTCGACTACTTGACCTTGAGTGAGGTCTTATCCACACTAATTGACTTGCAGCAATCTGCATACGAGTCACAGTCCTGTGTAGGGCATCCAGTACGGCAGGCCATTAGGCAACCTTGACTGTCCAAGCATAGCCATCACCAGCATTAATTGTAAGATCACCTGCACGAGTAAACGCACTTGGTAATCCTGTAGTTGATGTTGAACCATTTGTCACATCTTGATAGTACCCAATGATTGCCTGACGACTTTGTGTCGTTAAACCACATGTTCCCGGAAACCACTGCGACGGATAACGAGTTATTGATCCTGTTACCGGACTACCTGTAGGCATTGCTGACAACCAATAAGTAACACCAGCAGTCAAAGTTTGAGAAATAGTGCCAGTTACAAAGGCAGCTGATGTTGTACTAGCAATTGCACCACAATCTTGCAAAAGCGTACCCGGACGACCATTGTCGTCTGCTCGAATACCCAAACGGATAGCAGCATTAGTGCTTCCTGCAGTAACAACATAAACAGCAATGGCAGATAGTGAAATATCGTATGGAAATGAAATTGGCTGGCAGTATTCACGGCCTTGCGTTCGAGCTGCTGCAGGACTTGCATCTGTATATTGCAATGCAATCCAGTCTGCAGATCGTGTCTTGGCTACTTGTACACCGTTTTTTCCTGCTGGGCCTACAGCACCATTAGTGCCATTAGTTCCATCAGTGCCGTCAGTTCCATTAGTGCCATTTGCGCCATTAACAACAGTAAAAGTTGATGGTGAGCCACTGGTGTAGGTAATGGTGTAAGTATCTGTCGTGCCTGCAGCACCCGTACCAGACGTACGTGCAATGCTAGAAATGCCACGCCCTGCAGCACCATTAGCACCATTAACCACATTAAATGTAGTCGTTGCACCCGAGGTGTAAGTGATCGTGTAAGTATCTGTAGTTCCTGCAGCACCAGTACCAGACGTACGTGCAATGCTGGAAATACCGTTGCCTGTTGCACCAGTAGTGCCAGTGTCACCCTTGGCACCAGCTGCACCCTGCAGGCCAGATGTCGCTACTTGAATAACAACATCTTCCTCAACAACAGTAATAGTGGTTGCCATCAGATTGTCACCTGTCCATCGAACGTAAATTTGCCCTCGAGCACACGATAAGTGCTAGTGCCATTAGTTACTTCAAGGTCATACAAATATTCACCTGGGGTAACGGCACCAGTTAGCGCCGAGCTCATTACTACAGCAATGGTCCCTGCGCTTCCCCCTAACGTAATGCCGCTACCCGAGGTAAGTGTTAAAACCGACGCATCATTGAGATACTGCTTGACCTGTAACTTGGCTGTGTAGCCAGTCCAGTTTACCAATGTTCCATCAACTCGCCACGTAAATGTGCGCTCCCAAGTAGCACCACACCAAATAGTGGTCTTATATGTGCCGGGGTCTAAAGCCATAGTGTCATCATACCGCAATAGTTATGACAGTTTTAGGCATCTCAGCATGACCCACAGCCATCACCATAGCCACAGCTGCAGGAATCGAACCTGAGGTCTTACGAGCAATACGCCAGCCACCGTCCGATGCTGGACGCCTCGAACATGCCGCCAATTGCGCTTTCAGTTCAGGCTGGCCCACATGGTGCAAGCGTTTGGCCTGCATCGCACTCATGGTGATATCACAAAGGGTAGGAAACACTGTCCCACTCCAAGGCGTTGGGTCGGTGTGCACACCTGCACGCTTCAAATGCGCTGCAACATGCTCCCCAGCTCGAGGATCATAAGCAACACTACGAGTCTTATAACGCCTCACGACAGACGCAATTTCTGACGCTAGTTCTAGTTCATTCAACGGTTCGTCACGCTCCCACGAATGGCTAAACACCCGTATACCGTCATCACAGACCTGTGCAGATACTAGGAAACAAGATGTCCGATTGAAGTCAAGGTCAAAGGCCATAAATGTTGGCAACTCTGGATCCATCACAAGAGTGCGGTCTAATCCAGCGTCCCAGTTGGTCAGATTCCACGGGCTGTCTAACGCATCGACCCACTGGCACAGTAACTCAGTCCTCACATTGTCCGGGTTGTCACGTGCAACCGAATCCTCAAGCGATTCAATCTGAACCGTGTAACCAAGTGCAGGATTTGCTGCCTGCCAAGCAGTGACGTCAGTAATTTTGCAATGAGGCTCTGCGGACCATTCCCACCAGCCCAATCTAGGTGACTTGTCACCAATCGCTCTGGATCGTAAATCATTAAGCACAGTTGAGTCTGCGGTCCCAGCGTTCGAGGTGACCCAAGTTTGAGCGTTCGGCCTTGCACGAGTCGTTGGCGCAGCTGCGGCCCAGACAGGTTCCCCGATTTCACGTAACTCATCAATGTAAAGCAAATCAGCAGAGGCACCACGAGCACCATCAGCGGTAGCAGCAAGAATGTGATAGCGACGAACCCTGACACATCCCTTGGGGCACTCACTTGGAAAGTGCTCGCACCATATCTCGATACCTTCGTTTCCATTAGTGCGACTTACTCGCTTTATACGTCGCTTCATCCAAGGTGTCGATTCGATAATGTCCACAACTTTCCACAAGGTGTCCAGTGACAAACGGCGGTTCTGAGCCATCCCATAGGCTTGAGCCTCGCCAAATATAAATAGCCCGGCTAGAATCCTCATTCGCATCAAATGTGTCTTGCCGTTCTGCCTTGCAACCAAAACACCACATGTTGTCCTAATCCACTTTCCGTCCCGGCCTACTACTAGGGCTTGGTCCATTACGTGTTTCTGCCACTCCATCAACGGCATCCCCACGCTTTCCGCTAGCTGCGCCACCAGTGGCCCGAGGGACCGACCTTTTACGGGGCTTGACTGCAACCGGGGACTTGATGAGCCGTAGATACGTTTCGGAGAATTCTTTGCCATGATCTGTTTCCTGAACTACTGGGGACGAGCCTGCATTACGACTCTTAGGGGTTAGTAACAATGCATCCATTAAATTGGCGTGTCGTGCAAGTAACTGTGCAAGGTCAGCCGTGTCACCGGTATCGAACTTTGCATCCAACAACACACTGAGACGGCACAAAGTAGCAACAGCACCAGCATCGAGGCTGCTCAGAGAACTACCATTATTGGCCAGTGCAATCTTTACGTTTCCGAGGATACTTAGGTCATTCACAGTCAAATTCCTTTTCAGGTGGTCCCAATTTTCTCATCGGGGGAATAATCCCGCCTGCGGGCGGGTGTCCACTCGTCACCACAAAAAAGCGTCTACGAGGTGCCATGCGCTTTCCTTTGCTTCGATTGCACTTCATGCATGAGGCCACTAGGTTGTCCGGGTCCTCAGTACCACCATTGACCCTAGGTATGACATGATCTACTTCTGTTGCCACATCGCCGCAGTAATGACATTCATAGCCGTCACGCTGCAGGATAGCCAGTCGTGTCTTTGCCCAGCCTTTAGCTCTTACTCCCATCATCACTCCTATTAACTTGACGACATCTGAAACACTTTAACTGTTGCTCTTGTAGTTCGTCTATTAGGTTTGTTGCTGCTTTCAGTTGTAATTGTTGCAGTTTAATTTTCTTATGTAGTTCCCAGATTGTGTCTTGTGTTGCTTTTGGTATCACTGTATTGAGTCCTGTCTTGATTGGCTTAGTGGGCAGGGAATGGCTACAAGTAGCAGCCAAATTCCTGTCCGTCATGGGTGAGCGGTACTGGTGTATGGATCCTTACGGATAAGCACGCCATCTATGAATACTGTCTTGTAGTGCAATGCATGGTGCTTCGGTTATGCATCACAGTGCTTCATTCTCCCTGCGTTCTGTGTGGGATGGGGTTGCATGGTTTAGTCCGTCCATGCCTGAGATACGCCCTCAGACGGCGGTTGAGCCTGTTGGTTAGCAGGCCAGCGGTTTGAGTCACGCCCGGACATTTACACAGGGTTTTAGAACGGTACTTCATCACTTTCATTTTTTGGCAGGTTTAGTGCCCAAGGGTCTGACTGGTTCACAACTGCTACATCTGTGCGCTTCATTTTAGTCACAGTTGCTACAGCGTTGTTTAGGCCTGCACCGATTGAGTCAATTTCAAGCTCGAGGCGTCGCTGTTGTGCGCCCTGCTTGTCCTCAAACTCATGCTGACGTAGCACACCAGTGGCAATGACCTGCATGCCCTTTCGTAGGCTATCAGCTACATTCTCTGCAGGTTTGCCCCATACGGTACCAGTAATGAACACAGTATTGCCATCGCTCCACTGGTTTGTTTCTTTATCAAACTTACGATCACTACAAGCAATGACCAGGTTACACACTGCTTTGCCTTGTGGTGTGAATCGTAGTTCTGGGTCCTTGGTCAGGTTACCCACGGCGGTCATGTTAATTCTCATTTGTTCCCTCTGCTAGTTGCGTAATCATTTCTAGTATTCGTTTGGTTTGTGCTGTGGTCTTTTCATGGTCACGTATCCATGTGCCTAGCATCATGAGCCCGTTACAGAATCCGGCATCGAAGTGTGCTGCAGGTGTATCCAGTAGCGTTACTTTCTTATTCATCTTTTGCACCAATTAACGCTTTGATTGTGGCACATGGCCAATCAGCGTTACATTCAATACATATGGGTGTGTTACAAGTTCCTTTTTGATGTAGGTCCAATAAACGGTCAATGGCTTTGTGCATCGACAGGAATTTATTTGCTAATCGCTCACTCTTAATCATTTTTGTTACCCATTTTCAGGTTAATTAGGTCAGCAATAAGGTCTGATGCTTCACCCTTATTCAATTTGCCTGTAATGCCGTGGTCTGTTTTCCAATCAGCGACCCATGCGGCACTGGGCATCATCTTTGTGATTGTCTCAAGTTGCTTCTCACTGGCAGCTGCAGATGTCACCATGCCCTTGTGCACTGGTTTAGGGGCTTCGTCTTGGCTTTGTGCTGCTTCAACTTCATCCCTCGAGGCCACAGCAGTATCAATTCCCAGACCAAGTGAAGCGATGGCACGACCCCAGCAGCTGCTTTCCAAGTTTTGGATCACTGAGCCTTTTGTAAAGTTAGTGCGTCCAATTGCTGCTTCTTGTGCAGTGCCGACGCCCGGTGCTAGGTCGTCTGGGGTTCGATGAGCGTAGGCAACACCCCAAACAAAGTTATCGTCATGGGGGCATACACCCTTAAATGTGAATGAAAGTGAGCCCTCGGGATATTTGGCATAAAACAATGCCACACGGCTCTTTACGTCTATGTAGTCGTTTAGGTTAAAGCTCATGGATAAGCCTTTCGTAGTTGTGTCGGCACGTCATGAAAGTTGCCTAACCTGACAGGGACCTCGATGAAGGCTTCTTGTCCTGTCAGGCTGGTGTCTTTTATGATTGTGTGTTGCTCAATGAGTGAACTGGAATGTGTGATGAAATACCTTGTCGCATCGCTGTTAAATGTGACAAAGAATGATCGCACATTACAGAATTTCCGTTTACGTGTGGCGTAGTGCATTGTGTCATACGGGAAATCGTGCCCTTTCCAGTTGTGTTTTATTTCGACCTCGAAATCGTAACGGTCTGTTATGACGTCGATGCCGTATTTGTTGGCGTTGATTCTGGCTCCCCGGTCTGTGCCGTAGTTCAGAATGTCCACCATGAGGTGCTTCACCCAGTCATTGTTGTTGTACAACTCTTGGCTGAATGGTTTCACTTAAAGTTGAATGCCTAGATCTCTGGCAACTGCTGATGCGATTGGGGCTCCAGCAATGGTGTCTGCTGGTGTGTGAATTGCTTCGTGCACCTCGATGCTGAACCAGAGTAAGCCAGCGGTTAAGAATCCTAGTGGGATGAGGTAGCGCAGCGACATGGTTTCACCGCATGCAAATAGATATGTGGCTAGGGTCCAGCCTGTGATGTTGGATA
>Ga0209084_1002329_pt1 | contig 14887 bp, 11 predicted proteins | sample C_130820_MF_Meta_FD_187309 | JGI IMG/M metagenome (GOLD analysis project Ga0209084, IMG submission 187309) | Freshwater microbial communities from Lake Croche, Canada to study carbon cycling - C_130820_MF_MetaG (SPAdes) (version 2) | ecosystem: Environmental > Aquatic > Freshwater > Lake... | reverse complement strand
ACTTCGTTCGCCGGGGTCCCGTTGGTCGCACCAATCAGGCTGACGTTCTCACCGTGGGTGCGAGCGAAAACCATACCGGGGTAAATGTCAATCGAACGATCCCAATCGGAATCGAGGAAGACTGACTTTGGTGTTGCCTGTGTAGCGGAGTACAATGGGCGAATTGTTCGCTTGATGTACGACGTAGCGATCCGCGTCCTCAGCATATCTTCCCACCTTTCTGCGGGTAGTTAAACCGGCGTATCGGAACGCCGTACTTTCTAATGTTTGATTGGAGATAAACACTGTTTGACAGGCGCAACAAATGAAGGAACCGGCCTTTCCTTATTCAGAAAAAACCGGTTCCTTTTGGTTTTTGAAAAACTTAGTTCAAAAACAAGTCTGCATCTGCAGTTTCTTCAGCGGAAACGGCACTCGTGGCAATGATGCCTGAAACGTTGTCGCCAGCAAAAGAAGGAGTGGTGCGCTCAGCCGAAGCCTTGCGAGGAACCAATCCGGATGGACGCGCTTGCTTAGCCGCGGCCTTGTTAACACCAGAGAGAATATTAATCTCATGGGCAATCATTGAATCACTCAAAGAGTTGTCTGACTCAATTGCGGCTGAAACAGTAAGGTCATCTCCCTTAGCAAGACCAGCGGCGATGCGCAGTCGGGCCAAGTTCAAAGAAGCAACAACGCGGTTACGCGAAGCGGCTGCAGCCTGTCCACCAACACCCTGCTCAGTAGCGGCAAATTCAGGGCCACCGAGGAGAGGGAATGCAATCTGAGGATTGTCTGGGTCACCAACGCGAACATCCACCTCAAGGCGGGTAAGTTCGTTGGGAACGTGGGTTTCAGTTCCAGCAACAGGCGAAGTAACATCGGTTGGGGTTCCCCAAGGCGAAGTCGGAATCGTCTGACCGGGGCGAAGTGCAGTGTCAACCTGATCTGCTGCAAGGTTGTTCACCGAACCAGGAGTTTCACCAAGTGCTTGCGCGTTATCGCGAGCCTCTGGTGTAGCAACTTCTTGGGTGGTTTGCGTCGGACCAGATGATGGGGAGTCCGGCACGGGCTGTCCTGGGTTTTCCAATTCAGCCTGCTTGCTGATTTCATCAATGTACTCACCGACACCAGCAATGCGAGCAATGAAATCAACCTGTGCGCTTACCGTTTCAATACGGCGAGACTGGTCGTCAATGATCTGCTGTTGCTTGGCGATGGTGGTGAGCAATGCACGGCGGTTGCCGCCATTTTGGGTACTCATCTACTCATACTCCTTCGATGGACTTGCCCTACGGCGGATACCGCACGGCTCACCCTTTTATTGGAAAAAAGGCCGTCGCGACAGGAGTTGAACTTTATACCCAGTAAGTTTTATTACGGCGAGAAGATTGCATAGACATAATGGCGCTTTCTTGCATCAATGCGCCTTTACCACAATTGGGGCAAGGGGCACCAGCAACAAGACCTGCTCCATCATTTTCAGGATCCGTTGCGTTATCTCCGGAAGTCAATGGACCGGCAGAAGGAACGTTCAATCCACAAATTGGACAAATCAAAGAAGCACTTTGTTGATCTTGTGCGCCACGCTCAGCATCTTCCACAAAATTTCCGGGGTTTTGTTCAGCAATATTTTCAGGATCAATTGGGTTCTCTTCAACGTCTTCTTCTGCAACATTAGTGGGCACCGGCGAACCATCAGCGTCAAGAGCGCGAACGTCAACGGGAACGCGAGCATCTGTTTCATCAAGTTGGTTGGGATCCATAGGCGCTTGATCTTGTTCTTGTGCAAACTCAGCGGCCTGATCAGGATTCATTACGGAATCATCTTGCACGCCTTGTCCAGTATTAGTTCCACCAAAGTCGCCCTGTGATTCATCAACTTGCTTACGAAGGTCAAGGGTGCGAGCCAAATCTACATCGGGATCGCGGAAAGGCTTGGGAGGTGCAACATAGCCACAGACTTGACACTCGTTACCGTCGTAAGAGTCTGATTCTGAGCAAATGGGGCAAGATTCGTCGCGCAGAGTATCCACGTCTGCCGGAGCCTTGGTTTCACCATAGGCGAACTTGCGTTGTGGATTGGTCACGAATCCTCCAAATAGATATCTACATCTTACCCGGCCCTATGCCGTTTGAAACAGTATAGCCCTATTCAGCAGGCGGGAAGAAATTGGCAAAATGGTCAAATAATTTGCTTGTGTGCATATTTTTGCGCCATTTAAACTTTTTCAAATTTTTGTCATCAGGGTTTTTTTGTTCAAAATCTTCCATCAATTCCCTATTATCCTGTTTTGTTGTTTCGTCATCAGTTATATTGTGAATTCGCCTAAATGCTAGCCACGTAATTCCCTGAACTTGTTCTGGATGCAATTTAAAATTTGGATCATTTTGACGTTTACGTTCACGCTTAGTAATGTCATCTGCCGCTTTGCAATACATATCAACAGCATCGCGATAAAATGACTTAGTCCCAAGGGCTTTAGTGATTGCATCAAAACTGATTTTTTTCCAATTTTTACCAATCATAACACGTGCGGAATGCCTATCAATTGCAGCACGCCTTTCGTCAGGTTGAATATTGGGTCGTTGTCCGCCATGAGCAATTAGATCGGCAAAATGTCCGGTCTTAAAGTGTTCTGGCAACACCGTAGAATAATGTTCGCCATCCATAATTCTACCAACTTTTTTAACACTATCTCCCAATGCACCAACAGGTTTTCCCGAAATTTTTGACCTTAAGGCTTTACTAACATTTTGACCCCAACCGGTCATGGGACTATAGGCAGAGATAATACCGGCACCTTTATGAGAATCACCTTCGCCAATAAAATGTGCAAATTCGTTTGCGTCTGAATACCATTTAGAACCAAGTTCTTTTTCTTCATCTGTAGCCTGGTCGTACATGCTTATGATATTTTTGTGGTGCATTCCAAATTCTTTAATTTTGGGATGTTGTCCTCGTGCATAGATGGCTTCAAAATGTGGCAAACTTGAAGTATCCGCAAATGTAGCGGTTTTAATGTTTTCTGAACGTGGAATGGCTTGGTGAGGCACCCCAGCACCATTATCGTTTTTGTGGACATAGTTGTAAACGCTTCCGTCATTTACGCTATAAATATCTCCGTTACAAGTTACGCAAACACCTTCTTGTCGTTCTTTTGCGCCCGAACCATCTTCGTCAGGAACGGCTTGGTGGGTCACACCCGCGCCAACTGGAATATCATGTTGCCAAGGATTTAAAGAACCATCTTCAACCTTGTAGATATCTTCACCGCAAATTTTACATTTTTTAATTTCGCGATTTTTGTTGCGAGATTTTTTTTCAGCATCAGTTTCTTGTGTGCCGCGGCCACCCATAGGATTAGCAAATTTAAAATGGTTTACTAAAGATGAAAGCATTGGTCGTTTTAGAAACATATCCGTTTCAGGAATTTCACTAACGGTATCTGTAATCTTATTGCGAGTGGGTGATCCAGTAATGCCCGTAGTATCTTCAGGCGCCATGTCTAAAAATCCCTTTTTGGTTTGGGAATAGCCATTTCTTTTTTGCCAAGGAATAATTCTGCGATCATGGTTTTCGGCGTATTGACCATTTTCTTTAACCCATTTGTTTAAATTGTTTTGTAGAGATCGACGGCTCCAACCCGCAGGTTTTGTACCAGCATTAAAAAAATCACTCTCAATACCGCCGGTAGTGCGAACAAGATCGTGCTCATCTCTGCCCGTAGCCCTATGTAAAATACGAATATTTTGTCCCCCGTAGTCACGAGCAATATAGCCAGATGGGTGTTGCACATCTACATATGGCGTACCCGAATGCCAATCGTCGGGATCATCTTCATGGAATTTAATGTGTTCTGGTTTATAGTTAGTTAAAAGTTCTTCAGCAGAACGCATGTTTCGGTCTGATTGACGAGATTCTTCTGTTCCTCCGGGATCAAAAATATCGTTAACGCCATTCCAAAGTTTTTCAGCAAAGCCTTTTGCTTTTTCTTTACCCGATTGCTCTTTATCAAAATAATCTCGTTGTTTTTCAGCGTGGGCTTGGTTGTCCCAACTGTGATGATGAAGTTGGCGATTTTGATTATCTACAACACGAAATTTTTTATCTTCAGGGTGTTGCACTACAGAATAGGGACCATGCCATTCGTCGCTAGGAGAAAAATTTTCTGGTTTTACAATTGGCGCAGGATTTTCTTCTGCTCGTTGTTGATAAATTTTATTTTTGGGATCTTCTGTGCTATGGGCAAATGGTGGGGTCGGTTTATACCATTGTGCATCCATTGAAGAAATTGGGTTACTGTGCCCTTCGCTATCTGGCGTTTCACGGCCAACAATAGAGTCTGCACTGTTATGAGAAGTATGCCCAGAAGAATCTAGCATGTGGCCGTGTTCGCGGTTAATTCTAATCCAAATATTTCTTGCACTTTGCCAAGCACCACGGTCATCATCTGGATTTGAAAAAGAATCTACTAATTTGTTTTGATTATCTACTATTTGCATTTTACGAGTTTCAGGATGCCTTGTTAAATGCCAAGGACCTTGATTTTTTTGTTTTGGTTCCAATCCAAAAGAAGCGCTGACTGCATCGTAATCTGAATTGCCCGCAGGTTTTGCCCAAAAATCAGGGTGTTCTGTGTTTCTTGTGGTTTTTAAATAACCTTCAGGTTGCCTTTCGTCATTGTCTTCCAATTGGGCAAAATGGCGCAACAATTTAGACAACATGGTCGGGCCTGTTGGATTAGTGCTAAAAAAATCTTTTTCTTTCTGAGATACACCAGATGTTGCTTCGTCAACGCTGCGACCAAGATCGGCCATATCATCTTTGTGATGAGCATCAAATTCTGCCTTGGCACGATCTCCCATCCATTTTTGAAAATGGGGGCGATAATTATCTTGAGCATGGTGCAATTTATCTTGCCAATTTAAATAATGTTCTCGGTGCTCTGATAATATCTCATCTGTTTCGGGCAAATGTGTATCTGCTGTGCCAGCAACAATTTGGGTATCAAGAAGGTTTGTTAAACGTTTATCATGTTTTTCAAATTCGTCATTTGCCGATTGAACAGAATCAAGATATTTACCTCGGTGCTCGTCGTGCGCAAGATCAATATCTCGAGTTGCACGAGACATATTGTAAAAAGCCTGCATATCTTTGGCTTCTTCATCGTATTCGGGACTTTCATGTTCCCACCAACGAATTCCGGGGCTGTAAGAAAAATTACTAAAAAATTGAAACAAACTAGAATAACGATGATGAGTTGGCGTTCTGCCAAATTGCGGTACTCGGTCGCCTTTTAAAATACGAAAAAGAACACTTGCATCTTCGCCCGAAGAATACTGAAGAGGTTTGTCAAAATCATGTGTTTTATGTTCTTTTGATATAAAATTTTTGAAATCTTTAGAATTTTGATATTTTAACGGATCGGTAGAAACAATATTCTTGACACAATCGGGGCAAGCCTCGCCTACCCTAGAAAGGTGGTGCAATTTTTCTTTATATGCTTCAGCCATATCGGAATGGTCAAAAGACCATCCACAATCACATTCAGCACGATAATCACCCTTACGCATTTGAGTTACTTCATGCGTCTGGTGTTGTTTTTCAGGGGAATCATAAATTCCGCCTTGTTGATAAACATCAATTTTGCGATTAATTGCATCAGGGGTCAATGCTGGATCAACTAAAGGTTCACCAAATTTATTTTCTGGATATTTTACTTTATCGTTAACAATCGTGCCGTTATTTGCAAAATGCTGAAACAATCCATCTTTTTCTGAAAGACTTCCGCTTCGCTTTAAACGTCTCAATCGCCTATTCATATTTTCAAAATTTATTTGTCCAGATTGGTAAAGATGGACAATATTGCTTTGGGTTGCCTCTTTTTGAGTAGCGCTATCGGCAAACCAGCCACAACTGCATTCTGCACGATATCCACCATTGCGCATTTTAGTTACGATATTTTCGTGAACTTTTGTATTTTGTTTATGTTCTGGAGTGTCATAAGAATCAATAAGATCGTTGACACCAGCAGGGGTTACCCTGCGGTCTAATGGGTATTGTTCTGCAATTTTTTGATTATTTGCAAAATATTGCAATACAGAATATTTACTTGGACCGTTGGGCATAATATCAAGAGTGGAAATATCTTCTTTAATATCCGGGCGTTGACCTATTTCATCCACGTTTTTTTTAGCAGAATCATAATTTTGATTTTCGCGCTCTGATTTTTCTAACATTTGGCGGATATTTTCTTCTCCGCCAGTTATTTGGTCTATCGTCTCATCATCGGGTTCTTCAAATTTATAACGCATTTTACGAATTTTTTCGTGAACATTTTCCCCTTGACCCAATAAAATTTCTCCGCTTATCTTAGGCCCCCTATAGCGAGCCAACCATTCATCGGTTGATTTAACTGGAGGGTAAAGGCTCACGTGATAAGGATGCAAGTATGTCTTATAGTGCTCGGGCCGTTTTCCCGAAACAGACGCGGGGACGTGCGTAACTTTAAAATCATCTTCAGGATGTTGTGGTTCGAGCATCTCCCCCGCTTGGGCTATTTTAAAAGAAGAGTATTTGCTGGGACCATGCGGCATGATGTCAAGAGTGGAAATATCTTCTTGAATATCCGGGCGTTTGTTTAATTCATCTACGCCATTTTTTGCAGAAGCAAAATCTTCGTGTTCAGGGTCTTGGTGCGATGGATCAATGTGCTCGGCTTCAGTGTGAAAAGGCTCGTTGTTTTGAACACACCAAGGGGCCGTGCATGGTTTTTCATTTTCAAAAGGAAAAGCACCGCAAGAAGGACATTGATCATGTGCCGTCAATGGCATGTCAGTGTGGGGACAAGTTGCTTGATCACGCGCTCCGGTCTTGCGGGCGGTGTGAAAATGTGAACCATCAAGGGTGGTAGCGTTGGGCCAATCTTCGGGATATTCACCGTGTTCGTGGTCGTGAACTTTTTGCATTTCCGCGTGAGTAAGGTCGCGATCCATATCCTCATCACTTTCACCAAGGGCATCGGTGTTGACGGGATTTTTGCGAGCAAAGTCGTGGTCTTCTGGGTAGCGATCGTGTGCCTCAATCATGTGCTGCATTAGATCAATGTGGTCTTTAGTGTTTACGACACGCTTCTCGGCTTGTTCACTCAATTCCAAATCTTGATTCCGTTGTTCAACCAACTGCCGGTAAAATTCACGGTCTTCATCGCTCAAACGAATATGAGAATGGCTGGTGGGTTCTTCACCCGGTTTACTTGGGCCCATTTGAAAATCTTCGTGATCAAGGTGCGCAGTTTTACTGGCAGCCTTAGTCACACCACTTGTATCAACGCCAAGAAAAAAAGCAGTCGGGTCAGCAGGTTCCTCAACAAGCAAAGAGTTTTCAAAGAAAGACAAACCGTAACAAATCTCGCGGATCAAAATTCCTTCTTTGACACCAGTCTTAGGATCGGCCTTGTAAAGACGCTGTCCCTTTTGGCGAGGAATGTGGGCGCAATATTCGGCAGGACTAGAGGCTTTGTTTCCGCAAGCCGAACAAATTGAGTACGCAACATCTGTGCCCATTGAGGTGCGGTCAATGTGACCTTTTTGTATAGCGTCAGCCAATTTGGGAAAGTTGATCGCGTCTACCTCCATCAAAACCTCAGCCCAAGTATCAGGCGAGCCATCTGGATTGAAGTCTTCGTGAAGAACAGCATCAATAATGACACCACGCGCACGACGGTGGTTGTCATTGTGGTGGTTAACAAACACCGGCTTACCAATAAAAGTTTTGTAGCCTTGCTTGATTTCCTCGGCGGGGAACTCATCAAAGTTGTCGTTACAACGGCTTGAAATGGCCCGTGAACGGACATAGAGGAAACCCGGGCGTACTTCATAATCAAAGGTTGCTCGGTGAGCCTGCTTGACCATAGCCAGTCCCTGAGCCGCCGTAACGTTGCTGGGGACTAGAACACTGCTGGTAACGCCAAACGAAGCGAACTTGGTGAACACAGGCGACCTCCTACCCTTTTAGGTGGTTCAAACGGTTCATGGACAGGCGAGAAACTTAACCTCTGCCAGCCTTAATTTTCCAAGCAACAATGTATCCATCTTTTTCTGTTCGTTGAAAAATGTCGCCAGATTTCCTCTTGCCTCTAACGTGCTTCTCAGCCTCAGCCTCGCTGACGGATACCAAAATACGCCGACCGTTGCGGTCTAAATCGTAATACTGGCCCCCAACTGGGGTCAGCATCCACTTAACTTTAGACAACCTCACGATCTTTCCAGTTTGAAAACGAAGGCTTGACGCTTTGTGAACGGATCTCTTCTAACAGGGCTAGGGTCGCGTAAGCCTGAGCCTGTACCGCAGCCAGTAATCGGAAATCTGATGTCGTGGTGACATGGATATGTGATTCTGAGAGCAACTGTTCAGCCAATTCCTTGGGGCCCAGTTCTTCTAGCATTTTGTTGTTCATGCGTTTTGACCTTCTTTCTTTTTTGTTGTGAATAAATCCATGTTTTCTGGTTCGCAAGTCAGACAAAATGGGAGTTCTTCACCATTAAGACTTTCAATCCAAATAACTGCTTGCTTGTGCAGGCAGGAAACGCAAATATCAAAACTCATCGTTTGACCTCTTCTCTAGCGGGTGGAAAAAGTGTATCACATTCCCATGCGTTGTCTACAAGCATCAGCATTTTCTTGCAGGGTTAAATATCCATATATTTCTCTATTGTCCAAATATTGCTGAATTTGATTGCTACGAAGTATGCGGGAAAAAATTACATATTCGTAATCTTCTGTTCCATCAAAATAATCACATTTGTCTAAAATGCTCTTGTGCAGAAGATATGTGCAATGCATCACAGCGACTGCTATAAGGCCCGTAACCTTTTGTTCAACAATAGCAAAATATGCGGGATTGTCAATGTAATACCCATACTCGTTTACTTCGTTGTGAAAATTTGAATAAGCGCGAGGACCTTCATCTGGTCCATTTGCGTAATGCAACATCGGGGCAACAGCACTCACTCCGGTTTCAATCAACGCAGAAAGAGTGTGGGGAAAAAGATAGTTGTCAACATCTGAAACAAAGTAGTAGTCAGCGTTCATCTGCCGAGCCATTTGAATGGACTTACGGCGAATACTTGCCAACACCGAAAATCGCAAAAACGTCCATTCATGTACGCCAAGTGATTCTAGGTCGTGGGGCACATCCGTGTAGTCCATCAGCACCGACATGTATTGCGAACCATATTGACGAACCCAGTCGTTAAGGATGTCTTCAGTTTCATCGGTGTTGTTATTAGTCCTGATGTAAATGTGCATCCGGTCTTTGGGGTAATCCCAATTATTCAAGGTTTCCAAATAAAAGGGTAGAGTCGCGGCTTTTTCTTTTGCCAAAATTGCAACAAAAACCGTGGGCTTTTCCATTAAATGCCATCACCTTTCCAGGGATTAAAAACAATGCTCACTGCGACAAAAGGTATGGCCCATACAGGCAATAAATTACAGGTGGCCAATGCAAGCACCGGGGTAGCCCATTGGTATAGGCGGACAGAATCAGTGGCAATGAGCAATTGCGAATAGGCCAGAAGCAAGGCTAAAAATAATTGTGGGGTCATTGCGCCAAGACCTAATATCAACCCAGCCCAAGGGGTTAGCATCAACTGAGGGCTCATCCATTTGCCAGCATGAAATTCTTTAGAAGCCTTAAAAGGATGTTTTACAATCCACAAACCTTTTTCATCAAGAACATCGGGACCTTCTTTTTGCAACCAGCGAATTGCAACCGGAATCATTCCGACTAAAAGGATTGGGTTCCATGCATAAACGGCAGACCAGATTGGTGCAGTTTCTCTTACGCAACCGGCAAGTAAAGCAACTGCAACCGCGGCTGGCCAATAGATCGGTAAAAGAACGCACGCTAGTAGCGCGAGGAACATTCCAAAAGCATCAACGAGGACTGGGCACTTCCAACTAAAAACAATTCCCGGCAAGAGTGCTACCGAAACCATCCACGGATTTTGGCAATAAACTGCGGTAAGGATTGCAAAACCAACAATAGATAATCTTGTGACCCAAGCCCATGCTTGCAGATTATCTTTTAAAACAAAGGGCAAAAACCATCGCAAATGAAATGGTTTAATTACACGTTTTTTAGATACCGCAAAATAACGATATCCGTCCGGCGTAAGCCAAACATTGATAGGTTTCATTTACTTGACATCGCCAATGTAAACACCATTGCGTGGAGGATCTGTTTGCCAATTCGGAAAATCCATACCCAAAACGTAAGGGTCAACGTGCAAATATCCTTTGCAACCAATGGCTACTTTTCCATCGGCAACAAGTACATGGTCTTGTTCAGAAGGTTGATCTGAATTACATTGGCAACACTGAGAAGTTAGCCAACTTTGAACACTCGGTTCATCAAAACCTGTGCGTTCAAGTCGTTTGAGATATTCTCTCTCAATGTGTCCAAGCATCATTACAAAACCTTCTTACGATTAGGGGTGTATAAGTGTATTGCTAAATATCTTTTTTACAAAACTGATTTATGGGCCTTGTAAAGATTGACGCAATACACTCCGCCATAAAACAGACACAAGGTTGCTAAAGCGGGTTGGTGAATGGCAAAAGCATAGATGACCCAAGGGATTTCCATAGCCAAACACCAGCCCCAGCCAATCTTGGGATTGCGTGCAACGATCCAAAGACCTGCAATACTACCCGCGGCCAGAACAAATGAAAACCACACTACTCAGCGCTTTTTCCGTGGTGCTCAGACCAATTCTCAAGCCAGGAATCAAATGCCTTCTCTGGGGTGTTCAATCCATCAGCCTTATACTTGGCTTGCTCGTCTGAACTGAGATTGCTCCACCATTGCTGGATTTCTTCCTGCAATTCTTTTTCAATCTTGTCTTTAATGTTATTGTGTTCCTCGGGCATATTACTTAACCTCTTCCTTTTGTGTATGTTCTGAAACGGCCAATGATCCAAATTCCAAAATTCCAAGAATATGATCAAAAACTTCATCGGTGTCTTTGCAACAATCTTTTTCTTGAATTTCATTAATGAGATTGATGATACGACCGCGTTCTTCAATAACACCTAGAGAATAGGCGCCCTGTATCGGAGTATCAGTTACTTCAATCTTGTTTTGTTCTGTCATTGTTTTAATCCTTAGTTAGAAATTAAAAATCTGTATCAAGCAATGCAATTAGAGTTTCTGCAACCAGTTGGGTTGACATTGACTGTTCAAAAGCATAGTCAAGCAACATTGCGAACTTGTAATAGGGGTCTTGAGCCAAAGAAAGATTGACCCACCGACGTGCCAAAAAGGTTTCATCTTTGATGCAATAAATTGCAGACAGCATAGACGCGATTGGGGCAGTTCCGCTATCTTTTACTTGATACAAGTTTAGTAACAAATTCTCAATAGCATCAATGTTTTCTTCTTTTGTGTGGCAAAGAGCAACCAACAAGGCATCACGCATAACTGAAGATTCTGTTAGCAAAACCAGACTATCAATTTGATGATCTTTAAGTTCATCAAAAGAAAGTTTGCTCGCGGAAATAAAAAATTTTACAGCCTTTTTATGGTTTCCATAATGTTGCAAGTATCTTGGATCGTCAAAGATTTCCTCAGACATTGGTCTCTTTCAGGTAGGCGGTATTAGATACCTAAACCTACCACAAGAATGCCTAATTGGCTACAACCCTAGGAATGGGCCCTGCAAAAATGGCTACCTTCTTGGGCTTCGTTTTCGCACCCTTCCCAGTAACTAGAACCCATCGGCCCGCTCATGCCATCATTTGCTAGGCCTTCACACATGCCATCATATTTGCAACCTTCTCCGCCATTCCAACAATCATCCGCGTAATGGTTTTCGTTGTCTACAAAACCTTCACATTCATGATCATCATCTTTTTGTGATTTAGCGCACTCGTCATATACACCAGTGTGGTCATGGTCGGTTTCGTGATCGCTCTTAGGGCATCCACAAAGGCAGGTGGCCCCTGGAGACTCTTTGCTTGCCAATGCCTGACTTAGGGGTAGGTGTAGTTCACAAAGGGTCTGTCCGCCAACCACAGCGGTCTTAGCCACGTTGCCACAATAATCGCATTTAACGGCCTGAGCGGTCTTGTAGAAAGAGAACTCAGTCTTGAGGGAACCAGTACTTGACTTGGGTACAAATTTTTCAACGTGGTTGTCTTCAGTGTTGGCCCCGTCACCTCCACCATGACCCTTTCCAAAACCCAATCCTCGTGTTACGTTTTTCATCAATCCTCCTGCGCCACCTCCTGCTCCTGCTCCTGCTCCTGCTCCGGCTGCTCCGGCTCCGGCTCCTGCTACTTCAGCACCGGCTGCTCCTGCGCCTGCTACTTCAGCCCCTGCTGCTCCGGCTGCTCCTGCACCTTCAAGCAATGCGGCTCCTTCAAGCAACACTGGCAAGAAAGCGGTTTTATTTGACGCGGTGCTTCCGCCAAGAAGATTATTGGCAATGTTCTTAGCGTAAGTGTTATCGGCCTCTTGATGGGCTTTATACCAATCAGATTGAGAACGGTGAAGTTGGTCTTTAATAATTTCGAAAGCAATTGCTCGTTCCATTGATTTAGGAGCAAATCGATAAACAGCAAAAGACTTGGACTTTTCATGGTCTTCTTGGGCGACTTTCAACCTAATGTCGGCGTTACGTTTTTTGCGGTCACGAATTTCTTCATGGCTTAGACCCGAACTGTTAAGTTCTTCAAAAGCATCTTCAATGCTTGGCGCACGACGAGTGTTTTTAGGCAATTCAAAACTGCGTCCACGTTGAGAAGAAGGAGCGGTTTGAGGAGCAGGGACTTGAGAAGGTCGTGGTCTTTCGTTAGGAGATTGGAAGACAATCGGGTTAATCCCACCAGTTACCTTGTTCCAAGGTTGCTTGGGATTTTTGACGTGAGAACTAGAACGCTTGCACTTGCATTTGCTAACCATACAACCGCCGGAAACAGCATCCTTGCTACGGAACTCAACGTCGTGACTGTTGGCTGAGTGTCCACAAGTAGAACAATTGTCTGCGCTGGTTTCCCTATTCCAATCGTCGTCGTCGTCGGAATCGCTTTCGTTATGCTCATCGCCAAAATCAAAATCGTCGTCGTCTAGGTTAGACTCGCTACCACAAGGACATTGGCAATCTCCACCAACACAATCTTGGTGATTGCCTTCAAAACATTCTTGACAAATGTCAGCCTTAGCCAACTTACTCAAATCATCCCAGACTTGCTCAGACAAGGACGCTGTGGCTTGTCTTTCCATCCCTGAATCTTTGCAACGACGGCAAATGTCTTGACCTGCCAAGTTCGCAAGGAAGTCGTCCTCGCCACAGAGTTTGCAAGCCCAACCATCTTTTGCCAATTCAAAATCAACAGCAAATTTCTTAAGCGCGGTCACACTCAAATTTGATGTAGAATTAGTTTTCAAAGACCCATGCCTAGACATCCAAGCAACAGCATCTGTGAGCGCTTTGTTTTTGGTTTGTTCCAAGTGGTCTTTGCACGTATCATAAAACACGTATGCACCGTATGGGTTAGGGTTACCTAAAGAATGCGTGGGGTGAGTACGATCGTGAACACCCGAAATGACGTGATGGGTGGCTGGAGTTCCATCAGCACAATGCTGACATTCATATTCACCCACATCAGCGGGAGTCACGTCCAATGAAATCTCATGCAAGCGAGTTGATGCAGTAACCTTCAGTGACGACGTATTCTGCTTTCGGTTGGGGCACTCATGTCCATACCAATCCTGCGGTGCATCATCTAGGTCAACCATCTTTCCGCAGTCGGGACAAGTCGCCCAGTTGCGACCAGCGTTCTTGTGGGATGATTCGCTGTGGAGAGCGTCTAGGTGGGGCATTGTGTCATCCAATGTATCTTCAAGAGACCAAGCACAGTTATGGCAAAGAGCAGGTCCTCGTCCAATCCCAGTACCTTCAGGGTCTTTTTTAGTTTTACGAACCTGTTCTGGCAACGCATCTGTGCGATACCCATCTAATTGATTTCGTAGAATAATGCTTGTTGGATCGGTAAAGCGTTTAGGGTTTGCATTAACGCAATCAATACAAATTGGGGCGCCCCGCCAATCCCTCATACCCATTGGGTCAGTGCCTTTTTCACCTTTGCGACCAGCGTTCTTGTGAACAGCATGGGAGTGAATGTTGCCTTCCGTCTTAGCATCGGGCCATTCGCCTTCCATTGCTTCGTGTTGTTCATCGTGCTCTGCTTGCAAATGTTCATGGTCCCAGTGGTCTACGCTAAATCCCACAGGTGGATGTAATTGAACAATGTGTTGCAAAAGTTCAGTGCGGTCTTGAGTGTTTACGGGATTCTTTTCTGCATGTTCTTTCATTTGAGAATCCCTAAATGCATCTTCTTCTCGTTGTTTAACGAGTTCCCTCATAATCTCAAAACGACCTTTATCGCAGATGAGCCCTGTGTGTGTTTTTCCATCTTCGGTTGGAATTGTAATTGGAACCGTTTCACCTTCGCAATCGGAAGGGTAAAGGTGAGAAATACAACGTCCGTCAAGGTTAGCAATCTTGCTACCTTGTGACGACTTTAGGGCTTCTTCGTAGGCATCAAAGTGGCGGTCGTAGTAGGAGTCAGGGTAGGAATTGTGACGCTTAGCGTGAGCCATTTCATCATCGTTGGGCTTAGGCTTTAGCGAGTTGAACAGTTTGACATCAAAACCTTCAGCCAACTCTGCATCGCCCTGAGAAGCAATCTTGTTCAACTCATTCCAGACCTGCTCGGAAAGGGACGAGGACTTGTCAAGGGGGAGTTCTTCTTGCTCACCGAAACCGTTCTTTACTTCTCTTGTTCCACCATCGCAAGGGCAGTCGCAACGACCTTCGCCACCATTGGAGGGAACATCAC
>Ga0209084_1002319_pt1 | contig 14917 bp, 7 predicted proteins | sample C_130820_MF_Meta_FD_187309 | JGI IMG/M metagenome (GOLD analysis project Ga0209084, IMG submission 187309) | Freshwater microbial communities from Lake Croche, Canada to study carbon cycling - C_130820_MF_MetaG (SPAdes) (version 2) | ecosystem: Environmental > Aquatic > Freshwater > Lake | place... | reverse complement strand
GTCCATGAATTGGTTGCACTAGAATACTGGTACGATACTTGATTAACTACTGTTACTTGTCCATTTGTGGGTGATACTGGGAAGGCCATAATTTCTCCTGTTGGTCTTATACACTACTTATGCCGGATTAAAAATTTGCATTTCTAGCATTTTTATACTAATTTACTACGTTTGCTTGCTCTGCAAGCCATTCTTCACGGGTCAATTTTCGAGGTTGATCCTGCGTTTTTTGTTGTTCTAGCCACTGTTCTCTAGTCATTGCCGGAGTATTTACTGTGGCCGCTTGTTCCTTCAACCACTCTTCTGTGGTCATGGTATGAGTAACAGTGACCAAGTCAGTGGAACTGGCGCTGTGTACCGTTTTAACTTCCACCTGCGATGCCAACCACTGTTCCCGAGTCATGGGCACAATCGATTGTTGCTGTTGGGCCAACCACTGATCAGGGGTCATTCTTGTTTGCTCTGCCAACCACTCTTGTGTGGACATGGTACGAGGAACATCACTCACTGGTGCTGTGTTGTTTGGCGTTTTGATCTCAACTTGCGAGGCCAACCACTGTTCTCTAGTCATGTGGGCGGACGATTGTTGCTGTTGTTCTATCCATTGATTAGCAGTTGGTTTTGCTTGTTCTGCCAACCACTCATCAACTGACATGGTTGGTGTTGTCGTTTGCTCCGCAGTTTGTGCATGATCCAGTGAGTAGCGTGGGTATTTTGCTTTTACTGCTCGTATTCTGGCAGCCATTTCTGCAGGGAACACACCAGCATGGTACAAAGCATCCAATTGTTCTTGTATAGTAGGGTACTCTCTAGCACGGTTTCTTTGATATTCTGCCCAGTCATAGGCTTGTTGCAAACGCTGTTGTTCTGCTTGTATTTGGTCCAGAGTTACAGGAGCCGTTTCAGGTTTATGCCAGGTTATAGTCTGATCATACATGCCCACACTGACTTCTGCTCCGGGCACTAGACTTTGAATAGCATGAAACACAGTTATCATGATGCGGCAATCTCCAGGGCTATCAACCAAATATTTGTACTGGTCAGTGTACTGCTGGTATTAGAAACTCGTTGTTGTAGTTTATAAGTTACAGCACTGGTGGTCGATGGTGCATCCATGTAACTATAAGAAATCGCACCTGTTGCACCAACACCGCCTGTGCCCGAAGTTGCAACTGTTTGAATTTGCAAACTGGTACTAGGGCTTCTGACCAATTGAGTATCAGCACTGATTCCGTATCCTACCACAGCACTAAAGTCACTGGTACCAGTGGCTATGACAAGAACTTTACTGGTCGCACTTGAAGGAGTAATAGTTACATTTGCATAGGTGACATCAACATAAGAGCCACTGTTTGTGATACTGCCGCCCAGGCTTGAACTCATTACAGTTTGTACCACAGCACCCACGGGCATGTTGTATGCAGGCAATCTATTGTTGGTGTAGAGATTTTGTGTGTAGGTGTTGCGAAAATATACAGTACTGGAACCAACGTCGTAGGTGACATTAGCAACTGGTACCAGTGTGCCAGAAATTGCCACATTGGCAACTACTCCGCCAGCAAAAGCAGGTGATGTAGTGTCAACCCAATAGTTGCTGGTACCATCGTTGATGTATTCGTAAAGAACATCACTTGATGTATCGTACCATTGATCTCCAACGTCAGGGCCAGCAGGTGGGGATACTGAGGCAGTGTAAACAATGCCAGTGGGAATTGGGACGCCATTGGCATAGCAATAGTTGTCTGATCGTATTGCGTTGCCATAAACATTACCTGTTGCACTAACTAGCCCTACGGTAACTATATTGCCGCCAGTTACATTGCCAGTGGCAGTAAACGTGGTAGCAGAAATTACATTGGCACCGCTGATATTACCACTGGGTCCAGTAGTGACAACACCTCCACCGGTTACGTTACCTGTTGCACTTACAATGCCGCCTGTTAGTATGTTACCACCAGTTATGTTGGCGGTTGCTGTTACTTGACCAGCAGTTATTAAATTACCACCAGTTATGTTTGCCGCTGATGTAATAGTTGACGTAGCACTGACCAACCCGCCTGTTAAAACATTACCACCTGTTACATTACCAGTAATTGACACATTAGATAATGTACCAACTTGAGTTAGGCTTGAGTATAGTACGTTTGAACTTAAGGTATTGCCAATCAGTGCATTAGCATTTACACTTGATGCCGCAACACCTGTTAGTTGACTGCCGTTACCAATAAAATAGTTGCCAGTTACATTGCCACTTGCTGAAACAACTCCAGAAATGTATGCACCTGTATTAGAAATTACAGCAACATTGCCAGTGCCATTGACACCCATGGTAATATTGCCATTGGCAGTGGCAATGTTTACATTACTTGTGCCGTTGCTGATAAATGTAGTATCTACACCATATTCACCAACGTATCTGTAACCCACAACATAAATTGTGTTGGCTGTTCCAGTGCCAATAGCAGTTGGGATAGTTGCACCATTGAAGTTTAGAACGCCAGACTGGTAGTCAAAGAACCAAGTGTCATCACTGCCAGAACCTGCCCCGAATAGTTTAGTACCTGTTGTTTGAGGATTTGGTAACCCTGGGGCACCAGCATACACCTGTACCAAATAGTTGTCGCCAAACTGTGTGGGGATCCAGTTGGTTAGGTTTGTTTTCCAGGTTTGATTGTCAGGTGCGGTTAGGTCTTCGGTACATTGCACAGTGGGACTGTATCCAGCGCCGCCGCCATCTTTGTACACCTGTACCAATGACGTAGTACTGGCCGGAGGTGAGGCAGGTATGTCTCCACTCTGTGTCCAGATAAGGTCGCCACGATACAGCAGTGGACTGGCAATACTTTCATTGAAGGCTTCTTTGGAAGCAGGCTCGGCTGTTTTGGTTACACCGTAGCCGACCTTTTTCCAAAGATAGTCAATCTTTTGTGATTCGTTGAACGAAGCGGCCATTAAGCGGCTACTCCTATTGACAAGGCTGTGATAGATTGACCCGTTGCCAGTGCAATTCTAATTAAAATATTGTTGCCAGTGCTGTTGGCAGCGTTTTGAGATCCCAGAGTCATTGTGTATCCTACATTGGCAATTGCTGTATTTAACGGTATCACATCGGCACCAGTTAGGGCACACCCATTTGAGCCGTTACCACCAGTGCCACTAGCAGCACCAGGAACTCCTGATCCAGCGTACTGTGTAAATGCTTCTAGCCATCCGTTGATGGTACTGGTGGGTCCTGGGAATCCTGGAGTGGGTGATGAGAATCCGCTCTTGTCTATAGTTGTGCCCGGTGCCGCAAGCCAAACGCCTGCAACCCCAGTGGTGGTTGTTAGCCTAATGTCAAAGTTTGCTAAACTAGGTCTTGCAAATGCAAAAGTAAAATACTGTGTGCTGGTACGCCCACCAGCGACTGTTAAGTTTGGTCCTACTGGCAAGTATCCTGTGCTCAAGTCAACTGCATATTGTGTGAGTACACCATAGCGCACCACAGCCTCGGGTGTGGCAGCAATGGTCTGTGCTCCAGACCAAGCGTTGGCTGTGTAATAATTAGTTGAGTCAGAAAACACTGGAGTGTTGCCTGCTGTGCTCATCACAATACGTATGGCCGCTTGTGTGTTGGCAGTAGGTGTGCAAGTGATTGACTGCTCGTTCACCCCAGAGTTTGCGCCAGCATACATCTGTATCTTGGTTGGCAATTGTACGGTGGTACCTGTTCCAATCACGTTGAGTACGTTGGCCTGCAAGGTGCTCACGCTGTTGTTTGCACCGGTGATGTTGCCGGTCAAATTACCAAAAGTATAGTTAGCACTGACGCCAATGTTGGCCTTGACATTGCTACCGGTCAACATACTGTTGCCTGCATTGTCAAGTTGTGCCAGGGTTTTGGTCTGACTTGCTGATAACACTGCACCCGAACCTTCGTACACCGTACCACTGGCCAATGTAAAAGGCGTAGCACTGGTATAAGTTTGACCTGCTAGATTGCTGACCTCTAGATTGGCAATTGTAACTGCAGGTGAGCCTGTGTTGTAGTAAGGAATTCCTGAAATGTATCTGTAGGTTCCTGCTGTGGCCTCAACCATCAACACGTTAGCAGTAACCAGGCCGGGTGCTGTGTTCAAATTGTCTTTGACAAAGCCCACATAGTTGGTGTTGCCCGATACTGAATGTACCATTTTGTAATTGTTGTAACCTGTGCTCAAACTGCTCAAAGCACAACTGACGTTGGCACTGAACACTTTGTAGAAGTAACTGGGTACTGCGGCATTGGCCACGTGCAAGTCTTGGTCGGCCGACACGACCAAGGCACCCGATGTTCCAACAGTGTTACTTACATTGCTAAATGACACATTGCCAGCAGCCGTATTATTTACATAAGCAGTCAGTGTTCCTGTTACCGCTGTGTTGGCATTTTGTACGTTGGCACTGGTTGTGATGGTTGCAGTTGTTGCAAAACGTGTGACACTTGTGCCGTTGGCTGGAATGTTTCCACCTGATGCGTCGGCGGCACCGGCTGCCAGCAATGGACTTGTTCCTTGGCTGGCATTGGCAATGGTCAAGTTGGCAAAGCCACTTAGTGCAGTGGGTGCAGTGGGATTGGTTGCGATAAAGATATAACCTGTTGTACTCAAAGTATTACTCTGTGCTGTGCTGGTTATACCATTTGGTGTGCCATTGGCCTGAAGTGCTACTGTAAAAGCACCTGTACTGTTATAGGTATGTAGGGTGTTGCCCACGTTGCTTACGCCGTTGCTAAATGTGGCGTCGCCCCAGGTCCAGTTGGCAATATTGCTGTTCTCGCTGGTGTTTTGGAATGTAAAAGTAGACCGATTGGCACCGTTGTAGTCAGTGTAGAGATAGCCAACTCTAGCGTTGCCTGTGTTGGCAGTGGCATTGGTAGTGACGTTGGCAGTGGTTCCAACAAAGTTGGCACGAGTCTGTGGTTCGATGGTGATTGTGATGTTACTGCTCTTGAACGGACTGGTGCTATAGCCGGTGTACAAGGACAAGTTTGCAGTGAACTGTTGATAGATATTGCCCGATTGATTGGCCGCACTCAACGCAAAGGTATTGGTAACATTGGCAGCGCCAGGGTTGCCGGCAGTACCTGATGCAACAACCACGTTGCTGACATTACCGTCACCGTAGTTTAAATAATAATACTGTTGTGCACCAAAACTTGCTGTGTTACCTGGCGTGCCGTTTGAATCGTTTCTAAAACTTATCACACCAGATCCATTGATAACGTTGGCTCGGTTGGCAGTGACAAACACATTGCTGGCCTGTGATGAATAAACTTTGACATTGGTGTTGGATGATGTCACACTCACCGGGGTGGCACCTGCATTGGCACTGTTGCCTGTTAGGTTAACTCCGTACAACACATCAGTGTTGGCTGTGGCATTGGTAAATGTATGACTTGCTGTGGTCCAGTTGTTGGCTGGAATCACAATGGTGCCATCTCCCCAGTTGATTGAGTAAGTTTCTGCGTACAGACTGGTGTTGGTTATCAACACAGCACCAGGAGTGTCCAACGTTGTTCGATTGGCAGTAAATGACGGTATTGGAGTAGGCGTGTACAATGTTATTGTGGTAGATGCTGTGCTGGTTGATCCTTTGGCTCCATTGGCCACATTTCCATTATAGGTTCCATTGGTGTTGTATGCGGTGTAGGTCACTGTGAATGTGCCACCAGATACGTTGCTGAATGTATGTACAGCGTTGGCTGTGGTTACGTTGGCAGTACCATCACCAAATTGCCACAAGTAAGCGTTGGGGGTACCAACGTAACGGCCTGTTAGTGCCACACTCAATGGACTTGGTCCTGAACTCACGTTGGCAGTGATGTAGGCATTGCCCACATAGGTGCTGTTGGCTATGTTCAGTGCCACTTGATTTAAGTCATCTAGGCCATCTGTGACAAAAGTTGCTGTGGTCCAACCTGGGTAGGCCACGTTTTGTACAAGATTACCATCTGTTGGTGTGCCCAGTGTGATTGTGTTACCTTGACCACCGGATGCAATAACACCGGTCAGTTGACTGCCGTTACCAATAAAGAAATTACCGGCTACGTTTCCAGTGGCCGAAACTACTCCAGCGGTACGAATATTACCACCAGTTACATTGGCAGTGGCCGAGACAACCCCGGCGGTTAAAACATTACCACCAGTTATATTACTAGTTGCACTTAAACTTGTACCTGTTGCGGCGCCAATATTTGGTGTTGTAAGATTGGCACTGGCCTTGACAATAATATTGCCTGATCCATCAAACGCTGTGGTGTTGTTGTCCACCAAGGCATTGAATTGCGATCCCACAAGGCTTAGGCCAGCACTGTTGTTAGCAGTATAACTGCCAGCACTGGAGAACTGTGTCCAAACAATAGCGGTTGTACCAATCACCACCGGCGCATTGGTAGTACATACATATCCAGAATCGGCATTGACTGTGCCCAACTCAACAAAAACAAATGCGCCGGGCACTTCAGCAGATTGATTCATGTCTGTGGCACGAGTCAACACATATGAGGATCCTGCGCTGTTGGTGGTAACTGTGTAGATACCGTTGTATGGTTGGTTGGTACTGGTTTCATTCTTGATCAGTACTCGATCGCCGACTGTGGGTGCTGTTCCGTCAATGGTCAGCAGGCCTGTGGCGGATGCAGTTATGGTTGCGCCAACTCCAGCGGTGCCGTTGTTGTAGGTATAAGCAGGTAGTGTGGTGGCTGTGGCCAACGAAACCGACGCTTTGGGATCAAGTCCTTGTGCTATGCTGTCAACATAGGCTTTGGTTGCGGCATCTTGGTCTTGTACCGGGTCAGCAAGATTTCTAATAATTTTATTGCTGACCAGAATATTTCCAACAGAGTTTAACGTCAAATCACCATTGGTAGCAATTGTTAATGAGACGCCAACTATACTATTGGTGTTAATATTGCCACCAGTGATATTACCAGTTGCCGAAATTGATCCACCTGTTAAAACATTGCCACCTGTGATATTTGCCGCGCTAGTGACATTACCGGTTGCAGATATCAATCCACCTGTTAAAACATTGCCACCTGTGATATTGGCAGCACTTGTGATTGTTGACGTAGCACTTATTGATCCACCAGTGAGTAAATTACCAGCAGTAACGTTGGCAGTGGCAGATATCAAGCCACCAGTAAGTAAATTACCAGTTGTGGTATTGCCGCTAACACTTAAACTTGTTAATATACCAACACTCGTGATATTGGCTTGTGCGTTGTTTGTTACTGTTCCTGCCGAATCAGCATAGGTAGCATTGGCCACTGTGCCTGTTACATTGGCACCTACTAGGCTGGTTAGCCTAGCACCATTGCCAACGAACACATTGCCTTGGATGTTGCCTGTTGCCGATATCACACCAGCAGTTAATACATTTCCGCCCGTTATATTACCAGTTACAGTTGCTAAACCAGTAGTGATTAAGTTACCACCGGTGATATTGGCAGCACTTGTAATTGTTGATGTGGCACTGATCAGTCCAGCAGTTAAGACGTTACTACCTGTGATGTTGCCGCTTGCTGAAACAACACCAGTTACATATTCACCTGTGGTGGCAAATACTGCTACATTGGCGGTACCACTAACACCAACTGTGACATTGCCACCTGAACTAACCACAGTCACATTACTTGTGCCATTGTTAATATTGGCCACACTGGTGATAACGCCAGTTAGTAGCGCACCATTGCCAAGAATATAATTACCACTTAAATTGCCAGTTGCACTAACCAGGCCACCGGTCAAGATGTTGTTACCAGTGATGTTTGCGGTTGTTGTTACCGGTCCAGTCAAACTGACCAGGTTGCCGGTGTACGTGGGCAAGTAGTTGGCCACATCAGTGTTTGAGTACCCTGCAGGTAATCCGGTGATTAAAGCACCATTGCCCAGCAAATAATTGCCGGCAATGTTGCCAGTGGCACTTACTACTCCGGCAACATAAGCACCGGTGGGAGCAAACACTGTGACGTTACTGGTTCCAGCCACCCCAACCGTGACATTGCCATTTGCATTGACAGTGACATTGCTGTTGCCGTTTGTGATTGCGGCACCAGCACTTGCTATAATGCCTGTTAATTGGCTACCATTACCAATGAAGTAATTGCCTGTGACGTTGCCTGTTGCACTGACTTTTCCGCCAGTGAGTAGATTGCCAGTCTGAGTATTGCCAGTTACACTTAAATTTGTTAGTACCCCAACTCCGGTCGCAACAATTCCAGTTAGCAAACTACCATTACCAATGAAATAATTGCCGGTGACGTTACCAACAACATCCAAGTATAGTAGATCATCTACAACTTTTAAACTTGAGTAAATTACGTTTGAACTAAGAGTAATTCCAACCAGGGCATTGGCGTTGACATTTGATGCAGATACACCGGTTAACTGACTGCCATTACCGACGAAGTAATTGCCTGTGATGTTTCCAACAGCACTGATTTTGCCACTGGTCGATATATTTCCTGCGGTGGTATTGCCAGCAATAGTAACCGAAGTCAATGTACCAACTGAGGTAATGTTTGGCTGTGCGGCCGTGGTCACAGTGCCAGCCGTGGCGGCTGTGTTGGCAGTGGTGGCTGAACCTGCACTTGTGGCATAGGTAGCATTGGCCACCACACCTGCAACATTGGCGCCTGCAACTGAGTTTGCTGTCGTGGCATATGTGGCAACAGTGGCTGTGTTGGCAGTGGTGGCTGTACCTGCACTTGTGGCATAGGTGGCATTGGCCACAGCACCAGTGACGTTGGCTCCTGCAACTGAATACGCAGTTCCTGCTGTGACTGCATAGGTAGCGTTGGCCACGGTACCTGTGATATTTGCACCCGAAATATTTGTTAGTCCAGAGCCAGACCCAATGAATCTTCCTTGGGTAGTGATGTTTCCAACCACGTCCAAATACAACAAGTCATCAACAACTTTTAAACTTGAATACAAAACATTTGAACTTAATGTTGTTCCAGTCAAAGCGTTGGCATTGACATTGGTTGCGGCCACTCCGGTAAGTAAAGCACCGTTACCAATAAAGTAATTGCCAGTAATATTTCCAACAGCACTGATTTTGCCACTGGTCAATATATTTCCTGCGGTGGCATTGCCTGATACAGAGACCGATGTCAGTGTACCAACTGAAGTTATGTTTGGTTGTGCGGCAGTAGTTACCGTTCCAGCAACAGTGGCTGTGTTGGCGGTAGTGGCTGAACCTGCTGTGACTGCATAAGTGGCGTTGGCCACTGTGCCAGATACGTTGGCACCGGCCACAGCATTTGCTGTTGTGGCATAAGTGGCAACAGTGGCTGTGTTGGCAGTGGTAGCACTACCTGCGCTGACTGCATAGGTGGCGTTGGCCACCGCCCCTGTGACGTTGGCACCTGCAACCGAATATGCTGTGGCTGCTGTGACTGCATAGGTGGCATTGGCCACCGACCCTACTATATTAGCACCCGGTATGTTGGTTAGGCCAGCACCTGAACCGATAAATCTGCCTTGGGTAGTGATGTTTCCAACAACATCTAGATACAATAGATCATCTACAACTTTTAGACTTGAGTATAACACATTGGAACTGAGTGTGGTTCCTGTCAGTGCCGCGGCAGAAATGTTTGTTGCTGTGATGCCGGTTATGAATGCGCCATTGCCAAGTAGATAATTTCCAGCAATGTTGCCAGCAGTGGTGATGTTGCCCACAGCAGAAATTGACCCTGAACTGATTAAATTGTTGCCGGTGATGTTGCCACCGGTGATGGCTCCAGACACTCCCAAGAAGCCGCTGGTTATGATGTTGCCGGCTATGACATTGGCTGTGGTTCTCACTGGTCCAGTTAGACTGACCAGATTGCCTGTGTAAGTGGGTAAAAATGCCGCAACATTGGCATTGTTGTAACTGGAGGTGGCCACAATGCCTGTGAGCAATGCACCATTGCCCACAAGATAATCACCATAAATATATTGGAATGTTCGGTCTGGGGCACCAAGATCGTACACGCCTGCAGTTCCAGGCACAATGGTGCTGTTGGCCTGTATGTTACCAATGCCGTTGCCGGCCAGAGTGAGTCCCAGATTGGTAACTGAAGTTGAGATCACATTGCCAGTTATGAGCACTTGACTGCCCACTGGCCCAATGTTCCAAATCTGAGTGAAATTGTCGTTTACTGCTGTGAAAGCATTGCGCAGTGACTCACCTGTGCCGTCATTTGCAACCGATCCAACGTTGATTATTTGCTGAGCCATTGGTAATTCATATCCTCTAGAGATATTTATCTAAAGATTGCGGTTGGGATTGGCTCAGATTTCTTTGGTCACAAGGCGCTGTTGAAAATCCACCATGGGCATGTGTGCTAGATTGGCCACACCCAGTAATTCACGCACCTCTGCTGTGGTGTCGCCTGTGATTCTAAAGAAACTGGTTCGGGGAAAGTCTTTCATAATGGTTTGTAATTGCCTGACCCAGTTGCCAGTAAAAGTGGGATTGGCCGAACTCTTTTTGTAAAATTCTGTGTCAGCATAGCAGTTGTTGAATCTTCCGTTGCGTGTGGGTCCTAGATCAAATCCTATCAAATAGATAGCAACGGCACCGTCCAGTGCGGCCTGGCCCACTGCAACAGGTCCAGAACTATAACCAAAATACTGCTGTGCTATGCGTCTTGCACCTGAATCAGGCAAGGGTTTTCTAGTGTAGTGAACATTTTTCTGACTGTAGCCTTCCGACTGTATGCGTTCGCTGATGGGAGTGTCTGTGCTGATCAGCACATCAGGCACCGACTCACGATAGATGGCATTGCATCCGTAGACAATGCCCAGTGTTTTTAACACTGTTAAATCTAGTGATTGACGGCTCACACCGTTACCCAATACAAATGCCGCAGCCATAAAAAAATCCTCCCAGTATGTATCCGGGAGGATTGTTGGGGGTTACAAATTAACTTGTAACGCTGGACACCTGTGCCAATTGTAGTGTGCCGTTTTGTGCTTGAGCACCTGCAACAACTTCTGCACCAGACCATGTGACTGTGCCTTCGTCTGTGAAGAAGTTAACAGGATAGAAGTTTTCACTGGATTGTGTGTTTGTGCCAAGATTGCTGTTGGCGTAGTTGCCATACGTCATGCCATTCCAGTCACGAATCCACTTGTTGGTGATGTAACTGGCATACACAGCAGAACTGTCGCCCACTGAATAAGCAATACTCATGTTGCCTGCCGAGGGAGTGGCTGTGTTTGACAACACACATTGTCCAACAGGGTACACTGTACCGTTGCCGGCACCCACTGCCAGGGCAGTGAATATTCTGCCCACTGCAGCTGTGCCTGACATCAGGGTGGTCCAGTCACTGGTTCCCAAGGACACAATTTGATATGATTGTCCCACAATTAAACCTGTGCTGAGTGCCACTGTGCTGCCAGTATAGGCAACCAAGAACTTGTGTGAGCCTTTTTGACGTATAATACGACCAGTATAACTGCTGGTGATAGAATAGGTGTTTGTGCCATCTGCCAACGAAATGTTTACCAATGCGGCAATTTCTGGATTGGTAGCACTTGCTGTACTGGTAGTGGGTGAACCACCAACCACGCCCAGATACTGAGTGTCATCTAGAGTTTGAACTGGTGAGTTATAAACTGGATCAGTCAATGATCCAAAATTTGGGTAGCCGGCGTCGGTTAAGACGTTTTGATTGTATGTGGTTACCGTTGGATTGGATCCAGAAACAGTAGTACCGGCACCAATGTTTGTTTTTTGTATTTTAAGAGCTCTTCCCATTTGATTTCTCCTTATAGAAGCCCAATGCGGGTTCTAGCCGCTACGCAGGGGAAACCTGCATAAAACACCCTATTGTGTTGACAAGTATTTAGCGAAAATGTAAAATAGGACACTACCACAGCGTAAATATCCCTATGAATCAACAACAAGTAGACTTAATCGAACAAGGCAATCAGGCACGTGCTGACCATGAACCTGAAAAATCACTCCGATGCTATGCGCAGGTCTTAGTAGAGGATCCAGACAATGCGCCAGCATTTTGCAACTATGGCAATGTCATGCGTGAACTGGGACATCCGCAACGTGCCATACCATTTTTGCAACATTCTGTCTTGTTGGATCCTTCTAACACCACTGCACAATTTAATCTAGCAGTGGCATACTTGTTGTCAGGAGACTATCAGCGTGGTTGGACTCAGTACGAAACTCGTTGGCAGTTTGAGCACTTGAGTGGGGCCGAACCCCGGTTCACTCAACCACGCTGGCGAGGCGAAGACATCCGAGACAAAACTATTCTAGTTGTGGGCGAACAAGGTCACGGCGATTGCATTCAGTTCTCAAGATTTATTTTTAACTTGCATGCCATGGGTGCTCGAGTCAAACTGCAAGTTACTGATGGCTTGATTCCGTTGTTGAATCAAAGCAACATCATCACACACACTGCAAGATACAACGAAGACATGGGCGAATTTGACTACTGGGTTCCCATCATGAGCATACCTGGCATCTTGGGTATCACTCTGGATAATTTACCACGAATGCAAAATTATTTGACTGCCACTCCGGCCATGATGAAAATCTGGCAAGATAGACTGGGACCTAAAAAGCGCATGAGAGTGGGTTTTAGTTGGAGTGGTCGCAAAGATTCCTGGATACATCAACACAAGAGTGTGCCATTTCCTGTGATACTGGAAATGATCCGTTCAAATCCTCAGTACGAATGGATAAACCTGCAGGTGGATGCTGATGCTGAAGAGTCAGCACAACTCACGGCGGCCGGGGTCACTGGCTATCCCGGAACTATTGCCAGTTTTGCCGACACAGCGGCCTTGCTCATGCACATGGATGTGGTGATATCTGTGGACACTGCCATCAGTCACTTGAGTGGAGCCCTGGGCAGACCCACCTGGGTAATGTTAAATCAATACGGTCAAGACTGGCGCTGGTTGTTGGATCGCAACAACTCACCTTGGTATCCCACTGCCACGCTGTTTAGGCAGCCCACACGCGGTGACTGGGCTGGTGTCACCAAGAAGATTGCTCAATACCTGTCATGGTACAAGGTTTAAAGCCAACAAAAAACCTGCTGACGCAGGTCTTTTGCCTTCCCATCTCACGGTGAATTTTTGTTACAGAGTATTTAGTTTTTTCTTGGCAGCAATGGTTGCTCTAATCTTTGCTTTTTGTTCTTCGCTCATTGGCTTGCCTTTATTGATCGGAACTTTTCCTTTGTTAGCGGCTCCAATCTTTCGACGTGTTTCTTCTAAGACATCTGCATTGTATCTAGGATTGTTTACCCCACTCTTGGCTGCAGACATCTTTACTTTATACTCATTAGATCTCGGAGCACGTTTCTTGCCCAAATTTGATTGCCTTATTTTTTCTTTGTGTTCATCCGTTTTAGGTTTGCCTTTATGAAACTCACTAATTTTACGATTAGATTCTTCTGTAGGTACGATATAGCCTGCAATGTTTTGATTAATCCATTGGTCGTTTTTCAATACATTACATCTGCGTAAGACTCGTGTTTCCCATGCGCTTGCTTGTTCTTTAGATTCAAATACTCTACGTATTTCTACATCAAAACTGTCTGCACCAGTTTCTTTTATTAGTTGTTGCACACCTGGGCTACTTGTAAAATATTGTTTCCAAAGGTCTTTGTGAGGATCTAATTTGTTGGCTGATCTAAATCCATAATAGACTTTGCCAGTAGGACGATGTTTGATTAGATAGGTGTATGGTTTCATGTTTTTATTTATGATAGAGAGCGATTTCACCAACATAACAGAGGCAATAAAAAAGCACCCGAAGGTGCTTTTTTTGAGTTGCAAAGCAACAAGTCGATCTTAGGAGAAAGACAAATTGCTCACGGCAATTTCTCCCACATAATCTCCGGCATTGCCGAATGAAGATGCAGTGTTTGTCAATTCTATGTACCCATAACGTGTCATGAATGACACTACTGGTTCGAATGTTGTTGGATCCAACACCACACCACTTGACATCAAAGGAATGTATGGGCAGTAGAATGCTGGAGCGTCTGCTTCTGAACTGCCTTTGTAACCCACCAACACAGGTGTTGTGTCAGCGGCATAGGAGTCAACGAACACACGCATGGCGCCGTTCAGAGTCCCCACAAACTTGGTGTTTGTAGGTGCTTCGAATGTGCCTTCTGTAGTACGAGCAAAAGCACTAGTAGTTGCAGATTGCAACACTGTGAGTGCAGCTGAACTCACAACAGCGTAGTTACCTGCGCCACGACGTGTGCGTTGGGCGATCAAGTTGGCCACACGGTTGATCAAAACAGCCAATGCGGCGTGTTCGTCACCAACGAATGTAGCAGTACCTGAAACAGTTGCTTGGTTGTATGTGAACTCAGTTGCTGCCAAACTACGTAGACTCAAAAGAATCTCTTGGTCGATTTCAGCAGTAATTTCTTGAGCCAAAGCAGCCATAATTTCTGCTTCAACGTCAATACCGTGCATGGCTTGTGCATCTTGTGCAGATTCAAAAGTCCAACGTGCTTGCAACTTACGTGTGCGAGCTTCAACGGCTTGCTTCAAGATTTGCACAGAAATTTGCTTACCGCCTGTACCTTCCATGGTGGCTGTGTTGTTACCAGTATAATTGGTAGCAGTACTAGTACCTTGTGGAACTGTGGAGTATGCTTGTGCAATCGTGAATGGTGACAATGCTTCTTGACCAGCGGACACGCTTGTGGCGGCTGCTGATGTGTCAGTCAATGACTGTGCGTAACGAACACGCAGAGTGTGAATTTGACCAACTGGGCCTGTCATTGGCTGAACGCCTACCAACTCGTTAGCAATAACTGTTGGCATAACACGACGGATAACTGGCAGAATCACACGGTTAAGTGTGGCAATGTTGCCAGATGCTGTGGAACCAGCGGTTGCGTTTT
>Ga0209084_1002310_pt1 | contig 14954 bp, 17 predicted proteins | sample C_130820_MF_Meta_FD_187309 | JGI IMG/M metagenome (GOLD analysis project Ga0209084, IMG submission 187309) | Freshwater microbial communities from Lake Croche, Canada to study carbon cycling - C_130820_MF_MetaG (SPAdes) (version 2) | ecosystem: Environmental > Aquatic > Freshwater > Lake... | reverse complement strand
CGCCGGTCGACGAGTTGTAGCTCGTGACGGTGGCGTGCATATGGTTAGCGGCGTCGTAGGCCACGATGACGGTCTGCTGGGTCGTGTAAGAAAGCCCGGTTCCGACCGTTAGGGATTTGGTGCCGGTACCAATCGCCAAGGAAGTCGTCGAGGTCGTGTAATACTTGTCTCCGATGACAGGGGTAGCCCAGTAGGAATCATAGTTCGTGCCAGAGTTCTTAGTCAGCACTTGGCCGACAGTACCCGAAACGGGCTGGCCGGCCGCGATAGGGGCGTACGTCGAGGCCGCGGTCGAGGACGTAAGATAAGGCGTTAGCGCCGATGCCGTCAGGAAGGCCGATGGGTTGCCAGTGGAGGGGTAGAACGCCGAAGAGCCTGGGAAGGCTGTAGACTGGACGCTGGCGTCTCCGAACGTGATGCCCGAAGCCGTCATCGTAAGGGTGTGAGTTCCATCGGAGGCCTCTATGCCATTGATGTAAACAACGCCGTATGCCCCCGTTGCGGTGTTCTCCGTGTAAATGTCGCCATTCTCGAAGACGGTGGTATTCGTCCCGACCGCATAAGTGATGGGGGACGTGATAGGGCCGCCAGTGAAGGTCGGGCCAGCGGGGCCTTGAATGCCCTGAATGCCTTGGATGCCTTGGATGCCTTGGATGCCCTGCGGGCCGGGCGTACCGAGCTCGAGGACGATGGTCGCAGGGGCCTGACCAGTGACGGTCGAATTGATGGCGCCGAAGGACTGCGTGGTGATCGTGATGCTGCTCATCAGTGGGTAACTTCGTCGATGATGAGGATGCGGATGGTCTCGGTGTAAAAGATCGTGCCACCCGTCGAGAACTTGATGTCCCAGCGGCCCGTGCCAGTGTTCCAGTCAGCCGTGGAGCCGTTATAACGTAGGACGAAAGAGAGGCCATCATTTGCCATCGTGACGCCGAGGTGGTAGGTCGTCCCGGCCACATCGATGACATCGGAGGTCACGGTGGTGGAGAGCAGGTTAGCCGGGCCAGCCCCCGCGGTATAGTTAACCGTTCCCGCGAGGGTAGTCCCCCGCTTCATCGTGACAGTGGTCGCCATACCTATGCCGAGGGGGGCAAAGGGGGGTTATTCTGGGTCCACGGCCTCGCCGGGCTTCGTAATGCTCGTGACCTCGTAATCCTTGATGTATGTGAAGTAGCCTTCGACGAGGGGCAGTTCGATGTCGGCCACTTTGGTCCCCCAGTCCGTCGGCGCCGCGTCTCCTTGGGCGTTGGACGAGTCGATGGTGATCGTAAAGGTGCGGGCCTCGACCTCGACACAGTTTTCAGAGTCATAATCCACACCCCAGATATGCCCCCAGTAGTGTAGGTCTTGGGAGTTAGGTTCGGCGGGCGAGAAAGCACCGTCCCCAGAGCCGGGTCCGCCGAGTTCGACATATTGCAGGCCAGTCGTTCCCGTGCCGTGCCGTTCACCAGGGCTTCCGTAGCATCGACCACACAGGATGTCTTTCCAGTCGTAATGCTGGTCGGTGGAATTGTAACGGGGATAGTAATCAGCTGCGACGGTAGGAGCCCCCTGTTTCCAATTCACATAAGTTTTCTGTGGTCGGAAAACAATCTTAGGAGGGGCCTTCCAGATATGGACCGTGAACTCGACCACCGTGCCGTCGTTCCAGCAACAAAGTTCCGAATCCAGAAACAGGCCGTGCGTCGCCGTGCTTCGGTAGTCTATGAATATGAAATCACCTGTGTCTCGATTGATAGGATAGGCTTGAATGAAGGTAGTTAGATAGGCTCCAGCTGGGACGGGCACGTAGGCAGGATCATATCCATCCAGCGAGGTCGCCGTCCATTGAGAGGGGTTCGTATCAGCGATTGCGAAGCCATACATGCCGATCATGGGCTGTCGGTTCATAAATGGGTTTAAGTTGGTGAACTGATAAGAAAAATCGCAGAACCCCCGCGTCACTTGATGATAGGCACCGCCGTAATAAGTCACATACCAAGGCGAGATAAAGTCCTCTGGGTTTCCGCTGGCATCGGAAGTGAGGTAATAAGTGTCGCCTGTGTGGGGCGTGAAATGGATGGCGTCCTCGTAGGGCTGAACCTTCATCTCATAGGCCGTCTCGTCCGTCCAACGCGGATAAAGGTGCCGAAGATTACCGGGCGTCTGGGAAGGGTCGGCGATGATGTCGATGGTGCCAGTCACCGTCTCAAATGAGTCGCCGAGGTCTTTCGAGACAGCCGTTCCAAAATCGTTTGAGTATGCGTTGAAGTCGCCGAAGTATGGGCTCGTCGTGTCTTGGCAACATGAAGAGTCGAAGGCATCATAAGTCCCGCCCCGCGTCCAAGCCATCTTCGGTAGGTAGTGGTTAACCGTCGTGCTATAGCAGACGATGGAGAAGATGTTCTTCGGGAGCGTATCCGTTGAGTATCCTGCGCTCACAGAGGCGTCATAGTCTTCACCGAGCGTGCCTGCCACCTTCGTGATCACATTGGAAGGCGTGGTCAGCGGGTAGGACTGAAAGTATTCGTGATTACCCCAGCCATAGGCTCCGGGGTTCGGGTCCATCGTATGACCCGCGTCTCGGACGGTCTCCCCGGTGGAGTCACCGAGAAGGCATTGCACGGCGCACACTCGATGAGGTAGGGCCATTGCTCAGAGATAACTATACCAGTATTTAGCGGCTTCAGCACCGCACTTGAAGCGTTCCCTGGCGATGGAGTTACGGACGAGCTGCACCTTGCCGTCGGCGTTGACCGTGCCGATAAGAACATAGGCCGCCGTGTCGGAGTCGCTCAATGTGCCCGAGGTGATGTGCAGACCGATGTCGGCGTCCGGGTAGGTCTGGACATAAACATTCTGATTCGTCGAGCTCGAGCAGTCGTAAGGTCCGCCCCCCACAACTACCGTCCCGTTGACCATGCCCGTGAGGACAGAAAAGGAATCACCTGTATCGGGTACAAAGGAGATCACGATGTCCGTAAACGATACCGCGAGGGCCGTGAGTAGGTCGGTGATAGAGCCCGTGGTCGTGACGGCGCTCTTCACGATCTTAAACGGATAGACCAGGCTGACTTCAATCTGTGCGCTTACCAGATTACCGTCGGGGATGGCGTAATCCTGCAACGGCTGAGGGTCTACATTGATGGTCGTCGAACCACCCGAGCGACTAAATCCGTAACCTGTTCCTTGTTGAAGTTTGCTCATTAGGCGTCGGCGTAACGGTAAACTGCCGTGTGCCAGCCTACGCGGGAGAACTTGATTTCAAAGGATACTTTGTAAATAGCGCCGGAGAAGATTTCCACGGAAGCCTGTGAGAGCAACATCTGCGGTAAATTGTCCGCCGAAAGGAAAGTCGTTCCCATATAGTCTGGGATGATATTCGGGAGGGCTCCGTTCCAGTCGTGGGATTTTGTAGCCACGCCAATCATGGTGTTGAAAGTCTGCACATCCGTTTCACTTTCCGTGTAGACGATGCCATTCAAGGTAGCCGTTGGCGTGAGGTAGTTCGTCTTGCCGTAGAAGGCCGGGGATGCTGGGTCTACGAAACCGATAAAGCGTCCTCCGCTCTCGCGTTCAAAGGCTGAACCGTGCTCGCCGAGCCAGCATGGAACGGGTTCGGTGCGGGCAGGGGTTGCTCCCGAAGCTGGGATGATGTGCTTGACGGGCGGACCGATAGCCGTGTCACCCGTAGTGTCCTGATCGTAACTTGAACCAGCGATGACAGCGGAATACCCGGAGACGGCGTTGAAGAAGTTCTCGTGTGAGGTCAGCGGCTCAGAGGCCAGCGACGAGGCGGCAAAGAGCTGCGGGATAGTTTGGGTGGTCTCACGGTCAACGATGCCCACATAATCGATGGTCACGGTGGCGATGCCAGAACGGTCATACTTCGATGAAGACTTGTGGGCCTTCATGTAGGAAAACGCCGAATCTGGCAGGGCTTCTCCGACGATCAGAGGCGTGGCTTTGTCCACGGTGTCATTCACCTTGAAGACGCAGGAGGCCGTGGCGAGGCCGTAGGAGTCGATGTTGACCGTCCAGCCAGGCTGGAGGATATAGTCGGCTAAGTCGTCGCCTTGGTTTACATGGGCCATTTTAAGATAGGGTTAAATTGGTTAGTCGGACATATCACCGTGATAGGTTCCGTTCTTGGTGAAGTCGTTCTCGGCGCCGTTGGTTCCTCCGGCGGCGATGGATTCAAGAATGCGATTGGCTTCGAGCTGGGCCTCGAGCTGCTTAGACATGGCCTCAATCACCGGGTTGGCTCCGACGCCGACCACATTGGAGAAACCTTCGGGGGACTTGAAGGCCTCGACGGTGGCCGAAGCGGTCTTGTCGCCGATTTTGCCGAGTTCAGTTGCGGCGGTGCGTCCCGCTTCGTTGCTTGTGTTTTCGGCGTCGGCCTTGGCCTTTTCGGCGGCCATGCTGGCCTGTTGATCAGCGAGCACGGCGCTTTGAACCTCTGGAGAGCTTGCAAGCATTGCGGTAGTAATAAGCGCTCCCTCGCCATTAGTGTCATAATTTGAACGAGCCGTAGATAATGCCTGTTCGACTGCTGGGCTAAGATTACCGCGTTCAAGAGCAAATGCTACGGCTTCTTCGGTTGCTATTCTTGTTTGTTCACGAGCCTTTTCATCGCCTTGCTTGGTCTGCTTTTCTTTGAGGATTTTAGCCACTGGGTCGGTGATGGGCTTGGAAGACGAAAGTGCCTCCTGCACGGCCTTCCAGCGTTCAAGGACTTGCACGAGTTTCTCGGCGTCAGAGCCATAGGCGGAGGTTGCGATCCGCATCTTCTCGATGGGGTCCGTGGTCGAATTGACGGCGGCGGCGACGCGGGAGAGCACTTCCTCCTCTTTGATGTTTCCGGAGATGATGTCTTCCTTGGCGAATCCAAGGGCCTTGAGGATTTGGAAATACTTGGAGTGCTCGTCTTTCGCACCGACGATGATTTCACGGGATTTCTTGAAAGCGTTATTAATCTCCTCCTGGGAGAAGCCAACGGCATCAGCGGCATATTTCATGCGCTGATACATCTCGATAGTCACACCAGCCTCGCGGGCGTTCTTCTCCAGAGAGCCTCCAAAGTCCACGGCGTCCTTGATGCGGGCCGCGGCTTCCTCGAACTTATTCATCACAAAGCCGACAGCCGCCCCGGCGATAGCCAGCGGGCCGAACATATGGAACAGGGACTTGCCGATCTGATTGCCGACATGGCTTAACTTATACGAAAACTTTTCCACGGCCATATCGATGGTCCCGAGGGATTTCTTCGTTTTTTCGGATACCTGTTCCGCGTTGGTCGTCCCCTTGACGTGATATGCTAATGTGCGCTCGTTAGCCATGGTCTCTTTACTTTGCCTTGGCGGCATCCTCGGCGGCCCGCGTTTCTTCCATGAACTTTTCCTCCTCGGAGGTAAGAATGCTGATGTCGGAGCCTTTCAATACCGCAAAGGCCGTGTTCATCCAGATGGCCTGCCTTTCCGGCATTTCCCAGGCCCGCTGCTCGTCGATACCGTTGGCGATAAGGTTGGCGATGATGGACATAATCCAAGGCACTCCCGCACCGCCCGCCTTGCTCTTAGCGGTTTGCTCCCAGAACTTCGGCCAGTCATCCATGCCCACGAAGTCTTGGAAGGTATGCACGGCCCGCGTAAAGAGCACCTTGTCTCGTCCAAGCCGCCATGCCCAGAGACGGTCACGCCAGGAGAAGTCTCCGATCATGTCTTCAGAGCAGAGCTGCGCCGCGATGATGAGGTCCACAGGTTTGACCGGGACGCCTTCCGTGACGAGGGGCGATCCTATCGCCATCAGCCCAAGACGGTGCTTGAGGCAAAAGGGATAAACGAGCCGACCCAAGTATCTGACTCGGGCCGGAACGGTGAAACTGTTGACGAATCGACTATCCATGGGGGTCATTGTCCCCCCTATGGAACGATGGTCAATTAGGCAGGAGTGATGCCTTCGAAATCTTCGACGGTGACGCTGACCTTCACGAACTCCTTGTTGCCACCCTTTTCTTCGACCTTCGTGACATATCCGGCGTAAGAGACGGAAGCGGAGCCAGAAGGATAGGCGCTCGAAGCACCAGTCGTGAAAGTGAGGGTCGCACCGAGGACCGGGACCGTGCCTGTCTTGCAGATGCCTTCGAGGGACAACTCGGATTTGCGGTCATCCATGCGGGCCGTCTTCGTCAGGCCAGTTTCGTCCTGCACATAGTCCATGTTATTAAACGAGGACGAGACAGTGTAGGACTGCACATAAAGATTGGTGACAGTTCCGGCGATGCCGTAGAGGCAGGTCGTTCCTTGGGTGATAGCGGCCATTTGATTTTGCGGGGTAAGGCAACCTTACGCGGGAAGGACCGTGAGGATGTTATAACTGAACGAGGTCGCCCACGAACGCTCCTGCACGCCTTCGTCTTCGCTTCCGAGGGTAACGTCATACATAGACGCGTCTCCCGAGGCCGTGAAGACAGCCTGCAGGGCCGAGCGGTTAGACATCAGTCCGTCGATGGTTGCACAGCGGGCACGGTGATCGGAGAGGGTCGTATCGTCGGCGTTGGAGAAGACGGATACACGTACGGAGCAAAGGTAATTTCCAAGGCCTTCGGGGAGGTCGCCAGGGGCTCGGGCCGAGTCGCACAGGGCGATGACTTTGGGGAGCACATTATCGTCGAGAGAGTCCCCCGTGTAGATAGCGACGCCCGACAGTCCAGACTCAGCTGAAAGATAGGTTTTGAGGCAGGCCTCAACAATGTGCCGGATACTTCCCATATGGTTGCTTATGCTGGCAATCAGCCCCCGTTAAACTTGCGGATGTTGGCGATGGCTTCATTTCGCAGATGGGCCTCCATGCGCATGATGGCCTGATTGTAAACGATGCCAGGGACGCCGAACTTCGTAGCCATGCCGTCGTTGTCGCCGTTCATGTTGGCGATCACCATATCCGTGCCGTCTTTCGTGGTGGTTTTGGTGAACGAGGACGGTGAGCCAGGAAAGCGTTTGACGTAGCCTGCCACGGTTTTACTGGCAAGTGAGGGGTTGCCTTTCTTGTTCTTTGAGACTGGCAGGGAAGTCAGCAGGTTCCACCAGCCCGACTTCATCCGACCGACTTGCAGCTGACGTTCTTTGATGTAGGCATTTAAGACGCTTACGCTTTCCACGAGATACTTGCCTCGAGAATCCCCAGTGCCGCGTGATAGTCTTGTTTTACCGTTACTTTGGCGTTTTGCCGCATCATGAACTTCCCGTAAATTGGTTATCACTATTGGTCCGTATTCAGTGGCCTTGACGTTTGTCTGGTTAAAGTAATTGCAGGATTTCTTATAAGCTCGGATGGAGTCACCGTCTTGGACGATTTTATTGCCGACCATGACCTCGAGCTGCAGGCCGACCTGCTTGGCCTCGTCGTGGGCTTTGATGAATGAACCCATGTCCCGCATTTTTGCCGAGGACTGCATCCGCATCAGCAACATGGCTGCGGGGGCACGCTTGCGATCGTTGGCCGCCACAAATAGGGAATTGATGTCGCGGGCCACAGCGCGGACTCCGGTCAATTCGGCCTGCTTCGTTTCACCACCCCCACCACCCGGAGCCAAGGGAGGAGTGAAGCGCATCGAGTCGAGGCACATATAGGCGGCCACGCTGATAGACACAGACTCGACAGTCTCCCCGATGTCCGTGGCGAACTCGTCAAGAGCCTTGAAGAGCTGCTCCTTGGAGGCGGTGCCAAGGGGCATAGCCTTACTGGGTGTCCTCGATGACCGAGAGGGTGATCCACGCCGACTCGGGCTTGTGGGTCCGCGAGGAGATACGCAGATTACGGCCCCCGACCACGACTTTCTTGCCAATGGCAAAAGCGGCGATGGGGGAAGTGCCCGAGAGGGTGGCACCCGATGCCCCAATAGACCCATCTGGGAGGCTCCAAGAGGCCGTTACAGCGGGGAGCCTTACCGTGTGCATGGTCTGGGTGTTGAACCCCCCTGCTTCGAGGACTTGATTCATCACCGGGTCGGAGAGCATGGCCTTGAAGGTCAAAGACGAATCATAGGTTCGCCCGTCGATACCGAGGTCGGCCACAATGTCCTTAGCATCCTGCAGGAACTCCGAGTATAAACTCATACCCTTGCGGACTTAGGCAAAAAAAAGACCCCCATTGCTGGGGGCCTGTTTTGGACCGTCAGGCAGCCGATTAGGCGGACTTCAGACGGACGAGGCTGGTCGAACGACCCACGGAGGCACCGAAAAGGAGCGTCGCGGTGACGTTGTAGTAGCCGCTCTGTTCCTGACCCATGAGGATCTGGATGGAGAGACCGCTCTGGTCGTCGGTAGCGACGGCCATATCGAAGCCAGGGATTTCGCTGTAAGGCAGACCCGAAGCTACGGCGATAGCGTCAGCACCCGCGGCGAAGCCGACGAGGTTTTCCGAGTTACCAGGGAGGGAGGTCCACTGGTAGACGTTCGCACCGACGAGCTGACCAATCTTACCAGTAGCGATGACCGGGGCTTCGAGGCCGCGAACACCGATGATGGAGGAGTCGGTCAGAAGGTCGTTAGCGTAGCCAGCACCGAGGACGAAGGAGCGGGGGTCGCCAGCCTTAGCGCTGTCGAGCTGACCCTTGACGCCCACGAGTTCAGCGTAGGAGAGGTTCGCACCAGGAGTAGCCGAGGTGGCGTAGTTAGCGGCGAGCAGGAGAGCACCGACTTCACCGAGACAGGCTTCAGCGATCGCGACAGCGGCGGTCGGGGAGAACGCGTTGACGAGGTACTGAGCGCCGTAGGACTTGACGTCCAGAGGGCTGAAGCGAGCCGAATACTTGAAGTGCTTCAGAGTGACGGTAGCGGCCGTGAGGGTCGCGTCATCGCCAGTGAGGTAGCCACCAGTCGAGAACTGGGAAGCGACACCGGCACCGACGAGAGGAACTTGAACGGCTTTGCCAGCCTGACCTTCGAGGGCGTTGAACACGCTCGAGAAGCCGGACAGGGCGGGGAGACGGCCACGGATGGCCTGGATAACGGACTCAGCCAGAACGGCTGGAGCTGCGACGATGGAGTTTGCCATAGTATTATATTAGGAGATTAGGGGGTGAGGAAAATTAGATAGCCGCCTTGATGATCGTCGCCTTATGGGCGTTGAAGTAATCAGATCGGTCTTTGCCAAGAGGCATGGAGAGGAAAACGGCGAGATGATTGACGGCTTCCTTGCTGGCTTCGCCTTCCATCGGAAGGGAGGTCGGGGTGATGCCGACGCTGGAAGCGATGACGGCGGCCTGCTTGGAGGCACTGACCTGCGACTGCTCGAGCTCAGAGGCTTTGGCCTTGAAAGCGGCGAGTTCAGCGCTGATGCCGTCGAGGGCGATGGTAAGTTCAGAAATCTTGACATCCTTGGCGACCACATCGGCCTTCACGGCTTCGAGTTCGCTGGCGGTGCCGACGGTCAACTTTTCGATGGTCGCACGGAGATCGTCACGCTCGCCAGTGAGGCCAGCGACGACTTCGATGGAAGACTTCAGTTGTTCTTCGATGGTCATTTGGTTTTGCAGAGGCTGGCAACTATTCCTTCACGAGACTGCCCGGAATGATCCAGAGTTTGCAGACGGCGTTGGGGTCGATGTCACCCTTGACGAGTTCGCAGACCCGCCCACCTTGGTAGAAAATGCAGTTCTGGCACATGAGGCCCTTATCGGCGAAAGGAGAAGGTGCCGCGTAATGGGCGCCATCGGGTCCGCTGGTCTGGTCGAACTGGCCGAAGGTGTCTTCGATTTCGCAAAGTTCGTCCGCCATGGCACGCTGGCGAGGGGTTAGCAGGGGATACTGCTCGTCGCTCACGGAGCCACCGTCACCGTCAGCCTTGATGCCAGAGAGGGCTTTGGTTTTCTTGCCTTTCATCATCGTGTTCTGGTTAGGGTTGAACGCACCGCCCGGGTTGAAAGTCTGCACAGCCTGGTTAAAGTTATCAGCGAGGCCCGTGACCATGCCGTTCTGGGCGGCTTGGCGGCCGGAGAAGGTCTGACCTTCCATAGCCGAGGCCTGCACCATCGAGCGCTTGGCATTCACGGCGCTCTTAAAGTCAGCGTGGATGGCATCGACGCCGTTCTGGAGGTTCGCCATCTGTTCCTGCGTCATGGTCGTTCCCTCGACGCCCGCACCCTTGTAGATGCCGGACTTGATAAGTACGCTTTTGGCTCCGGCCATGTCGTAGGCCTTGGACATATCGATAAGGTTCATGTAGACCCCGACAGAGCCAACGGTAGACGAAGGGCTGGCAACTACACGATCCGCAGCTGACCCGAGCCAATAAGCGGCTGATGCCATCTCGCTATCGGTGTAAGCCATCGTGGGCTTGCCGATGTTGCGGATGAGGTTCGCGGCTTCTTCGACGCCCGTTACCGTACCGCCAGGGGAAGAGATTTGCAGGGCGATGCGTTTCACGGAAGGGTCAGCCTTCATTGTATCCAGCGCCATCGTGATATCGTTGAGGTCTACCGCACCCATCATCTTCTCCATCGGGGTAAGACCCTTACCAATCACGCCGACGATTGGGACGACGCCCGTGCCGTCCTCGGTCACGTAGGCCGTAGGGGCCTGCCCGAATAACTGCGTGAGCATATCCGTGAAGCCGAACTTCTCGGAGAGGTCAGCGTGGGCCTTCGCCTTGGACGGGTCGATGAGCAAAGGTTCACGGCCAGATAGGCCATTGGATAGGAAGCGCATGATTATTCGTTGGAAGGGGGTTGGGCCGTCTCGACAGGGTTCTGGGCCAGCGTGTCCACTGTGCCGGGCTGGACATTCTGCGGCTTGTAGAGCAGCTCGAAGGGCAGGCCGTGCTGTTGGGCAAGTTTGGTGATGTAGGCCATATCGTTGGCCCGCTTGTCCATTTCTGTCCTAAAATCGAGCCCCCTCTGAGCGTAGAGCTCGCTCATGGATAGGAGGCCGAGTTCAACGTCAGCCCGGTCATTAGCCGCGTCACGGCCTGCGTCTACCGTCACGCTCTTAGGCGTGGTCCAAGAAGTGCGGGTCCAGTTCGGATCGTCGGGGAGGTCACCGTCAGCGATAGCCTGTCCGATGATGTAACCCCAAGTTGGGATGCACATCTGCTCGATGATGATATTCTGGTACTTGCCGAAGACGCGGGCGGCCTTGGCCGTAATGAGTCGGACGGTGGCACCGCCAATCTTTGAGGCGTCATCGACGAACTCGAAGGGCAGGACACCCGCGGCGATTTCACGGCGCAGGGCTGAAATGAAGCCGTTGAACGCAGGTGACGGACGGTTGGATGAGAAGGATTGGAAGTCTTCTCCTGGTTCAAGGGCTAAAAGTTTACCACCCATGCGGGCGTGGATGTTTTCATAGTTGGACGCAAGGCCTGCACCGAGTTCAGCTGCGAGGTCTCCATCCACATAGCCGCCGGTCTTTTTAATGACGCGGGTCACGTCAGCGTTATCCTTCACGGCGAGTTTTTCGAGCTCGAGGATTTCCATCTCGTCTTGGATGGAGTTCACGGAGTGCTGAAGGAGGGGAACGCCACGAGCGCCAGAAGCGTATTCGTGGTCTACGATGTGCATCATTGACTGGGCCAAGATTGAGCGGTCAGTGCCGTCAGACTTGTAGACGTTGAATGAGATAAGTTCGCCATAGGGCCCAAACTGCACGCCATCGTGCATACCAACGGGAGGAACTTCGCCCTGGATGGGATTACCGACGCGGTGGGCTTCCATCAGCTGGAGTTTTGCCTCACCGGCGCCGTTGCGGACCTTAGCCACGAAGCCATCTCCGTCTCTCACCATTGCCCGTACCATGATAGCCTGCCCTTGCCAGAGGCTGAAGCGATTGGTGATGTCGATGCGCTTGGCTTTCTCGAGGAAGTATTCCTCGTACTGCTTCGCTTTCTCGGGGTCGTCAGCGTGTGATTGCGGCTTGATGCCATCACCGACCGTGTAGAGCACGACGTCGCCGAGGATCTGCTTGAACAAGCCTGAGTTACGCTCGGCCCAGCGACACTTCTTGACCATCGCAAGACGGTCATAGGCCGACATATCACGGCGGAGGTCTTGCGGGGCCGAGCCGTAGAGTGAACGGCGGAGGCGCGTGATGCCCGTGGACTGCCAGCCCTGGAACGAGGCCTGCGGGGCCAGATTCGGTTCTTTCTTGGCGACGGTGCGTTTAGGCACGGTCACTTTCTTGCGGGGGGCTGGTTTGGGCATGGCTTAGAAGTCGATGCGGTTATTCCAATTCGTCGAAACGATTGGAGGCCTGCGTCCATAAGTCAGGGGATCGAGGTTGCTCAGGGCAAAGAGGCTCTCGGTCAACATCTCACGCGGGGGAAGGGCGAAGGCCTTGCTCGAGCTCGAGCCGGAGTCAGAGTAGGACATAAGCGTCTTACCTTCCGTGATCATAGCGACGGCCTTGTCGCGGATAGCCAGAAGTTGTTCTTCCGTGAGCCCAATGAAGATGCCTGATGCCATTTGTTATTGCTCTGGCTGGCAATTAGGGGAGAGGCAGGCCGGGAGTCCCATGCCCGTATTGCACCACGATTGCATATTCCCGACCTGCCTCCGTATTTGCTATCGTGGGCATCCTTATTCGGAAGGCAAGTCAGTCTCAGAAGCTTCTTTTCCTACGATGCCCCAACGCACGGCGGCCAGTAGGGCCAGCAGTTCGCAGTCCAGGGCATGATTGTCAACCTTCCCAGCGGGTAGAATCCACTGAGGCTTGCCCGTCCGCTTGTCCTTGATGCGGACTTCGGCGTTTAATTGGTCCACATAGTCGGCGGTAGCGTCTCGGGGGAAGGTGAAAACCTTGCGGGAGCGGAGGCCGTGGAGCAAGTCTTTGCCGGCCAAGTTGGACCAGTTGATAAGTTCTGCCCGCTCGGGAAGTCCGGGCACCATGATGCGCTGTTTATCGGAGTAGAAACGGCGAATGGTCTTTCCCGTGCGATCCGTGACGGCGAAGTCTTCGGAGCCCGACCCCTTGGCGCACTTCCACTTCCGCTTGGTGGCCTCACGGTAGACTACGGTGGTGTTATCGCCCGAGTCTACCATCACAAGGGCCGGGTGGACGCCGTGCTCCTTGAGGAACGCTTCCACATTCTCCCAAGTCTCGATTTTGGAGAAGGCTTTGAGACGGCTGTGTCCGCTTGTCGCCCAACGACGCACCGTCACCCAGAAGTGGCCTCGTTGCACATCGACGCCCGCCGTCCGCATCGGCCAGCATTTCTCCGGCGCACCTTCACGCTCGACGACCTTACCACGAGGAGTCACCACGGCTTCCTTATCCCAATCGTCAGCCAGAGCGTAGTCGGAGGCCTCGGCCAGACTGACCATCTCGCCCCCTTCCTCGCTCCAGGGCATAGCCAGACGCTTCTGCTTGAACGTGCGCCGCTGATCGTCGACGCCGTAGGTATCGAACTGCTCCTTTGCCCGGAGCATCATCGTGCCCAGTTCGCCCCAGCTCATCGTCGCAAGGCTATTCCAGTGCAGGCCGATATGCCCGACATTTGCCGAGACGGCGGTAGCGACGAACGATCCGTGAAGGTTGGCCTCATAGCGGCTGGCGTTCGTATCGGGGAGACGCGTCAGACATCCGGCACACTCGTAGGTCGTGCCCGACGCTACTTTGCCGAGGTTCCAAGTTCCGGCCTCTTTGGCGTCCTCGGGGAAACGCACCTGCTCCCAGACCCAAGGTTGCAATTTCTGACATGATGGGCATACAAAATTCCAGTCCCGCTGGTCCGTGGTCTCGTGCAGCTGATGGAACTCCTGACCAGCCCGACCCCCCTGCGACATGAAGATGCGCTTACCCATCCACCCGAAAGCGGTGACGCGGGCCGAGGCTTCCACGAGGTGCGAAGGCGGGGCCAGCCAACACTCGTCTGCGATGACGTACCGAAGCGATAGACGCTGAAGATTAGATTCATTCCAGATACCGCGACAGTAGACCGTCATGCGGTCAAAGTCCGCCGTCGTTGAGCGGTCCTGGTCTTCGTCCTTTAGGCGAGCCATCACGGGCGGGCAGTTCTTCCAGACTGGTCGAAGATAGCGGATGGCAAAATCTTTGGCCTCGGGGTCGTTGGCTTGGAGGACCATCGCAGGGCCTGGAGCGTTGGCGATAATATGGCAGGTGAATAGGCGGGCAAAGAGAGACTTCCCAGATTGGATGCTGGCGAGGACCGTCATTAGTCGCGTTTCGGGGTCGGCGGCCAGACGCAAGGCCTCCGCGATCCACGGCGTACGGTCAGAGCGGAACGGGCCGGGCATCGGACTATCGGGGATGGCGAGCACATTCTCCTCCATCCATTCCACGATGTCGCCCGAGTCCGCTGGCTTCATTACCGCCCGACCAATCGTGAGCAGGTCAGCCTTGTTCATCGGAGCTCAGTTCTTCCCGCGTCTTCCGTGCCCACGCTTCGAGAGCCTTCACGGCCTTCGCCGGGTTCTCGGGGTTGCAGGCCTCGGCCGCATCGAGCGCTAACTTGTCGAGACGGTTGACGAACTCGGCGGTCAGTTGACGCATCGCTTCGGCGGCTTCCTTTGCCGTGATGTAGTCTCGGGAGAGGATAAGGCGACGCTCCTGCTCGGCCTCAAGGTCGAGGAGTTTGGAAGTAGCCTGGTTAAACTGCGTGTGATACTTGGCCTGGTTTGGATCGCCTTGCTCCATCGCCGCCCGCCAGATGTCTCGGGCCCGACTGACGTCTTCGTTTTGTTTGCGGATGCGTTCAGCCAGGGAACCGTCATCGAGCTGCGCCGCGTCAACTACCGGAGCGTGAGCCTTGCGTGACTCCTCGCGGTTTGTTCGCCATGCCATTGCGGCCTCGATTGAATGCGTGGGCATACCGTCTCGCTTCAACACGCTGACCCGTTGCGGTGTAACACCCAAAGCGTTACCTATCTCCAAGTTGGTTAAGTGCTTCATTAAATGGCTTGAAATACGGCCTTTTTGAGCATTTGGCTTCTAAAAAATCTCCTCGGTGCTCCGCCA
>Ga0209084_1002308_pt1 | contig 14981 bp, 4 predicted proteins | sample C_130820_MF_Meta_FD_187309 | JGI IMG/M metagenome (GOLD analysis project Ga0209084, IMG submission 187309) | Freshwater microbial communities from Lake Croche, Canada to study carbon cycling - C_130820_MF_MetaG (SPAdes) (version 2) | ecosystem: Environmental > Aquatic > Freshwater > Lake | place... | reverse complement strand
ACTGGGTGATCGTGAAACTCGCAGACTCCTGAGACGGCGGGAACTCCCTGAGCGTTTCGATCATCTGAGCAACCATCGCCTGCGCAGGAATCACAAGCCATGCTCGGTCGATCACCCAATCGAAATACGTATTCGAGGTTTGATCGGCGCGCTCGTAAGGATCAGTCCGAAGGTTGAAAATCTTCGGCACACGAAGCTCGGTGTAGGGCTCCAGCCAGACCTGCAAGGTTCCGACGGCACGCTGTTCGAGGAACACGAACTTCCAGTTGTCATAACGAAGCGCGGTGAGATCACCATCGTCGGACACATAGAAGAAATGGCTGCGCGGACTTTGATCCACGGCTCCGGTGATGTGGTCGAGTTGATTGAATCCATCGAGATAAACCTTGTAGTCCTTCCCGTTGAGTTCGACGCCCGCCCGAAGTTCCTCGGCGATGGTCGGGCGACCCGCGGCAGCAAGAAAGGTCACGAACCAGTCGTTGTGACTCACGATCCCGTTGAGGACGCTTCCAGCTTCGATCCGACCGGGCCAACGCACGACCGCGGGAACCCGATAGGCACCTTCCCAACACGAGTTCTTCTCATTGCGGAACGGCGTCATGCCTGCATCAGGCCACGTGTTCATATGCGGGCCGTTGTCAGTGCTGTACATAACGATGGTGTCTTCGGACAGGCCCAGCTCATCAAGGTGGTCAAGCAACTGGCCGACCACCTGATCGTGATCAATCATCGTGTCGTGGTAATCGCTCTGCCACCGACCCGCTTGTCCGCGACTTTCGGGTTTCGTGTGTGTGCGGAAATGCATATGCGTCGTATTGACCCAAACGAAGAACGGCGAATCGGAAGTGGCTGCATCTCCGATGAAGCGCTTCGTGTGAGCGACAACTTCGTCGTCGATGGTCTCCATGCGCTTCTTGGTGAGCGGACCGGTGTCCTCGATGCGGCCGTCGGCCCAACTGTGAATTACTCCGCGCGGACCGAAGCGGGACCGGAAGTTCGGGAACTCGGACTCGCTCGGATAGTCGGGATGCTCCGGTTCCTCCTCGGCATTGAGGTGATAAAGGTTGCCGAAGAACTCATCGAAGCCGTGATTGGTCGGGAGGTGCTCGTCCCGGTCACCGAGATGGTTCTTCCCGAACTGGCCAGTTACATAGCCAACGTCTTTGAGCGCAGTGGCGATCGTCGGATCCTTGTCCTGGAGTCCGAGTGACGCCCCGGGCATTCCCACTTTCGTGAGACCAGTCCGATACGGGTTCTGACCGCAGATGAACGCCGCCCTACCAGCGGTACAGCTCTGCTCGCCGTAGTAGTCGGTGAACCGCGCTCCCTCGCTCGCAATGCGATCAATGTTGGGAGTTCGATAGCCCATCAGTCCATCGCTGTAGCAACTCAGATTCGAGATGCCGATGTCGTCGCCCCAGATCACGAGGATGTTGGGCTTCTTGTCTGCCATGGAGTTCTCCTGAACACGCTGCGAACTTGAAAAGGCCGAATCCTAACGGTCGGCCTCTCTCAGGGAGTCCCCCATTCACGGCAGTCGTGACAGACCCCAGAGCTCTTCCGGAATTCGCAAAGAAGGGCAGTCGTTTCCCAATCACTTGCGTCCAACGACGACGGCGCCGCCACCCGAGGGGAAGCCCGAGGTGACGACGCAGGGGTTTGCTGCGGTGATCTCCTTAGAGAGCGCGGCAAGGGCGCTTTTCTGAAGTCAGACCTAGAACGATCAAGAGTTCAATGAGCAACAACGGAACGGTCAGAAGCCAGTCCGCGTAGCGATAGCCCTCGTTGAACTGACCATCGGCCCAACCGGAGAAGATGCGGAAATGGAGGTAGCTCGCAATTCCGACGACGACCGCCGAGACGACGACTGCGTTTCGATACTGCTTCGCAACCTGCGAAGCGTTCATGAGGAAATACACGAAGGCGGCGAACATCGACGCCACCACAAGCGAAAACCCGCAAGGTTCAGCCGGCGAAGGTTGGAACGACCAGAAGCCCCTCTGGAGTCGCCACTGAGGGCGCAGACGATTCAGATGTTCCAACTGCATTTGTTGCCGAGACGGAGACGGAGTACGACTCCCCATTTGTCAGACCGGTGATCACACACGAGGTCGTCGTCGATGTGCAAAATTTTCGCCCTGGTGACGCAGTTGCGGTGTAGCTCGTCACGACGAGACCACCTGTCTCGAGAGGTTCATTCCACGAAACCTGAATCTGTCCGTCGCCTGGGTTCAGAACCACGTCAACTGGAGGTCCGGGCACAGTCTCGGCAGCAATGACGATCACCGAGTTGTTGGCGTAGTTCACACTAAAAAGATCGCCAGCTTGGTCGAAAGCCATCCCGTTGGGACGGTCGAGAAGCATGCCGAGACTTCCCGCAGTGCCCGGATCAAGGATGACGGGGACCTCGGGCGCCACGGACTGACCAAAGATTGAACTTGTGCTCGCACTCGGCACAACGATGATCAGGTTGCTCGAAATGCTGTCGCTGCTCGTGATGAACAAGTCACCCGAACCATCAAACGCCAAACCAAATGGCGAGGTTATGAGGCCACTCAGGGTCCCGGGTGTTCCCGGATCAAGTGTGGTGGGCTGATTGGGGGTGACGCTTTGGCCGAAGACAGTTGAGGTCGTCGGCGAAGGGATCACCGTGATCTGATTGCCGGCCTCATAGTCACTTATATAGAGGTCACCGTGAGCATCGATCGCAAGCGCTCCGGGCTGGGTCACAAGGTTCGCAAGACTCCCGGCTGTTCCTGGATCAATCGCAAGCGGTTCGTTGGGCGTGACCGACTCGCCATAGATCGAAGTCGTTGCCGAACCCGGGATCGCCAAGATCAAACCATCCGAGAAGTTTCCGACAATGAGATTGCCGGATCCATCAATCGCAATTCCCGACGGGCCGTTCACAAGCGAGGCGAACGTCGTTGAGACCCCCGGGTTGAGTTCGACTGGTTGGTTGGGAGTGACGGACTGCCCGAAGAGCGACGTCGTCGACGAACCCGGGATCACCACAACACTTCCCGGACCGAGATACGAAAAGTTCGCGATGAAAAGATCACCCTGAGCGCTCACAGCGGCGCCCCACGGATTTTGCAGAAGCGAAGCAAGTGTCGGCTGGCCGGGGTTCAACGCCACCGACTGATTCGGAATGACTGCCTGGCCATAGACCGATGTCGTTGAAGGTCCGGGAACAACAGTGACTCCCCCACTTGTTCCATCGCCGTAATTCGTAATGAACAAATCGCCTGCCGCATTCACCACCGGTTGCGTTGGACTATCGAGTAGCGATTCCAAACTTCCCGGAGTTCCAGGATCAAGCGTTACGGGTTCGTGGCTTGATGTCGACTGCCCGAAGACAATCCTCGTACCCAATGCGCCGGCGACTCCTACAAACGAACCAGCGACAAGAAGAAGGGTGCATACGACGAAGCTGGCGTACTGAGTTGTCCTTTTTCGATTCATGAACCACTCCGTTGTTTACGCATAGTGAAAGTTCCCCGAGCCGTGACTAGCGGCGGATAGTTCCGTTCCCGTAGTTCCAAGCCGATGGGAACAGGAGCCACTGCTGGAAGGTGTTTCCATACGAGGTGTTGCCCGTGAAGTCGACAGTTGAGAGATTTCCCGTCAATGTCGATTTCGCAATAGTCGCGTTGGTGAAGTTCGTGTTATTGAAAACATACGAGCCCCCAACTCCGCGGTTACTGCCACCGTTGATCCGAGTATTGATGAATTTTGATCCCGTGCAGTTCGCAGACGAAAGATTCACCGAGTCGTAGTTATGGAAGGACATATCGGCGTTTGAAAGGTTTGTGCCGTAGAGGTTCAGATTGTCGACACTCGTGGAATAGTGGCCGAAGAATGTGTTCCAGAGGGTTGCGCGCTGGAGATTCACGCCCTGCAGATTCGCATTCACGATCGACGCTCCGGGCATATACCAATTCGAAAGGTCCAGCCCGTGGAGATCTGCCCCCATCAATGAAACCTTGGTGCCGAGCAGGTAGCCATTTCGAATTCCGAACGGCCAACTCAATGTTGGATTGCCGGTGACTCCGTTTGAACTGACGTAGTCCAAGGTGGCATTGCTCAGGTTCGTTCCCTGAAGGTTGGCGTTGCCAAAGTTCACGCCCGTCAGGTTCGTTCCCGAAAGGTTGACGTTCTGCAGATTTACGCCCGGCCCCACCAGGTATCCATTCGCCACCGTCCATCCGGGCGAAAGTTTTGGCATACCGACGATCCCGCCGCTGACCAAACCACCCGCGCTGACCTGATTCCAGGTTTCGCAGATTGCCTGATTGAGCATGTACACCGCGCCGGTCGGATTATCGGTCTGCGCTTGCACACCGACGAGCCACTGGCCGGCTGGGCAGATAAATGAGGCGTTCGCATACTTCCCGTAGGTTCCGTCTTTGAGTCCATCGTTCGTCAGTGGCATTTGAACAGCCGAGGCGTTGCTTCCTGTCGGGAAACTCGCACAGATAGGCCCAACGTTCTGGACACGATTGTTGTCGAAGTGTGATTCGAGTCCGATAGCTGCTTGACCGCTCGGGCAATAGGCCCACCACTGTCCCATCGAATAGTTCGCCAACACATCGACGTGCTGAATACCTGAGGATCCCGTGGAGCCCTGCGACGTCACTGGAACACAATTGAATCCAAGTGCTTCAAGGCCCGGAATACTGTTGTTCTTCCCCGAAGACACCTGCCCGATCACGTACCCAGGTGGACACGTCGTATCGAGCGGCGCCTGTAGGTAATTCGAGGTTTGAGTTGAGCCCCAATTCAATGTGAATCGGGAGTACCCACCTTCGACAGCCATCCCCATTGCCGTGTTGGTCAGGTTTGCGTTCGTCAGCGTCGCGTTCCCAAGGTTTGCGCCATTCAGGTTGGCATTCGTGAGGTTTGCGCCGGTCAGATTCGTGCCTTCGAAGAACGCACCCGGCATGTTGGCGCCCGTCAGATCCCAATTCGAAAGGTCCATGTAATAAAAGCTGACAATGGGCCCCATCAAGACGTTGGCCGGTCCGTTACTTCGATTGCCGGCCCGAGTGAAGATGCTGTAGCCACCTGGCATCTGCAGACCCGTCCAACTCGACAGGTCATGAATATACGAAGCCGTCAGATTTGCGCCGTTGATGTTTGTGTTCGTCAGGTTGGCGCCGTTCCCGAGATCGATCCCAGTGAGATCGGTCGTCGAGAAATCTGATCCCGCCATGTTTGCGCCAGATGCGTGCACATCTCGTAGCGACGGATTCGTCAACTGCGTGAAATCCTGCGAACTCAGATCCACATTGGGACCGATCAACCAATAGTCGTTGTTCGTGCCGTCGTTTGCGGTGAAATCAGATTTCGTTCCCACACTTCGACATACCCAGTTGGCGGGTAGCGCCGAAGGACAGGCCTTCAGGAAACCTGAAGAAACGTTGTCGAGCGCAACGCCGCTCATGTTCCAGTTAGAGAGGTCAGCGCCATAAAGGCTTGCTCCAGGTCCAGCGAGGAACGATCGGTCATTGCTGGCTCCTCCGTCGAAGATCCGCCAATTCGAAGGCAATTGCGCCGAGACGTTCCAACTCGAGCAGGGACCGGACCACGTCTGTGACGAGGCTGAGAACGTGTAATTCGATGTGCAGAAGTTGATGCCCGTTGTGTACAGCTGGGTCACCGAGGAGGGCAGTTTGATGCCTGAAATGCTGGCGTAGCTCAAGTCGACCGAGGAGACGGAGGCATTCGAAAGGTCTGCATTCCGAAGATTGGCACCCGACAGGTTGGTACCCGTCATATCGGCGTTGGCGAAGTTCGCATTCGGCAATATCGACCCGAAGAAACTTGCGTTGTGCAGATCAACATTCGAGAAATTGGGTGATGAGAACGTCAGCGACTGAAGGCTCGCGCTCTGAAGATTTGCTCCCGGGCCTACGAGGTAGCCGCCGCCCGGAGTCGTCCACCATCCCGAGGGAAGCGACGGTGTTCCGCTGATCGAACCTGACATCAGGCCCGAAAGATTCGATGATCCGACAACCGCCAGATTGAGACCGTTGATCGTTGCACCGAAAAAGTTTGCATTCGCGAACGACGTGGAATTCGAAACCGTCGTTGACGAACCCAATGTTGCCGAGGACAGATTGGCCCCGAAGAAGTTGGTTCCGGAAACGTTGACTGATGAAAGGTTTGCTCCGCTCAAGTTCACCGATTGCAGCGACGCAGTCGAAAGGTTCGTGTTCGTGAGCGTGGTTGACGATGTCAACGTCGAGCCGTTCAAGTTCGCGCCGCTCAGATTTGAATTCGACAGGTTGACCCCGTTGAGGTTCTGATTCTGAAGAATGGCTCCACGAAGATCAAGGTTCTGTCCCAGAATGAATCCATTCGCGAGGATGTAACCAGAGGGCAATGTCGGCGAACCCGTCAATCCACCGGATGCGAGGCCCGACAGGTTCGCACCCGTCAGATTTGTTCCGTTCACCACCGCGCTTGTGAGGTAAGCGTTGGAGAGATTCGAGTTCGACATGTTCGAATTCGAGAGGTTTGCCCCAACAAGAATCGCGCCCGAGAAGTTCACGCCGCTGAGGTTCAGACCGGTCATCGTCGCTCGGGAGAGATTTGAACCCGGGCCAATTAAGAATCCACCCTGGATCAACGTCCAGTTGGCAGGGAGGGTCGGTTGGGCCCCAGAAATGATCCCCGAGGATGTGACCCCGTTCAGCGTTGCGTTCGCCAAGTTCGTTCCCGTCAACGTGGCTCCGGTGAGATTGGCCCCCGCCTGCTGAAGGGAGATGGTCGAACCGTTGGAATGCCCTGCTGGCGACGTCGCGTACTGGCCGCGCGTGACGGTCCAACTCGTTGTTCCGTTTCCAGCTGTGACGGTGATTTTCTCAGAGTCGACCTGGATGACAAAGGTTCCCCGACTGGGGAAACCACTCGATGAGTTCACCGTGATGCTGCCCTGAGAATTGTTGATCGCTGCCGTCAGGGTCGTCGTGACTGGAATCGGACCGAGATTCGCGCCGGACATTGCGGCATTGGTGAGAACGGCGTTGGTGAAGTTCGCTCCCTGCAATTGAGCATTGGTGAAATTTGTTCCCGTCAGATCAAATCCATTGACATCGACGCCCGACAGAGTTGCTCCGTTGAGATTGGCGCCCCTACCGATCAGATAACCGTTGGAAATAGTCCATCCCGAGGGCAACTGGGGGAAGCCGGTTACTGCCCCTGAGACCACGCCGGTAAGGGTGGTATTCGACAGATTGGTACCCGAAAGGGTCGAACCTTGAAGATTGACGTTGGTCAGATTCGCGGTTCCAAGGTTTGCGTTCGTGAGGTTCACACCGGGGCCCACGAGGTAGCCACCCTTCACCGAATAACCACTGGGAAGAGTCGGCGTCGATGTGAGTGACCCGGTAACGATGCCGTTGAGATTGTTTGCTGACAGGTTTGCGCCACCCAAGGAGGCTCCCGTCAAGACGGTTCCGTTCAGTCTCAAGGAACCTAGGTTTTGACCACCCAAATTTGCATTCGTGAGGTTCACACCCGGACCGACGAAGTAGCCGCCGATCATGCGATACCCCGATGGCAACGTCGGCGAACCCGAAGCAGAACCGGTTCGAACACCCGTGAGTGTTGCGCTCGACAAGTTGAACGTCCCGAAATTCGCATTCGTCAGATTCGCGTTCGTCAGATCAGCAGACGGCCCGAGGATGTACCCGCCCAGAAGTCCCCACCCCGATGGGAATGTGGGTGCAGAGGTGGACACCAACGAGCCAGATGCGAGGTTTGTCAATGTTGCGTTCGAGAAGTTTGCTGAGGTGAGCGTGGCTCCAAGAAGCGACGCGTTCGAGAGGTTTGCGCCATTGAGGTTTGCCGATGTGAGATTGGCATTCTTCAGCCACGCACTGCTCAAGTTCGCATTTGAAAGATTTGCACCGGTGAGAACGCTGCTCGTCAGGACCGCACCCGAAAGGTTTGCGTTCGTCAATGTCGCGTTGGCGAACTTCGTGGTGTTGAGAGCCCTGTTCGAGAGGTTGACCCCGGCTAGGGACGCTCGTGACAGGTCGGCTCCCGGCCCAATCAGGTATCCGTTCGTGAGCGTCCAACCAGTCGGGAGCGAAGGCGCCACTGTCGCCGAAATTGAGCCAGAAAAAATTCCGCTGAGATTGGCATTGGTGAAATTTGTGCCGGTGAGGTTTGTGCCAGCAAGGTTGAATCCCAGAAGGGATGCGTTCGAGAAGTTGACGTTTGTCAGGTTCGAGTTCTGCAAGTTGATTCCGGTGAGTCCCGTGATGCCCGCAAACGACACACCCGTGAGATTCAGGCCCGAAAGATTCGCCGAAGGGCCAATCAAATACCCTTGACTCAGGAACCATCCGCTCGGCAGTACCGGCGATCCACCAGTTCCACCGGAACGAATGCCACTGATATTGGAGCTCGCGAAGTTCAACGAGCCAAGCGCCGCATTGGTCAATGTTGCATTCGCAAAATTAACTCCAGTGACAGTGGTTGCTCCCACAGCGCCGACTAACACAACGTTGCTGAAGTTCACTCCATCGAAGTTGCCCGCACGCATTGTGGCTCCTGCCAACACGGTTCCGGACAAGTTCGTCCCGGAATTCATCCGCGTACCGGTGAGGTTTGCGTTCGTCAGATTTGCCCCTTGCAGATTTGCATCGCTCAAATTCGCATAGGCCAGATTGGCGCCGGTGAGGTTGACGTTCGAGAGGTTGGCATTCGACAGGTTCAGGCCCGTTGTCTGCACCACCGAGGACCCGATGTCATGCGAGGCAGCGATCGTTCCCGAACTTCCTCGGGAGATCGTCCATGTGGTTGAACCTGCCCCGGCGGTGACATTGATGATCTCGTCATCTATCTGGACGGAGAAGGTGCCTGAGACCGGGAACACCGCTGCCGACGCAACGTTCAATGAGGTTGAAGTAGCGGTCAGAGCAACCGACGAGATCGTGGTCTTGGGAGGTGAAACCGAAAGGTTGGTCAGGGTTGCGCCCGGTCCGAAGAGATAACCGCCGGCGATCGTCCAACCGCTTGGCAATGTCGGCATCGGCGATGCCAGAAGCGAACCACTCGTCACGCCCGTGAGAACGGCACCAGCGAGGTTGGCTCCGGAAACATTGGCACCTGTCAACGTTGCGCCACTGAGATTGGCGTTCGAAAGATTGAGGTTCGACAGGTTCAGGTTCCGCAGATTGACTCCCGGACCAACAAGAACTCCCCCGACGACTTTGAAGGTATTGCTCGGAAATGTCGTCTGACCGTTCGCAGTGAGCGATGTTCCCGTCATCCCCGACACGGTCGCGCCGCCAAGGTTTGCCGAGGAGAGATTGACACCCGAAAGTTTCGTGTTGGTCAGATTGGCATTCGAAAGGTTGACGTTCGTCAGGTTGACATTCGTCAGAACAGCGTTTCGGAGACTGACACCCGAAAGGTTCAGTCCCGAGAGATCTATTCCGGCCAGGTTCGCTCCGGTGAGATTCGCGTTCTGCCCGAGGAAGAACCCGGATTGCTGTGTCCACCCTGTTGGGAGTGTTGCCGCTGTGCCGATCAATCCTCCCGTGACGAGTCCAGATAGCGAAGTCGACGAGAAGTTTGCGCTGGTGACATTCGCGTAGCGAAGAGTTGTGCCGCTAAATGTGGCGCCACTGAGATTGGCATTCGAAACATTGGCACCCGATAGATCCATTCCGGTCAAGTCAGCATTCGAAAGGTTCGCTCCCGGGCCAACGAGATAGCCGTTGTTCACCGACCAGCCAACGGGCAGCTGCGTCGCACTCGACGAGGTCACGTTTGAGGCGATGACGCCAGTCAGATTCGCATTCGAAAGATCGGCACCGGAAATGTTGGTCCAACTGAGATCTCGATTCGAAAGATCAGCAGTTCCGAAATTCACGTTCTGCAGGTCCGCTCCCGGACCGACGAAGGTGCCATTCATTGATGCCGCCAAATTGGCCACGCAACTTGGCGTCGAACTCGGCGCAAAACTCATCGTCGACTGCACATAGGAGGATTGCCCAAGATTCGCGTTCCACTGCCACAGCCCCAGCAGGCCCGATCCACCAGAGTTGTACGCGATCTCGGTCGTCCAGATTCCCTGACCAATAACCTGCGAGTTGGAAACACGCTCGAGTCGCTGATACGTCGAATCTGCCTGGAACCAGAAAGACACCGAGTAGGCCGACGAATTCGTCAACGTGTACGGGTTCACCGATGACACCTTGGAATTGGTGAACAGATACGAGCCCGATCGTGCTGGCCCAAGAGTTGTCGAAGGTTGTGCTGTCCCACCCGCAAAACCCGACACAGCACCGTTTCCGACACTCCCCCCAGCCGAATTGGTCGTTCCGTTGTTCAACGGCAGATACAAAATCGGATTCATGGAGTTCACGAGATTCGAAAGACCCGTCGACGACGCACGCACGTTATAGAGCGAACTGATCTGCGCCTGGCTCAACTGATTCGGGAACACCGCTGCCTGAGCAATACGCGCCGAGTTCTGAGTCGTTCCATTGTTCGCATCAACTGGGCCACCAAAATGGAAATACGAAGGGAATCCGCTCCCAGACGCCGTTGCGTTCGACGCCGCCAACACACCATCCACATAGAGCCGCTGCCCAGCCGGCCCCACAGTCGCAACAACATGATGCCAAGTTCCATCAGTATTCGCAGCGCTGCCATCGGGACATGTCGAGTTCGACCACGTAACTCCGGAGGTCTGCGCCCCCGTCAGGTTGGCACCAATCAAATTCGACCCTGAGAGATTCGCATTTGAAAGATTGGCATTCGACAAATTGGCATTCAAAAAGTTCACATTTGCGAGATTTTGTCCGGAAAGATCCGTGTTCGAAAAATCTCGACCGACGCAGTCCTGCCCGCATCCGGGAGCCGCACCGACCACCAACAAAAGGCTCGGACGACGCGTTGGGAGTATGAGTGCGCCCACGTGAGTACCAGCAAAGAGTCCGATGAACACCGGAGCCAAAGCCGCGACCACGATGGCGCTGGCGCACAACCGGCGAAGGACAGTCATCCCCTTCGGCGTAAGCGTCCGTGCACCGTCGAATATCAAGCTTGAATCGAGAGAGAGTTCGCGTCTCATTAAATCTTGAATCTCCAAACGATTCCGTTAAACGAAGATCGGACATTTCCGTTCGAGTCGACCGAACCACTAATCGACACAAGATCGCGAGTTGCTCCCCATCCGGCGTTAAACGTGCAGTGCCACGAGCCGGGGTTGTACCAACGTCCCGAGCAGCTCACGGTCACGATCCAGACCGAACGTTGCACTGCGACATTGACGCCCACCGTGAACGCAACGTTGGGAGAACTCGTGGAGAGATAGACGCTGTAGCTGCCCGAGAAACATGCCTTGAAACGAACAACCCCAAACGAGGTCCAGTCACTACAGCTCGTTGTTGCACCTGAAGACTGCACGGTGAAGGACCAGTTCACATTGACGGTCACCGAACCGAATGAGTAACTGAACCCGTAAAAGTCAAGGAACTGTCCGGAAACAGTCGCCGTCATCGATGGCGCAAGCAAGGTGCACGCTGAATTCGCACAGTTCGTCAGCTTGAGGGCTCCAGAAATCGCAACACCGGGAATATTGATGCCCGAAGTAAGCGTGAAGTTGAAGACCGCTTGACCGTCAATAGCGCCCAACGTGCCATTCAAATAGGCATTGAAGATGCCGCCCAACGCCATTGAGCCGGTAACTGACACATACTCGGTTCCTGGCTGCACGAAGACAGTAATTGTCGTCGTTCCGAGATTGAAGCCGGAAATATTCAAACCCTGGGTAATGGAGATTGATGTCTTCACACCGCCCGGCACCGAAGCGAACGTGCCCGTCAACGAAATTCCCGACCCAGCAATCATCAGGGTTGTGTTGGCTGTCACGGACATGTTCGAGCCCTGGGCCGCGACGGTTACTCCCAGAGTGAAGTTGATTCCAGCCAGTTTCACCCCACCAGTGCCCGTGAAACTGAAATTCCCATTCGAGTCAAACGATCCGGAGACCAGAACCAGCGAGTCGGAAGAAGTGTTGGACAGACCAATTCGCGCTGACACCGAGGCGAAGGAGACGCCGCCTACATCGCCGATATTGACATCGCCGTAAACGCCGAACCCGCAGACCCCCATGCCCACGTTCGTGGCGGCGAAATTGAAGTCGTTGGCGTGCGCTTGGACTGCCTGTCCAGACGAATTACGAATCGTCGTTCCGTCTGGTGGTGTCTGCCAGTAAAAGGCTCCGGACAACGTTGCGGTGAAGAATCCTGAGTAGAACGTGGCTGCACAAAGATTGAACCCGTAGTTCGAAATCGTCAGGCCCGGTTGATTATTCGGACATGCAATGATGCCCATCGCGAATGATCCAATGGTCACTTGGCCCGTCGCCGACAGGACGAACGAGCCCGAAGATATCGAAGCAGACAAAGAGAACTGTCCATAGATTCCGATGCCGCCTGCACTGATTCCGGCTGCCACGTTGATGTAGATCGAATCGACGACTCCATTCGCAAAGGTGAAGCTCACCTGATTTGCTGCACTCGCTTGCACGTCGTTTGCTGCGGCAGCAAACGCCGACGTTCCGATCGAACCTGTACTTCCGTCGAACGGAAGCGGGTTTCCGAGAATCGACATCGAACCCGCAGCTGACAATGAGAAGCTCACGCCACTCTTCGTCTGCGAATACTCCACACCTAACGTGAGATCCTGTAGGCCGAATCCGTAGACATCGAATCCGGAGATTGACGCCGTCAACGACATAGTTGACGACTTGGTTGACGCGTCGGCCGAGACCGAACCCGCCATGAGGACCGTCACCCCGAGAATGGTGGCATTTCCGGAGAACGAGCAATAGAAGGACACTGGGGTGAACGCCACAGTCATTGTCGCGCCTGAGAAGTTCAGGAAGTTTTGAATGTTGAAGGAGCCAATCGTGGCGACTCCGTAAAAATCAATGGCGGGCGGATACGTCGGGTCGATGGTGATCCGTATCGATTCGACAACCGATACCCCAAAGAAAGAACCGATGAAGTCATACGCATAGCCCGGCTGCACGACATAGGTGCCCACGGTGCAACCATCGGGAGCCAAAATGAGTTCGGCGTACTTTGCGGTAATCAGACCGCCACCAATGTTGATTGCCGTAGATCCGTCTGGACGGCCGATTTGAACGTCCAGACACGGATTTGTGGCAGAAACATTCAACAGGGCAAAAATTGGTGTCCCATCGACGATCCCCAAATTCGCAGCAAGCGAACCTGTAATCACGACGTTTGCCGCCAAGCCGAGTGACGGAAGTGGTGTCCCCAGCACAATGCCGACCTGAATCGCGAAGGACTGCAGATTCACACCCGGGAGTCCGAACGCATCGTTCCAGAGGTAACCCTCGATAGCAGTTGCGGTGATTGAACCCGTGATCTCTTGCGTGGCGAGTTGATAGGCAAGTCCGACGACCACGTCGATAACTGCATTGCCCGCAGAACCGCTAACGGTGAACGTTCCGGATGCGGCCATTGATTGCCGGTAACCGAGAGCTGTCATCGTCAGGGAGACAGTGAACGAATTGATAGCGAACTTGAAGTCAGGCGAACCAGTTGGTAGCGGAAGGTTCGTTGGGAAGAGTCCGGAAACGCTGTAGGACGTGCGGCTGGTATAGGTCGCATACAGGCCGACATTCGGCAACGAGCCACCCAGGTATGTCGACATCCAGTCAGGTAGGACGAATTGGCCACCGAAGACAAGCGTTTTTGCTGGGACGGTGACAGAAAGACCATTGAGAGAAATTGATGTTGCTGATGACGTGTAGACGAGGTCAACGAGCGAAGCTCCAGTTGGACCGAGAGTTCCGATCGAAGGGAAGTCACAGGTCAGGGTGAAGTTGTATCCACCACTTCCACCACCGCCGGAACCACCACCGGAACCGCTACCGCCAGATCCACTACCGATGACGTAGGTCAACAGCACGGGCAACGATTGGCTCAAGCCTGGGATGTCAAGATTCACCGTTCCAGAAATCGAAATCGTGTAGCCATTCACCGTTCCGTTCCCTACGCCACCAATGGACCCGGTTGAGACGGTTTTTCCTCTGTTATAGGACAGAGAGATCGTCGGCGTTGTAATCGTTAGTAGCCCAGAGACGACTGTGATGCTGCTGAACCTCGCCGACAATTCGAAGCCGCCGGTCTGGATCCCATACACACCCGTTAAAGCAACGTCCTGGGTTCCGAGTCCGTCGCCGAGAGTCATGCGCAAGGTTCCCGTCGCCGAGAAATATTGCGTGTTGCCCGAAGGACACTGAGCGATCGGTAGTTCTACCGGGCATGAATTCGAGATCTTGAATGTCGGGTTGATCAGCGTGGCCAAATTCGAAATCAATGTGACCGACGCAAAGGAGACCGACATATTCCAGTTAGTAACTCCGGAAGCTTTGGAAATTGTTCCGGTGAATGCCGCTCCGTTGATGCTGACGCCCGGCAAGACGGTGATCGATCCAGAGCCACTTGCCGTTGCGGTGAATCGGTAGTTGTTTGAGTCGGTGTAACTCACACTGATGGCGACCTGAAGACTTCCAAGAACAATGGTTCCACTGCCGGTCAGGCCGTCACTTGAACTCCACGACATTGACATTTGCGACACAGAAATGCCGGACGCAATTGAAATTGTTCCCATTGACATCGTGAACGAACCCGACACCACACCAGAACTCTTCGTCACCGTCCCCGACGCCGTGACCGTCGCCCCGAACAACGACACCGAACCACTCGCACTGAACGACCAGTTACCCGAATCGGAATACGTGCCCAAAAGATTCAACGCCGTCCCACCCAACGGCAACGACCCCGTCGAAGTCAAACCCGCACTCGGACTCCACGACATCACCAGATTGTTGATCGGCATACCCGGAACAACCGTGAAACTACTCATCGGAATCGTGAACCCACCCGTCGAAACACCCGCAAGCTTCGAGAACGCCC
>Ga0209084_1002305_pt1 | contig 14988 bp, 26 predicted proteins | sample C_130820_MF_Meta_FD_187309 | JGI IMG/M metagenome (GOLD analysis project Ga0209084, IMG submission 187309) | Freshwater microbial communities from Lake Croche, Canada to study carbon cycling - C_130820_MF_MetaG (SPAdes) (version 2) | ecosystem: Environmental > Aquatic > Freshwater > Lake... | reverse complement strand
AATGCAGATAGATGAAGCCATAGACTTTTCTAAATCTGGGAAACGTAATTATGCTTCGATGTTTATTATAATAGTGAAGAAATTGGTGGTAACTTGTTTATGGTGTTATTTCTTATATCTCTGGAGGAAACATTAAGAAAACAAATACCTGAGAAATAACTTTCAAGTATCAACTATTTTACGTACTTTTATCTAGACGAATGAACGTCGAACCAAACAACTAAGAATATGATAAAATTAGCATCAAATCCAAGTACTACTAATGGCACATCATTCCACGGTCACACAGTCAATTGTTCATATAATGATTTAGTCAAAGTCTTAGGATTGCCACAATATGCTGGTAATACAGGCAAAGATAAAACCAATTATGAATGGGATTGTGAAGATGAGGATGGAACAGTATTTACTATATATGACTGGAAAGAATATGAACGAATTTCCAATGATCAACACATCGAGTGGCATATAGGAGCTCATTCACATATGAAATCTATAGACGCTTTCTGTGCAGTATCAAGAACCTTAGGACACATGGAATAAACAAATACTTGACTTTTTTCTTTCAAGTATCAATTCTTTTTAGTACTTTTATAACATACCAAACAACAAAGCAACATGACAAAATTATCAGGACGCACAAGGGCAATAGATCTTCTGGACACTCTCAGGGACGACTGGAATCTTTCAGATAAGGAGATATTGGAGTATATCATATATCATAATCTTGATGGCAACAGAGCTGAAGAGATCATGCTGGATGTATGTGAAGAATTCGATATAGCTCCAGTAGGACATTAATAAAACAAATATACATCCAAAAGCTTTTTACTTTCGACTTTTTTACTTACTTTTATAACATACCAAACAACAAACAACATGACAAAGACAACAAACAACATGACAAAGACAACAATCACACTCGATCCAAAAGCACAAGTACACGGAAATGGAAAAAACCTGTATGCAGTATCAGTATCCAATATTGATGACGATTTCGGAGATGATGAGATCACTTTGCAAAGGGCCAATAGCGAAGATGATATCCGTGATCAGATATTCAATGAATATGGCCATGATGATGACGAAGATGAAGAGAGCTCTCGTGATGAGTTTTTTGAACAATGGCAAATAGCAATCACATTCATAGGAAAAGTCTCATAGTACAAAAACAAATACCTGACAAAAAGCTTTCTAGAGTCAAAAGTTTTTAGTACATTTATTAAGTAACAAAATCACTAAACAATCAAAGTTATGAAAAATCAAACAGTTTTATCTACGAGTAACCAGAACAACCAGATCGCAGTAATGTCAATGGAAACTGCATTACAAAAAGCACCAGGCATAGGCGCCCCCGGTCCTCACTCCCGCCTCAGCAAGAATTACAAATTCATCAGCTCTCTTGAATTGATCGACCACTTGGACAAACAGGGCTGGGGACTGGTAAATGCCAAGCAATCCACAAGTAAGAATGCTAACCCTATCTACACTACGTATGGCACCCACATTATGCACTTCGCTCACAACGATCTGTATATGAAAGACAACCGCGGAGGTATTGAAGGTCGGCCGGAGATCGTCATCATCGGAAATTCTAATGGAGATCGCCCATTACAAGTCGAAGCAGGAATTTTTCGTCTCGTGTGTTCTAACGGGTTGGTAATTAAGACCCAGGATTTTGGTAGTATGAAAGAGAGGCACATAAAATATAATCAGGAAGAGGTGAAGCAGATCATTGATCAGAAGGTAACAGAGATAGAAAAAGCCGTAAGTAAGATCAATCGTTGGTCTGGTATTGAAATGACTGATAAGCAGAGGTATCAATTCGCAACAGAGGCTTTAGCAATGCGTCTCTCTAGCGATCGTCAGCCTGAGAACTATGAAATATTAGACCTTCTCCAGCCACGTCGTAAAGAAGATCAAGGAAAAAGCTTGTGGCTCACGTACAATGTTTGTCAAGAAGGGATCATAAAGGGTGGATTCAGTCTCAATAACCGTGAGGCTCGAGCAATAAAAAATCCTATGACTGAGTTCAATATCAATCAAGATCTTTGGACCTTAGCTGAAAAATATGAAACTATAAAATAAGATGTTGTTGTTTGATAGAGAAGACTGACTTAGCTGTCAGTCTTTTTCTTTTTGCAGTTATCAAAGTGCCACTGCTTCATCACATTATTTCCTCCGATCTTATTACAATGGGGACATTTTATTAAGGCGCGTTTTTTTCCTAGTTTAGTTTTACTCATCTTATTTCTAGTTTCTTGCGAATGACTATTTCCTAGTTTCGCTTGTTTGAGTTTCTCTCTATGATCATCTGTAAACTTTACACCTTTTTTTGATTCACTCATTTTCTTTATAGATTCTTCCGTATGAGTTCTCCCTGTACTACGTTGTCTAAGTTTCTTTTTAGTATCTTCCGTATGAGTTCTCCCTATATTGCATTTTCTGAGTTTTTCTTTTGCTTCTTCAGTCAAATGCTTTCCTTTCCAATATCCAGCACTACCTCTACTACATTGAATATGTAACATTCTAGCATACTCTATCACTCTGGAACTTGGTACATACCTTTGTTGAACCTTATCTTTAACATTACACATCATCACAAATGCTTTAGTTAGTTTCTGATTCTCTGGACGCATTGAGTGAAGTAGCCAATGACATAAGAAATGTTCTCTTCCAGTAAGTAATACTATATTTGGATGAGTTCTCCATCTCCCAGTATCCCCTTCTCCGCCTAAACATACAGGAACTATGTGATGAGCTTCATAGTAAGTATCTTTGCTCTTTACTCTGCCTTCTGACTTAGCTCTATTAATTATTGAGTCATATATTCTTTGATAATTCATAAAAATAAAAGTGAGCTAAGATAAAATAGAACCCCTGAATGATTCTACTCTATAATAGCTCAATAAGTTTTTTTATAATGTGTTGATTCAGGCAACAAATTATTCTATTATAAATATCGGCAATGTGAAGATAATCAACATATTATAAAAACAAATACCTGAGAAATAACTTTCAAGTGTCAATTATTTTACGTACTTTTATAAGAGAATCAATAAAGATTGACTCCCAAAAACAACAAGCAATATGTCAACAGCAAATAATGAAGCTCAGAAAGCAAACATCCAGGACCAGATAAAGAAAATCTTTAATGAGTATTCAATTGGCAGGTATTGGTTAGAAATATCAGCAGACGACTTAGATGAGTTTGCTAAAAGAATAGTGGACGAGATAATCACCCAGTAAGAAAACAAATATACGACCAAAAGCTTTTAATTGTCAATTTAATTCGTTACATTTATAAAAACAAACAACAACATGACAAAATACAGATTCAATTCCCACGAGAATCACAACCCAGAGTGCGATATCATTGAAAGTCGCATTGATAAAGATTCATTTATAACATATGGCATATATGTCAATGGTCCTAAGACAGGTAATGAATTCTTTGAATATTACCGCGGTTCTAACTACAACGTAGGCTCAAATCTGCCGTCTTATAGTCTGAATAAGGATGGAGAAGATAATGTCCCTAAGGCGCATAAGAATCGCTGGAATGCGGCACGTGAATATTACCAAGACCTAATGGCAGAGATTGCAGCACTCGAAGCGCAAGCATTTCTCTCATAGTAGAAAAACAAATACCTGAAAAATAACTTTTAATTGTCAAAATTATCCGTTACTTTTATCAAGGACAATCAATAAAGATTGACCTTAACCAAACAACAACAGAATATGAAAATGCAACCAATTAAAGTAGTAGAAGTAGAGAATGAAGGTCTTTTGTCATTACTCGGAGAAGAAGTATTAGTAATGTGTTCTAACTACTTCTATGGGGGAAAGCTGGTAGGAGTTAACGACACTTGTATTAAACTGGAGAATGCCCATGTAGTGTACGAAACAGGTCCATTTACAGGTGAGAAATATAAAGATGCCCAAAAAGTAGGAGACGAGTATTATATCCAACTTGCAGCTATTGAGTCTTTTGGTAAATCTTCAAAACTTTAATCATGAAACCTATTAAATTTAAAAAGAGGTCTAGGTCTGTGTCTATGTCTAGGTCTAGGTCTGGGTCTTGGTCTTGGTCTAGGTCTGGGTCTAGGTCTTGGTCTGGGTCTTGGTCTGGGTCTTGGTCTTGGTCTGGGTCTAGGTCTAGGTCTTGGTCTGGGTCTTGGTCTGGGTCTTGGTCTTGGTCTGGGTCTAGGTCTGGGTCTATATAATAATCACAGAAAGATTTGGATATTTTTCATATTATTATACATCAAAGTTCTATCTTAGAGAAATTGCGTATATTTATTACAGTAAGCAGAGAACATAATTACATAGTCCTGGAAAGACCTAAGAATTACACACTCATTACGAAGACTTCATTCTTTCGCAATAATACATTACTTTAAAATATTCTGGGTCTTTCCGCATTAGGGGTTAATAACCCGGACCAGATACTGAAGCATCTCTCAAAAGGGGGTGCTTTTTTTATGTCTCTACCTATAAGGTCTTAATCGGGTTCATACCTTGTGTTATTACAGAGATATCACTAATGAAATATCCGCTCAGTTACAATAGAGCTTAGTGGTTGATTTGAACTTTCCACTAAGAAAATATCAGACGTCTAAAAGAGGTAGCGATGTCCTGACCTGACAACTATCGACAGTGAAGCTAATAGCAACAGACAGTCTGCCCACAGGATAGGGATTTGTATTATGGGACAGTGAGCTTGATCTGTCATATGTTAAAAAGCTCACAACTTTGTTTATCTGGCTCTCCAGCTATTCACTGGATATAGTGGTTATGTTTCATATACGATAAACAAATACCTGAGAAATAATGCTCAAGTATCAACTATTTTACGTACTTTTATCAAGAGACAATCAATAAAGATTGACTCCTAAAAACAACATCAGAATATGACTACAATGACACAAAAAGAAGCACTTGATAAGATTAAAAAAATGGGAATCTTTGACAAACTTTCAACAAATGAGATGTTTGAATTACATGATATTATTTCAGCTGTGAATTTATCAGGTTGGCATGAAGGCAAGAAAACTGCTCTGAAAACATTTGCTATAGATGTTGCAAAAGTCTTATATCCTGAAGATTATGTCTCATAGTACAAAAACAAATACTTGAGAAATAACTTTCAAATATCAAAAGTTTTAAGTACTTTTATAACATACCAAACAACAACAGAATATGACAACAAATCTTAAGACACCATTTGCCGAGAGCCTCAAGGGACTGGCCAAAACCGCCTACTCAACAGGATATTCCTTCCACATGGATTGCAACCCAGATTCCACAGACGCCGAAGCTCACGAGGCAGGTCTCAAGGAAATGGCACGTATTGCTGACCTTCGCGAAGAGGCCAGAAAGCCACAGACTTGGGTGAACCTATCAACTGGTAAAAAGTTTAAGGCGGTAATTTAATCCGCCCTTCCCTAACCGGGGATCATAGTATAAAAACAAATACCTGACAAAAAGCTTTTTAATCTCAATTTTTTTACTTACTTTTATAACATATCAAACAACAATCAAGAATATGAAACAGAATACACTTTACTCAGCCGTAGTTAATTTTGTTAACTCATACAAGATAGGTGAAACTTTTACTACTTCTGAATTTAAAGACGCACTCTATGATATGACTCGAAAAAAGAATCAACATAAAATGTGGAATGGACAATGGTACAGGGTGCGTACATATCAAACATATCTCAAGAGCGCTGGGTTCATCACCAATGTCAAGAGGGGAGTTTGGCGTATCAATTATAATGTACCTGATTGGATGTCCCTATATGCGCTAGAAACGCTAAGAGGATATAAAGACGGATATTGGAATGGTAGAGAATATGTGAAGAGACCTGTCACTTTCCGCAATGAACTGACAGCGCGTCTCAAAGCATATAAGCAGAGAATAGATAAGGACGGAGTAGACGAGCAGGTATCAGAATCGCAGGATACTAAATTATACGCAATATGTACAAGGACGCATTCTGGCGGTTATTATATTAAAGGTAAAGAATATGAAGTACTATCAGTAGACGAAAACGGGACAGTGAAAAAGATAATTAATGAAGCGGGTAGCCCGTGGACCTTAGTCACTGATTCATTTGCGGGTGGACCATATAGAGGAAAAGCAGCAGACAAGATTATGCCTACATCAATTGGCTGGAAGGTAGGAGACGAGTTCTATGTATTAGTACTCCATCCAGAGTTTCATTATATTATCACTGAAATCTCCAGCAGTAACGTAGTAACAATAGTTTCCAGCGATAATATGTATAGGTGGGGCAATTCTTGGACAGTAGAAGAAGTCAATGAGTTTTTTAAGAGTGGGACATGGAATCATTTACCTCAAGAAGAAAAAGCGCCAGAGCAGAGCAAGACTATGATGTGTACCAGTAACAGATCTTATAACAAACTGACAATTGGCAAGGAATATAAGATCATAGGAGAAGAGGATGAGTACTACAATATTATCAATGATGATGGTGATGAATCGTTAATGTTTAAATGGAGGTTTGCAGAGATCAAGACGCCTCAGCAAGACACAAAGAAAACCTGGAAAATAGGAGATACATTATCAGCAGATCTACTCAATGGCCATACTCACAATTTCCATGGGTATAATAAATCTTGGGAGACCAGATCCAAGGGTCATTTCTCAGGCGATAGGAAGATAGAGAAGATAGATATAGTAGACGGTAGACTGGCAGCTTTAATATCTGGCCCGATAGATATCTGGATAGAAATTGCGACAATAGATGGCATGGATAACTCCGCTGTAGATAAGGTCCCTCAAGAACGACTGTCTGAATTTTTAACAGAGCTGGAGGCGCTAATAGCCAAATATAAATAAGAAGTTGTTGTTTGATATAGAGGACGGCTGCTAGCGAAAGTTGGCGGCCGTTTCTTTTTTGATTTGGAAATAATTTTTGCAAGCATCCCATTAGTAGTCCGCTGGCATTTTACTAGGGGTGCACATTAATGGTGCTGGGAGCTTGCTGGCAGGGGGCCTGGTTGCTATGGTAAATTCACACACCCCGGGTTTTTCAATTCCCTCCAACAAATATATACAAAGCAGAAATATACACCAACCTATAACGAAGACTATATAAATTCACAAAAAAGGAGTACATTTAGATATGAAACAAATTAACTCACAGTTCGACTCACAGCTTTGGCGTTCACTCGCCTCACAGCTCGCCTTACAGCTCGTCTCACAGCTCGCCTTACAGCTCGACTCACAGCTCGCCTTACAGCTCGCCTCACAGCTCAGGTCACAGCTATAGACTTATATTTCTAGTTACCAGTTTTTAGAACCAAAGTCAAAATGTCAATCTTCAACCCAGGGAAAAATTGATTATCCCACAAAAACATATATATGAAAATGCGCATCCACTACCCACCTCCGCACTTAGGACAAAACACCAGACTAAAGACTAAATTTGCTTGGTTTCCAGTAAAGATAACTGAAGACGCAGTATGGGTCTGGTTAGAAAGATACACGGCTCATCAAGTATATAAGAGACATGAGTTGACCTATTCTGGTTGCGTTGGATATGTAGATTCAGACAGGGTGGGAAAATGGGTTACAATTAAACTAGAGGCGCGCTATCCTCATTATGCTGACTATTAAACATAAAACGCATGAAGACAATAAAACAATATATAGATCCAGTACCTACAAAGATCCATAAAGCATTTGAAGCTGTCTATAGAGAAGAGACGATTACCTTTTTATGGTATGATATGGACAGCTTGATGAATTCAGTTAGAGAATGTCTTTGGAAGATAACAAATGATTTAGATCCAAATTTATGAAGAAAATAAGTCTGCATTTCTTAGCAAATATTCTTCAGTTAATCCCATCTATTGGAGATCAGTTGAATGGGGACTTGACTTTTTTAGCTTGGGACATAGCACGACCAATTTTTGAACATCCAAGAATATATTTTCTTTGGGGCAAAAATAAGACTATATGAAGACATACAATTTTGACCGAGAAAGAAAGATAAATATTGCAAATACGATATATTCATTGAAAGATGTTGACTTTTGTAATAAAATGACAGATGACTTACGTCCTCTCGCAAGACAGATTCTTCCACTATATGAGTCTGGTAAGATGAGAGACCGGGATATTCCTAGTATATAGGGACTTTGGAAAACAGCTTTACAAGATCACAAAAAAGATGTACATTTAGATATGAAAGAAATTTACTCACAGCTCGCCTCACAGCTCGCCTCACAGCTCGCCTCACAGCTCGCCTCACAGCTCGCCTCACAGCTCGCCTCACAGCTCCGCTCACAGCTCCGCTCACAGCTCCGCTCACAGCTCGCCTCACAGATCTACTCACAGCTCGCCTCACAGCTCGCCTCACAGCTCGATCCAGCTCGATTTACAATATAAAAATTAAAAAATATGATACATAAAAAGACACATGATAGGGAGAGAATAATAGATCTTTCGGGTCCTGATGGTAATGCATATGCTCTGATGGGATATGCTACGAATTACGCTAAACAACTAGGCTTGGATCCAAAACCAATTATTGCAGATATGACAAGCGGAGACTATGAGAATCTGATCTCCGTATTTGATAAGCATTTCGGTTCATTCGTAACACTAGAAAGGTAACATAATATGAGAAAATTAGTCAAGGTCTTATTTGCGTTGCTTTTGCTATTTGGTTTTCCTCTATTATGTGCATTTATTGGATCTGACTTTGGCACTACTGCGCTCCACGCTTTTAAATGCGGTCTATTTATCGAGTGTTTGATTATTATATGTATGCCTTGGTGGGGAATTCCTTTGATTATTCTATGTATTATGCTTATAGGAGGAGGAGACAAGCGATGAAAATACTCTTAGATTTTAGTGGTAAATTAATAGATCTGATTGGAAATAATAGAATGGCTGAAGGCTTGAATGTATCTTATAAGATCTGTAGGTTCTATATTACGCCCGCTGCTGAGTTTTTTGATCATATAGATAAAATTGTCCGTCCATTAAACGATCATGATAAACTACAACTACCAATATGATAAAAATACAACGCATATCATCAGAAGACGCAGAGACTTATATCTCAAAGGAAGACGATCTGCTAGGATATCCAATTGAATATTATACTATGATCCCACTTCCAATAGGAGAAGACGGCGGAGAATGGGATGAGGTTAAATATTACACCTCTAGAAAAAAGGCATTCCAAGGACCAGGTCGTGAGGGAAAATACTGGATCTACGTGCTTTCAAATCCATCAATGCCAGGTCTGCTCAAGATAGGATATACAAAGAAAACGCCAGAGGAGAGAGCATATCAGATATCAAATGCGACTGGAGTGGCAACTCCTTTCCAAGTTGAGTATAGTTTTAAATGTCACGAGGGTCAACTCCTTGAAGAAGAGATACATTCGTATTTAGAATCATATAGGGTTGCTAATAACAGAGAGTTCTTTAGAATTGAGTTACATGACGTTATAGAGGCCATAACAAAGCTAGGAAAGAAATATATAATTACTTTGGACTAAAGGTTCTCAAGATCGATAAAAAGATGTACATTTATAATATAACAAAACCAAACGCATATGTTTTTCGAAGTAAAAGTAGAATTTAGGACTATCGATCCTAATAAAGACAAGCCAAAGAAAGAGACAGTAAAATACCTAGTCGAGGCAGAATCAGTAACAGAGAGCGAAGCTCGAGTATATGAACATTTTGAAGCACTGCATATAGGAGACTTCGAGGTTAAGTCAAGTGGAAACAGTAAAATCATCGATGTGATATACCCACTCAAAAAATAAACTTTTTTATCTCAAGAATTCGATTTACATTAATAGTAAGATATTTATAGAAAATGCAATACAGTAACATACATACAAATCTTTGGCAAGCGGGCCGCACACAAGCGACTTCTATAGGCTATTGTTTTAGTACGATTAATAACGTGCAGGACAAACCTAGATTCAAACCAGGGGAATATGATACTGAATAATATCTAAAACATCATACTTCGAAAGCCCTGGGAACTACAAACTCTCAGGGCTTTTTTAATTTATGGTACTAAAGCTAACTAGGTAGAAGCGCCAGACTGAAAATCTGGAGGAATTGGGTCGATACCAATTAGTACCACATAAAACATAAAAAATGAAACGAAAACGATAGCGCCACTTTGAAATACGAGTGGCAAACTTTAAAGAATGCGCTTGTAACTCAGAGGCAGAGTACTCGGCTTTTAACCGAGGTGTCGAGATTTCGAAATTCTCCGGGCGCACAGTAAGAAAACAAATATACGTCAAAAAGCTTTAAAATGTCGATTATTTTGTTTACTTTTATAACATACCAAACAGCAATAGGAAATGAAGCAGAGAGACATATTGATGATATTCATAGACAGGATGAAGCGACTTGGAATAGAAGTAAAGCTGACTGGTAATTTTCCTTGGGTATACGTTGATAGTGTGAATGGTAATAAAATAAAAAAGGAAGACTACTTTTGCGGCAATCATGGATTTACGATAGCATTCATTCCAATAAAGCTAGGACAGGAAATGAAATTCACAGACATAAAAGAACTTTTTAAACTCATAAGAAAATATAGATAATATGACAAGTGTACTAACTTTAGAAGATCTGCAAGGAAAGACAGAAGCTGAGATCATTGAACATTTGACTCAAGAGTATGGAGATGGTGATGGATCTGCTCTTAATAATAAAGAGATTCTGATAGCATATGAGTCAGTAGGTACATGGGGATGCGATTCAAGCTCGTTCTTCCTTCTGAGAGACAAGACGTCAGGGGAGTTATTTGAGATCCATGGGTCACATTGCTCCTGTTATGGATTTGAAGGTCAATTGAATTTAGAATCATCATCCATATCTTCTCTCCAGTATAGAAATCGTGAAGGGTGTGTCTTTAGCCCAGGTGGATATGACGGAGACGAGACAGAAAATAAAAGATCTGTGAGTGAATTCATAAAAAATTTATAAAAAGCGTGCGTAGCTCAAATGGCGAGAGTATTGGTCTCCAAAACCAAAGATGAGGGTTCGAGTCCCTACGTGCGTGCAGAATGCCCCCATAGTTCAAAGGATCAGAACACTTGGCTACGGACCAAGAGATAGGAGTTCGAATCTCTTTGAGGGTACAATAAGGTTGATTGGCCGAGTGATTCAGGCGCAGGTCTGCAAAACCTGCTACATAGGTTTGAATCCTATATCGACCTCAGTGTGATCTTTGACATAATGGGAAATAAATATCTAGATGTGGCCGAGTTGGTGAGGCACTTGCTTTGGGAGCAAGACTAGGAAGGATCGTCACCTTTCATCTAGACACATTGGGCTGTTGGTATAGTTGGCTAACACACTTGCTTTGCATGCAGGAATCCCCGGTTCGAATCTGGGACGGTCCACAATATTATTAGTCTCACAGCTAAGAACAGAATAAATTGACAAATACAGTGATCTTTGGCATATTGGGAAATAAATATCTAGACGTAGTTTTAATACGCGCAAAACTCTCGGTAGGGTCCGAGGATTACCAGTTCGAATCTGGTCGTTTAGATAGTGGTTTGGTGCCATTAGACTTCAGGGAAACGGCACAAATAGTCCCTTAGCTCAACGGGAGAGCACTTGGCTTACATCCAAGAGGTTGTGATATCGTAATTCACAGGGACTACATAAAGATGAACTCGCGTCGCACTTTTCAAAAGCCTCGCGCCCTGCAAAATTAGTATAGCGGTAGTACACTAGCCTTCCAAGCCTGTGGCGTCAGTTCGATTCTGACATTTTGCTCAGAGTCACTTTTTTGTACCATGCGTATATTTATAATAAAATATAGATATGCCAAGAGCAAAACATAAATATCATTTTTTATATAAGACGACAAATCTTAAGAATGAGCGATATTATTTAGGAATGCACTCGACTTCAAATTTGGATGATGGATATTTAGGATCTGGGAACAGACTTAGACGATCAGTTAGAAAACATGGAAAAGAAAATTTTAAGTCGGAGATTTTAGAGTTTTTTGAATCAAGAGAAGATCTTATCATTGGTGAAAAGAATCTTATTACAGAGGATATTTTAAAAGATCCAAAGTGTATGAATCTAGTATTTGGAGGTGGAGGAGGGTTTATAAGTGAAAGCGGATATAAAAAAGGAGCTAAAAAGATGTTAGAGATTATATGGAATGATCCAGAATTTAGAAAAAGACACTCTGAAAATAGCTCTGAGTTATGTAAAAAACTTTGGAAATTAGGAGTTCATAAGTATAGAGATAATTGGACAGGTAGAAAGCATAAGGAAGAATCTAAAAAGAAAATAGGAGAAAAAAATGCTCTTAATACTGGATATAAAAATTCTCAATATGGTACTATGTGGATAACAAATGGAGAAGAGAATAGAAAAATAAAAAAAGGTGATATTATTCCAGAAAATTGGCACAAAGGGAGAAATATAAATATCTAGTCGCTTAGTATAAAGGCTAACACGTCAGGTTTTGGTCCTGAAGATAGTGGTTCGATACCATTAGCGACTACGAAAAATCAAACATATAAGTGACGACCTCGTATGCTCTTGTTGACACTCTGGAAAGATAGAGACTGGGTAGTGTAATGCGTAATGAGAAAGCGGTTTATCTCATCCAGACAATGATTTGGTTGCATCGTCATAGGTTCGAATCCTATCGCTATCGCTAAAACAAACTAGACACTGTAAAGCCAGTGGTTGACTTAATAACTGCGGGAGTAATTACCTGCGTATGCGAACAGCGATTGATCCTGATAGCAATGTTTGTTTTTTAATATGGGTCTTGAAGCTTTAAGGTGAAGCGCATGTTTGTGGAGCATGATAACTCGGTTCGATACCGTGCTAGACCCCCAAAAAATTGGAAGATTGCGAGAAAGGTAATCGGCTGGCTTGACAAGCTAAGACTGGGATAAAACCCAATGGGGATCGTTACCTCCATCTTCCGCACATGGAACTATAGTAGAATGGTTAGCACACCTGCCTGATAAGTAGGTAATTCAAGTTCAAATCTTGATAGTTCCACATAAATTGGGTATATAGCGCAGATGGTAGCGCAGCAGACTGTTAATCTGTTGGTCGTAGGTTCGATCCCTACTATACCCGCCACTAAAAAGATAGTTTGATAATTGTCAAGATCTTTTAGTACTTTTATAATACAGTAAAACAATGGGAGTAATGCTCGAGTTGGTTAGGCGTGGGACTGTAAATCTCATAATCCGCATGGATGGTAGGTTCGATTCCTTCTGCTCCCACATTGGTCTTTTAGTGAAGTGGCTATCATACTGCACTGTCGATGCAGAGTAGACGGATCGAAACCGTCATGGACCGCATTTTTGTACCTTTAGCTCAGTTGGTTAGAGCGCCGGCCTCATAAGCCGTAGGTCACAGGTTCAAACCCTGTATGGTACACTCCAGCCCGAAGGCCAAGGGATCGAAGATAGGAAAGTCAGTTCCAACTGCCACTAAACCTCTGGATCGTATGCCAGCACAGTTAGCAACTCTGGGGATAATCTAAAAGTTGCATTTGGACGCATAGTTTAATCGGAAAAACACTTGCCTTGTAAGCATGAGTCCCCGGGTCGGTTCCGGGTGTGTCCTCCAAAAAATTAAAGTCATGAAACAACCAAAGTCTATAAAGATCAAACTAGGCTCAGAGAAGACATTATATAAACTTCCAGATACTCCAATTGCTTGTAAGATCCAAGAGAGGGAGCTTGGAGATGAATCAAAGATAGCGTACATAGTCAATCCAAGGTACATAAAAGATTCAAAAGATCCAGTAACAGCCTCGCCATATCTAGCATTTACGCATAATGAGTACGAGGTGGTTGATTGGACACAATAATATTTTGGCTCTGTAGTATAATGGATTAGTACATGGAGCTTCTACCTCCAGAGTTCAGGTTCGATCCCTGACAGAGCTACACTTTTAAAACATATGACATAATGAAGATCACGCTAAAAGAAGGTCAAGACGTATTCTTTACCTCAGATACGCACATAAACCACAAAAATATTTGTCGAGGCGTTACTTCTTGGACTGGGAACTTAAATAGGACTAGGGATTTTGATAGTCTAGAGAGGATGAACTCGACCATAATCGATAATATAAACAGTCGAGTTGGTCAAGACGATATCTTGATTCACCTTGGAGACTTCTCTTTCGGTGGCCACCAGCACATCCCAGAGTTTCGCCAGCGTATTATTTGTCAAAACGTAGTATTTGTATTGGGCAACCATGATGAGCACATCCAGAAGAACACAGGCAACTACCAAGCGCTATTCTCATCAGTACAACATTACTTAGAACTTGAGGTCAGTGGTCACAAATTTGTCCTTAGTCACTTTCCTATAGCATCTTGGAATAATATGAGCAAGGGGTCTATGCACCTTCATGGTCATGTTCACTTTAATAAGACAATGAAACTTGGACCAGGAAAGATGCTCGATGTGGGGGTGGATGGCAATGATTTTACTCCATATTCTTTGCGAGAAGTGATTGGATTACTAAAAGACAGACCTATCAAGTCTCTATTTAAAGTTGATCACCACGAACATTGATTTTTGGTTTAAAACAGAAAGGGTTACTTTTATAATATGGAAAAGGTATTGATAATTTTACGGGGACTTCCTGGCTCTGGAAAGAGCACATTTGCAAGATTGATGTGGTCTGAGCATGTGATATGTGAAGCAGATCAGTATTGGTATGATAAGGATGGCAATTATAATTTTGATCCTTCAAAACTAAAACTCGCGCATGAATGGTGTCAAGCAAAAGTAAGACAATTCATGGAGGATAATACTCTCAATGAGCAATTCTACAGAGAGATAGTAGTATCAAATACAAGCACAACTGAGAAGGAACTCCAACCATATCTTGATCTCGCAAATGAATATGGGTATAAAGTAGTCTCTTTGATAGTAGAAAACAGACATGGAAACTCAAAT
>Ga0209084_1002303_pt1 | contig 14994 bp, 13 predicted proteins | sample C_130820_MF_Meta_FD_187309 | JGI IMG/M metagenome (GOLD analysis project Ga0209084, IMG submission 187309) | Freshwater microbial communities from Lake Croche, Canada to study carbon cycling - C_130820_MF_MetaG (SPAdes) (version 2) | ecosystem: Environmental > Aquatic > Freshwater > Lake... | reverse complement strand
TTGCAACAGTTTCACCGAGACGATGCCCGTCACGAAGGAGCAGGTCGTGGCGACAAGCGCCGTCCCGATGATGGTGGTCGGGTGAATCGATCCCGCCGCAGCCAGAATCCCCACAGCGGTTGCGGGTATGAGCTGGACGGAACTCGTATTGATTGCCAGGAAGGTACACATGGCATTCGTGGCTGTACCCGGGCGGGGATTTAGTGATTCGAGTCCCTGCATGGCTCGAAGACCGAGAGGAGTGGCCGCATTGCCAAGTCCCAGCATATTGGCGGCGATATTCATTACCATGGCCCCCATGGCAGGATGATCCGCGGGGACGTCGGGGAAGAGACGGGTAAGCAGAGGTTTCAGGAATGACGAGAGTCGTTCCACGGCGCCCGACTTCTCGGCAAGCCTCATGATGCCCAGCCAGAGAGCCATGACGGCCCCAAGGGGGAGTGCAATGGTCATCAGGGAGGCCTTGGCCGCATCAAACGTGGCGGTGGTCACGGCCTCGGTCTTTCCGGTCAGAACGCCTAGGACCACGCCGCAGAGAATCAGGCCAAGCCAGAGGTAATTCAGCATAAGGGAAGTTTTACGAAAGACTGAACGCCGCTACCAAAGAAAAACACAGAACCGGGAAAATATGGAACTCAGGAAGCCAATCAATGTTGATCCATCCATTTACTCATGAACATGGGAGATTTCGGGGTTTCAATAGTTAGTTCTATGGCTTTTACCATCTTCAGTTCTTGAGTTCATGAGTTTCATGTTCATTTTCTTCCTTTTGAAGATTTTACGATGACGGGTTATCAGGGATCCGCTTAAATGGATCGCACTATGTCTGTCTGCTCTGATCGCTGGATTCGCAAAAAGTCGTTGGAACAAGGAATGATCGAACCGTTCATCGACGGTCAGATTCGTGCCTCCGAAGATGGGGGGCGCGTAATCAGCTATGGTCTCTCAAGCTATGGTTACGACCTACGTGTCGCGGATGAGTTCAAGGTCTTCACCAATGTCTTCAGCGCCATGGTCGATCCGAAGGAATTCGACGAGAAGTCCTTTGTCGACTTGAAGACCGATGTCTGCGTAGTTCCTCCCAATTCCTTTGCTCTCGCACGTAGTGTGGAATATTTCCGCATTCCCCGTGAGGTCCTGACGATTTGTGTGGGCAAGTCCACCTACGCCCGGTGCGGCATTATTGTGAACGTCACTCCCTTCGAACCTGAATGGGAGGGGCATGTGACCTTGGAGATCTCCAACACGACCCCGCTGCCGGCGAAAATCTATGCCAACGAGGGGTTGGCTCAGGTCGTCTTCTTTGAGGCCACGGAGCCATGTGAAACGAGCTATGCCGATCGCGCCGGCAAGTATATGAAGCAGCGAGGCATCACGGTGCCAAGGATGTAGAAGAGCGGACTCCGTCCGCTCGGACGGATGAAACTTGAAAGCTGAAAGTTGAAATCTGATAGAGAGGCAGGCCCTGATCTAAGAATCTTCAGGTTTCTCTTCCTCCATCATTTTCCTGAGAACTTCCGACATGTCCTCCACTTCATTCCAGACTTCGCCGGTGGCATAGATGGGAGCTTTCTGTTGAGCGGCCATCGCCAGACAGTCGCTTGGGCGAGCATCCAACTCCAGCACCTTGCGCTGCTGAAGTTCATTCTCGGCGGTCACGATCATCCGTCCGTAGTAAGTAGCCCCCTTGAGGTCATTGATGATCACGCGCTCCACTTTCGCGCCGAAGCCCGCAAGCATCATGCCCATCAGATCATGGGTGATGGGGCGTTCGTTCTTTGTTCCCCGGATCATCATGCTGATGGCGTTGCCGACCAAGGGATCGACATAAATGACGAATACCTTCTGATCGTTGCCTAGAAACACAGCGCTCCCGCTGGTTGTAGGAATGACTGCCTTGATATCGATCTGGACGACCTCTTTAGGGCTCATTTGGCTCATGGTTCCACTATGTTCCAGAATGAGATGTTACGCATCTAAGCAATTGTGCTTATTGAGCGTTCGTGCTTCTGGCTGAAAAGTCCGGATGGACGATCCCTCGGCGTTTGTATTCCGCGGAAACGATCAAATAGTGATCCGCCCACGAGCCGAGTCCCTGCTGTTCCTCGCTACTCAGGGTACGAACGATCCTGGCAGGAGATCCCACCACCATGGATCCAGGTGGGATGACGGTATTCATGAGTACTGTGGCATGGGCGCCGATAAGGCACCTTTCGCCAATGATAGCGCCATCCAGGATGATCGCTCCCATGCCGATAAGTGACTCGTCGCCTATCGTGCAGGCATGGACGATTGCACCATGCCCGATAGTGACTCGTCGCCCCACTGACACGCCAAGTCCCGTGGCGACATGGATTACGGCATTGTCCTGCACGTTGCTCTCTTCGCCGATCTCGATCGGGGCGATGTCACCACGTAGCGAAGCCGAGGGCCAGATGCTGGCCCGAGCGCCCAACCTCACCGCTCCGGCAAGGAATGCGCCTGGTGCGACGTAGGCATCAGAATGGACCAGCGGGCTGAGGTCCAGGTGCTCGGTTACGATCTTTTTGAAGTAGTCAAGGTGTTCCGGATGAGAAAGGTCGGTCCTGGGGTCGTCTGTGGCATGAGTGTTCATGAGGTTATAATAAGGTTTTTTTTGATTTTCTCACAATGGGAGTTGACAGCAAGGGGAGGTTTTTTTTGGATCAGCAGTGTCACACGACACAACCAACCAAATAACCCAACCCAACAATCCATGAGCAGCAAAGTACACCTCGTTGAATCCGTCCAGAAGGCCCTCGGCAAAGACACCTCTAAGGCCCACGCCGAAAAGGTTGTTGCTTCCGTTATCGAAAGCATCAAGGCCCTCGTCAAGAAGCACAAGAGCCTTCAGTTGATCGGTTTCGGTACTTTCAAGGTTGTCAACCGCAAGGCTCGCAAGGGAATCAACCCTAAGACCGGAAAGGCTATCCAGATCAAGGCTTCCAAGAGCGTTCGTCTGACACCTGGTAAGGCTTTCAAGCAGTCTCTCTAAGTTTTTAAGGGTTTCCCCCCCGCCCGAGAAAACCCGTTATGCCGTTTGGCATAACGGGTTTTCTCATTTCTCTGCAGTATCGATTCGGTTATTATCGTTGTTCCATGAAATCACCACTCGTTGTCTCCGTCACCGGCGCAGCCGGACAAATTGGCTACTCGCTCCTTACCCGCATCGCCTCCGGGCAAGTCTTTGGCTATGACCAACCGGTCGCTCTCCGCCTCATTGAGATCGAACCCGGCATGAAGGCCCTGGCCGGTGTGGTCATGGAACTCAATGACTGTGCCTTCCCTCTCCTTGAGTCGATCGAGGCGACTGCCGATCTTGATTACGGTTTCAACGGAACCAACTGGGCCCTGCTCGTCGGAAGCGTTCCCCGCAAGGCCGGGATGGAGCGCAAAGATCTCCTCGGCATCAACGGTAAGATCTTCATTGGGCAGGGACAGGCTATCGAGCGGAACGCCGCTGCGGACGTCAATGTCCTTGTGGTCGGCAATCCCTGCAACACGAACTGCCTGATCGCCATGAAGAACGCCCCCTCCATTCCTGAGGATCGCTGGCATGCCATGACTCGTCTTGATGAGAATCGTGCCAAGAGTGCTCTCGCCGAGAAGGGCGGTTGTCATACTCGGGATATCACCAAGCTCGCCATATGGGGCAATCATTCCAGCACGCTTTACCCTGATTTCGAGAATGCCCTGATCAACGGCGACCCTGTCAGCAAATACATTCCCGACCGTGACTGGCTCGAGAATGATTTCATCAAAGATGTCCAGCAACGCGGAGCTGCCATCATTGCGGCACGGGGGCTCTCCTCCGCAGCTTCTGCGGCCCATGCCGCCATCGAGACCGTTCAGTCCCTCCGTGAGGTGACATCAACGGATGACTGGCACAGCGTCGCTATCGCCTCCAATGGATCTTATGGCATCGAGAAGGGTCTTATCTGCTCCTTCCCGATCCGTTCTAACGGCACCACAGCCTCTATTGTGGAAGGGGTCGATCTTGGTGAGTTCGGCAAGGCCAAGTTCCAGTTGAGCGTGAACGAACTGCTCGAGGAGAAGGCGATGGTTTCCGAACTTCTGCCGAAATGAGCGACCACGGTCACGGCCATGCGATTCCCGCTGCTAACCCGGCAACCCATCGCTCTGAGACGGATAGCATGGGGGCTATTCCCGTCCCTCATCATTGCTACTATGGTGCTCAGACCGCCCGTTCGCTGATCCACTTCGACATCGGCAACGATACGAAGCCACCCGAACTCATCAAGGCCCTCGGCCAACTCAAGAAGGCATGTGCCTTGGCCAACAGGGATCTCGGCAAGCTACCTGCTGATAAGTGCGACCTCATCGTTCGCGCCGCCGATGAGGTGATTGCGGGAAAACTCAACGAGCACTTTCCACTTCGTATCTGGCAGACTGGCAGCGGCACACAGAGTAACATGAACGCCAATGAAGTGATCTCCAACCGTGCTATCGAGATGGCTGGGGGTGAGATGGGCTCAAAGAAGCCCATTCATCCCAATGACGACGTGAACATGTCGCAGTCCTCCAATGATACCTTCCCCACCGCGATGAATATTGCAGCAGTGACGGTCGTTCTTGAGCGCCTATTGCCTGCTGTGAAAGCGCTGCGAGAAGCCCTGCATGCCAAGGCTCTGGAGTTTGCAGATGTCATCAAGATCGGGCGTACCCATCTCCAAGATGCAACTCCGATCACCTTGGGCCAGGAATTCTCAGGTTACGTTGCGATGATCGACGCCGATCTAGCTCGTCTTGCCGAGAGCCTTCCCGGTCTTGAGTCTCTGGCCATCGGTGGCACGGCTGTAGGTACCGGTCTTAATTCCCACCCGAAGTTCGGTGAGACAGCTGCTTCCCACATCGCTCAGATCACTGGCTATCCCTTTGTCTCAGCTGAAAATAAATTCATGGCCCTCTCATCCCACGGCGAGTTTGTCTTTGCCAGTGGAGCACTCAAATCCCTGGCCACATCGCTCATGAAGATTGCCAATGACATTCGATGGCTTGCCTCGGGGCCACGTTGTGGATTGGGTGAGCTCTCCCTGCCTGAAAACGAACCTGGCTCCTCCATCATGCCCGGCAAGGTCAACCCAACGCAGTGTGAGAGCGTCACCATGGTGTCCGTCCAAGTCATGGGGAATGACACGGCAATCGGCTTTGCCGCTTCCCAGGGGAACTTCGAGCTGAATGTCTTCAAGCCGGTTATCATTCACAACTTTCTCCATTCCGTCCGACTTCTTTCCGATGCTTGCCGATCTTTTACGGATCACTGTGTTACGGGGATTGAGGCAAATCGCGAGGTGATTGCTGGATTTGTTCAGAATTCCTTGATGCTAGTCACCGCTCTGAATCCACATATCGGCTATGACAAGTCGGCTCAGATCGCCAAGAAGGCTCACAAGGATCATTCTAGCCTCAAGGATGCCGCCGTTGCGCTCGGCTATTTGAGTTCGGAGCAATTTGACGAGTGGGTGGTGGCTTCAAATATGACCCACCCCTAGCAACCCCTAGGGAACTGCTCTTAATCCGTCACGAAATCACGACCGACTGCTTATCTTCCGATGGCGAGCTTTGCCATGAGGTCAGTCGTCATTGACTCGAGCTCAATGGAGACCACTTCGACACGGCGTGTGAAGTAGTTGTAAGCGACCAGGTTGGGAACAGCGACACCAAGGCCAACAATCGTACAGTTCAGAGCCTCGGAGATACCGTTGGCGACCAACTGGGGATCGCCACTCGCTCCAATATTACCAAAGATACCAACAAGGCCTGAAAGGGTTCCGAGCAATCCAAGCAGGGGAGAAATGCCAGTTGTTATCTCCAGGAAGACAAGACCCGATTCAAGTCGGGAGATTTCATGCCTTGCACGGGTCTGCACGGAATCGAGGATTTCGGCTCGTGTCCAGTCTTTGTGCTGAAGAACGCTCAGCAGAACCCGTGACAAGGGGGAAGGTTCTTGGAGAAGGAGTTTCTGAAGATTCTCGATTTGGGATCCTCCTTTGAATCCATCGAGAGCGCGAATCACATCGGGCGGAAGCGCACGATCCATCTTGATGATGAGCGCTCTTTGAAGAATCACGGCAAGAGAGAAAACCGAAAGGACGACAAGAGCGGCCATAAAGAAGCCGCCCTTCACGAAGAACTCGATAAAGCCGGGCATCGCGGCAAGGAAGGGGTGCAGGTACATGGAGTGAAGCTTAGTAAACGGTGAAGCTGTAGTCGATTTCCAAGACCCCGTTCTGGAGTGTTCTGGCAACGTCGGGAGGAATCGGCGGAAGCTTGGCATCCATGATTGAGCGAAGACTACAATCAGTCAAAGACTCATTCCCATTGCTGGAGACGACATGGAGTCCGCTAACCTTGCCGCTGGCGGTGACCTTGAAGCTGACATCAACTGTCCCGATGCTAAGAACCCCCATTCGCTCATCCACATAGTAGTACCACCTCGAACCGATGGCATCGGAGACGCCTTTACGATAGCGGCCCAGCGGCGTGGCCTCCGCGGCAACGGAGGTGCGACCACGGTTAGAGATATTTCCATGGATCACGGTTTGACGTGTCTCAGGTTGATACCCTTTGGTGCTTCCTTGGGATCCTGGAACTGAAGCCTGGTGGGGAGGGTATGTAGAAATCGGCAATGCCTTCTCTGCCGACTGCGCTAAGGGTTTAGAGCTCGTCGCTGGGGATTCAGGGGGTTCGAGAAGCTTGATGTTGTTGGGAGGTTGAGGGGAGGTTGGCGTCGGTTGAGAATTGGGGGTAGGGCTTGGAATAGTATTGGGTGTTGCCGTAGTAATGGGCGACTGGATCGATTTCTGCTGCGCTGAAGATTGTCTGGTAGGAGTGGATGGGGGCGACGGCGGCTGCGCGGGTAGTGGGTTACCAGCCTGAGAGGCCGGCTTTTCACCCGGGGTATGGCGCTGGTTCTGAAGTTCCAGGGCTGCTTGCTCAATGCCATTCTGCGAGGGGAGAGGCATCTCTCCTTCAGGGATTTGTTCGCTGGCTGCTTTGCTGTTCTGATCTGATTGGAAAGGGGAATTCTCGGGTGCTTTTTCAGAGACTTCCTTTGCCTCGATGAACGGACGTTCGGTTTTGGCAGGAGGGGTGATCTCGAGTGTTACCTCGGGTGGAGGTGAAGATTTCTGAATCTCTTTTTTCAGCAGATTTCTAGCAAAGAGAATTGCTAGGAGGATGATCAATGCTCCATGGATCAGGCAGGAGAGGATAACGAAGAAGGGAAAGCCCTTCTTCCTGCGACTTCGCCTGGAAGTTCGTTGATCCGTGGTAGTTGTCATGTCACGGAGGTGCGCCGAAGAGAGGAAACTTTTGGAGAGGCTTTGATAGTCTCTCTCTTCTGAGTCCTCTGAGTTTTGTAATTCCCCTGGGGAATTTTGAGATTGCCTGTGCGTGCCTGATGAAAGAGGTATTGCTGAATATACCCGGCGTAAGGTCCCATGACCTTTTCTCCATAAAGCTCTAACTCGAGAGGAGTTAATTTCTTTGCCCGAGAAGAACGGAATGAGTTAAGGATCCTGCTGATCCAGACATCCACAGGAACGGCCTCCAGTCTTCCATAGGAAAAGAGAAGAATGCAGTTGGCAACCTTCCTTCCGATACCTGGCAAGGTGCACAGGGCTTCGCGTGCTTCGCGGGTGCTCATGTTGACCAGGGCTTCTGGGTTGAATTTTCCCTCGGCGACTAGTCGGGCCGTGCCGAGAAGTCCCTTTGCACGAAAACCAAGGGCACAGCGACGCAGCTCCGTTTCTGTCGCAGAGGCTAAGACGGCTGGCTCTGGAAACACTGGAACGGGGGAGTTCTCCAGTTTTTTCCCATAAGCATGCCTCAAGGCCATGCTCATCTGGCGAATATGGGCAACTTGTTTCATCGGCGAGAGAATGAAGGAGGCCAGGCATTCCCAGTGCGGTTGCCTCATGATACGCAGACCATGGCAGAGCAATGATGCCTCGAACGAGGTGGGATGAGAGACGCAGGAGTTACGGATCGCCTCAAGATCATGATCAAAGGCCAAATAATGCCCCAGGGATTCGGGATCAATTCCCCGGTAATGAAGGGTGTCACCCGCCTGTTTAAGAATGACACCCCTCTCGCCGATACATCCCGCATAGCCGCCTTCGAATTCCATCCAATGAAATGTCTGGCCGCTCTCTAAGGTCATTCGGAGATCGAATTCAGGACACGCCATCCTGCCCTCTGTTTGTTGAGACCGTTCCCTCCGAATCATCGTGCAAAATAGCTTAGGTTCTCCAGTTCGATCGCAAGATTGACATTGTTTACGGCAATCGTATCGGGAAGATAAAGAACGACGGGTGAAAAATTCAGGATGGCTTGGATTCCGGCCTCGGCAAGCTGTTCGGCAACGCTTTGGGCTGTTGAGCCAGGCACACAAAGGATGGCCATCCTTATCTCCTCACGCTGGACGAGTCCTCTCATCGATCTCATTCCCCGGACGCCCAATCTTCCTTTGTTTGGCTTTTGAGCCTTGAGATCAAAAGCAGCCACAATCTCGAACCCCTCGCGGGCGAACCCCTTGTAGCTCAAAAGAGCCTGTCCCAGGTTTCCCACACCCACAAGGATGACGGGCTGAAGGCTCGCCCGACCCAGGATTTCCTCAAGCCTATTCCTCAGGATTACAACTTCGTAACCTGTGCCGCGTTTGCCAAGGGGACCGCAGTAGGCAAGATCCCTGCGAAGTTGAGCCGACTGGACTCCGGCCACGCTTGCCAGGGCAGCCGAAGAGACGATGCTCTCCCTTTTTGCGATCATGAGACCAAGGCAACGCAGGTATAAGGAGAGGCGGTAAACGGTTTTTTTTGGAATGTCCGACGAGATTCGGGCTAACTTTTCTATTTTCCCGGGACTTTTACTCATGAAGGCAGGGGGATTCCGTCGTGAATGGCCGGGTCGCCGTAGAGGGTTGAGCTACTAGCTGAGGTCACGGAAACATCGAAGATTTCGCCGTGAAAACGGCTGCCGCCTTCAAAGATGACGATCTTATTGGTTCTCGTACGACCGGCAAGGCGGGCTGGATCATTACGGCTGGGGCCCTCGCAGAGGATTTCCTGATGTGTGCCAATGCATGCTTCGAGCTTTCTGGAGGCTGAGGCATTCACCACAGAAAGAAGATCCTGGTTGCGTTCCTCTTTCTCCTCCTCGCTGAGCTGTTCCTCCATTAGGGCTGCCGGGGTGTCCCCCCGTTTCGAGTACCGAAAAATAAAGGCCCCATCGAATTCTAGTTCCTCTGCCAGATCCCGGGACGCTTTATAATCACTTTCTGTCTCTCCTGGAAAACCGACGATAATATCGGTAGTGACCGCAATACCAGGACGGCTTGTGCGTAGGTCGGCGACGAGCTTCCGGTACGATGCCGCCGTGTAGGGACGGTGCATGGCCTTTAGGATCTTATCGGACCCTGACTGAAGCGGGAGATGAACATGTTCCATGAGCTTCGGAAGTCGGCCGAAGCATTCCACAAGGTCCTTACGGAAACCCATCGGGTGGGGGGAGGTGAAGCGTATGCGATCGAGTCCGTTGACCTCGTGAAGAGCCTCGATGAGCTGCACGAAAGGGCTTTTTTCTCCGATCTTGGGAAACTCGTGCCGGCCATAGAGATTCACGATCTGTCCGAGCAGGGTCACTTCACGAATCCCTCTCTCCACAAGGGTATGCGCCTCCTCAACAATCTCGTTGATCGGTCTCCCTCGTTCCTCGCCCCGTGTTGTGGGGACAATGCAGAAGGTGCAGTGCATGTTGCATCCCTGCATGATGGAGATGAAGGCGGTGGCTTCTTTCTTTTTCTCCGGGAGGTGATCTCTAATTGAGTTCTGGGAACCCTGTTCAATCGCGGTGTCGATGATTGGTTGGATGGACGTACCGAGATCCCTCACATCTTCCTGAATGAAAGCCTCCTCGCGTTTTTTCAATGCCTCCTCCACATAGTCCGCAACACGGTGGAATTTTTGGGTGCCGATCACGAGATCGACATGCGGGGAGTTTTTCTGGAGGTCTTGACCTAGTCTTTGAGCCATGCATCCCATGTATCCCAACACGAGTTTTGGTTTCTCCCTGCGGAGCTTCCGAAGCATGCCCATCTTGCCAATGGCCTTCTGTTCCGCCATCTCTCGGACACTACATGTGTTCAGCAGGATCACGTCGGCATCCCTCTCGTGAGAGACAAGTGTGTGGCCGCGATCCTGAAGGTCACGCGCAACCTGCTCGGAGTCGCGTTCGTTCATCTGGCAACCGTAGGTCTTGATGAAGACGCTGGGCATGGTACGAGTGAAAAAGTTAAAGATTGAAGTGTTAAATTAAAGCGGAACCTTGACTAAAGACGATAGTCACTTCCTCCTATTTGAACCTTTCAACCCTTTCAACTGCCACTTTGAGGGGAGACCTCCGAGGGGAACTGAGGAGAAATCTCGTTTTCTGCTGGTGATTCTTTGTTCTCCTCAATGACCGCGTTGTCGTGGATGTTTTTTTTCCGAGGGTCGACCCTCTTGAGTCCGATTCGCTGGCCGCTTGCCTCCACCAGTTCGGCGACCCGTTTCTTTAAACGATACCCTCGAGTCCAAATGACAAACATGGCCGCCGCATACAGTCCCAGGGGAAGAAGCATGGAGTATCCGGTGGCCGCCAGATAGATCAGTAGGCTGATCATGAGGAAATTTGCCAGGAAAGTGGTTGCTACCATCCGGGTGGCGAGGCCTACGCGAGTAAGGCATTTAGGGCCTCCATGGTACTCGGTAACGCTTCTCATGGTGACTCCCCACCAGAAACTTCCATAAATCTGGACATCCCAATCTTTCCAGCCCGTGTCGGTAGAGTAGCTCCAGCCTTCATTTTCTAAAGCCTCGATGACCGACGTGATCAGAAGTTCGCGCCCCTTTCCCTCCTCATTCCACAAAACAACCCTTGAAAGCCCACGGATCTTGCTGGGTTTGAAGTCTTTTTCCTTAGCGGCTATTACGGATTCCGGCGTGCGCTTGAACTTCAGCCAGGTAAAGTATCTAGCCCATCCTCTCACCAAGGGCTGGGAAAGAGCGAGAAATGCCACTAGTAAACGTGCCCTGATCGTATCGAAGCGTGGCTCCAGCTTGGCATGAATCATGTAGGAAAGAGCTACTAGGAATGTGCCACCGAACATCAGGTAGGCAACGATTCGCAGGACTGGGAAAGGGATGGCCAGCAGAAAGAGAAAAGCGGTAAGGGTCACCCATTCAATGCTGCTCAAGTAAGCGGCCAATTCCGACTGCGGGGTGGGGTAGATGCACTGGAAGAGTCCTTCACCAAAGACGCCATGATAAATCACGGGTTGATTGATCAGCCAAGTGAAGCGCGGTGCTCCATAGACTTGTCCCTTCCACTTAGCGGTACCAGTCGGGCCGAAGAAAACCAGGTGCTTGAAGCGAAGGAGGGATTCTGCCTCTCCATAACCTTCCTGCTGCTTACGAAAAGCCTTCAGGGTGAAGCGGCGATAGTGCCACACGATGGCCGAAGGGCTGAAGGCAATCACCTCTCCCTCCTGTTGAAGGCGCCAACAAAAGTCCACGTCATCACCAGCTTTTCGGTATTCCGGATCGAAGCCCCCGATCTTTTCAAAGGCCCACCTATAAAAGGCCATGTTGCAGCCGGGAATATGTTCCGCAACGACATCCGTGAGAAGAACATGACTCGGGCCTCCCGGTGCGGCGGCAACGCATGCCTGATGCCAATTCTGAGCGGGAGGGGAGATATTCGGTCCCCCGACGCCGGCATAGTTGCCCGAGAGGAGGGTTCCGACAAGATAGTAGAGCCAGTCAGGATCAGCCATGCAGTCGCTGTCGGTATAGGCAATGATCTCGCCTGTGGCTGCCGATGCGCCCACATTACGCGCAACGCTAAGGCCGTGATTCGTCTGGTAAATGGCATTCACCCAGGAGTGATGGGAGAGTATCTCTTTTGTGTGGTCCGTCGAACCGTCATCGACAACAACAACTTCGTAATCGGGATAATCAATCCTTTTAAGGGATCGAAGGCATGCTTCTAATGTTTGGCCGCCATTGTAGCTGCAGACGATCACTGAGACTTTGGGGATACGAGGCAGGGGAGCCCGATGCGTGATGGATTGCCGATTATCAAAAAACTCCCTGACCGTCGAAAGTGCCTTTTTAGGCGTGCGGTCTCGTTTCACAAGACCGAAGGCCCAATCGAGGATTTCCATTCCGCCTCGATGCCACTCATCCGTCCAGGCGTAGAGAATGGTTCCTGCAAGGCCTCCTCTCACGACAGCATCGAGATGCCAACCGATCATCTCGGCCTGTTCCTCTTCGGTGTGACGGATCGTATCCATACCGAACTCGCCCATCATGAGGGGCTTGTCCTCGGCTAAATTCTGAAGGCGGGCCAGATAGCGCTCAAAATCTTCCCTGCGGTGTAGGTAGACATTGAATGTCAGGAAGTCGACATTTTGCGGAAGTAGGTACTCCGTGGGAGGATAGCTAGCATAGGAGTAGAGTGCTCGGGGATCCTCATGACGGGCGATGTTGACCAGATGCTCTAGGAATTCGGTTACCCTCTTTGCTCCCAGCCAGCGCACCATGGAGGAGGGGATCTCGTTTCCCAGCAGGTAACCGAAGATCGCATGATGGCCCTTGTGCTCGCGCACAGCATCAAGAACGGCTTTCTCCACGGAGGATCTGACCTTCGAATCGTTCAGAAACTCGACATGCTCCATCCAGGCAATACTGAAGAGTACCCGTAGGCCATTCTCTAGGCAGAGATCTAGGAACCAACGCGGCGGAGTGGTGTAGATGCGGATCAGGTTGGCACCTGTTTCTCGAATGATGGCAAGATCACGGGCCACCTGCTCTTTCGAGCCAAATTGGAATCCCTCGGAATCGGGGGCGAAGGGGGCATAGGTGACTCCTTTAACAAAGAATTTCATCTCCCCTTCGAAGAAGAACTTTGATCGGACAATTACACGCTCAGTCACTGGGAGATGTTTATTGAGAGAGTTCTCTAAGTCGAGCCAGAATCAGTTAGAGACGTGGGATGATGAGGCCAGTTTTGGCATCACCAGGCTCCGTGATTTAGAAAGAATCCCGGGGCCTGCGAAGCTACATCAAGAGGCAGGTCCTGATTTTTCTAAAGCCCCTTGAGTCCCCCGAGCAGGAGTTCCGCGTTACTCCTGGTAGTTTCCATATTCAGGCAGAGGAGTTGCATCGCTTCGGCGGCCGGGATTTCCATGAGTTGCTTTCGCAACTGAAGGATCCGCCCATACTCGTCCGGATGATAAAGGAGTTCCTCGCGTCGGGTTCCTGATTTTGTGATGTGGATGGCTGGGAAGACGCGTTGTTCCATGATGGAGCGATCCAGGTAGATCTCCATATTTCCCGTCCCCTTATATTCCTCAAAGATCAAGTCATCCATGCGGCTATGCGTTTCCACTAGGGCGGTGGCCAGAATGGTGAGGCTCCCCCCCTCCTCGACATTGCGAGCCGAGCCAAAGAATTTCTTGGGACGAGCCAAGGCAGCCGAGTCAACGCCGCCACTCATGGTACGGCCTTTACCCTGGATGTTATTGTTGTAGCCGCGTGAAAGGCGCGTGATGCTATCGACAAGAATCACCACGTCCTTTTTCAGTTCCACAAGGCGCTTCGAACGTTCCGAGACCATCTCTGAAACCTGCACATGGCGTGCGGTGGGTTCATCGAAGGTAGAACTGAAAATGTCGCAGTCCAGAGCCCTCCGGAGGTCGGTGACTTCCTCGGGTCGCTCATCTACAAGGAGGAGAATGAGGTGGACATCGGGATGATTAGCCCGGATTGCAAGGGCCAGACTCTTGAGCATCATGGTTTTCCCAACACGCGGTGGCGCCACGATCAATCCACGCTGACCCATTCCTAGTGGTGCGATCAGATCAACAGCCCGAGCCGTCGGATTATTTTTGCCCGGTTGTTCCAGATAGATGCGCCTGTTGGGGAACATGGCCGTGAGATTGTCAAACTCCGTTGGGCTTTTCCAAGACTCTGCCGGCATCCCTTCGATTTCCGTGAGTGTGTGGAGCACCAATTTCCGCTCGGATTGTAGGCCGACTGTTCCCTTAATTCTCAGACCGGGGCGCAATTCGTATTGGCGAAGCAGGGTGATTGGAAGATTGAGATCGCAGGGGGTAGGCTGGAAATTAAATTGAGGCCAACGGATCATTGGGGCATCGGGAGCAAACTCCAGGATACCCTCCGCGATGAGAGTACCTCCCCTCTTTAGTTGATCCCTCGCCAGATCGAGTGTGAGATGATGCCGTGAGGATTCCCGATGCAAGGGAAGGTTTCTGGAAGCCATCATCTCCAGGAGAATCTTATGGCTTGAGCCGTGCAGTGTCTCCATATCGAGGGGAGGAGGAATCTCCCTCTTCAGCGCATTCGAGGGGTTAGGAGGCATCCCCTCGGTCAAAGGGATTTCCGCATCGGCTTCATGAGAGATTGGGCCGGGGGTCATAGGTTTTTCAAAAGCGGTAGGAGATGCCGGATCTGGAGTTCGAGCGTGGAAGTGGAGGAGTCATTCCAAAGAAGGTGATCCGCAAGGAGGATTTTTTGCTCCTGAGCAGTTTGGTTTTTTAACCAAGCCGAAGTTTCGGTGTGAGAGAGTAGACGCTTCAGGTTCAGTCGTTCCTTTCTGACTGAGTCGGAACAGCCGACAAGAATGACCCTATCGAAGAAGTCTTCCAAACCTTTCTCGTAAAGCAGGGGGATTTCAGCGATGAAAAAATCATTTTCTGTTTCTTTGAATGCGAGAGAAAGCGGTTTCCATACTTTCTCTAATCGCGGATGGAGAATTCCCTCAAGTAAGGTTTTTGCAGATTCATCTGAAGTGATGAGCTCAAAAAGGTGTTTCCTGTCCGGACATCCAACACTGTCAAAACAGGAGTCACCAAATGCCTTTTTGATGAGGTCACGAACCTCTTCATTATGG
>Ga0209084_1002302_pt1 | contig 14994 bp, 12 predicted proteins | sample C_130820_MF_Meta_FD_187309 | JGI IMG/M metagenome (GOLD analysis project Ga0209084, IMG submission 187309) | Freshwater microbial communities from Lake Croche, Canada to study carbon cycling - C_130820_MF_MetaG (SPAdes) (version 2) | ecosystem: Environmental > Aquatic > Freshwater > Lake... | reverse complement strand
GCCTGAGAGGTGTCTCTGCTTTCTGGTCGCTCAGGATCCGATTTATGGTGGAGCTATTGACTGGTGGATTAACCGGGGAATTGACTGGGGAGGTGTCCGCGGTCTGCTGGTTGACCGGCAGAGAGACAGGTGACCGGGGAGTGGTCGGTTGGCTCAGGGTGGGAGAGTTGGGAAGCAATGATGCTTCCATCTGTGACTGAGCGGGAGAGTTGCCAGCACGCAGTCCGGAAACAAAACGGGGTGCAAGCGCGATCGCTGCCATGGTTAACTCAATCACGGCGATTACCCCTAGGATCCAGAGTGCCAATCGGACCTGAGCGCTACGGTGTGCACGCATTGTTCCGGTGGAGTTATCTGAAGCCATGATAAAGAGAGAATCTAGTTGCGAAGGCCATGACTTCGCAAGCGTGGGTGAACCGGATGTTGGAAGTACAGGAGTGAAGGTAAAACAGGGAGAGGGAAGAACTTTGGATTAATTCTGGATTAATTGGACGGCTCCTCAATCATGGTAACGCTAAGCTGGAGTTGTTTTCCCGCGCGGAGAACCCCAAGGCCAGTAGGTGGGCCCACTTCAGCTTCTGCCACGCGATTGCGCAGGTCTTTCCCATCGCGGATCGGGTGACCGTTAAAGGAAATAATCACGTCGCCGCTGACCAGACCGCTTCTTTCTGCAGGCGATCCAGCCAAGGTGGCGGCGACTAGGGCTCCATTCGCGTCCGGCAGACCGAGTTGTTTCGCCAAGCTGGCATTCAAGGGGCGCATCACGACCCCGAACCAGGGATGGATGACGTGTCCGCGCTGAACAATGTCCTCGTAGACCCGCCTCGCCACATTGGAGGGAATCGCAAATCCGATCCCCTCGGAGCCGCCGCTCCTGCTGAGGATGAAGTTATTAATGCCGATAACCTTCCCATGGATGTCGATAAGGGGGCCTCCTGAGTTGCCGGGGTTAATGGTGGTGCTGGTTTGAAAAAATTCATTGGCCGCCTCACTGACGGTGCGGCGTCCCTTGGCACTGATGATCCCCTGAGTCACTGTCTCTTGAAGTCCGAAGGGATTGCCCACGGCAAAGACCATCTGGCCGACCTTGACCAACTCTGAGTCGCCGAAGGCGATCGGTTCGAGCCCCTCGGTATCGACCTTCAGGACGGCGATATCGGAACGCTGATCGGCCCCAGCGAACGATGCGGGAAGAGAACGACCGTCGTTTAGCTGAATGGTGACCTGTGAGGCGCCTTTGATGACATGCCAGTTGGTGACGATATAACCTTCCGGAGAGACGATCATGCCCGAGCCCATCTTATTGTTCTGACTGACATTACCGCCACCAAGGCCGAAGAATTGGCGGATTAACGCATCTCGGTCAGGCGCCGTCGTGGTAGTGATGCTGACCACGGAGGGGATCACATGCTCGACCAGATTGGTGAATTCACGGTCTATTGTCTCGAGCGAACGATCGGAGGCCAAGGCAAGAGGGAGACGCTCTTTCTCCTCCTGCAAAGCCGACCAGCCGGCATGTGTCTGGGTGACTTGTGTGAAGGGCTTAGGTTGCATCAGTCGCCAGAAGGCGATACCCCCCACCACAAGCGCCAGGGCGAACAGGAAGAGCAGAAACGCGGGCAGGTTGCCCCGGCTCTTTTTGTAGGTTCTCAGTATGCTCATTTTTCGGGATTTAGTCGGTAGGTCCCAGGATTAGGCTAGAAAGAATCTCATCCCGAAGGTCTTGCAGTGCGTGCGCTTCCTCCTTCGGAGACTGCCAGAGAATGATGGCAAGCGTTCCGGTCTTTTCATTGGTACGCAGCACCTCGGTGATCTGCAGGGGTAGGTCCCCGGCAATTGGGAAGTCGAAGCGAATTTCATGAAAGGGTCCGTTCTGCAACTCCCTGAGCGGAGAGGCCTCGTCACCCGCTTTTTCATGGGCCTCACGCGCCAGACTCATGGCGTATTCCGTCGGTTTCTGATTGGAATCCTTTGCCCCGTTGCGGTCGAGGGTCATGCTCAGGCCAGTGGTGTAGGGATCGTTCTCACCGGAAATCTTTTCCTTGGTGGCGAGCAGGATATCCCCCTCCAGTAGTTTTCCGGGAAGAAGGGTCCATTCCTTGGGCAAGGAAATAGATCCGTGAATCTCGGTCAAATCATGCGCGATCAGAGCTGGGGTGGTGGCTGGTGAATTGGCAGTTGGTTTATTAGTAGCGGCTGCGTTAGTAGCTACTAGAGACGCCGGCATATTGGTCGCAGCGAGAGTCGCCGAGGGGGTATTTGTCCCGTTGGCCATGACTGCTCCAGGAATTAGGCAGGCATCCATAATGGAAAAAAGAATAAGCGAAACGGGAGGAAGGCTCCTGATAATCTTCATGATTTTAATTTTAACGGACCGGGAGTGTTTGAAAAATTTGGAAAACGTTTATGGAGTTCGTCCAGCGTTTTCTGAGCCTCGGTTCCATTACCAGCACGGCGATAGGCATCGGCGGCTCGCGCCAGCGCCCTAGGTGCCAGAGCATCGTCGTCGTAAAGCACGGCAACCGTGATGTAGGCCTTGGCGGCCCCATCGTAGTCCTGTTTCGCGACCAGCAGATCGCCGCTTAGGATCCGCGCCTCAGCGTTGATAGGTCCCTCCGGTTGCAGCAGCATCACCTCTTCGACCATGGAGGAGGCAGAGTTCAGATCCTTCAGCGAGTATTGGATCGATGCGCTCATCAACAGGGCCTTGGCCCTGGCTGCTGGATCCTTGGCTAGTTTCAGGCTGGCAGCCATGGGTATCTGGGCCTCTTTGAGTTTATTCTGTAGGATCAGGGACTGAGCCAGCGTGCTCTGGATTTCTGAATCCGTATTACCGGGGAGACCTACTTTCACAAGAGGGGCCAGAAAGCGTTCGGCCTTCGCGGGATCACCGGCTTCCATGGTTTTCAGGCCGAGCCAACGTCCGACCTCGGGAGGAATGAGTGCTGGTTTCAACGCCATGGCCTCGCGCGAGGCTTCTCCCACGTCATTCTTATCATACCGGGCAAGCAGGATCCGGAGTCCGGCTCGTTCTCCGAACTGTTTGGGATCTTCCTTGCGAGCTTCGGTAAGCTCTGTCACTGCCGTGGCATAATCCTTGCGATCGAGGGCCGTCAGTCCGATCCAGTAATGGGCCTCCGGGGCGGCGCTGCATTTCGGATAGTCACGGATGAGTTGGGTGAATGTGGCGACCATCTCATCACTCTTCTGCTGCTGTCCGAGCAGAAGGGCCTTCTGTTGGAGAGCCAGTTCCCGTTCGGGAGCTTTCGGGTAGCGGGTCTCAAGCAACGTGAAATCAGTTGCAGCTGCCTCGAAATTCTTTTGCCTGAGATTCAGGAGTCCCTTTTGGGCCAGAGTCGCGGGAGTCCGTGAGTCATCCGGGTAGGACTCAATGAAGCGCGTTAGAGCTACGATCGTTTCTACTCGCAAGGTTGGATCAACGGGTTTGGATTGATCTGTGGTGGCCTGGGTGTTCGCTTGCATGAGCGCCCAAGCCTCTTTGTAGAGAATGTCCGGCTTTGCGCTCAGCGGCAGATCTTTGACCGGAAGGTTGTGATAGAGTAGGGCTGCTTCGACATACTTCGACGCCATGAGTGTGGCCTCGGCCTTGAGTAACTGAGCGCGCGCCCTGTCGGAGGGATCGCTGGCTGTCAGGAGGTAGTGATTAATTTCCGCGGTAAGATCAGGGTTTCGCATGGCATGGAGCACCAAGAGGCGTTGGAACGGAGACTCGGAAGCAGCCTTGCTTCCCGGGTACTCTCGGATGATTGCATCGTAGTTCTCAAGCGCCTTGGAGTTCTTTCCGATCTTTCTGAGGGCATTCGCCTGGAGGAGCAGGATTTCCGGTTTGTTCTCGGAATTAACGGCCAAGGCACTTTCCGAGTTCCTCAGGATCGCATTGTTGTCACCGGACTGGGCGGCCAGCCGCAGTGAGCCGAGCATAGCAATGTTTTGCCAGCGTCCCGAGTCTTTGGAAGAAGCCACTTTCTCGAAAAGTTTACGCGCATCCTCCGGGTGACCGAGCTCGGATTCGATCTGGGCTGCTTTGAGAGCCGCTTCGGAGAAAACTTCCCCCTTGGTTTCCGCAACCATGATTTCCCGATAATCGGCCAGAGCTTCTTCTTTGTTACCCGAGTTAGTGGCCAGGGAGGCCAGATGCATCAGGGTGGGAGTACGGTAGGGATTGGGTGACGTTCCGAGCTGTTTTTCCGAGGCCACCGAGCGGAAAAGAGACTCTCCCTCCTGCCGGTGGCCGCTCTTTTCCAGACAGATTGCCTGATGGTAGAGAGCAGCAATTCGGATCGAAGGATCGGTGGCACCCTTTGCAGTCACTGCAAAATTGTCCGCCGCGTTGGAATACTCACCCCGCAACTCCCTTATTTCACCAAGGCGGAACGAGGAGGAGGGGACGTACTGGCCGTTCGGGTATTCGGCGATCAGCTTTAGAAAGCTGCTCTCAGCGGCGGCAATGCTACCCATCTGGCGCTGTGATTCCCCCAAGCGGTAAAGGGCACGTTCCCGATCAACTGAGTTCCGCGATGCCATGATCAGGAATTTCTCATATTCGGGAATTGCTAACTCAGGCTGTTTCCTTGAATAGCATCCGTCGGCGATCGCAAGCTGTGATGCAGCCAGCAACGACGGATCGACCGTGGCACCGGGCGTGAGACGGATACTGCTCGGCGCATCAACGGAGGTCGTTGTGATAGGAGAGGTGCTGACTGCGGGAGCGATTATTGGCATCGCTGCAGAAGGTGCCGGGTAAGTCTTTGTTGGAGGTGCCTGCGTAACTGAAGGCGAATCCGCTGGCAGGGCTCTCATGACAGGAGTCGGTGTCGGCGAGGAAGTCGACGTCACGGGAAGGGCGCGGCGGACTTCCGGTTCGGGTGAGAATGACTGTGCGTAGAACTTTGTCGTGAATCCCGGAAGTCCGCTCAGGGCGATCGGGGCAAGCCAAAGGAGTGTGAAGCCCCTCCCCTTACTTTTACAGTTCCTCATGGGTGCTTATGGACTGGCAGCGGGGGCTTCTGGGCTAGCTGTAGCGAAGGCGATGTTCCAGATGTTGGCCTTCCGGCAGAGGTCGAGCGTCTGAACGATATGTCCATAGTCGACACGCTGATCGCCGCGAAGCACCACGGCCTGGTCGGGATAAAGCGTGGCGATCCGTGAAAGAGCCGCCAATAGCTCGTCTGGAGTCATTGTTCGACGGTTCATGACAATGCTGCCATCGGCCTTCACGTTGACAATCACCTCGCCGACGGAGCGCCGCTGTTCCTTGGCTTCACCCGCCGAGGGCATCTGGACGTCGAGTTCCCGTTCCTGCCTGGCAAAACTCCAAGTGAGCATGAAGAATCCGAGCAGTACGAGCAGGATATCGACCATCGGGGCGATCAGAAAGCTCCGTGGCTCCGGTTGTAGGCGCGTGCGGAAATTCACGGCAGACGGTGCTGATCAGCGAGGTGTTTGCGAATTCTTCCTGGCGATCACGAGTTTCACCAGCAGAAGGGAGGTTACGCCCTCCATTTCGGAGATCATTTCCTGAACCCTCGAGCGGAACCAAGCATAGGCAATCATGGCAGGAATGCCGACGACGAGTCCCGCCGCCGTAGCGACGAGAGCCTCGGCCACCCCCTCCGCTAGCAACATCGGGCGGGAAGCGGCAACATCGTTGGCCATCACGCTGAAGGAACGGATCATGCCAAAAACCGTCCCAAGCAGTCCTAGCATGGGGGCCACCGTGGCGATGTCGGCAAGCCAGGCGACACGCTGGTTCAGCAGAGAGGCCTCGCGGCTTCCCTCTGTCTGTGCGATTTCCCGGAGTTGATCGTCCGTGGCTCCCGGATGGCTAGCCAGAAATTCAAGTGTTCTTGTGAAGATTGAGGCTGCGATATCGCGGTGCTTGTTAGCAATGGCCAGGAGACCCAGAAGGTCCCCTTTGCTGAGCAGTGTCTCGGCCATCGTCATGAAGCGGGAGCCTGCCACGGCACTTCTCCTGAGAGTGAGGAGATAGACAAGGATCAATGCCAGCGTGATCACGGAAAGAACCATCAGAGGGATCATTACCAAGCCTCCGGCCGAGAGAAGTTTGAGAAGCGTTTCCGGATTCCCTGATGTTTTCGCGGCAAGTGCGGGGAGCGGATAGAGTGCCGTAGGTGCATTCGTCTCGATAGCCAACGCTGAAGTGGCGGCAAAAGCTCCGAAAACGAAGGGAGTGAAGATGCCGTGGAGGGGTGATCGTTTGGCAGAGAGTAGGTACATGTGAGTACTGATTGGAGATGCTTGCATCATAGCCGAGCCATGGAGACAAGCAAGGCCTGCGCCCTCCTACGCTGCCATGGGAGAGGCTGGTTTGGGGCTATAACTATTTTTGAACATCCTCCAAGGCGGGTGTGTCTTACTCATCAGAAAGACCGCATCATGAAAACACACATAAACCCCAAACACATCACCTCACTTGGCGACCTTGTCGCCACCGTCTCCAGCTACGCCCGGAATGAACGCGAAACACTGGCGGCCATTCAGGATCTCTTCCGCCGCGGGAGTGTGGTCGCAAAGACCCGCCATGGGAGCAAGCGGCTCAAGCTGGCTTAATCATTATCAATTACCCGCCCCGGGCAGAGGGATTCATTTCCGAAGCCCGGTGGTGGAAGGCTTATCCAGACTCGTTAGGCTTCGATTGAACTTCAGTCGAACTTTTTGAAGACCTCGTTGGCTTCAATCAGGGTCTCTTTACTTCCGATATCGAACCAGGTTCCAGGGACATCCCAAGTGCCCACTTTGACCTGAGGATAGAGCCACTGGATCAAGCGCCCCGGCTGATCGGGGTTATTTCCCTCCGCGACATATGTGTCGATGAGCGGGAGGACATCCTTGCGGTAATAGTAAAGAGCGATGCCAGTCTTGGTGGTGGTGGGATGCTCCGGCTTCTCCTCAAAGTGGGTGATAACTCCCTCGGTATTTACCGAGACATTGTTGTATTTTCGGATCTCCTCAAGATTCCCCACGTCGTAGAGAGCGAGTGTGGCAGGATGCTTTTTGGCAGCCTCCGCGAATTCTGGAACGGGCTGGCTGAAGAGATTGTCCCCCGCAACAACTAGGAGGTCCTGGTGTCTGATGTCTTGGGTCTTGAGAACGTAATGAATGTCGCCGATCGCTCCGAGTTTGTCGCTATCGCATGTGGAGCCGTCGTTGACGATAGTGAACTCCATCTTGGCCCCGCCGAGTCCTTTTGCTTTGTAAGTGGCTGCCCATTCCTCAAAAGCCTTGGCGAACTTGTTGTTCGTGACGACATAAACCCGATCGATGTCGGAAATGGGGGCGAGATTGTCGAGCACCCATTCGATCATCGGCTTGCCCGCTACTTCAAGCAAAGGTTTGGCTTTGTTTTCAGTGAGGGGGTAGAGGCGTGTTGCGTATCCAGCTGCCAGAATCAGAATGTTCATGTGAAGGTTCGATTTCTAATGGATCTGGCCTCCCTTCGCCAAGCTCATTAAGGAAAGAAGGCAATGAAGCCTTGTCCTGATGATCGATCGATGGAACTTGTGGTCGCACGTCATGAGGAGGATCTCCGTTGGCTCAGGAGGGTGCCTGCATCCTTTCGGATCTCGGTCTACAATAAAGGGGTCACGGAGGCATTGCCGGAGAGTCTTATCGGAAGAGATGAGATGTCAGTGCTTTCGCTTCCGAATATAGGTAGAGAGGCCCACACCTATCTTATCCATCTCATCACGAGGTTTGATTCCCTAGCTGATGCAACCGTTTTCTGCCAAGGACATCCATTTGACCACGCCCCCGATCTGCACGATCGGCTCGTGGCCTTGACGGAGAGAAAGGAAACTCCGAGCCCTTTTCTCTGGTATGGTTTTCTGGAGGATACTGACGATCCGCAAGGGCGACGCCTGTTTGTTCCCTGGAGCAAGAATCCCGAACGGGTCGAGCTTTCCACGGGTAGTTTGTACGAACTCATATTCGGAGGCCCCTCTCCTGATCTCTTCCACTTCCGGGGCGGTGCTCAGTTTGCGGTTTCCAGAGAAGCTGTGAGGGGTAGATCCCTGGAGTTTTATGAAAGGGCTTTAGAGGCATGTTTGTCTGACCGTCTGACTCCACACTCCCTCGAGCGTTTTTGGGACCGTTTCTTTGGAGATCCGATCATCGATCCCTTAACCTTGGGTCCCGATGGTGTCCTTTATCGTAAGCGAATTCGCCGCTTCGAGCAGGGTGAGGGTAAAAGTGGTGAAATTGGAGGAAGTGGGCAACTCAACCCGGTGGATTCCGTTTGAATTTCCTGAGCAGCAGGATGATGCTTACTCAATGTCACGGAAAAAGAAGTCCCAAGGGATTCCACCTTGGTTGATTGCCATCGCGGTAGCACTGGTCGGCGCAGGTGGGTATTTCGCCTTCCAGCAGGGGGGAAGTAGTTCTTCGCTACGGACGACGGAAGAGCTGAATGTAGAAGAATATTATAAGAATGCCAATTCACTGCGTGGTAACACCTATAAGATTGATGTGGAGATCGACTCCTCACTTGGCAATTCGCCCACCAAAGGGCGGCTCTTTTCAGTAACTCTCAAGCAGCCGGGGAAAAACGGAGCGCCGGCCATCCTTCCCGTCTTGATTCCCTTGGATCTTGGAGGCCTTACGATTCAGAAAGGCCAGCATTACCTGATGAAGGTAAAGGTCATTGAGGATGGACTGCTCAAGGTTGAGGAGGCGAATAAACCATGAGGAATCGATATCCTTTCCAGTCACTAGGCACCCTTGTTGCTGCGCTCATCTCGTGTGCCTCCGTTTGCGGTCAAATGCCAAACGCACAAACCATCCACGAGACAGGGCAGCAGTACAAGGAAGGCAATCCCCTCACGGGAGCAGCCGATAATCTTGCTATCGGGAGTCAGGCGATGTTCGAGGCCAATCTAAAGGCCAAGAAGAACATCGTCGACATGAAGCCAAACACTTTCCTCTCTCTCTGGAATAATCCAGGATTCGCAATCCAGTTTGAGAAATACCTGAGTGCGCCGGCTGAGACTTCCGATGACGCGAAGCTCTATCGTCAGCGGATGGACAAGATCATGGAATTGCTCTCACCGGGCAACGCCACGAAGCAGAATCAGGATGAGGCATTCAATCTTCTTCCTAAAGCCTCGGAGTTTGAGAGTGACGCCAATAACTGCACGACCATTCATGACGCGGTCTATGCCGCTGCCAATGCCCGGCTCCAGATCCAGAAACTAACCGAAGTGGACCGGATGCTGGAAACGAAACTCAGCGCCGCTCAATACAATCAGCTCCATGAGGCTCAATCGCTTACTCTCTCTGCGATCGCCCCCGGAAAAAACGAGTCTGCCGATAACAACGCGAACCAGACCGAGCTGCGCACGGCCAAGCTGGATCCTTCCAAGAGCAATGTCGCCTCCCTTAAGCAGACGATCCAGCGCAATCAGGCCCAGATTGCATCTGCAGAGGTTCAGGCGAAGTTCGCTATGCAGTCGTTGATTCTTCAATTCTTTGTTCAGAGACGGTATCAGCATGTTATCATCATCGACCGGTTTTACCGCGCCCTATTCGATGATGGTGACCAATCGCTTGAGGGATTCCAACAGATGGCCGACAAGATGGGCTACAACAAGGCCGCCGGTGCGGTTAAGTTGATCGCTGATGCCAATCCCAAGGGTGCGACGGCTGTAGGTTCGGGCAACAACGGGCGCGGGGGTGCGGGTGCTTCCGCGGGCACCGGTCCTAACGGTACCGGTGCCAGTGTCGGCAATAATAATTACAATAACGATAATGGCGTGGATGCGAGTGCCATTTCGGGATCAGGTCTTCATATGGGGGTTGAGAACTTGAGTGTGGAAAGCGCCGAGAATGCCTTTGTTACGGGCATGAAGGGTGCCAGCAGGACTTTCAAGAGTCTCAGTCAGCTCGATGCCTTTGCCAATGAGGTCATCCGGGATGTCAATGAGGGGGTCAAGGTTTATAAATTCCTACTTGAGAAAAGCGAGATTGAGAGTGCAGCCAGCCAGTTGGCATCAGTCTTTACCAAGGGAGAGTATCTGCCGAGTGTCCGTCTCTTAACACAAGATGAAAAGAGGAAGACTCTCTCCTATGCCCAGCTCTGTAATCGGCTCGTCAATTCGGCTAATTCCGGAAACATCGATGCTCTTTCCGAGGTCGTGACAAAGATGAAGGCTATGAATCCCAGCTTCGACGATGCTGAGATCCTTGCAAAGCTTCAGGGTGTCAAGACCGCCAGTAGCCTGCTTGTCGCTCAGGCCAAGGTCGCGGCTTCGAAGGGAGATCTTCAGTCTGTCCAGACCCAGATCACCAGGGCGGCTGCCCTCTGGCCGAACAATCCTGAAGTTACCAGTTTTTCTGCTGACATGAGCAAGCTTGGCAATGTGGCTCGTCCCGAGGTTCAGGCGCTTAATGATTTCGACCAGCTTAATAGCCAGCACAACTACCGGCAGATTTTCGACGACAAGGAAAAGTACATCGCCGCGCTCGCCATGGACGATTCGAACAGGAAGTCCGAACGACAGGAGAAACTCCGACAGATGCTTTCCCGTATGCAGGAGATCGAGACCTCAATCATGCGTTCCAAGGAGATCGCTCGTCGTGGTGACTTTGCCGGAGCCTGGGAGGGATTGGAGGTGACCTTCGGGCAGTATCCTGATGATACGAAGCTAAGCCAGATGAGGGCTGAACTCACCACCCAAGCACCCGACTTCGTGCACGATATCCGTGAGGCCAAAAGCTACGAGGAGAAGAAGGAGTATGGATCCTCCCTTGCCTGGTATCTGCGGTCGCAGTCCCGCTACCCGATGAGCGACCTCTCCAAGCAGGGCATCCAGCGCGTGGCAAAGCAGATTCTTCCGGATGCCTCGTAGTCAGCCATAGCCTCCCGTCCCCATGAGACGTCGGATTCAGGAACCGCGGTTCCTTAAAGGCTTCCGAATTCTTTCTGCCAGGTGGACCTTATGGTGGTTCAGTTGGCTGGTTTTTTTACCCCTGATGGCAGCCTATGATGCCGAGGCGGTCGACATGGAGGGTTTGCTGCACTGGCATGAGGGAGTTTGCGAGGTGGTCGATCAATCAGCCCTTAGGCAGGCCTTTGAGGATTATCTTGTAGCCACGCCCGTTTCCAAAGTGGCAGCCGAGCGACGTTCTTTGCTCCTGCGCGATTGTTCGCGTCAACTAGGACCCGGAGTTGCTTCCCCGCAGGATCTGGGCAAGGCATATCAGATCCTTCAGCAACTAGCCGCCGACCCCTTGGATCAGAATCGGTGCCGTAATCTACTCCGTGCCGTGGTGAAGGCTTCCTCCCTCCTATCTGGGCAGAAAAATCCCGGAGCCTCCGAATCGACGCTATTGCGTCAGAAAGAGATCCTTTCCTGGAATGTACGGATCGAGCGGAAGCAGGAGCAGTTGAGAAGGGAGAATGCCGGTCCCAAAATGATCAAATCAACGCCGGTTCCCGTCTCCACTCCCAGCAAAGAAGCCATTCAACTAGCGGAGATCGAGAGCAAACTTGCTCGGATCGGACTGGGGGGTGAGGTGAGCGAGTTGCAAGTGCGATTGGAATTACAGGAACTGGCTCTTCGTTTTCTGGAGCAGGGGAACTACAGCGAGGCAATTCTTGCGGTCCGTTTTTATCGTGGACTCTTCGCTGACTGGAATCCCTCCTTGCGTCTCGGTCAGGAGGCCATGCTTGAAATTGCACCGGAAGGTGGGAAGGCCAACTTAAGCTACCTTGAGTTCCTAGCTACCCAGAGCCAGCAGACTGTTTGTGATTTGCTCTCCAGTAGCACAACTCTCCTGGATGGTCATGCGACCATCGAGGCATCGCGGCACCTTATGGCCGCTTTTGCCAGGGGGGGAAGAACCTTGGAGATGATTTCTTATCCTGAAAGTTCCAGAGGGAGAATCCTCCATTTTCTGCAGTTGCAGCGTCATTTGGACCAATTGCTTGCCGAGAAGGATTGCGAGGCCGCATTGGCTGTCGTTATGGAGATACAGACTCAGGCCTCAGACTTCGACGGCACGTCATACCGGGCTTCCATTCAAGCGTCTAAATCGCTTTCAGGCATTCATCTCGCAGCGGCAAGGCGAGCTGGCCAAGCAGAAAACATGACCGAGATGTTCAAGGAGATGAAACTCGTCGAGGAGAGCTGGCCCAAGAATCCGGATCTTCCCGCCTTGGTCAAGGAGTACGCCTGCAGTGCAGGGCTGAAGCGTTCAAGCGTCGATGAATTTGACCGGTTGTACGCCGCTCACAGGATCCGTGAAATTGAGCAACAGCGATTCCGCCTTGAGTCCGCATTGGACGATCTTCCTGCAAGGAGCGCCCAATTGAAGGAGGTTCTGGATGAGGGCTCCAAAATTCGTGATGGCGTGGAGCGCGCGCGCCAACTCGTGGATCTGGGTAACCGTGTCGGTGCTTGGGAACTGGCCCAGACCCTGTGCCTTCGTTACCCAGAACAGGAGAACCTATTAGCATTCCAGCAGGAGATGCTTTCCGGTTTAGAACCACTTGCCGAGGGATTGGCCAAGGCGGCTCGGATCGAGCAATTATCGCCTGGTGTTGCCCTTGGGCTCTATCTGAACCTGCAGCATCGCTATCCTCAGAGCACCTTAGCCGACGAAGGCGTCAGAAGAGTATCCCATGTACTGCTGAAGGCGTGATCATCGGACTCAGGGTTATTCCCAGCTCCCAAATACAATTGACACCTTCGTTGAGCTCGGGATCGATGGGGATGTCTTAATAGACTTTCTAATGCCTTTCTTTTCCTTCAAAGCCCAAGACGCTGCTGGCCGTTCCGAGAGTGGTCGTATCGAGGCGCTCTCCGGATCGGATGCCTACCGCAAGCTGCGTGAGCGCGGCCTGCAGCCTAGCAAGGTCGTGGAAGAGGCTGAGGCAACCTCTTCCTCAAAGAAGTCGTTCTTTGGATCCTCGTCTCCTAGTGCGGTCAAGGCAAAGGCCGGAGAGGTGCCTTCCGCCGAGAATCTACCGAAGCTCACCACCCCTCAGCTTCTCTTCTTCACCGAGGAGCTTGCGGAGCTCCTAGATGCTGGTCTTCAGCTCGAGGGGGCTCTCAAGGTGATCGAGCAGCGTCAGGAGAAATCCCCGGTGAAGGTCGTGGCCGCCCATCTGCGCCAACTGGTGCGCGAGGGAGTCGGTTTCTCCAAGGCTCTACGCAGCTGTGGCAAGTCGTTCGATCCCCTCTACTGCAACTTGGTCGCCGCAGGCGAAGCGGGCGGCGTACTTCCTCAGATCTTGAAGCGCCAGTGCTCTCATCTGGAGATGGTTGGGGAGCTAGGCAAGAAGGTGACCTCAGCCCTTGTCTATCCCGCGATCGTCTTCTCATCGGCGATCCTACTGATGTTCATCTTCCTGACCTTTCTGGTGCCGCAGCTCTCAGTTCTGCTTGGCAAATCGGGCCAAAAACTTCCCGTGATCACCCAGGCTTTGATCACGACCAGTCTCTTCTGCGCTCACTGGTGGTGGGCCATCGCAGCTTTTATCGGAGCAGTCATCATGGGACTGCGCATGGCAGTCGCCACTCCTGCGGGACGGGCGTGGTGGCACCGCGCTCAACTCGAGGTGCCCGTGGTGGGACCGGTGCTGAAGGCCCGCTTCTATGCCGAAGTGATGCAGAATCTCTCCACGCTGGTCTCCAACGGCGTCACCATGCTCTCGGCTATGGATCTGATGCGTGCGGCAACCGGAAATGTCTATCTGAAGGGATTACTCGAAAAGGTCGGCGACATGGTGCGCGAGGGAAGCTCGCTTGCTTCGGCGATGCGACGCACTGGATTTTTCCCTCCGGTCCTTCTTGATATCTTGGCGGTCGGTGAGCAGACCGGTGATTTGGCGGGATCTCTGGCCCGCGCTGCCAAGCGCTACGACCGCGAGCTGACTTCCCGTATTCAACACCTCACCACACTGATCCAGCCTGCAGTTATTCTGATCGTGGCTCTTTTTGTAGGCGTGGTGGCCTACTCGATGATCTCGGGCATTCTCTCCAGCGTCAACGCGCTGAAGGCGCACTAAGTTCGAGCACGCCGGCGAGCCACGGCTTTAGGAACGTGAGACTCCAAAAAATGAGGTTGCAAGGCATCTGAACTTCACGCTTTTCTCACGTTTCACCCCCAAATCCATTATGATGCTTCCCCTTCTTCTCGCCGCCTCGCTGATCACCACCAACGAGGTTCCCGGCATGGCTTCCATTCATATTCCCATGCCGGCCATGATCACTCCCAACGAGGAGCTCCGCTTTGATATCCCCTATCAGATTCCCGAGCTGAACTGGAACATGCAGCGTTTCTGGGAGCCTTACCGTTCAAATCGAGATAACTCGAAAAACTGGTTCCAATCTGACTATGCCACCATGAACTGGTTCGGCCTCCGTGACACGCTGGCGAGCCATGGTCTTGATATCTCCGTCTCCTACACGGCCAATCTCGCCGGCAACCCTGTCGGCGGCAAAAGCGCCGGGTTCACTTACTGCGATAACTTCACCTTCGATCTGGAGTTCCAGTCCAAACCTTTGTTCGGCTACGAGGGTGGTACCCTGAGTGTGATCGGTATCGAGCGCAACGGAAACAACCTCACCGCTCGGAACGTCGGCAACCAGTTCACCGTCCAGCAGGTCTACGGAGGCACTGGCTTCATCTTCTACGGGCTCGCCTACAACCAGCGCTTCTGCAACGACCGCTTCAGCTTCAAGTTCGGACGCATGGCAGCGGGTGATGACTTCGCCTCTTCCCCCCTCTACTGGCTCTACATGAATAACGGCATCGACGGCAACCCCCAGTCGCTTCCTGTGAATGGTAAGTTCACCACCTATCCCTGGGCCGTCTGGGGTTCACGATTGAGGGCTTTGGTGACCAAGGAGACTGAGTTGATGCTGGGCGTCTACCAGGTCACCCCTCAGGTGTCCCAGTCCTACATGCATGGCTTCAACTGGGATATGAACCCTGGCGACGGAGTCATGGTCA
>Ga0209084_1002298_pt1 | contig 15007 bp, 9 predicted proteins | sample C_130820_MF_Meta_FD_187309 | JGI IMG/M metagenome (GOLD analysis project Ga0209084, IMG submission 187309) | Freshwater microbial communities from Lake Croche, Canada to study carbon cycling - C_130820_MF_MetaG (SPAdes) (version 2) | ecosystem: Environmental > Aquatic > Freshwater > Lake | place... | reverse complement strand
CGAAGTGCTATTGCGTCCCAATATTGATTACACATTTGCCGGCACCACAGTGACCTTTACTGGATCTTATGGCCTGTCAGACATTATTGTGGTCAGCGCCAAGGGATATTTTGAATATGTAGACACAATTGATTCCGGCATGGTCACAGGTGGGTTAACTGCCGGAGATAGATTTGGACATTCAGTATCGTGTACCACGGACGGACGCCAAGTCATGATTGGCACACCCAATCGCACAATTGCTGGCAAAGTCGAAGCAGGAACAGTTTATGTGTTTGATCGCAATGTACAACGATTTATCTATGGCACAGATCCCTCCAGTGTGAGTTTCACAGTGCTAGGCGGCATACCTGTTGCGCCAGTGAGCGTAATTGTGAACAATCAATTCTACATCAATCAAACCAACAGTGTGATCAATGCAGACGACTCATTTACTGTGAGTAGTGATATGGTTACTATACTTGGCAACTTGCAAATTGGTGATATTGTTGAAATTGAAACCAACCAATTTCAACAGGTACAGGAAGTTGACCAGCATGTGTCTGCAGACTTTAGCAACTTTGGTCAGGCAGTAGATATCTGTGCCAACAATTGCAGTCTATACGTGGGCGAGCCGCAAAGCAGCCAACAAATATTCAAAGGCGGCGTGGTTGAACGTTTTGTAAATCAAAGTCGCATTTATGGCACCATCACTGCCACAGTGGCCAACCCCCCACTCACTGCCGGCAACACCATCAGAGTCAACAACATAGACGTAGAAGTGCCAGTTGCTGGAACATTGGCAAGTTTGTCCAGTGCAATCAACAGCATGATACCAAATGTCATGGCCACAGTCAGCGCCACTGGTTACCTCACAATCAGTGTCAAAAATTCTGCGGCAGCTGCGCCGTTCAACAAGGTACAAGTGGCGCCGGGCTCGGTAGGCACAACATTTGCTGATCTAGGATTCAAAACTTTTGCCTGGACTCAAACAATCACCAGTCCATATCCGGTGCAGTATGCGGCATTTGGCAGCGCCATCAGTATCAACGACTCAGCGGTGAACTTGGTTGTTGGCGCACCACAGGGCACAATATATCTTGAAACTGTGTTTGATGATGGCACCACAATATTTGACGCAGGTAGCACTGTGTTTTTCTCAGTAATTGTACAGAGTGGGGCAATTTACACATTTGATTACTTGCCCAGCAGTTCATTGACCATAACCAATCCTGGCAAATTTGTATTCGGACAACAGGTTAACAACAGTCAAATAGGGCCATATGACACATTTGGAGCCGCAGTAAACTACACGTCAGGAGTGTTGATGATAGGTGCTCCCAAGAATGATGCAGGCGACAGTGCGGCAAACTTTGGTGCTGTGTTTGTGTTTGAAAACCCCTCAGACTTGCCTGCTTGGTCTGTGGCACAGATACAACAACCCACAGTTGATATCCGATTGTTGAATAGTGTATTCTTGTACGATAGAATAACCAGTGCTCGAACCGAGTTCTTGGACTTTATCAATCCCTTACAAGGCAAGATACTGGGGGCATCACGTGCCAACATTGATTACATTGGTGCCGTAGACCCTGCCGCATACAACACGGGACCGTCTAACCTCAAAGGCACCACATGGTTTGCGGACCATGTGGGAGAAATTTGGTGGGATATCAGCACAGTGAGATTTATTGATCCCAATCAAGATTCAATCACATATGCCAGCCGACGCTGGGCACAACTATTCCCAGGCAGTGAAGTTGATGTATATCAATGGATACAAAGCACAACTCCTCCTGCAAGTTATATCGGTGAGGGAACGCCATTAAACACAGTATCCTATACCATCAATACAAATCTTTCACAAGATGGAACATTTGCTACCTATTACTATTTTTGGGTACGTGGTATCACAGTCACAGCCACTCAACTGGGCAAAACATTACCAGCCAGCACAGTTGCATCTTATATTGCTGACCCCAAGGCCAGTGGTATTCCTTACATGGCACCAATCAATGCCAGCACAATTGCATTGTACAACAGCGCCGACTATATTTCTGCCAGTGATACTGTTATCAGTATTGAATACGATCGAGAGTACACTGATGACAATGTACACGTTGAATATGAATTGATTCCACAAGACCGTGCTGATGGTTTTTTGAGTGACAGCCTGTACCGCAAGTTACAGGATAGTTTCTGTGGTGTAGACACATTTGGTAACAAAGTACCAGATACCAATCTTGGTCCTGCAGAACGCTACGGGGTACAGTTTCGCCCACGTCAATCCATGTTTGTGGATCGTTTTGCGGCATTAAAAAATTACTTGAAACGGGTGAACACTGTGTTGGCACAGTATCCCATTAGCGAAAGCAGAAGTTTTACCTTGCTCAACAGCAATGAGCCAGTTCCACCACAAACTGAAATTGTAAATGGTAGCACAGTAACCAACTGGAATCTGCAAGTGGCCAATTTAGAAATATTGGGATTTCAAACTCCATTCTGGTCTAATCCCGGCGGCTCAATCCCATTGGGTTACAAATATCTTGTGACCACAGACAGCAGTCAACGCGGATTATGGACAGTGTATACTGTTGCCCAAAGCGATACTGTGGCTGGCACAAGAGTGTTAACTTTATCTCGAGTACAAGGTTATAACACTCCTGATTATTGGAACTACATCAACTGGTATCTCCCGGGATACAATTCCAGTACCAAGGTTGTGGCCGAAGTGGCCACGTACTCAGCGTTGGCCACACTTATTGTGCCTGTTGGCAGCAGTGCCAAGGTCACCGCCAACGCACAAGGTAAATTTGAAATATACTTGAAAACTGCGCTAGGATGGGATCGAGTTGGATTACAAGATGGAACCATTGAATTTTCTGCTGATCTTTGGGATTATGCAGTAGGACGTTTTGGATTTGACGTTGAAGTGTTTGACGCCCAATACTTTGACCAAGAGCCAGTGACAGAAACACGTAAAATTATCCAGGCCATCAATGAAGAACTGCTGATTGATGATCTAGCAATTCAACGCAACAAGGCCTTGGTCTTGATGTTCAATTTTGTGTTGAGTGAATTCTCTGCGCCCGAGTGGTTGGTCAAGACCAGCCTGATTGATGTGGACCATAGAATTCGTCAGTTGATCCCTTATCAAAATTATGTGATTGACAATCAAGAATTTGTGAGTGATTATATTCAAGAAGTCAAACCGTACCACGTGAGTGTGCGTGAATTCAATTTGAAATACAATGGATTCGACGAATTCTTTGGTGACTTAACTGACTTTGATTTGCCGGCATATTATAACACAGCATTAGACGTGCCCAAATTCACAAGTCCAATATTGCTGCCATACGATCATGGCACAGCGTTCAATTCAACAACCAATGCACAAAGCGATTTGCCAGCAACTAGTCTAGTGTGGGGCACATGGCCTTACAGTCAATGGTACAGTAATTATTTGTTGGTATTGGATAGTGTGGAAATCATTGACGGTGGATCAGCCTACACTGAACCTCCTGTGGTTGTGATCACAGGTGATGCACTGGAACCAGCCGAAGCTATCGCGGTAATCAGCAGTTTGGGTCGTGTGGTGGCAGTAAACATTACCAACCCAGGATCAGGATACAGCCAAACACCCACAATCACATTTGATGGTGGTAATGGTGTTGCGGCTCGTGCTTATGCCAGAATGGCCAACGATCTTGTGCGCAGTTTCCGCACAGTGATCAAGTATGATCGTTTCCAATATTTCAGTGATGTGTTGACCTGGAGCCCTGAAGGAACTTACCTGTCAGGCATGCTGGTACGATATGAAGATCGTGTATGGGTCGCAACTCCTGCGGATTCTTCAGGCGCACCTGTTGTGGGCCCAACATTTAATCTTGAAGACTGGACCGTGGTGCCTGCAAGAACACTGACTGGTGTTGACCGTACCATGGGATACTATGTGCCTGGAGTTAATCAACCCGGTCTTGAGTTACCATTACTGATCGATGGAGTTGACTATCCCGGAGTTCAGGTCTACGGTGATTATTTCTTGAACAACCCAGCATCAATAGATACCAATTACTCCAGCGCATTTACAGACACTACCCTGGGTACATTGCCCACAGATATCAATGTGGACGGCGGCGAATTCATTGGCTTGTACGAGGGACATTCTCCTGAAGAATTAATCAACGGTGCAGAATTTGACACACTGGATTTCCGTGTGTACACACGTCCAGGTGCAGATTGGAACAGAGATGGACATGCATTCCAATGGAGCAGTGTTCGTTACACATACAATCCCTCAATTGAAACTGCATACAGTTGGGCTGGAATAACCAACCATCCAGTGCAAGTATTGGTCAGCAATATTGCCACCGGTGATGATCTTGCACTAGGTACCAACTATACCATTGACTGGGTCAATCAGACAGTCACGTTGGTACCAGTAGCGCCGTGGGTAAATACCGGTGATCAATTTCAAATCAATGTTTTTGAACTAGGCGGCGGCAGCCAGTTATATCGTGCCAATTACATTGGCGGCAATCTTGGCGAAACGGTAGTGATTCCAGTAGGCTCAACTGAAATTACCAGTATTGCAGTATTTGTAAACGGTGAGAACGTTGACAGTGTGACCTGGACTCCATATGTTGACAGCACCGCCTGGAGCATGTTGGACACTTATACTAAACTAGATGTTGTCAATAATGGCGGCAACTATTACAGAGCACTACAAAATGTGCCAGTTGGCGTGAGCATTTCTAATGTGCTGTATTGGTTTGAGTTTGTGCCAACCTTGCAAAGTCTAGTGGATTTTGGAACTGACTATGGTGACACAGATGGCATTGCCATGGTGGTATTTGGGACCTGTACAATTGATGCCGGCAACTTTGTTATTGGCAAATCATACACCATCACGGCACTTGGCACAACCAATTGGACCAGTATTGGCGCTGTGTCAAATACACTAGGCATTACTTTCACGGCCACCGGAATTGGCTCGGGAACAGGGCAAGCAAGTACGGCATACTCATGGAGTACTCCACAGGTACAGTATCAGGTGGCTGATAGTGATCTTGTGACTAACCGAATTATCTATTTGACCAACAGTGTTCAAGGCACCAACCCAGCCAATCTTGTGGTCACACGCAATGGATTGAGATTGCAACCGCCCGAAGGCATTGAGTGGATTGGAGATGATTCCAGTGTGAGTTTTGGCTTGCCGCAACGCGGTGGTTACAGCCAGTCAACAATCTATGCTCCATCTGATATCGCAGTATGGATAGATAATATTTTACAAACACAAAGTGTTGGACCTACCACTGGCAACTACAGCGTGACCGCTTGGACTGGTAGCAACACTCCCGGTCGTCAGGTGGTGTTTACAACACCACCCACTAGCGGCGCAAGAATTTTGATCTCAGTAAGCACCGCGGCCGGATATAGAGTTGTGGCCAATCAAGTCCAAATATCATCCGCTGTGATTTTGAATGATTTATTTGCAGTGACCACCTGGAATGATACTGCTCAACTATGGCCCTTGACCCTGGTATTCAAAGGACCAGTAATAGATACCGTAACTGTGTCAGAAGGCTACGACGAAACCAATTATTCATACCCAGATACCGCAAACAATGCTCCGGGGTCTTTTGACTATTCTGCAGGAACCACAATATACGTAAACAACTTTTATCTAGAAAGAAGCATAAACAGTGCCAGCAGACTCTGGGTCACATTAAACGGCTACAGATTATTTGAGGGCCAGGATTACACTGTGAGTGGCGATTACTTGATACTGGCCAGCGGGGTAATTGGAGTTAGCGATGTTTTGGTTGTGGAAGAGTTTAGTAATAGTGTTGTACCCGAAGCCATGGCATTCCGCATATTCCAGGACGTGCGTGGAGTACAGGCTACTTATAGAATCACCGAAGCCACAACCACTATATTGGCACAAGATTTGTCAAGCACCGCAAACATTGCTTATGTCACAAATGCACAGGCTTTGAGTGATACCAATTTGACCGCTGGAATTTTTGGCGTGGTCATGATTGATGGTGAACGCATCATGTATCGTGAGCGAGATACCGTGTTGAATACTATTTCGGGACTCATGCGTGGCACGGCGGGTACTGCAGCCGCTGACCACAGCGCCGGAGCCAGCGTATCCGATATGGGTCGTGGTAATTTGTTACCCACACAGTTCCAAGATTATGTTGTGAGTGATTCCAGCATGGGCGATGCCAGCACCACAGTATTCTATGCGCCCAGCATTGCATTTGCTGACTTTGCAGACTCCACAGTTGAAACTGACGCAATTGAAGTTTATGTGGGTGGACAACGCCAATATGCCACAAGTGATACTACTGCTACCAGTGAATATCGTTGGTTTGTGACTGATTTTAATCCACTGGCAGTGGAATTTGATCTAGCACCTGCGGCAGGTGCTGAAGTCACAATTCTAGTACGTCAGGGTGTGACCTGGTATGCACCCGGAAACGGCACAGCTAGCAATGGTGTGGCACTGCAAGATACAGAAACGCAAGCCGCAAGGTTCTTGCGTGGTACTTAAACAAGATAAATAAAACACCATGTCAAACACACAGCAAAATCAAACAGTTGAGCCCAAAAAAGAGCAAAAGCCCGGCAAACCCAACGAAACCGGCACCGTTAATGTGCAAGGGCATTTCAGAGTGTTTGACCCAACGACTCAAAAAACCCACGTGGAGGGACGAGCATGATAACTCCAGGACTGGCAAAAATCACCGGGCATGTCAAAATCCATGACCCCAACTCCGGCAAAATATTCTACAATGATCACAATGCTATTCATTACGAAAATATTTCAGTAGCAATGGCTCAGAGTCTGGCAGATCGTAATTTAGGTTATATCTACCAAATGGCATTTGGTAACGGTGGCAGTAGTGTAGATCCCACCGGCGTTATCACGTATTTGCCCCCAAATACCACAGGACAAAGTGCCGCATTATACAATCAAACCTATCAAAAGGTAGTTGATGATAATTCAGCCGCGGACACCGATCCCGAAAACAACCGAATGACAGTGTTGCACACAACTGGAAATCTCTATACTGATATTCTAGTGACCTGTTTATTGGACTATGGTGAACCGGCTGAACAACAGGCATTTGACAACTCAACCAACTATAATGGTGAGTATGTGTTCGATGAACTGGGACTCAAAACCTGGAACGGCGCTGCTGATAACTTGCGTTTGATCACGCATGTGATCTTTCACCCGGTACAAAAGAGTTTGAATCGACAAATTCAGATTGATTACACGCTGAGAATACAGACCCTAAGCAATATCAATGCTGTATAAATATAGGAACAGGTAACCCACATGGCATATACAATTAATCTTACAGACGGCTCAGTTTTTGCTACCATAACAGATGGCACCTACAATCAAAGCAGTAGTGTGACCCTTGTGGGTAAAAATTATGCCGGTTATGGTGAATTTTTAGACGAAAACTTTATCCAGATGCTGGAAAACTTTTCAAACACTACAGCCCCAACATCTCCATTGACTGGTCAAATTTGGTGGGACAAAACCAATAGTTTGCTCAAGGTCTACAACGGTACGATATTCAAAACTGTCAGTTTTTCAACTGCCAGTAGTTCACAACCAACATCAAATGTAACTGGTGACCTATGGTACGATACCACAAACCAGCAGGTAAAAGTTTATACTGGCAGTTCATTCATTGTAGTTGGTCCTGCCTATTCCAGTAGTCAAGGCACAACAGGTGCCATCCCTGAAACAATCAACGACAACACAGCAACCCCGCACTATGTTACCACCCTGTATTCCAACAGCGTGAGAGTCGCTATTTTCAGCAGTGATGCTGACTTTACTGCAGCCGCGCCTGTTTCAAGCCTATTCCCCACAGTGTACAAAGGTGTGACATTCAGCAATGCCACCGGTACAAACATGGCCGGTAATCTTGTTAGTGCCGCCAACTTGGTTGTGACCACAGGCGGTACAACCAGAGCCATCTTTACCACAACTGGTGCCAACATCAGTGGTTACGGGAATGTAACTGGTAATATCTCTGGTGGCAATGTTTTAACTGTTGGTCAAGTATCAGCAACTGGTAATGTTACTGGTGCAAACTTTATTGGTAATGTTGTTAGCCCTGCAGGTAGTAATGTTAGTACAACTGGCAATATAACAGGTGGTAACATATTGACAGGTGGGTTGATCTCAGCCACATCCACCATCACTTCAGTAGCCAATATCTCTGGTGGCAATGTTTTAACTGCTGGTCAAGTATCAGCCACAGGCAACGTATACGGAGCAAATTTTGTTGGCAATGTTGTTAGCCCTGCAGGTAGTAATGTTAGTACAACTGGCAATATAACAGGTGGTAACATATTGACAGGTGGATTGGTGTCTGCAACTGGCAATATTACTGGTAGTTATTTACTGGGTAATGGGTCACAACTGACTGGTATCAGTGCCGCGGTCAGTGTGTCACAAATTCAAAATGGCACGTCAAATGTAAGAATTAGTACACTTGATGGCAATGTAACCATTGGCGTTGGTGGCACAAACAATGTGATTGTGGTTGATACTACTACGTTGTATGCCAATGCAATCAGCCTGCAAAGTATATCTAAGACAGGATCAAATGGAGTAGGTAATATTGGTAGTGCCAGCAGTTACTTCAACAGATTGTTTGCCACTGCTACCACAGCACTGTATGCTGACGTTGCAGAACGTTTTGCCGCGGACGAAGTGCTAGAAGCAGGCACAGTGGTTGAATTGGGCGGCGCCGCAGAAATTACCAGATCTGTTACAGAATTAAGCGAAAATGTATTTGGTGTGATAAGTACTAGAGCGGCATACCTGATGAACGGTGGCGCCGGCGAAGACGACACACATCCTCCAGTTGCAATGACCGGACGTGTTCCAGTCAAGGTTACAGGAATAATTCATAAAGGTGACAGATTGGTTTCGGCAGGTTCGGGCATTGCCAGAGCGGCCCGGTCGGGAGAAGCCACATCATTCAATGTAATCGGACGAAGCCTGGTTGACAAGACCACCCCAGAATCAGGTACAATTGAAGCAATTGTTACCATCAAAAACTAATTAGGAACAGAAATGACATATTCAAGCGGACAGTTAATACAAGCATCTGATTACAACACGTTTACAACCACAGCAGGTGGTTTGAATGATATTTGGGCCACAGGCTCAGGTGACAAAGGCTGGGGGCAAACTGCTTTTACTTCGGCCACAACAGGTGGTACTGTCACAGCAACACAATGGGCACAATTGGTCAACAACTTGAGTTCATCAGGCAACCAAACTAACACTACACTAACATCAAGATCAGCACCCACAGCAGGCACCACAATCAATATTTTGGCCAACGTGGCAGCTGACATTACCTCAGTTACTACTAATCGTGGCAATGCCGCGGCAGTGGGCACAGAATACGGAACATTCACTGGTACTACCAGCAAAACTACCACAACTGGAACAGGTACCAATGCTTGGACAATTACATTTACTCATACTGTAACTTTTGCTGATGCCAACTCTGCACGTTATTTCTTCAATGCAGGCGGTCGTGTAAGATTACAATATGGCAAAAGTTCTACTGGCACTGACAACGACCCTGACTGGAATTTGTTTGCTGGTAAATGTGGATCAATTTATATTTCTGGTCGTGTAAACTCAGCCGCCCAAACTATTGCAGGTACCAGTTACACAGGAACAACTAGAATTGGTGGTAGTGGTGGCACACAAACCACGTTAACTACCACAACAGGGTGGTATCAACTCACACCCGGCGCCGCGGCAACCACAATATTCCAGTTGAACGATACTGTTTCTCCATACACAGGTGATTATATTGCTACCACAGCCGCAGTCAATGCAGGCTCTACAGTGTTAACTTTAACAACAACTTGGGTCAGCACAGCCAGATCTGGCGCAGGTCAGAGCACCAATATTTCAGGTGGTACAGCAACATCAAGCCCAAGCACAACAATTACCGGTACTGCACCCACAACATTGTGTACCTATATCCCACCATCAACTACCTATTTGACCAGCTCTTGGGGCACACCAACTATTGCGGCTACAACGGCATAATCGGTTAAACTCCTGCTCAAGAGGTAGACTTCTACCTCTTTTTCTTGTATAATCAATCTATGGAAACTGAAAAACTTGTGGCTCACGCACGAGCCAGATTCGATCATGCGGCCGCACGTCGCACTCTAAAAGAAAAATACGAAGCCCGAATGTTGTTTGCTCACGCAGGTGGTATGTGGCGTGCCGGACCGGAACTGCAATGTGTGTTGTTGGCCTGTGCCCAAGACAAGGATGTGGTACTACTGGACTTGTATGAAACTCCTGTACGTGTGAACGTGCCCGAACTGTTTGCCCGATCACACGAACGCTGGCAAGAACAAATGAATGCATGGCGTGTGGACCACGAGAATCTCAACCGGAACCGATGACCACAGGCGCATTAATATTTGCATTCAATAATGAATCGACTGACTATGTTGCTATGGCTTCATGGAGTGCTAGAAACATTCGTAGGTGGCTCAAGATTCCAGTGGCCATTGTTACAGACTGCACAGACCAAGATAGAACTCAAACGTTTGATCAAGTTATTAACGCCGCACCTGAAACAGGAGGAACACGTTGGTTTGAAGATTATCAAGCGACGGTGTCTTGGCACAACGCGGGTAGAACTGACGCATATAGTCTTACCCCATGGGAACGTACTCTTGTTCTAGATGCTGACTATGTGGTGGCCAGTGATCAGTTAAAGATTGTATTAGATAGCAATCAAGATTTTTTAGCACACGCCAGTGCGTATGACTTGACTGGGCAAGACAACTTCGTGGGGCTTAACGAATATGGAGAATACAACATGCCTATGAGTTGGGCCACAGTGATGATGTTCCAGAAAAGTACTCATGCAAAATTAATATTTGACTGTATGCGAATGATTCGGCACAACTGGCGCCACTATAAAGATCTATACCAAATGCCGGGCTCGATGTTTCGTAATGACTATGCACTGAGCATAGCACTTACAATTGTAAACGGACAAACACTAGAATACTCTAGCATACCCTGGGATCTAGCCAGTGTCACACCCGAGCACACACTAACTAGGACCAGCAAGGATTGTTATAGAATAGATTATATGGATCAAGAAAAACAAGCACGTTGGACCACCTTACGCAATCAAGACTTTCATGCCATGGGAAAAAAGCATCTGGAGAAAATAATTGAAACCGATTGAAGAACAAGGCTATTTGATAGTAGCAACTAATACCCAAAATACAGACTATGTGGATTGCAGTCGTGTGCTAGCCAAGACAATCAAGTACTGGCATCCTGCAGCCAAGATCTGCTTGCTAACCAACCAAAAAATAGAACCTGATCATTTGTTTGATCATGTGCGTGAGTTTCCGTTCCCGATTGACCTGGCCAATCCCTATGCCAACGACTGGCAGGTGTTTGATGCCACACCATTTCGCGAAACAATCAAACTAGAAGCAGACATGTTGATCACCAGTCCCGTTGATCACTGGTGGAACTTGTTGCGCCATCGCGACATAGTAGTGTCAACAGGGTGTAGAGATTGGAAAGACCGACGAGCCAGTGCTAGACACTATAGACAGGTATTTGATGCCAACAACCTACCAGATGTATACAATGCAATTACCTACTGGCGCTTGAGTGCAACAGCACAAGAGTTCTTTGTGACAGTACGCAACATATTTGAAAACTGGCCGCATTATCGCGCTATGCTAAAATTTCCTGAAGATGCACCGTCAACTGATGTGGTATATGCTATTGCGGCCACAATTCAGGGCCCAGAAACATGTACCATGCCATTTGCTAGTTACCCCACAATAGTACACATGAAACGTCACATCATTGCTGCCAAACGAGATCCTTGGGTAGATGAACTGATCTGTGAATATCGTGATTATGAATTGCGAGTAAACACCATTGTGCAACAGGGTGCATTTCATTACAATGTCAAGAACTGGCGCCATGAACGCTGAAGAATTCTGGGCCATACTGCATGCCATGCCCGAGCCACTACCGGTATCGTGGCGCTTGTACCACAATGAAGCAGGTGAGCCAATAACTTACAGCATGGAAGACTTGTCTGGTACATACATTGAAGTTGATGCCGAAACTTATGCCCGATCGCCTATGAATGTTCGGGTACAAGATGGACGCTTGATTGAATTGAAACCTGCTGTGCGCAGGCTTTCACCAAGTGATACAGGCACAGCCTGTCATCCTGACAACGTGGCTATAGTGGTGCCCGAAACAGAACCCTACCAACGATGGAGTATGAAAACTTATGAATCCGATTGACATTGCAGATTTAGACTGCATCTATCTATCATATGATGAACCGGAAAAAGAAGAATATTGGATCCGCATTCGGAACATGGTACCTTGGGCCAAGCGTGTAGATGGTGTACTGGGAAGCGATGCGGCACACAAAGCCGCGGCTCAGGCAAGTGACACCGAAAGATTTATCCTCATTGATGGAGATAATATCCCTGATGTTAAGTTTTTTAACCAAACGCTTGATTTCCCCACACCGGAATATGAGCAGGCTGTGTTCCGCTGGCGAGCACGTAATCATGTAAACGGACTCATGTACGGCAATGGTGGCTTGAGTTCATGGACACGCGAGCATGTGATGAACATGCGTACTCATGAGAACACAGACGGGCGTGATGAAACTGTGGTGGAGTTTTGTTTTGATACCATGTACTGGGCCATGCATGACTGTTACTCAAAAACATATCCCAACCAATCACCATTCCACGCCTGGCGTGCTGGTTTTCGTGAAGGAGTAAAGATGTGTTTGAATCAAGGTGCCAAACCCACTATTCAAGACTTCAAACAACGGATGCATCAACGTAACTTGGACAACTTGACCATATGGCACAACGTGGGCGCAGACGCAGAAAACGGCATGTGGTGCATTGCTGGGTCAAGAATGGGTACATATATGACCATGCTGACAAATGCAGATCATGTGATGGTGCAAGACTTTGAACGACTGCGTGAACTATGGGATACCGTAAAAGATAGCGATCCACGCTTGCTGGCCAATCGTGTGGCAGAGGAACTGGGCACCACCTTGGATTTGCCCTTGGCCATGTTGGAAGCCGAACAAAGTCGATTCTTCAAGCATCACTACAAATCAAATTGGCAGAACCGTGGTATTATGACTCGCGAAATAGACGTGATTAGGCAGCAAGAAGGTTGGTGATGTTACATCTAGGATGCACCAGCGATCGTATTTGGAATTTGCATGAGTTGATTGAATATCTCTCTGCCAACCAGCACAAAAAAATCAGCATTGCTATTTTTCCAGAAGCAATTGATATAGAGTTCATTGGACTATACCGTTTGCTGGACTGTTTCAATTTTGAACAAGTTGATATTTTTACCGACAATCCTCTCGAGCGTCATGACAAATATTTCATAAGGTTAAGAACTAACCAATGGTTTAACAAGATACAACCAACGGATCCTGAGTTGCATACATGGAATCAAAGCAAAAAATTCTTTTGCTTTTATCATAGACCCACAGCCGGACGATTGGGCATAGCCGGGCATGTGTTTCAAAATTACAAACGTGATGCACACATACATTTTTCATCTACTGTGGATGCAGACAACTTGGATCAGTTTGAATTGGACAAGTTATTGAATTATCAAACAACAAGTGTGGAATCCGCTGGTCGACTGATCAATTCTTTGCCAATGTTGTTGTCATCACCCGACAGATATACCGCTTGTGATGGATACTATTTTGATGATCCGTTGACCAATTTTTATCAAGATATCCTAGTTGATCTAGTAGTAGAAAGTCATGTGGCCGGAAACACTTTTTTCCCAACTGAAAAAACTGTTAGACCCATGTGGATGAAAAAACCATTTGTAGCATTTGCTTCAAAAAATTATTTGTGCTATCTGAGACAATTGGGATTTCGGACATTTCATGAATTTTGGTCCGAAGACTACGATGGCTATGAAGGTCGTGAACGGTATATCAGGATACTGGATTTGATCGATCAACTGGCCAAAAAATCGACTGTAAAACTCAATCAAATGTATTGGGATATGAAATACACTCTTGATCACAATTACAATTTGTTGTATAACCAATCATATCTTAAAAAAATAACACCTATACCATGAACAACAAAGGCGATGAGGTCACCACGGACTTCAAATCAAAATTTCTAGGTGATGCCGAATTTATGAAGGACAAGCTTGGTCCTGCACTTTGCTTGGCCAAATGGAAACAGGTTAGTTTACACTTGCCTACGGGACTTAACAATTCTTGCTACCATCCACCTTTGCATTCTATTCCTGCTGAACTATTAATAGATAATCCATCTGCATTACATAATACGCCGTATAAAAAAGAACAACGGAAGATTATGCTTAAAAATGAACGCCCTGGTGAGTGCAGTTATTGCTGGGCCATGGAGGACAACGGTAAACTAAGTGATCGTCATTATCGGTCCGGTGAGCCTTGGGCCGCTAAAGACTTTGACATTGTAGTAAATTCAAACGGAGATGAAGATGTCATACCTAGTTATGTGGAAGTTAACTTTAATCATGCTTGTAATTTGGCATGTAGTTACTGTAGTCCTCAATTTAGTTCAACTTGGCAACAAGAAATGAATCAGTATGGCGCATACCCTACCAGCACTAGACACAATGATCCTAGTCACTTTATTGGTCGCAATCGTCCTATCCCGGTTCGCGAGCACAATCCTTATGTAGAAGCTTTTTGGGACTGGTGGCCTACCTTATATCCAGAACTCAAACATTTTCGCATGACTGGTGGTGAACCCATGTTGGACAAGAATACCTATCGTGTGTTTGACTATGTGTTGGCCAATCCCAAACCAGATCTACACCTGAATGTAACATCAAATTTTAGTGTAGATGAAAAGAGTTGGCAACGATACAAGGGTTATGTTAAAGAAT
>Ga0209084_1002297_pt1 | contig 15010 bp, 13 predicted proteins | sample C_130820_MF_Meta_FD_187309 | JGI IMG/M metagenome (GOLD analysis project Ga0209084, IMG submission 187309) | Freshwater microbial communities from Lake Croche, Canada to study carbon cycling - C_130820_MF_MetaG (SPAdes) (version 2) | ecosystem: Environmental > Aquatic > Freshwater > Lake... | reverse complement strand
TCGGATCTAATACATCATTATCAGCAGCCTCCCTTTCTGGTTGTTTAGCAATAGGTTATGGAGCGCAAGCAACACAAAACAATACAATTGCATTGGGATCTACAACCGCTCCATACTTAACATCAGGATCAGGAACATCAACAGGAAGCTACCTCGTAGTTAGACTGAATGGTGTTGATAGAAAACTTTTAATTTATAATTAAATAACACTATGAGTATATTAACACAAACACCACAGTCTCTTACAGACGCAGAAAAGTTGCAGAGAATTGCAAATACAATTAAAGCAATCTCATCTAGAACGTATGAAGATCTAGTACGTGTACAAAAACTAGGTATTAATTCTGTATGGAATAACAGAGAATTTACACCTCAGCAGATTATCGACGCTCTAGGGGATGATGTATCTAAGATTTTTGCTGTTCACGGTAAGTTAACAGACTACTTGGTAGATATTAGTTCTATTGATAATGTATCTTATACACCAGCCCTACCTACTAATGCCTTCACAATTAATGCAGATGGTAGCATAACAGTTACGGATCAACAGTATACATCATAATCCACAACCCAAATAAACTAAGAAGCCGAGGGAAACCTCGGCTTTTTTTATTAGTAATACGTACCGTAAATATCAGTGTTATTGACTGACATATCTAATACATCTTTTTTAGATGTAACATCTATATCACCTGGGTAGCTCTTCGTACCTGATACAAAGGGACCTGGTATACTAGAAGAAAGAACACCAGCAAATGAGTTCTCAAACACTTGTTGATTAACTCGTTCGCCAGATAAGCCTGGCTCAAATGAACCCTCATAACGCTTCGCTTTCAATCTATATACATAGTGACCTAAAAGTGGGTTCATTGATGCAATGTCTTGATCAACACGTTCTGTAACCTCGAACCACTTAGAACCTCTACCGTTTGGTCTATCACAACCTAGTGATGTTAGCTCAATAACATCACCAGACTTCGGTTCGATGGATTGATTGATAGCTGCATAATTAACAAGTGCAGAAAAGGTTGTTGTGAAAGTATTAATATGAACGTAAGCAGTTAGCTCATCATCTGAAGCAAAGCCGAAACGCGAAAGATTTGGTGCTGATTCTGATAACTCCACATAAGACATTATGTTAAATGGTCCTTGATATGGTGCAATTGGATGCTCACCATATAACAAGTCTGCAGATAGTGTATTGAATGTGTTAACATAGTAGTTTACAGGTATACCGTAACTGTTAATCAAATCACTAAACGCTATATCATAGACAAGCTGTTCGGCCTGAAAGTTTACAGGGTTAAAGAACTGCCCACACCCTTGTTTAGCTACAGCCGCAAAGGTATTTTCAGGTGTACAATTTTGTCTTGTAAGATTACAGCTCATTTTGATTGATTTTTCGTACTAGTCCACATTGCTCACCATTAGTATCAACATACATTTTAATAGATCTTGTTTTAGAGTTACCAAGACGCTTTTCACCCGGGCTAAACATAATCCCGTAGTTATTCAACAGTGTTATTAGTGGTTGACCCTTTAATATACCTACAGGTACTTCGTGTTTTGGTGTGTATTCCTTACGAATCGTGTTAGAGTGTTTTCTTAAATGAGCTCGGTTCCACGACTTACCGTTTATACCGTCTTTTAAGTCAACTACTCCAGATATAACACTATTTTCTTTAGTCTTATATTCTAACAAATACTCCTTAAACGTCACCATATTAATATTTATAAAAAAAGCCCGATATACTGAGTATATCGGGCTTTTTAATGTTTTTCTTAAAACTTATTGCTCGAAAAGAGACTTACCTTGCTTGAGTGTTCCAACCTTGTTATTCTTACCCATGTTAGGTTCCTTAGCATTTACACCAGCGTGACCGTAATCACCATCGTTGCCAACCTTATCGGTATACTTATACTGAGCTTGACCAGACTGAACCTTTAGGTTACCAACCTTGTTGTTCTTGCCCATGTTAGGCTCTTTAGCATTTACACCAGCGTGACCCATTTCCTCTTCGTCTTCGTCCCAGAAAGACTGTTCGTCTTCTTCACCGCCCTCTTCGTCAAGATCTTCACCCATGTCTTCCATGTCGGTATCTTCATCACCGAATTCATCACCACCACCAATAGCAGCCTGAAGAACATCGATTAGCTTCTGAGCAGTTTCACGATCTAGTGTAAATGTGACTTCTTCACCTTCACCACCAAAATCGTCTTCACCTTCACCTTCAATGCCAAGAGCATCAAGTTCGGCGTCATCATCCATGCCATTATCGTGATTTGGTTGAGAGCTTCCACCAAGTGGACCACCGCCAGACATTACGTTTTCGTAGAGTTTATCAAAGATAGATTTCTTTTTCATAAAATTATTTAGGCTTTTTTGAGCAATTTTTTGAACTTTTACAGGAGTTTCTTCATCTTCGTCACCAGTTAACTTAGTCTTTTTACCTTTAGAGTTAAATGCTTTTGCGAACGCTGAATCAACTACTTCTTCATCTTGTGAAAGGTCATCGATATTATACAAGTTTTCACCCGCCTTTTTACCTTTCTTATCGATTGGATCCTTCATATACCCGGAGGTATCGACAGGTCCACCTTTTACTAACGGTACATCACCGATTTGACCGGGCTTAACTTTTGGACCGACTTTTCCTTCAGATACGAGTTTACGCTTTACGTTATTTAACATATTACCATAAACATCACCAATTTTATAAACATCATTATGTTTAGACATATATATATTTATACAGACCATGTCTAAAAATTCCGATAAAACGAAATACTATCTAGGTAACCCTAATTTACCTGCTGCAGATGCACAAATCGCATATGAGCCATGGATGATAAAGGAGATTAAAAAGGTAAAAGATAGTATCTTATACTTTGCAGAAAGCTTTTTCTACATTGTTAATCTTGATCGTGGTCGCGAAAAAATTAAATTACACTCTTGTCAAAAGCGAGCTATTCGTAAGATGAGAGATAATAGGTTCTTTATTTTATTGGCAAGTCGCCAGATTGGAAAAGCATTAGCACTAGATACACCGATACCAACACCATCGGGCTGGACAACGATGGGTGAATTAAGAGATGGTGATAGGGTTTATGGGTTAAATGGTGAGCAATGTAATGTTGTGAAAGCTCATGATGTGCTATATGATAGAGAATGTTACAAAGTGACTTTTGATAATAATGAAGAGATAATAGCTGATAGCGAACATTTATGGTTTACACAAACAAGAGATGATAGAAGACATAATATACCAGGAGCCGTGAGAACAACGAAAGAAATACTGGATAATCTTAAAACATATGGAAATGAACCGAATCATAGAATACCCACATGTATTACAGGTATAGATGGTGTTCATAAAGAACTGCCTATATCTCCCTATGTTTTAGGTTTATGGTTAGGTGACGGTACATCAGCAAGTGGTAGTATTACTGTCGGTTCTCGAGATATAAAAGAAGTAGCGGATAGACTTCAAAACGATAAACAATTCGATAAACTTATTGTAAAGGAGTATAGAACAAAGGTCTACACACTAAGACCCACGGTACACACAGGTGTTAAAACAAAGAGTTTATCAGCTTTACTAAAGCAATCCAATTTATTAAAAAATAAGCATATTCCTGAAGAATACTTTTTGTCAAGTAGAGAGCAAAGATTGGAATTGTTGAGAGGTTTAATAGATAGTGATGGTTATATAGCTAAAACAGGTATTTGTCAGTTTTATAATACAAATAAAACACTTGTTGACCAAGTAAGACAATTAGTAGAAAGTTTGGGTTATAAAGTTACAGAAAAAGAATATATACCTAAACTTAACGGTGTAGAGTGTTCTCCAGCAAAATCCATAACATTTACACCTATAGAAGACGTATGCTATCTGAGTTTTAAAAAAGCGCGAATAAAACATAGAGATAAACAAAATGATACTAAGCTGAGAGCACAATGGCATTATATTAAGAAAGTTGAGTTAATTCAATCACAACCTGTTAGATGCATAACAGTGGATAGCGATGATAATTTATTTCTTGCAGGTAAACATTATATACCTACACATAATAGTACGATTATGACTATTTATGTGTTATGGCAAGCTTGTTTTAATAATGATCAACGAATACTACTTGTTGCTAACAAAGAAGCAACCGCTATTGAAATCTTCCAACGTGTACGCTTAGCATTCGAAGAGCTTCCGGAATGGTTAAAACCTGGTGTTAAGGAGTGGGGTAAAACATCTATGACATTAGACAATGGTAGTAGGATAGGTATTTCTACAACAACTGGATCAGCTGCTCGTGGTCAATCTGTAAACTGCGTTGATGGTGAAACGGTTATAACTCTTAAAGACAAAAAAACAGATAGAGTATTTAATTGTAGTATGGAGGATCTTGAATCAATGCTATCCGGTGAAGAGTTAATACCAATCTTTATCAGCTGAGCGAATTCGTCAATAATAACACGTTACACACTAAATACCTGTATGACAAAAAACAGTCCTAATGACAATTGTAAATTTAATTACGTTTATAAAATTACATGTAGTTTGAATAATAAAACGTACATAGGTGTACATCGAACAGATAATCTTGATGACAACTATATGGGAAGCGGTACTATTTTAAAAAGAGCGATAGGTTTACATGGTAGAGAATACTTTATAAAAGAAATACTTCAATTTTTTGACACATATAAAGAGGCGTTAGAGTACGAAGCTTTTCTTGTTACAGATAAATTTATTAATGAAGATACTAACTACAATATAAAAACTGGTGGATGCGGTAAGTGTTTATGGTCTGATGATTTTAGAAAAATAATGTCGGAGGATCGAAAAAAGAAATTTCAAGAGGATAGTGAATTTAAACTTAGGATGCTTGAGGTTGCTAGATGCCCAAACAGACGATCTAAAATAAGTATTGGTATAAAGAAATGGATTGTAGAAAATCCTGATAAACATCGAGATCGGATGAATAAAATTAATTTAAATCCTGATAAGATTAAAAAAACTGCAGATACTCATCGAGGAACGAAAAGAAGTAAAGAAGCATGTCTTAACATTAGAGATGCTATTAATGAGACTTTGAAGGATCCTGAAGTCAGTCAACGTAGAAGTGGTAAAGGTGGATTGTACTGCTATAACCCTGAGACAGGTGTCGCAATTCGTGTTAATAATGAAACTTTTATTCCAGAAGGATATTTACGTGGAAATGGAAAGCTTAAATCAAACGGAACCTATAGAGCAAATAAGCAATGAACATAAAAAATCACAAATGTTATAAAAATAGTAGGTTTCAAGTATTAACTGAGCATGGATTTAAGGATTTTAAAGGTTTAATAGTTGGTAATAACTCAAAAAAAATTCATATTAAGACTGATAAGGGATTTAGTCTAATGTGTACACTAGATCATAAATTAATTAGTGAATTAAATGAAGAGATTTTATCAAGAAGTCTCAAAATCGGAGACATTTTATACGGTTCAATAACTGTAACAGATCTACAGTATATATCTAACGATCGAAAGGTTTACGAACTACTTGAAGTAGATGAAACACACACTTATATGTCCAACGGCATATTAAGCCATCAATGTGTTGTTATTGATGAGATGGGCCATATAGAACCTCATTTGATGAGTGAATTCTGGAAATCAGTATTCCCTATTATATCTTCTTCAAAAAAATCAAAAATATTTGTTTGTTCTACAGCAAACGGAACAGATAATCTTTTCTACAAACTATACGATGGTGCAGAAAAAGGTGAGAATGGGTGGATGCATGATAAGATACTTTGGAATGAGGTACCAGGACGAGATGAAAAGTGGGCAGAAACAACTAAAAAAACCCTAGGATCTGCAGAAGACTGGCTCCAAGAATTCGAATGTCAGTTCTTATCTACTGGAGAGTCATCTATTGATGCAGAGCTGTTCTTGGAGATGTCACAAAAATGTACTGAACCTAAGATTATTCTTGATGAAGGTAACTATAAGATATGGGAGGAGCCAGATCCATCAAGAGTGTATGTTGCAGGTGTTGACGTTTCTGAAGGTGTAGGTATAGATGCATCGGTTATACAAATACTTGATATAACCGATGTTAGAGACATGAAACAAGTAGCTATTTATCATGATAGACACATACCACCACTTGAATTCGCAAATAAACTACACACTATATTACGTAATTGGGGATCACCCTTAGCTTTAATCGAAAGAAATAACTGCGGTGCTCAAGTAGTCGATAGATTAGCGTTTGACATGGGATACGAAAAAGTCGTGTCATATGGTGCTAAGACTGCTAATAGAGTTAAGCCTCAGATGGGTATGATAGCGCACACTAACACGAAATATAAGGGTGTTATGAATATGCGCTATTTCATCAATGATATGCGTAGTGTAACTATACAAGACATTGATACACTGAAAGAGTTAAAGGATTTTGTTCGTTATCCTAATGGCACATGGAAAGCAAAGGGTGGTTATCATGATGACCGTGTTATGTCCTTGATATATGGATTGTATATACTTGAAAAGGAACTAACTGAGAGATATTTCGAGATATTAGAGTTAGATGACCATGGTAAGCCGTGTTCTTTGGAGCCTATGGATTTTGGAGTAAGCTTATTTGAAGAAGCAACATCTATATACAATGATTTTGAGGTTGTAGGGATAAATAATATTAACATGACACCGATTGTGTTCGGTATGGGTCAAAGTGATCAATTCTCTGAAATGGAATGGTTAAAACAAGACGGGTGGTTAAAATATGAGTAACATTAATCAACAATCGATTCTAAACAAAGCTAGAAATGATAAATTCCTTCTAGTATTTGATGTTCCTCCTATCTTAAAGACATTTTCAAAGCCATTCAATAGCAATCGTGAAAAAACATCAATAGTACCTGATTCTGTACAGTTTTCTATATTCGGCACAGTTGTACCTGAGATTACTGTACCAGCTATTGAAAATAGATATGCAGGTAATACACTATATGTGTCTTCTAACTCGAAGAATTCTTATCCACCTGTTAACATTAAATTTGCAGTAGATAATCAGTATAATAACTATTGGACAATCTATCAATGGTTAAACTTACTACATGATCAGACTGAAGGTAGATATAATGCTAGTAATATACAAGTTGATCGTAATTTTAGTGATTATCAAACAGATTTAACGATATACGGACTTGATGAATTTGACAACAAAATCATTAAATTTACCTACACAAAGGCATTTCCTACATCAGTTGATACAATCGATTACAACTACCAAGACGGCGCTGAGATAGTTAGTGGGTTTGTGTTTGTATACTCTCAGATGCATGTCGAATTACTGAATACTTAGTAAAAAATATTTCGAGAGTCCATAAATACTTATATGGCTACACTCACAATTAATTCTCCCGGGGTGGAGATAGTAGAAAAAGACTTATCACTAATTGCACCAAGTAATTATGGTACAAGTGTATTTGTTACAGGTTTTGCTAATCAAGGACCAATAGATGAAGTTATTCAAATTTCTTCTCGTCAGGATCTTGATTTAATCTACGGTACTCCAACTAACTCCGCTGAACGTTATTTCTACTACACTGTTAGAGAATTACTTAACTCACCTTCCAATATCTATACAACAAGACTAGCTTACGGTCCTGGTAAAGGTGTTGGCTTCGGTTCTAAGTATTCTGCACTTGTTTATCCAGTACGTAGTGTTTCAAATAACACTGTATCAACAGATCTTAATATACTATCTGGTGCATATGTACTTGGTAACCCTGTACACTATGAACTAACAGATACTGAATATCAGTCTGTTGTTGATGGTTCTGGTTTTACATGGTCTTCTGTTGCTTCTGCTGTATCTAGTATTAGTGCTGTTGCAAGCTTCGGTGGCGCTGGTGTTATTGTTCTTAATAAGGCACAATCTACTGTTAATGATCAGTATGAAGGTTATTACGTCGGTTTAACTGATAACACTAATAACAACCCAGGTACTAACTACGACGGTATCTTAGCTGCTAAGACAATTAACATCTCTCTAACCGGTACAACTTACTCATACATTACTATACCTAACGGTACACTTGAGTTTAGCCTATCTGCTAACTACTTAACTGGTCCTGGTGATAGTATTTCTAAGGTTATGGAGAACATCCCTAACTATGATATATCTGACAGAAAGTCTGATGACCTCTTAAGTGTTGGTGTATTCAAACTAAGAAAGTCTATCTTCTCAACTGAATCATTCAAGCTAGCTTATGTTCTTGAAGACGGTATACTTGGTTCGATTGATGCATTTAGATCTACAAACAGCTCAAATGGCGGTCCAGCTATTAACTACTTTATTGAAAGTACTGAATCTAATTCACGTAATGTTCAGATTCTAGTTAATAACTACATCTCTAACAAGAACGGATCTACTTCAATCGATATTAACGGTGTACCACAGAAAAAGATTCGTGTTCTTACTAATCAACTTGTTACAAACAGTGACACAACAGTAACAGGTATTAGCTCTACTCTTTACAGTACACTAACAAGTGCTATCGGTTATGCTGATAGTATTTACGGCTTAGGTGCATTTAGTAATTCAACAACTACTATAAAGAGCTTAGGTGATATTCCTTCTAAGCTTGATAGAGCACTTGATGGTGTTCGTAACGAAGACATTTACGACATTGATGTCGTTGTTGAAGCTGGTCTTGGTACAATCTACGCTGCTGCTTCCGCAAACAGCACTGACTACTACGATGAGTTTACTTACTCTGGTACCTTATCAGCTCAGGTTGAAGCACTAAGAACAAGTGGAACAATCAGTGCTACCGGTGAAACAATTCGTGGTAACTACTCAACTATCTTTGATAAATTTAAGAACTTTTGCTCACCTAATTATGTTGGTGGTGGTCGTGGTGACTGTGTGTTCGTTGCTGATCCAATTAGACAGATCGTTGTAACTGGTTCAAATAGCAAGATTCTTTCTAACAAGAACAAGAACTTCACAACAGATGTGTACTGGGCAATTAGACACCAGTTCGAACTACAGAACACTTCTTACGGTATTGTATATGGTAACTGGGCTAAGACTTATGATACATTCATTGGTCAACAAGTATGGGTACCCTTCTCTGGTTATGCTGCAGCTGCAATGGCTAGAACAGACGCTGCAAGATTCCCATGGATTGCACCTGCCGGTTTCACTAACGGTCTAGTAACTAACTCAATCGATCTCGCAGTTAATCCTAACCAGAAGCAACGTGATGAACTATACAGAGCAAACATTAACCCTGTTTCGTTCTTCCCAGCTCAAGGCCAAGTTATCTACGGTAACAAGACACTAAGCAAGAAGCCAAGTGCTTTCGATAGAATAAACGTAAGACGTCTATTCTTAGCACTTGAAAGACCAACTCGTAAGGCTGCTCAGTTCTTCGTATTTGAACCTAACACAACATTTACAAGAACAAGATTAGTTAACACTCTTTCACCTATCTTTGATAGAGCTAAGAACAATGAAGGTCTTTACGACTATATCATTGTGTGTGATGAGAGAAATAATACACCTGAAGTAATTGATAACAACCAATTGATTGTTGATATATACATCAAGCCAGTTAAAGCGAGTGAGTTTATCTTAATTAACTTCTTTGCAACAAGAACTGATGCAAGCTTCCAAGAAATAATTGGAGCTTAATCGACTAACTAAAGGAAAGGGTAGCTTGTTTTTCGAGCTACCCTTCCTTATGTAGAGCAATAATATCTAAAAAAACAACTACAAAGACTAAATAATTATATGGCAACAACAATTCAAACATTCTTTGAACAAGCAAAGTCAAGACAATTTGCTCGTGATTTCTTATTTAGAGTTAAACAAATTAACATAGCTGGTGGCGTTTCATTTAATGGTGAGACTGATCTCGTTTATGCAAAAACAGCTGCTTTACCGGGTAGAGCTATTGAAAACAAAACTGTAAGTTATGTAGGTCAAACCTTTAACGTTCCAGGTAAGTCTACTTATAACGCATCTGAGTCTTATTCAATTGAATTCTACCATGAAGCAGATATTAGCCTTCGTAAGCAATTTGAAAAGGCTTCTAGAGCAGTATTCGACAACGTTACATCGACAGGTGACTATAGAATGCCAGGTACAGAAAGCAAAATTACTCTTTCTGTACTAAACAGTCAGCTTGAAGAAATAGATACAATTGAATTGGTAGGCGCTTCAATTAGAGATGTCGGTGAAGTTTCATATACTATTGCTGAAGGTACTGGTGAAATTCTTACATTCACAGTGACATTCGCATATCACTTCTATAACAGATTTTAATATATACATAATACATACCTTAAAAGCTATAGCTTCGTGCTATAGCTTTTTTTTTGATTAAATACCATTATGAATCTTACTAATAGCTTTTTAGATAAATTTTCAAATGATAGAAATTTCTCTTTACCGCTTCCTTTTCATTGGACTGTTACGATAGAAGATAATAATCTACCTAGCGCCATAAAAGCAGCTATTAGTAAGATTAACCTCAACTTAACTGTAACTAGTAGTGATGATTGGACGGATAAATTATCTGATAATATATTTGTTGCGCAGGAAGTACAGATACCTGCTGAATCAATCGAGATGACATCTATCGCCCAAGAAAACAGAGGTGGTTTTATGCCAGGCTATGGTGTTACACAAAGAACAGATTTCTTATCACGTAATATATCTATTAACTTCCTTGAGACTGAAAAAGATATCGAAACAGAATTATTTAGACCTTGGATTATAGCTTTAGGTGTTGATGGATTACTTAATCAGAAATTAAAAAGTATTATTACTGTTAAGCAATACACACGTGATGGTAGTGTTCGTAAAGTTTATGCGTTTAAAGGTGTTTTCCCTACAAATGCAGAAGGATACACACTAACTTACGGTGATCAAGATTTTCTCATTAAAACAGTTACATTTGGCTATACAAATTATACAGTAACTACACAAACTTCACCTTACGTTGGAGATATTAATATTCCAACAACAAACTTAGCATAAGTATGTTTGCTGTTGATTTGCCATATAGTAAAGACAAATTCGTAATACCTGTTATTACATTTAAGGATATTTTCAACTTATCAAGATTACGTTATGATAATAACACTCTAGGGTTTGTCGCGACTCTAGATAATATTTTAAAGTTTTCACATCTAAACGTTGTTGATAAGTTTTTCATCTTATTAAAGATAAAACAATTTTTTGTTAATGATACAATAACACTAACAGTTAATGAGAAAACAGTTAATGTTCTATTATCTAATCTTATTACTAATTTATGTGAACTAACTAATAAGCATCAAGTCATACAACACGGACAATATACTATAGAGCTTGATTTACCACAGCATTTCTTAACACAGCAGAGTTTTAGTGATATATACGAGAGTGTAGTACATAGTATCGCGGTTGGAAGTCAAAAATTTGATCTTAATAGTTGTAGTATAGAAGATAAACGTAGTCTACTCGAGCTTTTGCCGCCTACTTTTATGCCATATATTAAGAAGTTTGTAATGGATGAATCGCATAAAGTTACGTTATTCTCTACAAATAATGATTCACTAGATAGTAACAACTTAACTGTCAATTTTATAACTTCACAACCGTATGAGTTTATCTATCTGTTATTTAGTGACTATGATTTACATAGTTGCCGAGAAATTTTATTCTCATTATCTAAGCGTATGAATAGTGAAACAATACTACAGTCAACAGTAAATGATGTAACATCATACATGACACTTTATAACGACGAAATAAAACAACAAAACAATAGTGGTAATACGGGTATAGGTATATAAATAGTTGTATGTCAAATCCTAACATATCGTCATTCTTAGATACAATAAAAGGAATTAAAACTGAAACTTTAAGTGCGCGTTTGCCATCTTTACAAGAATCAGTAAATCTAAAAGTTTTAAATTTAAAACAACAGAAAGACATTATTTCGTGTATTGCTGACGGTGTCGCTGGGCTTATCTCCTTTAATCGTATTCTTAACGATATAATAACAACATCTTCTAATAATAACGATCTACTTGTTATTGATAGAGCTCCTGCAATTATCACTTTGCGTGCTAACGCTCATGGCAGCACGTATACATCAGAAGGTAATGAAATAAATCTTAACGATATACTACAAAAGTTTAATACATATAAACCATCACTTACATCTGCTGAATTTACTCATGCTGGTGTTGTTGCTAAGGTTAAGGTACCAACTCTATCTTATGAGAACTCTATTACATCTAAGTTAGAGCAAGAAGTGAAGAAAAACGGTGATGATAATACAAAGAACTTAGGTAGCATTTACGTCTATGAAATTATTAAATATGTAGAGTCTGTACAGTATAACGATATCGTTATTAATTTATACGATATTAGCGTTAAAGATAAAGTTGCAATTCTCGAAGGATTGCCGCTTTCACTCAATAAACATATTATTAATTTTATTGAAACGCTTAAGAAAGAAGAAAAGGATGTAATGACTTTGAACGGTGTAACTGTTGAAATAACACCTGGTTTCTTTGATGTTGAATAAATATATGTGTGGCTAAAGAGAACACACAGTCTGTATCATTTGCTGACTTAATATCTATGTTTGTTACACAGGTAGGTAGCCTACCTGGTGATAAAGGTATACCAGGTAATGATACAAAATTGTTTAAGGGTAACGTTATACCTGCTAAAAATCCGGTAAAACGTTTAAATCCTATTCTTACAAGTATAGAGTCTACAAGAGTATATAATACTGGTGTAGTTCTAGCTAAAGCTTTTTTTGATTTTAGTCAAAAGAAAAAGGTAGATACTAAACAGAGTACAATACTTTCACAGGCTAAGGCTAAAGTTGTTACAACAGAAAAAACGCCAAAAATACCAAAAGAAAAGTCTAGTTTAGGATTTCTTGCTACCGCGGCAATAGCTACTATTGCCTTAGCTGTTCTTATTTACAAATATACAGGTCCAATTGGCGTATTCATATCTAAGTTTATTGTAAAGCTTCCTGGTATTTTAAAAACATTTGATGTTATAAAAGATTTCTTTAATACGAAATTTATAAATATCTTAGAAGGTTTAAAATCTTCAAAAGTTGGCGGTTTTTTAACAACCGTTGCTAGTAAAATGAAAGGTGGTTTCTTCGGCAAAATGTTAGAAGGTATTACCGAAAAAATTGGTAAGCGTTTAAGTACTGTTTTTAAAAGACTAGCTATTATTGGGTCCTTGCTGAGCTTTGCATACGCTTACATGCGCTGGCAAGAGGGGAAGTATGTTACGAGTATACTTGAACTTTTATCTGGTGTTGCTAATCTTATTCCAGGTGCCGGGCAGTTTATTTCTCTTGCTATTGATGGTGTAATACTACTCGCTGATCTACTTGAAAATAAAGATTCTACTACACAGGTTAGTGGATTTACACACGCTGCAAAACTTACAGCAAAATTTGCACCAATGTTAGCTAAGCTTGCTGGAAAGTGGGGTGCAAAGCTATTAAAGGTTTTAAAATGGGTACCATTTATAGGTGGTGTTGTAGGTCTAGCACTATCATACATGAGATTCAAGGAAGGTCACTGGTTTCTAGGTATTCTTGAGCTAGTTGCTGCTATTGCTGACTTTATACCTGGTGGTCAAATTGTTTCGTGGATAATAGATGGTGGCTTATTATTATACGATCTATTCGGTACATCTAAAGAAGAGCCAGCTAAAGTTGACGGAAAATCTAGTGGTAATAGCTTCACCGATATAGCTTCATCTATCGGTAAAGAGCTATTGGATATAATATGGTACATACCAGGTATATCTAGCTTACTTTATATTGGTTCAGGTTTTAGTAAGATAATAGACGGTGACTTTAAATCAGGATTAATCGATTTAGGGTCCGCAATAATAGCTAGTGTTGGTGGTAAAGGATTAGTTGATATATTTTCCTATGCTATTGGTTTGTTTAGCGCACCTAAAGAAGAGCCAGCTAAAGTTGACGAAAAGTCTAGTGGTAATAGCTTTACCGATATAGCTTCATCTATCGGTAAGAAATTACTAGATATAGTATGGTATATACCGGGTATATCTAGCTTACTTTATATTGGTTCAGGTATTAGTAAGATAATAGACGGTGACTTTAAATCAGGTTTAATCGATTTAGGATCCGCAATAATATCTACTGTCGGCGGTAAAGGATTAGTTGATATATTTTCCTATGCTATTGGTTTGTTTAACTCACCTAAAACAAGTGAAGTTCAAACTAATTCAGATCTTACAACAGCAAAGCCAATATCTCTCAAATCAATTATAATAGAAGGTATAAAGTCTATCATAAATCCGATTAAAATGATAAAGAGTTTTGTATCCAATACAATATTCGGTATTATCGACCAAGGTTTAAATGTTATAACAAGTATATTCAACGTTCCGAAGAACATTATTAAATTTGGTTTTAAAATAGGATCAACTATATATAAACAATATAATAAACTACAAACTTTAATTACACGTGTAATTAGCAATGTGGTAAGTGGTATAACATCAACTATATCTAGTATAACAGACAAAATTAAATCTACAGCTGTAAAAGTATTTAATGCTGCTAAAACAAAAGCCGTAGATATTGCTAGCGGTATTAAATCTACAGCTGTAAAAGTATTTAATGCTGCTAAAACAAAAGCCGTAGATATTGCTAGCGGTATTAAATCTACAGCTGTAAAAGTATTTAATGCTGCTAAAACACAGGCCATATACGCTGCTAACGGTATTAAATCAACATCTGTAAAAGTACTTGATGCTGCTAAAACACAGGCCATATACGCTGCTAACGGTATTAAATCAACATCTGTAAAAGTACTTGATGCTGCTAAAACACAGGCCATATACGCTGCTAACGGTATTAAATCAACATCTGTAAAAGTACTTGATGCTGCTAAAACACAGGCCATATACGCTGCTAACGGTATTAAATCAACATCTGTAAAAGT
>Ga0209084_1002296_pt1 | contig 15014 bp, 17 predicted proteins | sample C_130820_MF_Meta_FD_187309 | JGI IMG/M metagenome (GOLD analysis project Ga0209084, IMG submission 187309) | Freshwater microbial communities from Lake Croche, Canada to study carbon cycling - C_130820_MF_MetaG (SPAdes) (version 2) | ecosystem: Environmental > Aquatic > Freshwater > Lake... | reverse complement strand
CCTGTATTAACACCTGTGCTATACACCGCTTCGCGGTCAGTCGTTTCACTCCTGATGTTCCACTATGGTATTAGTATCTTGTGTTAGAAACTTATCTAGCACATGTTCTAGTGGTAAAGCATTATACACCCACTTGACTATACTTGTCAAGTTTTTTTATTACTGGAGCCTTATGAAAGTAAAGAAACCTAAGAACTACGTAAATAATGTAGATTTCTTAAACGCATTAGTAGAACATGCTGATGCAAACAAGAAAGCTATAGAAATGGATAGTGTTCCACCCAAAATTCCAATGTACATTGCAGAGTGTTTTGTCAAGATCGCAGAAGGTCTATCGCATAAACCTAACTTCATGAACTACACATATAGAGAAGATATGATCTCCGATGGTATAGAGAACTGTCTCATGTATTATAAGAATTTCAATCCGGAAAAGACACAAAATCCATTCGCATATTTTACACAAATCATATATTATGCGTTCCTTCGGAGAATACATAAAGAGAAAATATACCAGTATACTAAGTATAAATCTGCGACTAAAGTGGGCGTAGATGATGAGTATGAGTTAATGGGGTTTGGTGATAATGGAGTGCAATTTGAAATATATGATAATCTTGCATCATTTATAGAAACATTCGAGACGTTACTAGTCGCCAGAAAGGATGTTGTTAAGAAGCCAAAAGGTTTGGAACAATTTATGTAATTGGAGGTGTTATGAGAGTAGCAATTATAACGGATCAACATTTCGGTGCCAGGAATGATAGTATTACATTTCTAGACTTCTATGAAAAATTCTACGACGGAACTTTCTTTCCGTCACTAGTGGCTAACAATATCAATACACTACTAATACTTGGTGATACATTTGATAGGCGTAAGTATGTAAACTTCTTAACACTAAAGAGATCAAAGGAAATGTTATTTGATAAACTACAATCATTGAATATTAAAGTACACATGCTGGCAGGTAACCACGATACGTTCCATAAGAATAGTAACAACATTAATTCGGTTGATCTACTATTGAATGAATATCCAAATGTGAATGTAATAGATTCCCCACAGACCATTATTGTTAATGGAGTATCTATCTGTATGATCCCTTGGATATGTGCAGATAATTATCAAGAATGTCTGGATGAGATCAATAATACCAAAGCACTAATCTGTATGGGACACTTCGAGATAGCGGGATTCTCTATGTATAGAGGTATGGCCGCACATGATGGATTAGAGCGATCAATGTTCAGAAAGTTCATGAACACATTCTCTGGACACTATCACCACAGATCTAGTGCTGATAGCATATATTACCTCGGCAATCCGTACCAATTAACGTGGTCAGATTATGAGGATGTTCGCGGGTTCCACTTGTACGATGTTCAGAATTTTGAACTAGAATTTGTACCAAACCCTAATGATATGTTCTTTAAGATCACATACAATGACATCAAGGCTAAAACATATCTACCGAAACGATTACAGGAATTATCACAATACACTAACAAATACGTCAAGGTTGTTGTACTAAACAAGATAAATCCCCACCTATTTGATACATTTATGGATAATCTATATAGTGTTAATCCCATTGATGTTACTATCATCGAAGATATTATAGACTTGACTGAGAACGGTAGTGATGATATAATAACTCAATCAGAAGACACTTTGCAAATACTGAACAAGTTTGTTGATTCTGTACAAGAAGATAACATCGACAACTCTAGGTTGAAGGGTATCTTGCATGAAATATATGTCGAAGCATTGAATAGTGAACGTGTATGATTATTTTTAAAGTCCTGAGATATAAAAATATATTAAGCACCGGTAATGTGTTTACAGAAATAAAGCTTAATTCTAGTAAGAACACCCTCATAATTGGATTTAATGGATCTGGAAAAAGTACTATGCTGGATGCATTATGTTTCGTTCTGTTCGGGAAACCGTTCAGAAAGATCAATAAAGGCAATCTGCTAAACAGTGTTAATGCTTCTAATGGTGTAGTGGAGGTTGAATTTGTTATAGGCACCAAAGAATATAAGATAATCCGAGGCATTAAACCCAATATATTCGAAATATATTGTGGAGGTGTTATGATAAACCAGGACGCCAAGGCCAAAGATTATCAGGATTATCTAGAGAAAGTTATTCTGAAACTGAACTTCAAATCATTCACACAAGTGGTAATATTGGGTTCAGCGTCTTTTGTACCATTCATGCAATTATCAGCTGCTGATAGACGTGCTATCATTGAAGACCTATTGGATATACAAATATTCTCATCTATGAATTCATTGGTAAAGGAAAAGTTATCCACCATTAAAGATGAATCGTCCAACAACAAGTATGAGTTGAACATAACAGCAGAAAAGATAAAACTACAGAAGAAGAACATAGATGAACATAAAAAGCACAATGATGAAGAAGTTGCTAGAAAGCTGGGCGAAATTGAAACTTCTAAACTACAGAATGAACGTCTACTTGCTGATGGTGTATTAATACAACAGCACATAGAAACTCTACAGAAAAAGATAGATGATAAACTTTCTGTAGAAACGAAATCTAGAAAGATGATACAAATGGAGGCTAAACTAGAGTCTAGTATTGATTTAATCAATAAAGATATTGCGTTTTATCATCAGAACGATGACTGCCCAACGTGTAGACAAGTGCTGGATGTTGACTTTAAAACTAGCCAAGTTACTGAAAAGACTACTAAACTAGTACAAATCAACAAAGGTGTTAATGAGATATCTTCCGAAATAAAACGATTGAACGAAAGACTTGCTGAAATACAAGGAATTAACAAACAGATTACTCAACACAACAATGAAATAGTTAGTAATAATTCTACAATATCAGCAATGAATCAGTACATATCTAAGATAAACCGTGAAATTGAATTGTTATCTGTTCGTAAAGACACTATAGAAAATGATAACGGATCTCTTATTGAGATGGTAGAACATCTGCAAAAGATCATGACCGAACAAGAAAGACTATCCAACGAGAAGCAATACTATGAATACGCATCTAATCTACTGAAAGATACAGGCATCAAGACTAGAATAGTAAAGCAATATCTACCAGTAATGAACAAGCTAATCAACAAGTACTTGTCGGCAATGGATTTCTTCGTGAACTTCAATATAGACGAAAACTTTGATGAAACCATTAAGTCTAGACATCGCGATGATTTCAAGTATACTAACTTCTCGGAAGGTGAGAAAACTAAGATAGACCTAAGCTTATTGCTAACATGGCGACAAGTTGCTAAGATGAAGAACTCAACCAATACTAATATATTGATAATGGATGAGATACTAGATTCTTCTATGGATGATGCTTCTATAGATAATCTGTTTAAAATATTTGAAGAATTTGATGACGACACAAATCTATTCGTGATTAGTCATCGTGGTGATCATTTATTTGATCGATTTAGATCAGTAATAAAATTTGAAAAGAGTGGGAATTTCTCACGAATAGCTAAACTATAGGATAAACACATGAGTGATGTAATAACATTTAATACAGAAGAACTAGCTAAACCACTATCAGCAAAAACTCCTGATGTGTTTGAGTTGATATATGGACCACTTAACACTACACCATTGAATGATTTTAATTTTGAACTTTTTGGGACTGATGCAAATCTATTTGCATCAACACTGGTCGATACATGTAAAAAACATAATGGTCTAGGACTATCAGCCAACCAGTGTGGGTTTCCACATAGAGTTTTTGTTATGGGGTCTGGCGACGAATATGTGGCATTCTTTAATCCAAATATAGTCACTATATCAGAAACGACCATTAAATTGGCAGAGAATACATTAACAATACCATTCCTAGAGCTAAAAGTGAAACGTCCCATCTCAATTGAAGTTGAATATCAAGACTTTAATGGTATAGTGCATCAGCAATTCTTTGGTGGACTGTCTGCAAGGATATTTCAGCAACAACTAGATAATCTTAATGGGATTATGTTCATTAATCATGCTAAACCTCTATCAATAGAGAGAGCAATAAAAAAACAGAAAAAAATGCTGAAACGATGTGGTATGCGTGCAAGTTAAATGAAAAAATTTATCGAGGAACACTGTTTAACAAAAACCAACAATCTTAACAATCGTTCATGTGCGGAACTTTGGTGGTCAATACGAAACTATCATTCAGAATTTAAACAGATAAATTATTTAACTAGCTTCCTTGATGAATACTCACCATCATTTGCAGAAAGATTATATGTCGTTGTTAATGGGATATCTAATAGAAAATTGTGCAAAAGCTGTGGTAAATTTTGCAACTTTAATAATTATAAAAATGGGTATTATACCTATTGTTCAACATATTGCTCTACACAATGCGCAGACAGAAATATCAAGATACACACTAATAGAGACTATGATAAGATAACAGAAAAAATGCGTGCTACTAACCTAGAGAGGTATGGTGTAGAATATACAACACAGTCTCAAAATATGATAGATAAGACATTCGAGACTAAATTAGACCGATACGGAGACCCAAATTATAATAACCAAGATAAATCTAAACAAACGTGCCTAGAGAGATATAGGGTGGAATTTTCAGCACAAGATCGCGGTATTATCAACAAAATCCAATACAATAAAGAAATCCTTTACCCTCAACTGAGAGATAAAGATTGGCTGATAAAAGAGAACAGCACTAAGTCAGTAACCACTATATCAGAAGAGCTTGGATGTACATATAGAACAGTTTATCTATACTTCGAAAAATATAACATAGAAATGAACTCATTCTATTCTACTCACTCTAAGTCTCAAAATGAAGTATTCGAGTATATTTCTTCTATATACAACGGAAGAATACTTCAGAACGATAGAGTTGCAATAGGGCCTAAAGAGATTGATATATATTTGCCTGATATAAATTTAGGTATCGAATATAATGGTATGTATTGGCACGCAGAAGATAGTAAGAGACACCTAGATAAACATGATCTATGTAAGAACGAAGGTATAACTCTTGTTCAGATATGGGATCATGAATGGAATACTAAAAAAGATATAATCAAATCTATAATATCATCCAAGATAGGAAATACAGAAAGGGTGTTTGCCAGAAAATGTTCTATTATTGACGTCACATCTAAAGATTACAAAAACTTCTTAAACACTAATCATCTACAAGGTAACGTTAACTCCTCTATTAGAAAAGGTCTTATGTATGGAGGAAAGTTAGTTTGTGTGATGGGACTAGGCAAAAGTAGATTTGATAAAAAATGTTCACATGAGTTATTGAGATTTGCCAACAAATTAAACATCACAGTAATAGGGGGTTTTGATAAACTGCTGAACTGTGTATTGACATCATATGACATACAATCATTACAAACCTTTGCCGATATGAGATTGTTTAATGGCTCTGTGTATGAAAGATCTGGGTTTGTATTCTCACACAACTCTAAACCTGGATATGTTTATTATAAGAGTAACGTTATAAAAACACGTCAAGATTTCCAGAAACATAAACTAAGCAAGGTGTTTCCAAACTTCGACGCTAATTTGAGTGAAAGAGAAAACACATCTATAAACGGATGGAGAAGAGTATATGATTGTGGTCAATCAGTTTTTATAAAGACCATTTGACAACTCATATAAAATGTAGTATAATATACCTTTAACAATAACGAAACGAGAATTATATTATGGAAATATCAATTAAAAAAGAAGAATTACAAAAGAAAAGTTTGTTCGTTGCCACGCCAATGTTTGGAGGTCTTAACCACGGTTTGTATATGAAGTCTTGCCTAGATCTGCAAGGTCTCTGTATGCAATATGGTATCGAAATTAAGTTCTCGTTCCTGTTTAATGAAAGTTTGATTACTAGGGCACGCAACTATCTTGTGGATGAGTTTGTACATAGATCAGAGTGCACGCATTTATTGTTCTTGGATTCAGACATTCATTTTGATCCAAAAGATGTTATCACATTATTAGCATTAGATAAAGATGTTATTGGTGCCCCATATCCAAAGAAAGCCATTAAATGGAAATCGGTAAAAACTGCACTAACTAAAAATCCAAACATAGACGCAAACGACCTAGAGAATGTTGTTGGTGACTATGTATTCAATCCAGTAAAAGGTACTGATCAATTTTCGGTAACTGAACCGTTAGAAGTATTGGAAATTGGTACTGGGTTTATGTTGATCAATAGAACAGTATTCCCTAAGTTTGAAAAAGAATATCCACTTCTTAGATACAAACCAGATCATGTTGGTCAAGCTAACTTTGATGGCACACGATATATTCATGCATACTTTGACACAATCATCGATAAAGATTCTGAGCGGTATTTGAGCGAAGATTACATGTTCTGCCAATTCTGGCGTAATATGGGTGGCGAAATTTGGTTATGTCCTTGGATGCGAACTAGTCATATTGGTACATATCATTTCAAAGGTGATATGCCAGCCGTAGCAAATTTTGTTGGGGAGCTATAATATGACTGGTAATGGGGCTGCACATGATCCAAACGACACTAATGCTGTTGAAATGTATCCAAATTACTACAATTATAGTAAAGAACCTAGTCCAACAGGATCAATAACAGCTTCCTCAACTGGATCACAAGAATTAGGGACGCGAACTAGTCATGTTTCTGGTGCCGGTTTCAATTTTGGAGGTGTTTCAACTGTGGATCACAGCATAGAATGTAAGAGTTCGGAACATGGTAGAAAGTTCGACCAAAACAAGTTGGAATATGGGTTAGTGCCACCAATTGGATTCAAAGCAGTAGTAGAGATCCTAACACTAGGTGCTCAGAAATATGATAGGGATAACTGGAAACACGTCCCCGATGGTAAACGTAGATATTTCGATGCCGCAATGAGACACTTGTGGGACTGGAAAAGTGGAGAACGATTCGATGAAGAAACATCCAAGAACCATCTAGCACATGCTATTTGCAATTTAATGTTCTTATTAGAGAAAGATTTGTTGACAGAATAGAAATACGTGATATAATATATATTTACATTATGGAGTAACGCATGAAATTATCGAATCAAACATTAGCAATTCTTAAGAACTTTAGCACCATCAATAAAGGTATCCAGGTAAAGGCTGGAAGTAAAATAGCCACAATATCATCAGGAAAATCTGTGTTAGCTAATGCCGTACTAACTGACGAGTTCCCGATGGATTTCTGTGTATATGATCTGACTCAATTCTTATCTGTGCATTCATTATTCAAAGACTCTGTTGATTTGGAATTTGATGGCACCAATGTCATCTTTAATTCTGGTAGATCAAAGATCAAATACAGAGTTACTGAACCTGAAATGATATTATTACCACCCGAAAAGGAGATAATACTACCGTCACTTGATTGTTCATTTACACTAACTGCTGCTGACTATGAGTGGATAATGAAGACATGTGCGGTATTATCGTCTCCACACATTGGTATTAGATCAGATGGTGAGAAGATCGAAATCGTCACATTTGATGCCAACAATGATTCAGCGCACACGAATTTCATCGAGGTTGGCAGTGTTGATGGTGATAGTACGTATACAGTAGTATTTAAGGCTGAGAACATAAAAATGATCCCAGGTAGTTATGAAGTTAATATCTCATTTAAAGGTATTGGTCATTTTAAAAACACTACAGAAGAAGTCCAATATTGGATTGCTTTTGAATCTAATGAATCTAAGGTATAATTATGGCTAGTATTACTACATTATTTGGAACATTCAACGACGGAGAATTGATTGCACTTAAAGGTGCAATTGATGAAATGATCGTTGTTATGGAAAGACAAGATGCCCAAAGACTTGCAATGAAAGATATTCTTGATGCGGCATTTGACACACTGAAGATCCCCAAGAAGATTCTAAGAAAGTTAGCGAAAGTTCAATACAAACAGTCTTTCCAAGAAGATGTTGCTGAACAGGGCGAGTTTGAATCACTATTTGAGGGAATAACCAACATGGTTTAACTATGGAGCCAACAATTATTGATGATTTCATACCGATAGCATACCAAGATTCAATCCTTGGTATGCTAACTGGACATGAATTTCCATGGAACATTCATCCGTATTCAGTAAGTCGAGCACCAATTACCGATTATTATACGGATGTTCCTACTAAAGATCATATACAATTTAGACACATGTTCATGGAGGACGATGTATCACATAGTAAATTTTGTGAGTATATGAAACCATTAACCATGTGTTTTGAAAATATATATGGATCTATAGAAACTCGGCAGAGGATCAAGGCTAATTTGTTAATGAAGCAGGATGGTCCACACTTACAACATCCACATAGTGATATAGGTGGAGTTGGCACCAACAGTAAAACTCTGTTATACTATGTAAACGATAGTGATGGTGATACTGTTTTATATAATGAATATTATTATGAATCTACAATCGGGCTATTGACACGACAGCAAACAATATCCCCAAAAAAAGGTAGGGCTGTTATATTTGATTCACATCAGATACACTCCGCGTGTTGTCCTGCTATCAGCGATTATAGAATTGTCATTAACATGATATTAAGTTAAATTATGAATAAGGTGTACACATGAATGAAATACTATGGTGTGAACGATACAGACCAAAAACAGTCGACGAATGTATTCTTCCAGATGATATAAAGAATACCTTTCAGGAATATGTTAACAACAAACAAATACCGAACTTATTATTATCAGGTACTGCTGGTGTTGGTAAAACTACAATAGCCAAGGCATTATGTGAGGAAGTTGGTTGCGATTATATTATTATCAATGGTTCTGATGAATCTGGTATAGATACATTTCGAGTGAAGATAAAAAATTATGCATCATCAGTTTCTCTTAGTGGTGGACGTAAAGTTATCATTATTGATGAGGCAGACTACTTAAATGCTAACTCAACACAACCGGCACTACGTGGCGCAATTGAAGAATTCTCTTCGAACTGTTCGTTTATATTTACTTGTAATTACAAGAATCGTATCATAGAACCTATACACTCTAGATGTTCTGTTATAGATTTCAAGCTTAATAACAAGGCGAAAATGGCAGCACAATTCTTTAAGCGTGTTGAATATATACTTAACAAAGAGAATATTACATATAGTAAAGAGGTTGTCGCTGCAGTCATTGGTAAGCATTTTCCGGATAATCGTAGAGTATTAAATGAGTTGCAGCGTTATTCTGTTTCTGGTACTATAGATAAAGGAATATTAGCTAATGTTGGTGAGATACAAATAAATGAACTGATATCAGCACTTAAAAATAACGACTTTGGGTCATGTCGTAAGTGGGTTACTCAGAATACTGACGAAGCTACTCAAGTGTTTAGATCTTTATACGACAATCTGTATAACATATTGACACCACCATCTGTACCACAATTAGTGTTGGTTTTGGCTAAGTATCAATACCAATCAGCATTCGTTAATGATATGGAAATAAACCTAACCGCATGTTTGACAGAAATAATGATAGATTGCGAGTTTAGATAATGGACTTGTTCAAGGATATTATACACTCAATATTAGTATCAAAAAAATGTGTAATAAATGATGCAATTGATCGCGAAGAGTATGTTCCGTTTATAGTTAATCGAGCACTATCATATCATATGGATTGTATTCTATATGCTAATGAGATCAACATGCACCATGGCCTAGATAAAGACATGCAATACCAATATCTATTTAATTCGGTTAGGCAGCTCAAGCGCAAGTTCAAACCTTGGCAGAAAACTAATCCGATAGATGATTTGGTATGTGTCAAGAAATTCTTTGGATATTCTAATAGCAAGGCAAAGCAGGCATTACTAGTATTGACAGAAGAACAACTGGTTGGAATTAGGTCTAAAACTATTGAAGGCGGCACATCCGAATAGTTATAAATATATGTATAATTTATAATTAAAGGATGTTGTATGTTGCCGATGGATATCTTCTTAGGGTGTGGTGTTGAAATATTACTAGCAGAACCCGATGATTTTCTACGAGTTAGAGAATCACTAACCCGAATAGGGTATGCTTCGAAGACTGATAATATACTATATCAATCGTGCCATATTTTGCACAAAAGAGGACGATACGCTATAGTACACTTTAAAGAACTGTTTAAGCTAGATGGGAGACCTACTGATATAACTGAAAACGATTTGGTTCGTAGAAATTCCATAGCAAAATTACTGAGCGATTGGGGCTTGCTTACCGTGGTAGGACCAGAAGATTTTAGGTACGAATTAACTAGGTCCATATCACAGATCAAGATCATTAAACATCATGAAAAATCCGACTGGGTGTTGGTCACTAAATACAACATAGGTCCCAAAAAAAGGTAAAACTAAATTATATTATATTATGTCAAATAACATGACACAAACTAGTATGCGTGGCGTAAGTCAAATGACAGTTGGCCGTTTTACTTATGGAGTTGAAAATATTATTACCCATTTCCCGCATGAAGGATCTAATTTACATATAGGTTCTTTTTGCTCTATAGCTAGAAATATGACTATATTTTTGGGGGGAGACCACCGAACCGATTGGATATCAACCTTCCCATTTGGTCACATTTATCAAAATGAATTGTCTGGTCTAGGTATTGATGGCCATCCTGCATCGAAAGGAAGTGTTGTTATTGGAAATGATGTTTGGGCAGGTATGAATGTTACAATTATGTCGGGTATATGTATCGGTGATGGTGCTATTATTGCAGCAAATACACATGTTGTAAAGGATGTACCTGCATATAGTATTGTTGGTGGAAATCCATCAAAGGTTATAAAGCAACGATTTAGTGATGAAATTATTGACATGCTATTACAATTAAAATGGTGGGATTTGCCGTTAGATGTTATTAATCAAATTGTACCAAAGTTGTGTTCACAACCAGATAAAGATTTTCTAAAACAACTAATATCAACATATAATCCATGAATAAAATTGAAAGATATAATGACATGTATATGGATATAGCTGATACACCAGTCAGGAGTAAAATCTGTATATTTTAAACATATATATAGAAATGGTGAAGGTATTGCGTTTTTAAGGAAATGCCAATCGACGCACCGAAAATCTGTAAACGTCAAGATTAAGACGAAAATTAATCAAATATAATGAGTTGAAAAACTGTAAATTTAATATTAATATAGGAAAGTAAAATGACACAAGAGAAAGAAGTATTTGATGCACCAGAAGAGACCGAAGTTGCTCCAGAATTAACATTCGTATTAACCATCCAACAATCAAACATCATCCTAGCTGCGCTCGATGAAGTCCCACACAAATTAAGTCGTACAATCATCGATTCGTTGCAAAAACAAGCAGCACCTCAGTTAGCACGAAACAAAGACTAAAACCGAATATCCACTAAAGCCACTATGAATAGTGGCTTTTTTGTGTCTACAATTTGACACAAACCACTTCGTGTGTTATAATATCACTTTCACTCAATTGAATAGGTATACTATGAATAATTGTCCTAATTGTAACTCTACTAATTTCATAAAAAAGGGCACCGAAATCTCTAATGGTGTGTTGAGACAACGACACAAATGTAAGGATTGTTCGGTGAATTTCTATGACCCACCATCACCAACTATTAGGCAACGATTGCCCGATCCTGTTATTGGTAATGGCTCTATTCAATTTGAAGATGTGTATGGTGATTACAATGGTATTGTCATCACTTCGTGCTTGAATAATACAGAAGTTTTTGGCGAGTTCTTGTCTGGTTTGGAGAAATATTGCGACAAAAAGAACTACAAATTGTTCATTATTGGAAACAGATATAGAAACCCATCTATGGATGGTGATGATATGGTGTGGCCACAAGAGGCAGTCCCACACATTCTATCCGAAAACGTAAAATACAAAGATAAGTTTAAGATCATTGGTGATTGTAACATACAAGCTACTGCTACTAATCCTCTAACTGGCATCGATGGTATCTGTGAAGGCATGACCACTATTGTCGGTCACCCAGTAGTTCAAATGAAATCTATTGCTGTTAATTCGTGGCGTGATAGTATTATATTACACTCTACCGGTAGTATATCATTAAAGAACAACTATAGCGCGAGCAAAGCTGGGCATCGTGCACAATTTCATCATTGCTTTGGTGCTGTCGTTATTGATCTCGATAAAGATAATGATATATTCTTCATTAGACAATTGTTGTCTGATAAATCTGGAACATTCCATGATTTAGATGAACAGTGGGATTCTACTGGATTTGTTGACTTTTCGGAAATTGATGCTATATATACCGGTGACGAGCATGTAATATTTGCTGATAAAGAAGTCGTTGAATCTACATATGGCGTTGGTGGTATCGTGGATCGATTAAAACCGAAATATATCATTCGCGGAGATATTATAGACAGTTATAGTATTTCACATCACCACATGAATGATTTCTTTACTAGGTGGAAGAAACACCAGGTGACACAGAACGGATCATTGAGAGAAGAATTGAAAATATCATTGGATCATGTGTTCGACACCACGCCTAGCTTTGCGCAAACACTTATAGTTGGTTCTAATCACGATGATCATATAGATAAATGGTTGAACATTAGTGACCCTAAATTTGATTACGTTAATGCTGAAATTTATCATCAGCTAATGTATTTGAAACTGACTGATATTAGGAGTGGTTTAGGTAGATCAGCACTTGAAATTTACCTAGAAAATGTACACAAACCAATGTTGTCTCCTATCGACGCATGGGATAGTGTACAATTTATTTCTCCTGGGTTTGCTCTACATGGTATTACATTATCGATGCATGGCGATGCTGGTCCTAATGGGTCCAGAGGTTCAGTACAGAACTTGTCTAAAATTGGCGAGAAATGTATCATTGGACATTCACATACACCCGCAATTGTTGGTGGTGCTTGGTGTGTTGGTACATCTTCGTTAAAGAAAATGGACTATACAAAAGGTCCGTCTAGTTGGTTACATACACATTGTATTATCCACAAGAACGGTAAACGTCAACTTATCACTATTATTGATGGTAAGTGGAGAATTGAACATAACATTGAGAGAAAATTATGAAAGTAGTAGCATTAAAGTTAATCACTGGTGAAGATGTTCTTGGTGAGATAGTCGCTAATGATTCTGAGGGCATGAGATTGAAAAATCCCGTTGGTATCGCTGTCGTTAGAGGTAAAGATGGCGGTACTAATATTGGATTCTCACCATTCCCAATTCATTCAGAACCACAGACAGATCTGGAAGTTGGATTTGAAACTATTCATATAGTGTATTCATATCTACCAGCGACAGATTTTATCAAAAACTATGAGAAAATCTTTGGTTCTGGTCTGGTTGTGCCAGAAAGTAAAATTATATTAAGTTGACACGGCGACAATATATACGTATAATATCATTTTACAAATCAAAATTAGGAAATCCATGAGTAATTCAGTCAATGTGTCACAAGATTTCTATACGAATGTTAAAGTATGGGGTAATAGCATTCTTTATCGAGGAGTTAAAGACGGTAAAAGAATCAAGATGAAGATTGACTATGAACCATCATTATACATAGAATCGAAAAAACCAACACCGTTCAAGAACCTGCAAGGTAATTTTCTAGAACAGAAGAAATTCGATAGTATGAAAGATGCTAAAGATTATGTGAAGCAATTTGATGGTGTATCTAATGCATCACCAATATACGGCAATACTCGCTATGAGTATGCTTTTATTGCTGATCAACACAAAGGCATTATCGAATACGACAAAGAAAATGTCCTAATTGGCATAATTGATATCGAGGTTATGTCTGATGATGGATTCCCTCACCCAGATAGAGCAGATTCACCTATAACAGCTATCACTATAAGTTACGTTGGTGATGAAACATATGTGTTTGGTTGCGGTGATTATGTCACTCAAGGCGAAGAAATCTATATCAAATGTGCGGACGAGTATTCATTATGTAAGAGATTTCTCGATGTGTGGATGATTAAGTGTCCAGACATACTTACAGGCTGGAACACCAAGTTCTTCGATGTTCCATACATTGTTAATAGGTTTGTGAAAATTCTTGGTGAACCATTAACCAGAAAACTGTCTCCGTGGGGTAATGTACTCGAACGAGAAGTCAAAGGTATGCATGGTAAATCTCAGAACACTTATGAAATTATGGGGGTTGCATCATTAGATTATCTTGAATTGTATAAATGGTATGCTCCGGGTGGCAAGTCTCAAGAATCGTATAGATTAGACAACATAGCTAATGTTGAACTCGGCGAGAGTAAATTGTCATACGAAGAATATGAGAACTTGCATCAGTTGTATACGCTAAACTTTCAAAAGTACATTGAATATAACGTACAAGACGTTAAGCTAATCATGATGATGGAGGACAAGCTAAAGCTTTTAGAGTTAGCACTTACTCTAGCATATGATACCAAAACCAATCTTGAAGATGTGTTTAAACAAACATGTATGTGGGATTCTATGACGTATTCTTATCTATTAGAAAGGAATATTATCGTGCCACAGAATGAACACCACGAAAAAGAACATTTTGTCGGTGCTTACGTAAAGGAGCCACAGGTTGGTAAACACAATTGGGTGGCGAGTTTCGATTTAAACTCGCTATATCCACATATCATGATCCAGTACAATGTATCACCAGAAATGTTGATTGATGAATGTGATTACACAGATGACATGCGCGACATATCAGCACTATGTAGTATTGAGAGTTTGTTACACAAAGAAATTGATACATCCAAACTAGAGGGTGTTACATTTGCTCCTAATGGACAATTCTTTAAGACTAGTCACCAAGGTTTCTTACCAAAGATGCTAGAGGACATGTATACTCAACGTAGTACATACAAGAATATAATGTTAGCAGCAGAAAGTGACTACCAAATAGAAACAGATCCTGACAAGAGGAATGAATTGTTCAAGAAGATTGCTAGGTATAACAGCCTGCAACGTGCCAAGAAAGAATCGTTAGTTT
>Ga0209084_1002295_pt1 | contig 15019 bp, 11 predicted proteins | sample C_130820_MF_Meta_FD_187309 | JGI IMG/M metagenome (GOLD analysis project Ga0209084, IMG submission 187309) | Freshwater microbial communities from Lake Croche, Canada to study carbon cycling - C_130820_MF_MetaG (SPAdes) (version 2) | ecosystem: Environmental > Aquatic > Freshwater > Lake... | reverse complement strand
CTTGAGGTGTATCATTGTCGTCTTCATCGTCTTCCCAGTAGTTTGTTGCCATAGCAACCGTTCTCCCATTCGTTTAGTTGATTCGCAGACCACAACATAGTTTGGGGAAACTGTGTTGGCTTCTACTTCCAGTCTTGTACACCGTGTGGGGCTGGCGGGTCCACATCGGGGAACTAGTTAGAACTTACCTTGTACCGTTCTTGCACTGGCTAAGTTACCTGCCAGTGGATTAATGCCTGCGTCTCCGCTAAATTGAGCACGCTCTAATGATGCTAACCGTTTGCGCTGTTGCGCTGCGTCAGCATTCTGTAATAGATATTCATTTTCAGCAGTAGTTTTATTGTAGTTAATACCAGCGGCTTGATAGATACTACTTAACTTTTGACCTGCAGGAAGTACATCTGCAACATTTTGATAACCACTAATAGCACTCACGCCACCTGCTTGATTAACGCCCATCTTAGCAAGGTATGCTGCACGAGCAGCATCAGTAGTACCAAGTCCTTGTTCATATGAGGCAGTACCAATTTGTGCAGCAGCAGTTTTTTGTTGAAGGATAGGTAGTGTTTCATCAGGTGCTAAGAAATAAGATACTAAATCGCTGTTAGTTAAACCACCATAGTATTGTTTAAAGGTAGCCATAACCTGTGGGTCAGCATTAATTACATTATCAGATGCTACTTTAATACGGTCATTAAATTCAGTAGCAGATAAATCATTACCAATATATGTAGCAAACTTTGCTTCGTTAGCAGTACGGTTTGTGCTAATCATGTTACCTAAGCCATATGCTTTAAGTGTTTGTGCATATGAATCTTCTAAACCAATATAAGAACTCTCACTAATAGCATTAAGACCCGCAGCCATACGGGCTTGGTTGCCAGCAAAACGTGTAGTGTATGCATCATTCCATGCTTTACCAGTTGTTGGGTCTACAGTTTTATCATACTTAAGACGAGTTAATGCACCAGTAGCAGTTTCACCCTGGGTCATAAGACGTGTAATAGTATCTGAAAGACTACCTAATCCATAACTTTCAAAAGTTGTTTTAAGATTAGCAAATGCATCCGCTCTATCAAGAGCGGTTTGTGCAGCAGCAGCAGCATTGGCTGCTTGTTGTGCAACAGCAAGACTATTATCAGCACCGCCACCAAGTGGTTGTTGTATAGGAACTGCATTAGTTTGAAATTTCCATCCACCAGTATTTGTTCCACCTACCCATACAGCAGTTGTATTTGCTGGTGCATCGGGCTTTACTGATTTATTAGTTAAAGGGTCCGCGGCTCGAACTGCTGCAGTTTCAGCCCTGCTTGCGGCTAATTCTTTTGCTCCTACTGTTGCTTGTGCTGCTGCAATAGAAGAAGGAGTTACTACTACTGGTGCTGGTTTTGCAACTGGAACTGCTTTAAGCCCAGATAAAACGTTATAACTTTCATTTGCCATTAGTTACCACCAAACCCAAATGATTGTAGAATAGTATTAGTAAAGTCTGTAGCAACTTGATGTGCTTCTGCAGTCTTACGCCATAATGGGTCAGCCTGTAGTTGACGTTCAAAGTCTGACATGTTTAACATGCCACCTTTAAGATTTATAGAAGACATAATCTGACCATCAGCAGTAGAGTCTGGAATAGTAATACCCAGTTTCTTTGCTTTAATTGAACCATAAACATCTGCTACATCTTTAACTGTGCCACCTGCTGTTAAGTGTGCAGCAAGGTTAGGCATAGTTTGAATAGCCAATTGTTTCATACGGTCTTGTACTTTAGATAAATAATTAGGTTGACCGAATGCATCTGATACATATTGTAATGCTTGTTGTGGTGTTAAGTTAAGGGCATAATCAGATGAATACTTTAATACATTATTAACATCTGTAGCAATTTGTCCAGGTGTTTTAGCATTAAGTAATTTATCTACTGGAGTACCAGCCAGTGCGCTTTTAGCAACTGTTGCTTTAATTACTTCGTAATCAGCAGCACTCATCTTACCTGCTGCTACTTTTTGATCTTTAACTGTACCTGCAGCATCAGTAGTAGTAGTTGTAGTATTAACGCTAGTTGATTCAGCCTTAGCAATACGTTTAAAGTAATCTTCTTTTTGTGCTGCAGTTGCTGGGCTACCAGTTAAATCTATCATGTAAAGATTAATGTCGCGGTCTGCAGCGGCACGTGTAGTAGTAAAGTCTACTGCTGCGGATTTAGTTCCTGCTAGGCTAGTACCAGGAATAGTATATTTCTTTAAGAATGAATCCATACTTGGAAAGGCACCTGTGCCACCACCAAGTTGATATTCCTGTAAAGCATTAACACTGTATTGACGTATAGCAGCATCAAGTCCAGCAGTATAATCTTGAGTCTTTAATTGTGTTTTTGTAATAAAACGAGATGCATACAATGCATCAAGAAGAGCAGGTAATTTCTTAATACCAATTGATTCTAATACTTTAGAACGTGCAGCAGTAATATCATTTGTAGGTGTTGCATTACCACCCGCTATAGGCGGGACAAAGAAAAACTCTTTAGATTCTTTAAGTCCAGTTACATATGTATTACCGTTTACATCTGAAACTACATAGTCAGTCATCAATGGGTCAGTCTTAACCTGTGGAAGATTAGGATTACCTTTACCTAATGTAGCCTTACCACCAGCATTTGTTTCAGCATTGTTAGCAGTAACGGTTGCATCTGTTACGGCTTGTTGTAATTGTTGGATAGTAGCAATAGGAAGATTTTGTTCTTGCGCTGATGCTAATGCAGCCTGTGCATCACCTAACGCGGTATGTGCTGCAGTAGATGAAGCAGCCGCTGTCTTTCTATCTTTAATTGTTTGAGCGGCTTTATCTTCTTTGGCTTTAATACCCTGCCAGATAGCATTTTGTTTATTGTATTCTATTTGTTTGGCATCAAATTCAGCCTTAGCCTTTTTATACTGTGAACTGTTAACACCATATCGTGAGTCTTCACGATACTGTGCCATAGCACCAGCAAGTCCAGTATTATATGTTCCTTTAGAACCATAAAGTTCTATGTATAACTGTCCTGCTTTAGTATTAGCAGCAACATACGTTGGGTTATCCGAGAGTGCCATTTAGAAACCCTTCTTAAATGCTACATATGAATCACGGGAATAGAAACCAAGTATTGATTTAAAGATTGCACGATTGGCTTCATTAAGATACAAATCGTTAAGCATTAAATCATTCAAGTTAGCCTCTATCTGTTGCTTACGCTCTTGCTTTAGGTCGGTGAAATTACTGACACTCTTCATGTTAGGGTCAGTAGAGAATGCTATAAAATCTTTCATCATCTTAATTGCTAGTGCCATACGTGTGCGTGTACTGCTATCCATGGGTGACCGAGGGTCATTAACTATCTGGTCTAGGTTAGCAAGTAACTTGCTTTCATTACCTACGTTATTACCAGCACCAATTAATGCAGCAGGTAGCAATGGATTACTATTCTTTAAGGAATCACGAGCAGATGTGGCATCTGCAATAATTTGTGCACGTTTAGATGCATCAGGTTCTGCTGCTAAAGCAGCCTTTTCATTAGTGCCAAGGTCGTAATAAGCCTGCTTATCTTCTGATACAAGCAGGTCGTTATAGTATTGTTCTAATGTTTTACTTGTTACTAATCCTGCTGCTTGTAGATAGTTATAAGATGAACTGTTTAACTTACCTGTTTGTGGAGCAAAGATATATGCTGCTTCACCATAGGTTTTAATAAAACTTTGATTGTTTATTGCCCAGTTATTTAATGCAGTAAAATCTTTAATCTGTACACGTGTTTGTTTGCTGGTGCGTGATACAGTATAAATAAGTTTGCCTGGGTATTTGCCTTGATATGCTACCAGTGCAGTCTCATATGGGTCTTGTATATCCCCATTCTTTACTGCAGTAACGTTATTAAGCAAATCATAAAACTCAGAGCGTAGGCTAGTTACACCAACGCGCTTAAGGTAATCAGGTACACCTTTGCTCTCTACCATTGTAGGAGTTTCAGGAGCCATGAAGCCTAAAAAGTTACGCATAAAGATAATGTTATGTGCTGAAATTTTAAGGTCGGCTAAGTACTTTGCCTTCTCTTGGTCAGTTGCATTAGGGTCTAGATGCACACCATTAGCGGCGTTATACGCCATAGCCTGCTGTGCAGCAGTTACTTCTTGCCGTGATTGCTCACTGAATGGAAGCATTTGCCATACACGTAGTAATGATTGTGGCATTACTGCTTGAGTTATATTAGTGTTAGTACCAAAGTTACCTAGTGCTGCTGTGCTAAATGTATTACCTGCTTTAATAGCGGTTGCACTGCCAGTGTATCCAAGTAGATTCTTAATACCAATAACACCTAGTCCTGCAATAGGACCAGATAACATAGGCAAGCCAGAGTCTTGCTGGAATGATGGGTTAATCATATTTAACTTTAATGTAAAGTCATTAAATAATGGCTGACTGTAACCTGTATTACCAGTTAAAGCACGGATAGTACTATCAGTAGCCTTATATAGTGTGCTATCCATAGGCATCATGATGTAAGGATTACCTTGTTGGTCTTGATATACAGCACCACTAGCAGCAAGTCCTAAATGTGTAAGCCGTAAACGGTATAACACACGTGCAGGTACTTCTTTAAGACGATACATACGGCGTTGGAAGTCTTCTGTTGCACGATAGTAACGACCTAGTGTACGCGATGCGTACGCAAAGTTAGAACGAACAGCAGGGTTATCAGCATACTTAAGCATCTCATCTGCTGCATGATTCATTGCTAGTTCTGTAAATCGTTTCTCACCTTGTGAGGTAATGTCAGTAGTTAAACGGTCTAATGAACCTTTAGTTGTATACTTGTTAGGGTTATCATTAACCATTTGATTAACATGGTCCTTAACCCACTGGCGTTCAATGCCAGCCCAGTTCTTACGAACTTCAGTATAGGTTACATTCAATGCAGCCTGACGGTGGATACCAGTAATCTGTCTATCCATCCACTCAAAACCTTTATTGCCCACCTTGCGCCATAAAGATTCAAAGTCTTGGAAACCTTCAAACTCAATTGAAGTATTAACTTCACCAGCAATGCGATTATCTTTTGACAATTCTTCAAATGTTTTAAAATCTACACCAGCAGCAGCCTGACTCCATGTTGGTGGTATTTCACGCTTAGTTGTTGCAAGCATTTTAGCACGAACTAAACCTACATGGTTAAGAAGTTCTTGATTAAAGTTTGTTGCACCGCCATGGAATGTAGTATACAAATCCATAAGGATTCTACCAACCTGGTCACGCACTAATGCAGCATCATCAATGCCACGGGCATTCATTTCTACTGTGCGTGCAGACATTTCTTTAAAAGCATTAACTGCTTCTTGGTCTTTAACTACATATTGCTTAGTTGCTGGATTAAATACTACACCAATAGCGGCAGACATATCGTCCATTGCTTTTTTTACATCTTCGCTGGTCTTAAGACCATGATTAGTAAAGAATACTGTAGCAGGACTAAGAATACGTTTGTTAGGTAGTGATACTTTATTAGCAACAAAGCCTCTGAACCATTTATCAAAGTGTGCTAATGCAACTTCTTTATCACTAAGCAATGTAGTATCAATTGAACGATACTTACGTCCCATTTTTAATGCTTGTTCTTCAAGTGCTGCATCTAATTGGCTTGGTGTTATAATTCCTTTAAGGACTTCTTCACCAAAATTACCAGACAAACCGCTATGACCTACAAATGATTGAGCAACGGAAGTTAACATGTCAGGATGATGAATCAACCCTTGCATAAAGTAACCTTCGGCTTCTTTGTCTAAGTGTTTGCCGTAAATTTTATCTACAAATGATGCAATTACTTCACGTTTTTGTAAATCATACAAATCACCTGGGTCAACGTTTAACTTTTTAGCCAAATCATTAATAAGTGCTTGACGTTTTTCAATGTCAATTGCATTTGTTGGGTCTATTTTAGGAAATAGTTTGCCCAATCCTTCACGGATAGGACCAACAGCAGCCTTGCTACCAGTAAATGAAGTAGAAACTTTACCCATTGCATGCCCTCTACGGGTAGCATAGGCTAACAAGTCACGACCAGGCGCAGTAAGCGCAAACATCATGCCTTCATCAATAGCAGAACGTATACCTAGACGTGGTAGAAGGGTCAAGAATGACCATGTGTCTACTGCTTTTTTAGCAAACGGACTACTGCCAATACCAAGTACGGCATTAAGTAAATTCTTTTTAGATTTTTCTTGTGTTACAAACTCAGCAATTTTATCATAGGGCAATGAACCAATAGCATGTGCAGTATGATTAGGTTGAATAGCATCTTCACTTTGAAGATGAGGTACACCATCTTCAATTCTAATACTTGTTGGTTCTAAATGTTCTAATGCATGTTCTGGAATCTTAGTATCTTTTAATGTAGCAAAACCTGCTTTGGTTCCAAACTTTTCACGAAGTATTGTATTCATTAAAGTACGACCTTCTTGTGTACCACCCATGCCAAACTTGTGCATAATGGCAGCATAAACATTCCGAAGGATAACAACTTGTTCATCAGCAGATGCTGCAATAAACTTAGTTGTCATAAAGTCTGCCATGTCGCGTGGCAATAATTGACGTGCCATATTTGTAAAATGATTTGCAGTTTCAGCAGCACGGTCACCAAGGCGAATTTCTTGACCAGCAGCAGAACGTGCTGCTTGTTTGCCAATTCCATAGCCTAACTTTTTTAACTTTCCAATTTCCCCACTAGCATCAGCAATTAATTTATCTAGTTCGGGATTTTTAAAAGCAAGTTTGTCAAGTGATTCACCTGTTTTAATAAGAGCCTGATATAGTGGCTCTCCAAGTTCATCTACCTTTGCAACATCTCTACCTGTAGTTTTTAACATACCAAGTGTCTTTGATGTAGTAGGATTAAAGACGCTATCAAGATAGGTCATAAATCCATCTGCAAAGTTACGTGTTGTTCTGGCTGTAGCCACGCCATTGCGTGCATATGTTACGCCGTCAACACGACCAGATAGCATCAGGTGAGTATTGTCAGCCTGTTCAAAGTATTTCTGCGCGGATGGCGCATCAAATACTTTAGCATCTGGTGCCGCTAGTTTCTCAATAATGTCCCTGTTAGCATAACCTGGAAAGGTTGATGCTATCTCACGATAAACATTTGATTTACCTGCAGCAGTTGGTGCTTCTGCAAAGCGTTTAATTGCTGGACCAAGTTGGTTCTGCCATAGTTCATTAACTTGTGGATGTTGCATAACTTTAGCAACTCCACCAGCAAGGTCACCATTGTTAGCAGCCTCAATAATAGTTTTAGTTAAACGTTCACCTAGCGTTGCAGCCTTGCTGCCACCACCAGTGAGCCATGTAAGTGGGTCAAGAACAATTTGATAAACAGTATCAACAACACCTGAAAGATTTTTAGTTCCACTGCTAACATAATCGCCATGCAGTCCACCACTAGGTACAGGTTTGTCATCACTCATGCGAGCAAAGTCGCGACCAGGTGAAACCTGTGCATACTTTACGCCATCAAGAACTTGTTTAAAATCGTTAGGACTGTTGAAAGCCTTTTGAATTGAATCAAGTAATGCTTGGTCAACTTTGCCATGTGTTTGTACAATTTCACCAGGGGTTTTGCCAGCAATTAATCCTTTAGCAACTTCAACATCTGATGCACCAAATACATCTACGGCTTTTTGTAATGAACCATGGTCAAATATAGCATTGCCATCCCAGGCTGCTTTCCAAACTTTGCCATCAAGTACACTACCATCACCTTGTGCAACTTCGCGTGCAACAAGATATGGTGTATTAATTGCTCGGTTATAAGCACCAGCAACTTTAAACAAACCAATGATTGGGCTTGCAATAGCCTTGCCTATAGTTTTAAGACCACCCCAAACTTCCTGTCCTAATGTAGGTGCAGGTTGTGAGTACTGTGCATTCTTAAATAAAAACTTAAGTCCTGATTGTATGTTAGGGTCTAATTTATTAAATGCTGTTTGTGCATCTGCTGCAGGCATAGCAAGAAGTTCTTTATGTTTTTTCATAGCAAATGACATTTGCTCTACTTGATTAACCTGCGTAGGGTCAAGGTTAGCCTGCTTTGCAGCGGCATAAATGTTAGGTGATACCTCAGCAATAACTGGATTTAATGGTTGCATTATTGCCCATCAAGTAATTGGCGATAAACTAACTCTGCATCTCCTGAGGGGTCAAATTGAGCAAGGTGTTTAAGAGTATCTATTAACGTAGGTGCTTGATTAGGAAGCACTCGTGCTTCTGTTCCTGCTCCTGGACCCATGTTAATACCATTAGTTACTGGTTCATTAGGACGTTGTGTAGGTGCGTTAAGTGATACAACAGGTGCGGGCATAGATGGAACTGGGTTGCCTGCTAAATTAGCAGCAGACTCTTGGTCATTAACAGATTTGTTATCACCATATGGAAGACCAGTCCAGTCAGCCTTTGGCTGTGGTTTAGACATACCTTCAATTGCACCACCATCAGTGCGCTTTGATAATGCCCCTGGTCCTGATGTTGGAGCAGGATTTGTTGGCTGACGATAACCGCCTTGTTGTGCCATTAGTCTTCCTCCTCATCTAAATATCTTTGTATGTCCGCTTCATTTGGTTTCTTATATGAAACCCATTCAGGATATGATTCTGGTGATATTGCAATCCATAATGCATTGTCGTTTGAAAATCCTGCTTTACGTAAACCTCTATGAAATTCGTGTAACCAAATACAGTACTCATCTAACTTTGAGTAAGACTCATCAACTACTGCTTTCTTTTTGCGTGTAGCCATGATGCGTCCCCTATCTGTTATACGGTTCTACGTTGTGTTACGCGTGCGCTACTACGTGACGCGCCTGCTCCTGTAAGTGTTGATAGTAATGTTTGCAATTCTGGTTTTTGTTGTGGTTGCATTTCTGGTTGCTGTCCTTGTTGGGGGGTGCCTCCTACTGGAGCACCAGGAGCAGCAGGGACAGGTTGCTCAACTGTAGGTTGCGCACCAGCAGGAGGATTCTGAACAGCGAAGACATCTTGAATAGCGTCTTCGATTACTTTACCCTTTTGTCTTAACGCGATAACTTCTGCTATCTTACGAACAATGTCAGAAGGGTCTTGTCCTTGTGATGCCATTTGCGGAATCGCTTGTGTGTATGCCGCTAGTGAACCTATTAATGCATCTCGCATCTTTTCAATTTCAATCTTCTCTTGTTCAAGAGTGACGTTTACATTGAATGGTAGTTCACGCATAGCCATGTCTTTGGAGATTAATCCACCACCAAGTGCCTGTAGCATGAAGATAAGACCCTGTGCTGGGTTAAGCCCAGCCAGCATTCCATAACGTACATCAGCAGAGTAGTCACCCTTGATGTCTTTTGATGGAAGATATGTAACCTGATACGGAGAGCCTGCATCTGTACCACGGATAGTTTTTTCAAAGTTAAACAATTTCTCATCTGTTTCAAAACATAGTGATATAACATCACGTAGTGCAGTCTGAAAGATTGCTTGTGCAGATTTAATCTGCGTATCAAATGCTCCTAGTAGTGCTTGTACACCCTGTCCAGTGACAACACTTGCATTGACGTTACCTGTACGAGATTCAGGATAACGCGCACCAACGCGTAGTTCTTCATTTAGCAGTTGAGATTCAGTGAACGCGCCTTGAGGTAGAGACAATTCTACACGGCGTACACCTTGCGGGTTAGCCGTACGAATAACGGCATCTCCACCAAGTTGTAGTTCTTGAACATCTTGCGGTAGAACAATTGGTGCTTGAACTGACTTCTCGGCTGCTTCCATTGCAAGTAATGCAAATCGGTTACGAAGCAACTGGATACCCAGTACATCATCAAACTGTCCACGCAATTCACCATCTGGTCCAGGTCGTCTTGCAATGATTACATTCATCTTGCCAAGAGGATTTTTTGCCTGTGATAACAACATGTTGTTACGTGATGGTAAATACAGCACTGATTGGTCTTTGTCGTAATAACGAATCATTTCAATCATGCCATTAAGGTCTTGCTTGTAACCCAACTTACCTAGCAATTGATATTCATGTTCAGGGAACATGGCTACCAATTCGCCTAGTGTCATTGAGTAACGTTTAGCAAAAGCAACGCAGCGTCCATAGCGGTCAAATTCGGGATAAGCCCCGACAGGATTTTCTAAGCGGATGCGTGGTTGTTGCTCTTCCTCATCCAATTCAATAATGAACGGGAGGAATCCATAGGTGATGTACTGGTCTGCACCATTGTACATCTGTACTTGCAAATCTGACAAGCGGAAATAGTTAGCCGCAATGCGAGTACGTTTGTCTGCAAACATACGAGCACGGTCAGAAGTTTGATTAACTGCAGAACAATTAACAGCGGGTAGTGGTGCAATTACTTCCGCTAAGTCACGGGCAACAATGTCAATAAAGTTAGCGACTACGTTTTGGTCAATACCATCTGGAAAGAAATTAGGGTAAACTTGTGAGATTTTACCTTGACGTACCATTTGGACATCACCATTGCGTTGGTCACGACCATGGGCGCGATAGCGAAGCGTTTGAACGCGTGCGCCAATCTGGTCCATTGTTAGCATATGTTGTCCTTATCTAGTTTGTTCGTGCATAGAACCGCCGCCGCCAACAATGTTCATGCCTACGTCTGAGTGTCCACCCATATGCGCTCCGCCAAGAATATCATTTGTTGATGCAGGTGCTGCTGGTTTTTGTTGCACTACACGAATAGTAGTTCGTTTAACTGTAGGTTTAATTTTAGCAGGAACATTTGGTCCTGCCGCTCTGGGTGCAGTTGCTTTAGGTAAAGATGGTTTTGTTACAGGACGTGGGTTAGTTGGTGTCCACGCACGCACTCCAGGTGCAACAGGCGGACGTACACGTTCTGTTCTAGAAATTGTAGCAGGTTGAATTTTAGGAGCAACTAATGTTCTTTTATCCATTTGATTTTTAATAACAGTACGTGTTGCTTCAGGAACAGTACCGCCACCAAATGCTTTATATTTAACAGAAGCAAGACTTGGTTTTTTAATATCTGCTGTAGGTTTAACTACAGACTCGCCACGTGGCTTAACAGCACCAGTAAGTTTTTCATTTGGTTTAACAGCAACAGGCTTATAAGCAGTTGTGGAAATAGTATTAGTTCTACCATTATCAGGTAGACGTGGCTTAGAAATGCCAGCAGCGCGTTGCGCTACTTCACGTGCATCAGCATCACTAACACGATTAACGTTACGACCAGCAGCACCAGAAATGCCGCCAGAAGTACGTGCACCAGCAAATCCGCTTTCACCACCGCCAGGGCGTAATATAGCCATTTAAATTATTTGTTCTTTGTTGAAGAGGGTTTAACAATAGGAGTCTTAACTGTAAAGCCGCCTAGGTTAATAGCAGTAGAAACATCTGAATGTCCGCCCATATGTGCTCCACCTAGAACGCCAGTACTTGAATGAATTTTAATTACAGGTGTTTTTTCATCGCCAGTATTATAACGACCTTCTTCAGCCGCTTCTCCTGCACCAACGCGACCAGCATAACCAAGTTCTTGATTTCCTTTGTAAGGCTTAGGGTTAGGATTAGAATTAACTTTAATTGTTTTTTTAAGGTCTCTAATAGACCCAGAAATTTTTTCTTTATTACCTTGTTGAGAAATTTTATTTGTATTATTAAAAGCAATTTTTGATGCTTTTTGTATTCCAGTTGATTCTGGTTTTTTAATTGCCATAGTTAATCCTATCCGTATATGTCTTGCCACTGGTCGTGGAAGGCTTCGTCTAAATTGATTGAGCCTCTACGTTCCATTTGAGAACGTGTAGCCCAGCGGTTGTTTACATATTGTGCAGTACGACTACTACTTTGCATTAGTTCGCGGATGCGAATAACAGCAAACCATAAAGCCATAACTGTATCTGTCTTACCTTTAGTCTCAGGTTTCCATGTTAATAGTTGCTGAGTTAATGCTTTAATTCCTTCAGAGCCTTCGGAAGAAGGTATCTCTAAGATATTGTTTTTCTGGAACTCTCCATCGCGTACCGTTCCAAACAGCGTGGACATTGATGCCACTCCGAATGTTGTGTCCCATTTGTTTTTGCCAGTAAAGTGAGCGTCAAGTCGTACGCCGTAACCAGCAAGCCAGTTTCGTAGTTCATCATCAAGCGCGTACGCTTTTTGATGCGCGTTAATTTCAACACGAAATTCTTGAGGTTTATACTTCTGAACCAGTTCTTCAATTTGTAACCTAATCTTTTGAGGGGTAGGTTCAGACATGTTAATACAGTCAAGGACATAGATACGTCCATCCGCTCTGTTATAGGCAACAACAACAAATGCTGCATTCCCTGCCATAGCAGGGTCAAATCCGATTACAGTGTGTGTCTCTACTTGCTGTGGGTGTCCCACGACTCCAGCCCGTAGTGGACCTCTTTTACGTGCCCCGTTGGTGCTTCCTTGCACAAGCATTGGTGGGAAGATAGAATCTTCTTGAATGTCTTCTTGTTGGTAGACAAGTGCCCAGGTTGATGGCGTAACTTCGCTTCTCCGTTTGAATAAGGCTTGACCATCCCACTTGGGGAAGAAGCCGTTTGCCTGAGGCGTGTCAGTATCGCCATCCCACGGTACGTCCGACTCTTTCCAAAGAGTAACCCAATCCTCTGGTTTTTCGGCGTATTCAAGTACCGCAGGCATTCCCATATAAGTAAAGGGGGTACGACCACCAGACCAATGCTTAGGATTACGCAGTTCTTTATAAAGGTCGTTAGCCGCAATTCGTGTCCCAACTACTAGCAACTTACCATTCTTACCCAAACGGGTAATAACTTCTTTCTGTAACCAGTCCATCTGCTTTTCCCACTCATGGGCATTAGCAGTAGTTATACAGTCATCAAGAATAATCAAGTCGGCGCGTGCGCCGTAAATTTGTCCGCCCATACCCAGTGCTTGTAGCGTTGGGTCTTTCTCGCTTGAGTTACGAGCATCGCCCCCAAGGTAAACAGTATCGGTACGCCAAGTATCCGCATCCCCTTTCCAGCCGCCATCTGGACCATATGCGGTCTGCAGTTTAAGCCAGCGTGGATGGGACAGTCGTTGCTTGATTGCGTAGACGAACTCTCTCGCTTTATTCAAAGTCTTAGATACCACAATGATACGAACATTGGGATTGAGGGCAATTCGATAGGTGGAATAGTTTACCGTGATAACGGTAGACTTAGCATGCTCTGGAGGTACGTTGACCAACAGTCGGTTATTCTCGCCAGGCTCGTATTTCATAGACGGGTGCAACCATGATGGTTCGCGCCCTTCCAATAGGTCAACCCAATCTTGATGATGGGGAAAGACCGTCTGGTCTAGAAATGCTTTTGAGAAGTCTTTGAATGGCATGGATTCTTTCTCCACACCCATAGCATCAAAGGATTGCTTCTGTCCTTCAGTTTTGGCTTCCTCTAGGTTTGCCGCGAAGAGAGGGTCGCGATTCATCCACTGACGGATGGTATCTGGCTTCTTGTTTACTAGTGCCATTGCCGCTGGTATTGTTACCCCAGAGCGTATAGCATTGAGCACTTGCTCTTTGGCTTGGGCTAGTCCCTTAACCAAATGATGCTCTGTGCCAGTTTTAAATCCAGCCATAGTTGTCCCAACTGATAGAACTGTCCCGTCTATAACAGACAGTTTGTACAGTATATTGTAACAAGCGAAGAAGGCTCTAAAAGACTTCTGAGCAATAATAAAACCCTACATCTATATTAATCCGTTCAAACAGGTAAAACGAACACTTTGTGACTGAAGTCACTAGAAAGAATAGATTACTTAATAGTATATCTAATATATCCCCCTGTAACTATACTGACAGAAATATATTGGTAGAGATACAATACAGTGTTCTGACCCCCATTAACATATAGGGGGTCAAGTCTACCTAGTCTGATAGTTACTACAGCAGGTAGACTGTACTGCGTGGACTGTAGGATAAGCAACAGTCTGCCCAGCCTCTAGGCAGGGGCACAGTATATTCTAAAGCCTATAAAATAAAAATAGTTAGGGCTGTCTGCCCTAACAACCCGATGACCTTGCAGGTCAATCGCTATCAGTTGCAATGGCTGGCAGAAAATCACTGCCACCTGCGTGTGCTCACCCTATGCCTTGCCCTAAACGTAGAGCAGAATACGCTCTACAGGGCTAGAGGCATAGCCTCAATGTGACGCCCGCATAACAATCGTACACCCTTGTCAAATCGGATAAGGCTCTGTCTATTCGACAAAGCCTATATCTATCCGATTACGTAGCACCACGCCAAGCCTGGCGTGTTGATGACTGGCGGGTGTAGATTGATTATGTTTTATTGGTTGATTAGGTAAAAGAAAGGAGCAAAGATGAACAGAGCGTGTGTGTGGTGTGCTTATGAAATAGATGCTGAGCCAGCAAGAAATTGTGAAGAGCATCAGTGGCACGATAAGACAGACCCAGCATTCCCCTTCTACGATATGTGCTGTAAGTGTGGCGTAGACGTAGAAATGATAGGTAAGTAAATGAAGTTCACCGCCTAGGCAAAGCGTCTAGGCGGTTCACTAAAACAAAGGAGAGTAACGTGCTTACATCAAGCGTAAAGAAAATAGAGGAAGGTCTCTACGCCATAGAGTCCTTAGCCTGTATACACTGCGATGAAACAGTTACAGTGCTAATAAATGGACCTCAAATATGGGCTATGAACCAAGGTGAACCAGTCCATACAGTAATGCCATTCGCAAGCGCAGGACTACGCGAGCGGTTCATAAGCGGAACTTGCGAGAAATGCTGGACCCGTATCTTCGGAACAGACGAAGACTAAGCAAGACAGTAGTTCACCGCCTATCAAATCGGTAGGCGGTTCACCAAAGATAAAGGAGAGAGCAAATGCTAAACCCAAACCAAGTATGGACTGACGACACCTGCGCATACGAAATCCAGTTGGCTATGTTGGAATACGCACAGACGCTGGAGCAAGAGGCTGAAC
>Ga0209084_1002294_pt1 | contig 15020 bp, 21 predicted proteins | sample C_130820_MF_Meta_FD_187309 | JGI IMG/M metagenome (GOLD analysis project Ga0209084, IMG submission 187309) | Freshwater microbial communities from Lake Croche, Canada to study carbon cycling - C_130820_MF_MetaG (SPAdes) (version 2) | ecosystem: Environmental > Aquatic > Freshwater > Lake... | reverse complement strand
TTTTTCGCTGATTAATAATTCGTCTAATTTAGATAAAATCTTGGCTGATATTAATTTATATTTACAGTCCAAAACTGTTCTGAAAGCAGAGACAATAAATTTTGTAGTCGATAATGTATGTAGTTGGGGCGCATGCTCATCGATCTTGCTGACATTTAAATATGATATGTCTAATGCGGCGGTAAAAGCAGAGTTTAACCGGTTCAACTGCATATTAAGCGGCAACGTTTATGGTAAATCTTATCAACGATATGGCAAGCGTTGTAAATATTTTTCGGTACAGGAAGGGTCGTTTGAATCATCCATTCGTCCTCACTACCACTGCATTTTTAAACTGCCCGAACATCTGGATCAAGATCAATTTAAACTTGAGGTAAACCGTGTTTGGAAACATGGCAAAGTATTTTATAAACCAGCACATAATTTAACAATTTTAAAACCGTGTTTGGTGCGGTACTTGTGTAAATCGCGTACAAAAATCACAGACTATGATTATTTGGAATATTTTCATTTCTAAATAATCAGAACATTTTCACCTCTCATCCTTGTCCAGTCGGTCGTTTGAGATAACATTTTGAAGTAATTCCGTATGCATTTGACAAGCAAATTCGGCTTACTCACTGTCTTGATACACTGATTTAAATTTAAGTCAGTGTGCCTTGATCTATAGTTGTGTCTAAATTAAAAGTAATTTATTAAGTATTTGATTTTATTATTAAAATATATAATTTGAAATACATGCATACTCAACCACTTCTACTACTAATGTTATATATCATTGCACTGTTTGGACGGCATTCTGCATGTTGAAGCATTAAAGCAGTCCAAAATATGCCATTAAAGGCACTTTAAACGGCTGTCAAGGTTGTTTCACATCATTATCCTTGCTTCTGTATTAATTTCATTTAAAACCAATTCAATAGCGTTTTAAAGCCAATATTTGCCATGTTTAAATTTATAAAATCGTACGATCTAAAAATAAATTTGTGTGTTACATGTCGGATAAATACTTTCTTTAAACCTAGAAAGGAAACAATAAATGAAAAAAAATAATCCAATAGACCTGACAGCCTCAGATTTTTTAAGGTTCGAACCATACGAATTCCGATTATTCATGGATGAAAATGGTGAACCGAAAATTATGGAAATTCAGGATCCAAATCAAGATCATTTAGATTTTGATGAAGCGACGTTTTTTTTATTTAGCACTAAAGAAGATTTCAGGTAAAACTTAAGTAAAGGCTGTGAATCACTGCTGCAGCATCAATATCATGATTATGAAATACTTTGAATCGCGGAGTGGGTGCAACGAAAGTGCACCCGCGTAGCGGTAGTCTTTGTTAAAAGATCTTACATTTTTTATAAAATAGTGAAATTGCAGGAGTTAAATTAAGTTAAATATAGTTACAGTGATTATATTATTGCTGTAAGCCTTGGTATTAAAGGCCTTTGGATTTATGTCGGTTGGACTTTTACTAGGTTGGGTTGGACTTTTACTAGGTATGATATGTTTTTGATATGCCGATAGGGTATTATATGCTTCTGGTATGGTTCCACTCGAGCCATGTAAACAAAAAAGTATTTGATATGCCGATAAATGAATAAATTAATACCAGACCGAAGCAAGCAAAATAATTTCTTTATCTGTGATATCACGGACACTTTCAAAGACGATATGGCGTCAATGGAACACCCGATATTTTCACTTAACAAGGCTATCGATACACGTGTATTGAGATATGAAAGGAACAATGTTGTGATTGAGGTGAGCCCGAGTGTTAAAGGGTTAGCCACGATCTATGACAAGGACATTTTACTTTACCTAGCAAGTGCGCTGGTGAACGCTAAGAATAACAATGAAGCCATATCTAAAGCAGTAAAGTTTTCTGCGTATGACTACCTCGCAGCCACAAACAAAAGTTTCGGAGGCACGCAGTATCAGGTATTCAAAGATGGATTAGAACGATTAGCGGGTACTCGAATTCAAACCAATATTAAAACTAATAGCGTAGAAATTACCAGCAACTTTGGCTTAATCGAAAGTTTTACGATTATTAAAGAAAATTCTAAAGGCAAGGCGATCGCAGTAGAGGTCGTGCTATCTGATTGGTTTTATAACTCAATTTTGGGAAATGAAGTTCTAACTATACACAGGGATTATTTTCGTTTACGCAAACCAACCGAAAGGAGACTTTATGAGTTGGCTAGAAAGCACTGTGGCAATCAACCGTCATGGAAAATAAAGTTATCCACAATACAAGAAAAACTCGGGATAACATCTCAGTTGAAACAGTTTAGATTCAATATGAAATCCATAATCTCAGATAATCATTTGCCAGAATATAATATTCAAATGGAAAATGATGTTGTTACCTTCACACGAAAGCAATCACCTAAACCGATTTCAAATTATCAATTTTCAAAAATAACAAAAGAAGACAAACCATCACCCACCACAAAAAACGACAGTGATATGCCAATTTTGGATGAGTATGCTTTGGCACGTCGACGTTTTGGTGATGCTGCAGTTATACCCGAAGAGTTCGTATCCATTTTAAAACTTCAAGGGCGTTGGTAATCATCATTTTTTGAATATCTTTTTCCAAAGTGAATTTGATTTCTTCGATTTTTCAGCAACAACAATTACTGGCTCAAATTCTGATTCAGACCGCTGACTTTCCAATAATGATAATTTTGTATTTAGCATTCTGCGTTCAACCCCCGCTTCCTGCAATTGCTGTCTCAAAAAATCTCTGTCGTTCTCTATTGATTTCCGTAATGCTTGTTCGGAAGCAAGTTTTTCTTGCAGTATTGCAATTGCAATATGTCGTTCAGACGGTTCCTTTTCCGTTCGTTCAGAGGCGTTCGATGAAAACGCTAAAAATAAATCGTCTTTAGAAATATTGTAAATTCCTTTTTCATTCTTATCCGCCTTCAATTTCCCGTTTCTTATGTATTCCAAGACTGTCGATTTTGATTTTCCAATCAAAATTGCTGCTTGTGAAAGTGAAATATATTCCATTTTTTTACCCGTTCGGTATTCCGGTATTCCGGTTCGTTCAGAGCCGTTTTTGAACGAACAGTATATACGCTATTCGTTTAATAAAAAACGTGCTGGATTCACTAAAAGGATATACGGTATATCCGAAGGTGGTACACCGTAACAGACTATGCAATACTTCTTAATTTATTGGCAACTGGTGATGCACACCAATAATTACAGCAAAACATTTTCACATTAAAGTAAATACCATGAACTCTTTATATATTTTGTTACACTTAACCATCGAATGCTATTTACTCAAATTTAGGAGTTATTATGTCGGCTGAAGCAATAGCAACAGTTACACAAATGATGCGTACTTTACCAGAGTCAACGCAACACCAAGTAGCAGAACATATCGCAAATTACATTGCAGATTTACAAGATGATATGCGTTGGGATGAATCATTTAAAAAGACAGAACCTAACCTAATCCAACAAGCAAGATTAGCCAAACAGCAGATAGCAGAAGGCAAAGCGAGCAGAATGGACATAAGTCATTTATGAAATCTGATACGCTACCTAGTTTCTGGGATGGTTATCGTAAGTTAGATGAGTCAATTCGACATAAAGCACGCAAAACCTATGTTGTATGGCTGGCAAATCCATTTCATCCATCATTACGATTCAAGTGCGTAAATCATTCTGAGGATATTTGGTCTGTTAGGATTACACGCTCTTATAGGGCATTAGGTATTCTGGAAGACGATGTGGTTACATGGTTCTGGATTGGCAACCACGATGAATACGAACGTTATTTCTGATAATTCATAAAATTCCTGTGAACGCAGGATAATAGATTCACTGAGTTAGTTGATTATCAAGATTATCATTAGGAGTGACTATGTTTAACCCTCCCCATCCCGCGAGTATTTTGCGCGAAGATATTTTCCCTGAACTGGGCATCACTGTGACGGAAGCCGCCAAGCAATTAGGCGTGTCGCGCGTGCAATTATCACGGGTGCTAAACGAGCATTCAAGTATTTCGCCGGACTTAGCACTACGCCTTGAACAGTGGCTCGGCAACACAACGGCAGAAACATGGTTGAAAATGCAATTATCATATTATTTATGGCAAGTTCAGCAAAAAGGCATACCAAAAGTGAAACCACTGCAACATACTTCAGTCAGCAGACAGGTAGGTGTTTGATGTCGGTGAAGACACAATTCTACTTTCGAGCAATTGGTGGGCGTGAGAAGGAGCAGCGTGGCTTGGAGTTACTCAGCAAAGCCATGGGCAATTTTGTTGAAAATACACAGTGCAATGAGGTTAACAACGATCAGGACAGTAGCACTGATTTAGATGCTAATTATGTTCGTGGTAAAGTAACATCATTGAGCATTACAGAGAAAGAGGTAAATGACGCCATATTATGGGCTAGACAGCCAGTTTTAAAATAAATTCTTATTTGGTTAGTCTATTTGTAGGTATGGTTGATCAATATTTCTTTCCATATTCACCCAATGTCAAATTTACATACCACTAAACAATTGTGCATGTGATCCTAATCTAACCAAGTAGACAGTCTGTTCATTACTTTTGTATATAAGCAGCATATCACCACCTAGGTGTAATTCTCTAAAATCCTGCCATTCACCATGCAATACATGATCTTTAGATTCCGGTGGAGGTGATTGACCATTAATCAAATCGGTAACATAAAAAACTTAGTGAACTGACCCTCGGTAAGACGTGCGTTACGCATATCTTTAACAAAGGTTTTGTGCCGCGACAGAGTTCTCATTCAAAAAGCATGTCTTGTTTTAATTGGTCAACCGTAGTGGTTTCAACATTCTTTCCTGCTCTGACATCTTTCATCGCAGCGATTGTTTCCTGATTAGGCAAAACGACTTGAAATGGCAATCCCCGTTGAGCAACGACTTGAAAAGTGAATATATTGACCGCTTCACTGAAATTCATGCCTAAATTGGCAAGTATTTGCTTTGCCTCGATAAACTTATCAGCGTCGATGCGTAAACTGGTTTGAATCTTTGACATAACACCTCCTCTTTTAGTAGATTGGCTCATATTAGCATACCATTTGGGATGCAAAAAACATAAAAGACTGTAAAGTACAGAATGTTATTTTTGATATGCACCTCCATTGACATCCTGCGATCGTAGGATGCGTCACCAGTTTTATTAAATTTCACTGGTAATTTATTGACAAATTTGTCAATATACAAATTATGAACAATACTAGACCTGTTTCTTACATAAACTTGGATCTCGAAAATGGATGATGAGTTTGAATTAATAAGAGGCAGTGGTAATGTCTATCAAGACTTTGGGCGTCCAAACGCAGGATTAGAGCAAGCGCGTGCGATTGTTTGTGCAAAGATTATTCAAATTATGGATGACAGACACCTTTCTACAAAGGATGCTGAGCAATTAACAGGTGTTTCACATACAGAATTTTCACGCCTACGAAACGCGAAGTTAAGTCGATTCACACTAGATCGAATCATCACTATATTGGGTAAACTTGATCAAAGTGTTGAGATCAATATTTCTTTTCATCCTAGTGTTATTAAATCCACATCGGTTTACCAACAACCCATCTGAGCTTTGTTATGATTGATTTAATACTGCTGGCAACTTTTGGATTATCTTTAGCGAGATGCGTTAGTGTTTTAAGCGCCTGCTTTGTTAATTGATAGTCTCTCAAGCAATGCTATCCATCAAATCCTGTGTTTCTTTATTGGAGGCAAACCCCTCCTTAATGGCTAATTCAGCTGCTTTGCCGTAGAGAATGTCCTCTAATCGTATTAATTCGCTGTAGCGTTGCGCGGACATAACCACTGCAATTTCTTTGTCTTGCTTAGAAATACCAATAGGTTCTACGTTGATTGCAGACAATATGGCGCTGAAGTTCTGTCTAACCTCGGTTGAGCTTAATACTTTCATAAAATCACCTATATAAAACGTACAAAAAATAGTTTATTTTGTACAGTCTAATACTTTTTATATACTTGCGTACACTTTAAAATCTAATCTTTCATTAGACTACAATAACTGCCTGAAAAATGTATCCGTCAGATCACGCCTCAAACTCCCCAACCACCACTGGTATTTGCATTGCGGCGAGTCCAGCGAGTTCATCTTTTCCGATGGCGTTTTCATTGATGCCAACAAATTCCCCTGCGGCAATCAACTGCGCTTCTAATTCGAGAATTTTCGCGCGAGCTTCGATTTCCTTTTCTGACATCATGCCTGTTTTGACTTCAGACACTTCACGCGGTTGATTTCTGGCTTGTTGTTTTCTGCGCAGGGCGGCTTGTTCATGGGCTTTTTTATCCATGATTTCTTGCGCCTCGGCAAGCTCCATCATTTCTTTCAACGAGGCTTTGGCTGTACGCGGTGCTTTTTCGATTAAACCAAGCGTTTCAAATTCGGATTTACTGACGACACCCACCCGTTCAATGAAAATATAACCCTGTGTATTGAGGTCTTCTTTGACCTTCTGCGCGTGTTTAGAAAAAACATGACAAATGGCTTCACTTCGTTTTCTTTGTCGCTCAGCGTCGCTTAGAGGTACGTTCACAGGCGAATTTTGAGCTGATTGTGAGTCAAAATGACTGATATCGAGTTCACCCTTTTCGGATTTTTGAATTAGGGCATTCAAATAACCCAAGGGCGATTTAATGCCGCCTTTTTGCAAAGCGGCTTTGAGCATCATTAGCACGATACTTTGTGTACTCGTATCAGCGACTTTAGAAAGTGTTTTCTTCGCTAAAATACGCGCTTTCTCGTCAAGTTCGGTGACAGTTTGTAACTGCGTATCGAGTGAATCGATGCACTCTTGTGGTGCTGTTTGCGTAGTATCGATAGATAAAACCGCATTTGTTGCGGTTTGCAGTGAAGAAATTTGCTCTATTGTGAGTTTTCCGAGCGTTGTTTTTTCAAGCATAGCGTGGGTGGAAATATGGCAGTTTTCTTTTGCAAAATCGACGACATCGTTTGTTGTTTTTTGATTATTTTGTAAAAGATCATTTGTTTCTAATACGTGTTGAAAAACCACATGTGGCTTTTTAACACGAGGCGATATAGCTGGGCTGGCGGGGGGTTCTGGGACGCTAATTCGCCAAAAAGTTTCACCGGTTTTGTCGCGTGTATAGCTGGCAAATCCCAAATCTTGTAGGCGTCGAAGTGCGGTGTAAGCGGTACTTTTTCCGATGTTGACGGAATGGGCAATATCACCCGCGCGCAGTTTCCATTGTGGGGGCAAAGAGAGCAGATAATTGAGTACGGCACTGTCGCGGGGTTTTAGGCCGTCATAGTGGCGATTATAGCGAAACAGCGCATTAGGCAGCGCGGTGAAATCAGTGGTGACAGCAGGGCGTAAAATATTGGCAGGGGTTATCATAGCAAAAGCCTCCTCTTTCTATGCTCTTGCAATCAACCCGCTATATGATAAAATTCATATGCATTGTTGTATTCGATAAGAACTTCTTATCGACATGCAAGAACATAAAATATTTTTAGTATTTAAAAGCCCACGTTATCTGCCAAGATTTATGAGTGGGCTTTTTTATGTCCGTTGTTTTTGTATTTAGGGCTACGTTTCATCGAAAATAGCCACCAATAGCGAGTTAATTTACTCTGTTTTTCCCCATTTTCAAAAATTTTTTTTATTTATGTCTTTTTTTCGTGTGAAAAAGGGATATTCCAAATGAATAGCGTTTTGGTATGCGTTCAATCCGGTTTTAATTTCATTGATGATATTCTGCCAAACATGTTTCGAGTAAAACATCTATTTTTTATACGAAGCTATCGTAATATCCGATATGCCCTATAATTTTAATGCTTTAGAATATCGCCAAATTTTTATTTTTTATCAGGTATCGATATGAACCGTTTTGGTCTTCTATTTTTATTATCCATTGTTGTAGTCACATCACATGCCGAAACTGAGTTATTCACCAACGTTACAGCTGTTTTAACGATTGTCAAACCGATTGAAACACGCCATGCCATTGAAATTAACATCAATGGAATAGGACCCGCAGTTGATAGAATGGCATATAAAAGATTGCGTAAAAAAATTGGCGATGCTGTGACTAATGAAGTAATTGATAAATTTGTAATTTATGGTTACGCGAAAGAGGGTGGTTTCTCAGGTTGTATTGAGGACAGACCTTTGTTAGCTGTTGAACCAAGTAAAAATTTTGAAAAGTTAGTGACACAATTAACGGCAATCAAGCCGAATCGTAACACCACTGCGTACAGCATTAATCGAGTAAAAACCTGTCCAGCATTAGTTGCCGAAGTCGAAAAAAACACAACGATTTTTGTGTCGAAATCTGATGACAGTAAACAATGTGATGCAGCTAGTGGTGTTAGTTTGTCGACAATGCAAACACAATTAACCGATATTACGGTATATTCAGCAGTGAAAAAATCAGATGGTTTGATGCACATTGCGTTGTGTGGTGCAGAAACAGGAAATTATAATGTCTATGAAATTTCCGCAGTCGATGTTGAAAAAGCTATAAAAATAGGCTTTAGTGAATGGATTGAAAAACCGTAATTACTTGATTTGCATAGTTTGCATAGCAGCCTAAAAAAGGTGGGATAAAATTAAAAGTATTTGATGTCTGTGCATAACTTTAATTTTATCAAATTAAACAACCACTGACGGTTTAACAATTGGTGATACAGATAGCTGTACACCTAACGCATTACATACTTTTGAGATGGTATCAAAACGAGGTTGCGCATTAGGCCGAAGTGCTTTATAAAAGCCTCACGAGTTATACCCGATGATTTAGCCATTTCAGTCATACCACGTGATTTGGTAATATCACCAAGAGCAGATGCGAGTAATGAAGCATCATTTTCTTCTAAGATACATGTGAGATAAGCTGCAATATCTTCTTCTGTTTTTAAATATTCCGCAGGGTCGAAATCCGGTAAATCTGCTATGTTCATGTTCTACTCCAATGTAGATGCCAATTTTTGTGCTTTTGCAATATCACTAGCTTGAGTTGATTTATCACCACCGCCTAACATGACAAGCAATATATCACCACGTTGCACGTAATACATTCTCCAGCCACAACCGAAATGTTCACGCATTCACACACTTTCATCTTTGTTTAAAATGCTCAATAGGATACATCATAATTAAACGACAATTAAAAATGATGTCGTTTAAAGCATTAAATTTGTCGTCTTATCTCTTTTATTTAAATTAAAAATCAATATGTTGCGGCGTCTAAAGTAATTAAAAGTATTTAAAGTAATACAGAAAAGGAAAAAAATTCATTTTAAGCATTAAATTTGTCGTCTTATGACAATCAATTCACTGCCTTTATTTTCATCACCTATACCAAATTTGTAGTCACTTAGTTAGCAACCTTAAAGTAACTATTTTGGTAATACCATTTTAGTTATTCCCTGTAAGCACCGTATTTACTATGTTTATAGCGCACTAAAAAAACAAAAAAAAGAAAAATATTAAAAAATAGCTACAGAAGAAATTTATTTTTTTAAATTAAACCATCATCATTTATTGGTGAGTTTGGCATGACAGTTATAGGTTCGTTTTCTTTATTGAGTTTGCTGATGACTTTTTCCAATTGCTCAGCGCACGCATAAGAAAGGGGTGAGTAACCATCATCTTCATGGTAAGCATAAGCCATCAAAATGCCTTCTTGCGTATTTTCAGCCATAATTTCCATTTTGGATGCGTATGGACAGATTAAAAGCTGGATAGTTAAGGAATATTTTAGTTGCTGCGCCCATGCGATAGCGGCTTGATGAATAAGCGCTTCGTTTTCTTTTGACACGATCAAATCTAAATGCTGAATATGAGTGTCACCATTCAAGAATAAATTCAGTCGCTCTGATAAGGTTTCGTGTGAATTTAACGTCGTAAAAAAGAAACCGTAGGGTGTATTAGATGAATTTGACATAACTCGTAATGAACGTTTGCTAAAAAACGATATTATAAAAACTAAAACAAAGAAGTAGGTTATAAATAACTTTTACAATGACTAAGAGAGAGTTTCAATGAGCGAACGAATTATTATGCGTACAGGCGAAGCATTGATTGCTGGTGGCCCTGCTGGAACCGCTGCTGAACCAGAAGTGATTATTGGTGAATTAGACGGGCCTGTTGGGACGGCAATTGCCACGATGACAGCGGGTCAAGTGAGTGGTCATACGCGCGTATTTGCTATCTTAAATACCGATATTCAAGTCAGACCTGTAACCTTAATGACGAGTAAAGTGACGGTGAAGAATAGTCGCTATACCAATATTTTAATGGGAACGGTACAAGCTGCTATTGCTAACGGAGTGTTGGATGCTGTTCGCGCTGGGGATATTCCAAAAGAAAAAGCCAATGATTTAGGCATTATTGTCTCCGTATGGCTCAATCCAAGCGTTGCCACTGATGATAATTTGGATCATCGAATTTTATTTGATATTCATCGCAAAGCCATGTCAACGGCTATTCATAAAGCGATGAATAATAAACCTGACATTGATTGGTTATTAGAAAATCAAGAAAAAGTGATTCATAAATATTTCCAGATGGGGCTTGATGGAAAAATTTAGCGTATTCCATAAAATACTCAAATCGATTTATTGGCACAGGTTATGCTCAACTTAATTTTAAGTAGCTACCTCTACTGAATTGCCCCAGAAATGGGGCTTTTTTATGTGAAAAAAAGTATATTAGCCTCTAGAGAGACATATTTTTTTCCACATGAATATGGGGTATCAAAAATAAAACAGGGTATTACATTTTTTATTTTGTTTGCGGCTGTAGCGGCTTATCTTGCAGGAAGCACAGTAGAGTCTATGATTTTCTTGATGGTTGGCGCTGTACTTGAAAGTATATTTTGGTTTCGCTTATTGCGACGCAATGAATCTGCGTCAAAATTCAATGATTAATTTTTGATCAAGCGCTTACACCCTTAGTGCCAAAAAAATAGCTATTTATCTAATTTTAAATCGAATTTTGAAAATAAATTGATGCTAATCGTCGTTTCAATTCCAATGAGGAGTGTTTTTTCATGTTGATACACAAAAAAACGCAAAAAACCCCTATGAGGTAATGACTAAGTCACAGGTGGCTATAGTTGTTATGAACGATGCGGATGCACGACATGTTAGGGAACGTATCGTAGTGCTTGAAGAAGAATTAAAAGCGAAACGGCGTGTTTAAATTAGCAAAAACAAAAAAACTAAATCGTCCTGTTCTTTTTATTGAATAAGACGATTTAATTTCCTACTATCTCCGTTGGTTATTATCGGCATGTTTGATATAAATTAAAAGTTTTTTTGGTTATCTTAACCAAATTGGATGAGAAAACTATCCAGACTTAGCGTCAATTACGCGGCAAGTGAAATTGGGTAATCTGCCATAGATAAGATGTGACGCGCTTTTGCAACGTCTTGCATGGCTGATTCGAGTAGCGTTGGATTTTCTTTTAGCATTGAATCTATATAATCGTTAATGGCTGTTTCACTGTCTAAATAATTAACGACATCTAAGGGAAAAATAATGATATTGTCGGACATATTACCTCCTGAACTTGTTTTAAAATAAACATCTCAATACAACCAAAATCACAAGACGCTAAAACGCAGGCGTAAAGAATCCCTAACCACAGGGATGTGATTTTTTTTTATTGATGGTGTTTGGAATTTTTGAAGACGAAAAAACTGACTCGCAAAGAATTCTATACGAATAAATTTTGAAAGTGAATTTCAGTTTCAAGACAAATTTATGACAACATATTAATTAAAAAAACCAAACCGCCTCAAAGCCATATGATTGCTCACTTAAATATTATAGTTTATTATAAACAACAACTTAAGTTAAATAGTTAATTTAAATAACGGGTTTTTGACGCGTTTCTAGGTCGCATTTTAACTTAAATTTATATTGATTTAGATACGCTTTTTTTTTCAAAAAACGGTCTATTTTTTTTTACTTGTTCACCTTGAAATTACATTTATTCCTATCGAAAAATTTCAACATTAGAAAAAAATAATTGCTCCTATTTAAAATAAAAACAGGCATTCGTTGCCTAAAACTTGAAATTTTATAGGCAAGCTATACAAAACAAAAAAACACGGTTTATTTTGATACAAATATAGCAATGATAGTTAAATCCATGATGCTATAAAACAGTAATTACAGCCTATTTAAGCCACTTTATTTTTAACCAATACACATTTAAGCAGTAGGACATTAAATCATCTCATTAAGGCTATAAAGTGCCTTAAATGACGAATTTAGTAGGTGTGCTAACCTTACCAACGACCTTGCTGTTTTAAAATTGATATAAAGTCTTATAGCGTGACTGTTTGATTGTCAGCATAGGGTTAAAATAGATAAGCGCCCTGCTCTTTATTTCTTGGTTCTTTTACTTGGTTGTAGAGTTAGCGTTTTTTGAAAATTTTATTCCACAAATTACCGGTATTTTTTTCTTTTGCTTCTTTCATTTCGGTTTGATGCGTGAGTAATAGGGTGAGTTTTTTACGCTCACTCGATTCGTCATCCAGGCGTTTGCGTAAATCGTCACGCTCATCCTTCAAAATATCAATATGTTCACGTAGAAGTGATATTTCTTGCTCATATACACGTGTATTATCGAGTGTAGCGTTGTGTATTTCTGGGACACTTTCTTCTGTGTCATTCAGTGTCACTGCGCCGTAAACTCGCTCCAGTTCAGAGACATCTATAAATGATTTTCCCTTGGCATCTTTCGTGATGGAAACCTTGCCATTATTAATGTCGCGGTAAAGTGTCGAACGCGCAATATTGACAGCTTTTGCTGCTTGATTAAGATTAAATTTCATTGTGTAGCGATGTGTAGCGAATGGAAAAAATGAAACATATTTACATGTTTTGAGATAGCTGATTTATACACAATAAATTATCGATAATCGAGCTTTTTTTGAAGTGATGCGCCAATCAAGTTGGATAGGGCGCCTGTATAAAAAATTGGTTTTACGCTGTATTTTTCATGTGTCGCATTGTGTTTTATTTGTCTATTTTTTGTGTTTCATTTTTTACACAATTTTATATCTATTTGAATTTAAATGGTTTAATTTTTTGTAAAAGTGTATCGATGTGTATTTACAATACAAAGTCGGACACTTTTTCGTTTTTCATCACAAATCGGTAAAATAATTAACTAGTTAACGTATATTTTAAGGGTAAATATGAAAATAGGCATTCAAACTTGGGGTTCTAATGGTGATGTAAGACCCTTGTTGGCTTTGGCAGATGGTTTGCAAAAAGCAGGACATCGCGTCACGCTAGTGGTCAGCAGTATTGATAATCAAAATTATGCCGCTATTTGTCAGCAACTGGGCATTCGTTATCAACACATTCCAGAGTATATTGACTTTGACATGGAAGGTTTTGCCAAACGTTCTTTCAAAATGAACCCATTACAATGGCTAAACGCTTTGTTGGACGAAGCATTCTTTCCGAATGAACAGACGATATTTGATACCGCACAAACGTTGGTTGCTGAGAATGACTATGTCATCGGTCATCATTTTCTCTACCCGTTAAAACTTGCTGCTTTATTGCAAAAAAAGCCATTTTATAGCGTGACGTTTTGTCATGCAGCCATTCCTAATCGCATATTACCGCCATTTCGATTTCCTGATGTTGGACGTTTTCTCAATCCAATCAGTTGGACATTATTAGATTTGATTTTTAATTGGGTACTCAAAAAACCATTGACCACCTTATGGCTCAAATCAGGACAAATACCACCCACTAACGTATTGACCGACCTATTAACATCGCAACAGTTGAATTTGGTGGCAGTTGATCCGCTGTTTTGTCAAGGCAATGAACAGTGGTCAGCGAACCACCAAGCTTGTGGTTTTTTAAATTTTAGCGAAGATGAACGCTATTGGGATTTACCTGATGATTTGTTGGAATTCTTAGAGACTGGATCTGCACCGATATACATGACGTTTGGCAGTTTGCAACAAGCAGTACCCGAATGGAGTATGGATTTGTTTTTATCCGCCGTTGAGCAAGCAGGTTGTCGGGCGATTATTCAAACCAGTTCATCGCGTTTTATGGCAGGTACTCAGCAAAGTCATGTGTATTTTATCGGCAAACATCCCCATCAACGGGTATTTAAACGCTGTGCTGGCGTTGTTCATCACGGTGGGTCCGGTACATCTCACGCCGCCACGCGTTCAGGTTGTCCGTCGATAGTAATACCGTTTATGGACGAACAGCTATTTTGGGCACGCAAATTACAATCACTTGGATTAGCCGGAAAACCGTTGCCTGCTAAATATGTGTCAGCCAACACATTAGCTAAGGCTATACAGAATGTTTTAACCAACAGCCATTACTACAACACTGCACAAAAGGTATGTCCCAATATGCAAGAGCAAGATGGGGTTGGTAAGGCAGTCGATTTATTGACCAAAAAGGGTTTGTGACGTGAAAGGGTTTTTATTCAAATTACATACCATTTGGGATGCAATAAACGCGAAACCCCATATAAGTAATACAATATACTTTTGTTACTTAACAACCGATTAATTCTATTGACTTTTCCTAAAATTAGATTATCCTATGTAACAAAAATACAACTTAATGAAATTAGAGTTACATATATGAACATCGTTGACGCTGCAGACAAAGAACAAATATTACTTATTCATTCTCTTTTGAATAATAAATTTGGGGGGATATACGGAGATATTTGGAAAGTGGGCGTCAATCTGAGTCTGCGCATCAGCGATTTACTCAATCTCAAATACACCGACTTCAATTTTAAAGACCGAACCCTCAATCTCACCGAATCCAAAACGGGTAAAGCGAAATCCATTCGGCTTAATCAAGCCGCAGTTGAGATTATCATCAAGCGTAAACAAGATCATCCCAGTGATGTATGGTTGTTTCAAGTACATTCAAACCGTGCTAAAAATAAACCCATCTCGCGTATCTCGGTAAGTCGCGTATTCAAAGACGCG
>Ga0209084_1002291_pt1 | contig 15023 bp, 30 predicted proteins | sample C_130820_MF_Meta_FD_187309 | JGI IMG/M metagenome (GOLD analysis project Ga0209084, IMG submission 187309) | Freshwater microbial communities from Lake Croche, Canada to study carbon cycling - C_130820_MF_MetaG (SPAdes) (version 2) | ecosystem: Environmental > Aquatic > Freshwater > Lake... | reverse complement strand
CTTAAGCCCCAGTTGCGCTTCCGCATTTTTATTAAGTATGTCTTTGATACACATATTATTATTTATTTGGACACCCTAGTAGTAGAAGGTTGAAACGATATGAATTATCGATGCCATTACTAATATACCCACAAAAGGAATATGTGCGTAATGCCACCATCTAAACAGACGCTCCCAACCTACTCTAAGATAAAGAAACTTCCCAATAAAGCCGCTAGCAAATACAGTCAGCATACTCCAAAGAGCCATGTTACTATTAAGTGCCCCTAGATGATAACCGCAATGATATAGAATCGCAATAGGCCCAAAAATACCCAATAGCATATGAACATTAAACCACTTGCGTATTGAGGGAGTACGTTCAAGCCAAGACCAATTGAACCGGCGCCGTATGCTATATGCAAATAGCAAAGTCATCATTATAGCGCCGGTCCAACCTAAGGCATAACCTAAGCCCTTTTTAGGGCTTAGGTAGTTCTGCAAAGGTAGCATCCATCCTACAAGTATGAGAATCTCTGCTACTGCTACAGCTATCAATTCACTGAGTGACCATCCCATCTCATTCCCGCTTAGCAATAACCTTGTCAGCTAAGCCGTATACAACAGCTTCTTCTGCGCTCATGTAGTTGTCACGCTCCATGTCTGCGGTAAGCTGTTCAAAGGTCTTGCCTGCAGTATTATGAGTCTCATAAATTTTAGTAAGATTCTTCTTCATTTCTAGAATTTCTTCTACAACGATTAACATATCAGTTGCTTGACCACGCGCACCGCCCGAAGGCTGATGAATCATGTGCCGAGCATTTGGAAGAATCAATCGCTTGCCTGCGGCCCCTGCTTGTGCTAACAAACTGCCCATTGAACAAGCCTGTCCCATAACAATAGTCTGTACATCTGGCTTAACAAACTGCATAGAATCATAGATAGCCATACCAGCAGTTACAGAACCACCCGGTGAATTGATATAAAGATAAATGTCCTTATCTGGATTGTCACTCTCTAAGAAAAGTAATTGGGCAACAATTAAATTTGCCATTGTATCATGGACTTCGCCTTCTAACAGAATAACTCGGTCGCGCAGTAAGCGACTGTAAATATCATAGCTGCGTTCACCGCGACTAGTCTGCTCTAAAACCATTGGAACTAAATTAGACATAATGTACCTCTTTAATACATTGTACATGAATTGATAGGAAAATCAACTTGTTTGGTTAACGTTTGCGCTTTGCTCGGCCCACATTTGGCTCTACATTAGTTGATGTGTCAATAGGTGGTGCTTTTATTGGTTTATTCGCACGTCCAGTAGCTATATTTTGAGCAGTGTTTCTAAACTCTTTTTCAGATGGCGTTGGCTCGCCCAACTTAGCTGCTTTCTTTTTCTTACCGCCTACATCATAGTCACCGTAACCTGCGGTCTTTCCAGCAGACAATGTTACTTTTGGCATCATCTCACCTTCTGGTGCAATCACATAAGGTGTCTCTACACTAATAAGTCCTTTCATTGAAGGATAATCAGTAAAATATTGTACTGATTCGCTACCCATATCCATTAACAGGATACCGTCAAAATGAGAGAGTTTTTTGTAATTGTTATATCCAGTATCTAACATAGCTTCAGTGATATCTTCAGCACTACCGGTCATCAATGCTTTTTTGTAGTTGCCACTACCTACCGCAGTGAATAATCCTTTTGCCATTGCATCACAAACTTTTTCTAAATCAGCCGGGTTAGTAATTAGAGGTCTCCAATAATTGACCCAGTTATTAACACTTATTCTATCAGGAACTTCTTTTCCTGTAGCCTGTTGTAATGCAGCTACCATGCCCGAAACATTCATTTTTGATTTTTTAGTATCTATCCATCTACCGCCACTGGATACTGTAGTTTTTAATTCTACGGGAGTCCCGGCTACATTGATGTCTCCGCCGCCCCCAGTTTTACCAGTCCATTTGATGTTGGGATTTAATATAGCAAACGCTAGTTCACCGGCACCAACACCTCTGGGTACTAAAGCAGGAGCAACACATAATTTTCTAAAAACTTCAGTAGGGAATCCTGGGCCCACAAGGTCACTAAAATGATGTAATTTTTTATCTAATAATTTACTAGTATCAACTACACCCTTTTTGAATCTGTCTAAAAATTTATCTTTTACTTTTGGCTCGGCATCAATTTTCATTATAATATTAGTGATAGTATCTATATGTGCTTTTGCGTCTTTGTCGTGTGAAACCGCATCTTCAATACGTTTATCAATATTGCCAGCTTGTAAAGTTTTAAGAACCTTGTGTAAGACACTATTTTCATCTACCCCTTTGAGTAGTTCAACAATAGCCTTTTTAAGATACTTTGTTTCCTGAGGCTTTTCTGTGGCCTCATTTAGTCGGGTTAGTATGTCTATTAAATCACGCATGTTGTATTTAGTATGCATTGAAGAAGTTCTGAGTTTTAAACCAGCAGCTAACCCCTAGATACTTGTATAAAGGGACACCCTTCTTTTTAAAATGCTTTCTAAACGCATAGAAACTAGGACCATGACTCATTTCGCGTCTTAGGATATCCCATTGGTATTGATGAACCATTTCATGTGCTAAAGTGATCAGGCACCATTGCTTGCAGTACCACCGATCGGTGAGGACAATCTCACAACTAGACCTTCTTGCACCTCTAGGAGGTACTACGTTCGCTTCGCAATGTCCCATTGCGCCTTTGTATGATTCTTTAATTGTTAATCTAGGGGCAGGTAATCTGTCATTGAACAACTCTTTGTTGATTATCTTATACATTTTTTTCAGTTGATACTTGGAAACTTTATAAGGTAACTTTCGTTGTTCCGCTTTGGAAGGTAATTTAGTAGACATTATTTTTTTTAATTTACTCATCGTTCTTTTCCCTCAATGATTTAATTATAAGCACCAATCGTCAGACCCTTTATATGTATTTAGAGTAAAAATATACCGTTTGGAATGAAAACCATTAAATATTACTTTAGGAGAATAGAAAATGGAACAAATTACAGGTTATGCGATTATAGGTGCAATTGTTGTTGGTTTGGTTGTACTTGCGTGGTATTTACGTGCTAGCAAGAGCAAAAAAGCTGAGTTTATCCTCAAAATTGAAGAAGATAAGCCCAATCCGCCCACAGAGTTAAAGCTTGAGGTAGTGAAAGCTGCCCCACCAGTCGCCAAGAAAAAGACTGCTGCCAAGAAGCCCGCTGCTAAGAAGCCCGCTGCTAAGAAAGCAGTAAAAACTACGACTATTAAGAATCCTTAATGGAAATAGGAATTGACGTAATTAGTGACTTGTATCTTACCCCAGAAGAAAGTTTCAATTGGGAGAACAAGGCCACTAGTTTGTACTGTATAGTTGCGGGCAACGTAAGTTCCGATGCCCGTACTCTATATCAAACCCTAGGGCATTTAGCTAGATTTTATCAAGGAATCTTCTATGTGCCCGGACCTTTAGAGTATAGAAATTGCGTCAATATTCCTATTAGATCAAAAGAACTTTTCAATCTTTGCAAGCGTATACCCAAAATAGCTATGCTGCATCAGCATGTAGTTATCTTAGATGGAATTGCGGTACTAGGATGCAACGGATGGTCTGTCGATCCTGATCAGTTGCCCAATCTAACAGTAGAAGATATAGACACTGCTAGGTATGAAGATATACTTTACATGAAAAGTTCTATAGACAGGCTACAGACGCATTTAGATGTTAAAAAGGTAGTTGTAGTCTCCAATTCAGTTCCTAAAAAAGAACTCTATTTTGGAGAAGTACCGCACTATCATGACGATCAAATTCAATTAGATTTTGGATTGAGTGCTGATACTGAATCAAAGATTGTCAAATGGGTGTTTGGTACATATGAAAAAATAGTTGATACCACGCTTAGTAATATCAACTATGTTAACAACCCATACTATAAAGTTAAGCCTTACTGGGCTAAAAGACTAAGCATAGAGATTTAAGCCGCTTCCGGTTCTACTTTAACCTGTAACGGGAATCCCTGAGCCCGAGCGTCCATTGCTACTTCAATTCCCTTTTGCTCGGCAATTTCATAAGGAAGAACTGCTACAGTAGCAGCACCATCATTGTGAATGTTTTGAGTAATAGTAAATGCAGTCTCTTCGGTGTAGTTAAAAATACCTATTAATGAATTAATCACGAAATCCATAGATGTGACCTCATCATTAAGATAGATGACCTTAAACATCGAGGGTTCGCGTAGTGCGGTGTTGGGAGAGATTTTCTGTCGTGTATCTGCGTTTGCCATCGTATTATCCTTTTAAAAGTTCGCGGCCATGATTGACCGCAAACTATGTACTACTATACTATTTAGTGCTTGAGATAGCAATTTTCTTGGGTCGCTGCTCTTCAGGAATCTCTCTCACTAAATTAATAGTCAGGATACCATCAGATAGATTAGCTTCTGATACCTTGACATGTTCAGCTAACGGGAAAGACCGAATGAAGTTTCGTGCGCCAATGCCGCGATGCAAGAACTCAACCCCTTCATCAAGTTCGGCTGTTTGCGAGCCTTCAACGATGAGTTGATTCTTATCTAAAGTAATGTTGATCTCACTTTCTACAAAGCCGGCTATAGCAAGCTCAATAGCATAGTGATCATCGTCATACTTCAGCAGATTGTACGGTGGATAATTGGTCTCAGGTTGCTGAGTAGACATACGCATCAAATCGCTAAGCATGGATTCAAAACCGACTCCAAATTTGGCGATGCGAGGAATATCCAAGGAACGTAGGGTAAGGGTGTGTGAATGTGTCATTTGTTTTCTCCTTTAATAAGCAAGATGACTATAGTTGTAGACCCGATTACCGGCGTCTACAACATATATTTATTATAACAGATTACGTAAAAAATAATATTATTTAGGGACAACCGTTTTTTGGTCAGCTAAGAACTTTTTCCAACGTTTCTTAGCCATAGCCTTAGCAATCTTACGCTGTACACACGGTTTGGTGTAAGTTTGGCGTTCCTGAAGTTCTAATAGAACTCCTGATTCAGCCACTTTCTTCTTAAACTTTCTAAGGGCTTTTTCAACATTTCCATCTTTTACAAAAACTTTTCTACCTGAGATCATATAATTACCTTGGGATTAATAACCAATTCCTGACTAATATTTATCTTCTTAATATCCGCTTCTTTATATTTTGAGACGTTGAACATGTGGGGCAATAATACTCGCTCTAGTTCACTTTGCAAGCCTCTAGCTCCGGTCTTTAGTGTTAGACAATTTTCGGCTATTTGACTAATAGCATCCTTACTAAAAGCTAGTTTAATACCGTCCAATTCAAACAAATACTTGTATTGATCTATGAAGTTATTCTTAATATCAGTCAATACTTTAATTAACTGTTCCTTATTAAGGTCTTCGACAGTAACAGTTGTAGCAAATCTACCCACAAATTCAGGTATCATACCAAACTTAGTCAAGTCATCCGGGCTAACCTCACTCAAATAACTCTTATCTTCCGAGCTAGAAATTTTAGCCTGAAATCCTAAAGAGGTTCCTTTAGTTCGACGCTTGATTACTTCGTTCAAACCCACAAACGCGCCGCCTGCAATAAACAGAATGTTCTTAGTATCAACTACGATCATTTCACCTGATGGATGTTTTCTACCGCCCGACGGCTGTATTCTGCACTTAGTACCTTCAATTAACTTTAGTAATGCTTGTTGCACGCCTTCACCCGAAACGTCTCGGCTGATGTTTACACTTTCGCCTTTGCGGGCAACTTTGTCAATCTCATCAATAAAAATGATTCCGCGTTCTGCTACCTCAACATCGCCTTTAGCAGCAGCAAGCAACATAGAGATCATGCTTTCTACGTCATCTCCTACGTATCCCGCTTCAGTCAAACTAGTAGCATCTGCTACAATAAATGGTACATCTAAGAACTTAGCTACAGATTTAGCCAACAGCGTCTTTCCAGATCCAGTAGGACCTACGAGCAACACGTTACCCTTTTGCATCTCTAGATTTTTAGGAGGGGTAGTGATTCTCTTGTAGTGATTGGCAATAGCTACACTTAATACTATTTTAGCACCATCTTGTCCAATAACATGATCATCTAGATGATCTTTAATCACCATAGGATCATAAACTTTTGGAGCTGTTTTGGTTTCTTCATCTTCGTGTTCTACAATGGTTTGAGTACAGAAATCTACGCACTCATTGCATATAGCTACAGTAGTAGCAGTAACCAATAGTTTAACAGCATTTTTGTTTTTTCCACAAAAACTACAGGTAGTTACTGCGGCCTTTTCTTTGTCGGTTTCCATTTAATACTCTTATTTTTTGTTCTTTAGATATTCTTCGATTGCAGCGGTTTCTATATCGTTTAACTGTTCTACATTATATTCGCCTTTCTCTATTTTATCAATTAAGAACTGGACATATTCACTATTGTCTAAATGTGTGTCAATCATGTTCTTATTTAATTCGATCCACTTGCTGCCATCAAATTTAAATACTTTATTAGGTAACGCATCTACTCTGACAAACACATCGTCCTTATTTGCAATACTAGGAAATGTTGTTCCAAAGTCTGTGGTATTTTGTATAGCATTGTCTATATGCAACGATAAGTCAGGTCTTAACTGCTTAAGTGCATTTTCTTGATATCGTTTGTTACTGTAAACTACATATCCACCGTTGGTTGTAGTTACTGGATTTTCTTTTGTGACACCTTCCGTCTTGATCTCCGCGTCGGCGGTAGGACCTTGCACGGATTCTTCTATTGGTTCTTCAAATAAAGTACTACTTATGGATTCAGTAGGAATCTTTTCTACTTTTTCTTTTATAGTTTCTATTTGTTCATCTGTTAAAGGCCCGTCATCTGGTTCATATACAGGTTCTGTCTTCACAGGTTCTGTCTTCACAGGTTCTGTCTTCTTCCAAGATTCCTGATCCCACTCTCTACTAGTAATAGAGGCAATAACTAAACATAACGCTAGCGGATCAAATACTAGTACTAGAATAATGATTACCCAACGTACTGCTCGTTCTAATAAATTTTGATCGGGGTTATCACCGTAAATCAGTGCAGCAATATATTTGATTGGTCCTACTTCTGCTTCTACCTTGCGTAGTTTACTAGCGACAGGTGCGCGTTCTTCTTGTAATTTTACAATTTTATTTTGTGAGTCTTGTATGTCTCTTTGTAGGCTATTACGTTCCTTAGCCTGTTGCTTTCTAATCTGAACCGCCCGTTCTGCACCTTTATCGGTATCAGTGCGCCCCAGCATTTGGTCAACCTGTGCATCCATTTGTTGCAAGGCTTTTTTATTTGCATCAATGTTGTCATGCTCTGTTTTTATTTTTTCATTCAAAATGGACACTTGAGCAGCTACATCGCCTGATGGTACAGCTTGGTCCATGTGCGCTTTAGACAAGAATCCAAAGATTCCCATAGAAGTAATCAATGCTAAAATAACGACGGCAGGTACTAGATAACCTCTAATAGCCCAAGAAGCTCTGTCCCAGTAATAGTGCAACCAAACCGTAGTAACTACTTTAGCAACTTCCAATGCGCCGCCCATAATAATGATAGGCATGACTGCGGCGGCAAATATAGCCATCAAGCCTTGAATACTGTACCAAGCTGCTATGACGCTAAGGGTTAACGCGGTAAGCAATGCGTAGTTAGATATATTAAATAGTTTTCTCAGGAACATGTATTATTTATGAAAAATTAGACCGAAATTACTGGTTTTGGTTCTGATCTTTTGGTGGTGGCCCTGAAGAGATGCCCATAATATTCTTGAAATTCTTCATAATGAAATACAAGTTTTCGAGGAATTCCCGGGCCTTGATAAATTAGAACGGTGACTAAATGGTACTGCTCACTTCTTTCTTTAATTTGCGTGACTTCAATGCTATCTCCGTCATCAAATTTATATTTTTTTCCAACTAATGTGGGGTCTACTACATATGTCATATACTTACTTATCTTTTTTTGTTCGGCGCTTCTCCCATTCAATTGTAGCGACAGTGCCGACAAAGGCGCCTATCACCGCTGCACTAAACAAACTATGATCTTGAGTATACTCAACGATAGTATAACTACCCAATAGTATAATGGCAGAAGACCAAAACCCTGCAAGTAGTGAATGTCGTTTTCCAGCCTCAATAAAATACAGAGTCCAGCACACATCACCTATTGCGGTTGCAAGAAGTACCGATAACCAAGTGAACGTGCTACTTGTCATCTCTGAAACGTACAAAGCGCGGAAAGCGCAACGAATATGTTCCATCCTGATTCTGCGTGATTATGTCGCAAAGTATCTCAGCAGTGCGACCAACAATATCATTAGGGCTGGCCCAATAACTATCCCGATCCTCGTCAGAGAATCCAGAGCCCACATTAACCGAAATTTGTTTACCATCATCTACTCCTTCGCAAACAAGTGCGCCCAACCGGCCTTTATTGCGCCCGGTCCCTTCTTCAAGCCCAATTACAGTCAAATCAACTGTAATAGTAGGTTTCCATTTCATCCAATTAGTATTACGCTTGCACTCATAGGGTGCAAGGGTATCCTTGATCATAATACCTTCAAATCCCGAATTCACGCAATCCTTAGCATAACGTTCAAGTTGATTGCGACCTTCGGCTGTGTCAAGGTCTACATTGATATATGGCAGCAATTCAACATTTGCCATATTATCAAATATGGGACGCATCTTTTCAAGTAGTGCCATACGGTCCTTAAGACCTGTTTTCCAAAGACCTTTGCTAAATTCCTCTAGAGGAATAACATCAAAGACGTTGAACACTGAATCAGTGGCCTGCACATTCTGTTTGCGTCTAGCCTGTCGCATGAGTTCTTGAAACGTATTTCCAATAACCTCACCGTCAAGCACAAACCCATTTCTCATAGCAGGATTGAGACTATGCAACTGGTCATAGTGTTGAAGAATCTGATCTTCAATATGGGTAAAATTCACAAAAACTTTACCGTTGCGACTGTAACATGTAGCACTCGCTTTTTGAGTATTAATCACAGTAAGAAGAACCCTAACACCATCTAGTTTGGGTTCAATCCGTTTCTTACCTTCCATCTCAGGACGGTTTTCACTATTGGTTGCCAACTGACACCCAAAGATTGGCACTTCGTATTGGGTCTTTTTACAAATCTTATTAATAGTTTTATCGCTAATGCCGGCACGTAAATCCTTGCGAATGACATTGCGACAGAAGTTGTTCCACTCGTCACTGGTAAACCGCTTGCTGATTGCCTCGATAGCATCTCGGGCAGCATTGCCTGTCAAGACCCTATACTGAAGATCATTAAGCAACTTGACAAAATCTTGCCAAGGATTCTCTGCCTCGGTTATACCTTCAGTTTCGGGCACTTGTCTTACACCCAAAGTTACATACGGATTATATGCTAACTTGGTTAGCTTTAAAAAAGTATCAGCATTGTCACTACCAACTTTAGCGGCGGTCAATGCGTGGCTGATAATAGATTCCTTGTGAAGGCGGCTATCACTCTCATTCAATCGGTGAACCCACGAGGCTGACATGTAAGATCCTTATTTCAATAACTACAAATATAAAGTATAAATGAATTTTAGGTAAATGTCAACCTTTTTCACTACTTTCTAACTCTATATGATCTATGTCATATGCATATGGGTTATCCCAAACAAGATCATCCCAATCTTCTATTTGAGCCAAATCAACCATTTTCTTTTTTGCTTGAGATATGGATTTTGCCTGCACACGATAAAACACATCGGTTAATCTATAGATTTTAACGACACCTGTATATTCTTTATCTTTAATCATTCTTTCACTCCAAAATGAGTTTCAATTCTCCCACCTATAATCATGCCCGGACCACTCATCTTGGGTAGATCATATTCATATGCAACATTGGCACATTCCCGCACAATCAACTCGGCGAACTTTTCAGAGTCAAGTTCACCCTCAAAAATCCACTGCGCGTCATTATTACGGACCACAATGGATTGATCGTACAGTTCACGAATTCGTTTGTTCATTCTTCAACTCCCAAATCAAAATCCTGTTGTACCATGTCATACATACTGGAGTAGCAAGTTGGACAAAAGGCTACAGGCAAGATACCAAAGTATCCCTGTATGCCGCCTTCATCGTCGGTGAACTCACAGGCACACACATTACATTCGTGTGTGGAACCATAGTGTTGCATATTTTTAATCATTGTCTATTTCCGCAGCCACCTAAGCCACGCTTGTAGGCAATAACGTAGGAATTCTTCTTGTACTTCATGCGTACCTCAGTAGTGAACTAAAATGGGTTTAGATTCTTGTGCGCTGTGTAGTTGTTTGAGATGGTCAAAATATACACAGGCTTGGTCGAGACTGTTGGTTGTTTGGTACAGTTGCCACCAACCAAAAATACCAAACCCGCGCCGCCACTCTACCGTGTACAATTTACCGTGCTGGACTACTCGCGCTTTCACGCTTATCCCCTTCGCGTAGCCGTTCTACAATATCAGTCACTTGATTTTCCTTCATTCTGTAATTTTTCATCAACTAAGTTCATTAACTTCTGAAACTCTTCGGGATTGCGTTCAATCATTTCCTCAATGACATCATCTAATTCTGTTAGGCTGCGTTTGCGTAAAGGGTCTTTCATTTCGCAAGTTCTTGTTTTTCGTTCTTAAGAATCTTGACCAATTGATGATTACGCTCGTCCTGTTCTTTACGTTCACGTTTGGTGCTGTCACTTAATTTTAGTAAGGCGTCATATGTTCTAGCCCAGTCCGCACCCCTTAACCAATGTTGTAATTCGGTTAACGTTCCAAGAAATAGTTCGGCGTCACGCGAATAAACGGGCAGTGAGTCATTGTCTTTTGGAATCAGTGCTATCCGATTATCGGCGATATCACCAAATTTAGGTTTTGCAAACTTGAAACCAAACTTATCTACTTCTGCTTCTAGTCTACGCAGTTCAACAATTAGATTCCAACCGGACATACTACACCTTTACCGTTTCAACTTAGCAATTATAACACACTTTTCAATATCTACTTCAAATTCTGGGTAAACAGTATCTAATTGGTCCTTGTTGATCTGATGATATCCACTACCGCGTTTTTTTCTAATCAGATCCCTTAAGGCGATATTATCTTTGTCAAACTTGTACTGTAACTTGTGTCCGCGTCTGCCCCAAAAGATTAACACTTCGGTGTCGGTTCCCCATTCCATTCCAAAATCAACATGTTCCAAATAAACCGCACCCCAAACTTTATCATGTCCGGTATCTTTGTTCCATCCTACAAATTTAAAGTTCATAGATAAGTCAATCTACCAATCCAAATTATAACCATCTGAGGGTTTGTACTCAGACTGCCGCAGATACTTGACTTCATCCATCATTGAGTTGCCAGAAGCATGTGGGTACGGAATCACCTTTACGACCTTGTAGCCGTTTGTGTAGCGCCTGTCTTTTTTGTATACGGTTACTTGGTACATAACATCTGCTCCTTTAACGTAAATTAAGTATAACAGGCTTTACCCAAAAGTCAAGCATCCTGCAAATCGTGTTCAATGTCCGAAATGATTGACTCAATCGCATTGCAGGTCATATCACCGGCATCTGTATCTCCAATGGCGTAAGAAACCAATTTGGCAGACTCCCTCAATTTAGTTAGAGCCCGTTGCAGAGTGTACACTTGACTAGGTGATAGCATATCGTTTTCCTTTTGTAAGTTAGATTAGCCGACCCGCTTTAGGTCACGCTCATTATCACCGTCATTGATAGTGACTCGCACGATATCAGGGTGCGAGACCAAACCTGTTGTATTGACAAAATCATAGCACTCGTTCTGAGTGAAGAAGTTTTTGTGCCACACGTGGTCGTTACGAAAAATCCAAACAACTTTAAATGTTGGAAACATACCTTACTCCTTAAAGAACTTTGGTGCGAGTCAATTGTGTGGTAGAATTGTCACGATGAGCCTTGATTGTGCCACGCACCGTGACCTTGTTACCCTGCTCCATCTTCTCGCGGTAGCTGAAGAACACGACCTCACTCTTTTCGGTCACGCCCGTAATAAAGTGAACATTGTAGTTCACCGAATAGATGGACTTGACCACTTCAAGATTGAGAGTGACCTTATCACCGACCGTGCCGATCAGACCGCCAGTAGCCCAATTGATTCGGCGATTGGCATCGTCGCGGGCAACTGCACGGGCATGACCAGAAGGCAAAGACGCCATTACCGCAATATGCAGAAAAGAGGTGATAACCTCTTCAGAGGCGATCTTCATTGCCTGATGCTCAAAATCACTGAGACGGTTCTTCAGCGCCTTGAATTCAAGGCCCTGATAGTAGCGACGAACCACTTCGCCTTGCTCACGATCTTCCTGCAGGATGCCTTCAGGATTGGTTGTCAGAAAACCAAACATGAGTTCTCGGTTGGGCTTAGCCTCAGTCGGGACCACACCGTACATGTTCTTGTCAGCAACCTTGACGTAAGAGCCATTGACTCGCTGAGCGGCACACGCCGCCGCCCATGCATCTACCGCCGAAAATTCAATCTTGAGCTTAGCCATTTCGTTTCCCTTTTCACTACCCTATATATCTATTATACGGATTTTGGGTAGCAATGCAACCTTTTTTCGCAATTATAATTTCAATAAAATCAATAACTTATAAGCCATTGATTCTATTAGAATTCCTTAGGACTCGCTAGGACCGTCTAGGCCAAGGGGAGTTTTGAGACTCACTAGTACCCCGACTGGGGAAGAAGTCCGGTCCTAGACGGTCCTATTAGGGGAGTTTAGGGGATTTTTGGGTAGGGCTTAGAGTTTATTTGGGCCCAAACTTTCAAAGTTTAGCCCGCCCAAACGAGCTTCATAGAATTGCCCGTTGAAGTTCATATTCAGTCTGATCTGAGTCCCAATGTCCACATCCAGCTTTTTCTCAGGGACAAAGTTCATGACTTTGCCCAGCACCGGCTTTCTGTTAGAGGACGACATTACCGTGCAAGTATCCTCATACAATTTGCGAGAGTTAGGGACAATTACCTTTTTACGTGGTCGCATTTTATTTTTTGGTTCCCATACGCTTGATCATGCGCTGTAGCATTTTGTTGAAGGCATCTAGATCACGATTCTCGTTTACAACACGATCCATCTCTTTTGCTAAAGATTCAACTTTAAGCTGAGCCTGAGTCAATTGCACTTTGGTTTCATCCAGTTTGTCTTTGTATTCTTGGGCAACCAACTTATGTGCATCGCGCTTACGCAGGGCATCCATCATGATCTCATCTTTATACCTAAGCTGCTCTCGCATTTGCTCTACAGTTTCTTCTGAATATTGCATAAATTTATTTAGTATCCTTAGTTACTTAATTATTGAGCCACTTATAAAGACCAATAAGACTGAGCGAGGTCCAAAACAGATACCACAACTCAGATGCAATATCTCCTCTTACCATTGCCGAAGATGCACACGATGTGCCAATGAAAAACGCAAACATGAAGAATACAGGAATTAAAATTCCTAAACATGTTGCCAAAATATTATTAATCTTATTAAGCATATTAAACTTCCTTAGTATCAATGTTGACCCAAGTATCCTCTAACGTTGGAATATCTAGGTCTTCTTCCGACTGTACGGGTTGGACGGGTTGGACGGGTTGGACGGGTTGGACGGGGAGGTTTGGCGGGTCGCGCCCTTCAAAATGCCGATATACATTCTGCATAGCCTCATCCAATGTCTTGAAATTATAGACTACTGCATAGTATCCATTATTTTTTCGTATGTTGACGCTTGCCATTTAAAACTCCTCAAACATAATATAGAGTATGAAGTATAACAGGTTTTACCAACTTGTCAACCAACAGTCTTCCACGCCTTTGCCAACTTCTCCCGCAGCCTCTCGTTCTCGGCGCGGATAATGGCAGCGGCTTTATCGGTCACATCGCAGCGTAGGCACTCACCGCCGGGCCAGCTTCCGCAGACGCACGGACCAGTGACGACACCAGACGGGTACGCGACGAATCGCTCCCGCTCCGCAGCCGCGACAAGGGCGGCGAACTTTTCTGCGTTCAAATGATTAGTTTGATTGTCCCAGCATTGTTTCTCAAGTTCTTTAATTCGTTCGTTCATCACTTGACTCCAAAGTGTTGTTGAATCTTGCTCGCATAAGTGCTGGCGGGTTCACGATGGTCGACCGCATCTGCCACAATTGTAACACATTCCCGCACAATCAACTCCGCGAACTTTTCTGAAAAGCAATCAGGAATATACATCTTGGCCAACTCATCATCTAGTGATTCATTTCCTGTGACAACATCAACAGACTCAACAGCCTGTCTAACAAGTTGTTGAATTCGTTCGTTCATAATCCTACCTGCTTTCCAAATAAACAATACACCTCAAACCATCGTGTGGGTGGATTCTCAATGAAGTAAGGATTCACACGGAATGTGATTATGCTCATGGCTTCTCACCCCAACTTGTGGCAATGCGCTTGCACTTCTTGCAGTAGATGACGGGGAACATCTGCCACAGCACGCCCGGCTTTAGCAGGCCGCGACAGGCTTTGCAGTAGGATTTCATTTGTCACCCCGCGCACGGATGGCTTTGATAATTTGCCACGGCGCTGCTTCGTCCTCTTCCAATTCGTCACACATTTTTGCATACGTCTCGCGCTCCTGCGCGGCGACAAGGGCGGCAAAGCGTTCAAGTTCATGATAGTAATCAAGTGTGGGTAGCCCGTCGCCGTATTCACAAGAGTGTTGTTCTATGACGTTCCACAACTCCGACTCCTTCGCCATCCGAATGATGTCATCGCGGTTCATTCTTCAACTCCGAAATGTTGTTTGATTAATATTGCCGCTCCGCCACAAGTCGTCTGCGTGTTGCTTCCGGATTCACAAATATCAACACATTCCCGAACAATCAACTGGGCGAACTTTTCCAACTCTGCGTCATTGAATACCCAACGATCAGAGGAGATGTTTTCTACGATGGATTGAGTCGCCAAATCTTTGATTAGGT
>Ga0209084_1002284_pt1 | contig 15041 bp, 14 predicted proteins | sample C_130820_MF_Meta_FD_187309 | JGI IMG/M metagenome (GOLD analysis project Ga0209084, IMG submission 187309) | Freshwater microbial communities from Lake Croche, Canada to study carbon cycling - C_130820_MF_MetaG (SPAdes) (version 2) | ecosystem: Environmental > Aquatic > Freshwater > Lake... | reverse complement strand
CATCTTCTGAAGCACATTCACGGCCACCCCCTGACCCAGCTTGATAAGGCCAAGCAGCAGATGCTCAGTCCCTACATAGTTGTGGTTGAAGCGATCAGCCTCCTTGCGTGAAAGCGCAAGGACCTGCTGGGCGCGCGGCGTGAAATTGTTCATCATGATTCCTCGCTAGTTTCGGGTATATTACTTGTGGTGGAGGAACCGTTCGTCGGGATTTTTCCGATTTCAGGTTCCGGCATCTGCTTTAACTTCGCTCGAATAAGTGCCGCGCGCAAGGAATCGCGTTCTTCGGCCCCGAGTTTCGTGACTTGCAGCCCTTTCTGGAGATGTGCCGGCTGGGTCTCGATGAAAAGTTCGTCCACATGGAGGCGGTTGTTTGAGGGGAAGAGGCCCAGATCGACTCCCATCTTGATGAAGGAAAGAAGATTCAAGGCCTCCTTCGACGTGATCGAGTGGGCGTGGCAAAGAATGCCGTAGGCCCTGCCGATTTGGTCAAGGAGAGTTTCGGCGCGCTGCTGGAGCAGAATCTGGCGGGCATTCTGCTCATGTTCCAGGATCTGGAAAATCACCTTGTTCAGACGCCCGATGATTTCTTCCTCGGTTTCTCCGAGAGTCGTCTGGTTGGATACCTGAAAGAGGTTTCCCATCGCCTCCGTCCCTTCCCCGTGAAGGCCGCGCACAGCAAGACCGATCTTATTAACCGAATTAATGATCTTGTTCACCTGCTCCGACATGACGAGACCGGGTAGGTGCATCATGGCACTGGCCCTCATACCCGTACCGACATTCGTCGGGCATGCCGTCAGGTAGCCAAGGTCATTGTGGAAGGCAAAGTCCAGCGAGTCCTCGAGCTCCGAATCTGCCTGGTTGATCATGGCAAAAACCTGATCCAGCTGGAGCCCAGCCCGGATCGCCTGCATTCGGAGATGGTCTTCCTCGTTGATCATAAAGCTGAGAGTCTGGGCTGTATTCATCACGACGGCGCTGCCGGCTCCCTTGGCCGCATGCTCACGGCTGATAAGGTGGCGTTCAACAAGCACCTGCTTCTCGAGTGCCGAAAGATCATCCAGCTTCTCGGAAAAAGATTCCTCCATCTCAGGTAGCTGCTCCACGGCAGTTCGGACCTCTTCGAGGACCGCCACGCGTTCCGCCTTCTTAGCCCATCCGGGGAATGGCTTTCCTTTCAGATTGCGAGCCAGCCTTACGCGGCTACTCACCACGATCTGATCATGAGGGCCAGATCCGCTGAGCCACTCGCCCGTGTTGGCGATAATCCTGGAGAGCTTCACGAATTCTTACGGGGTTTTGGAACGCCAAGCTTCTTGGAGGCCTCGTCGGCCTCGGCAACCACGGAAGATTGCGCAACCGCGGCAATACGATTCACTTCGGTGGACTCCTGGGTCAGCGCCGTCTCGGCATGAGACTCCTCCTCCAGCTTGCGGATCCGGTCACGCAAGGTTGCCGCCTCTTCGAACTGCTCCTCCTGGACCGCCTTCTGCAGACTTGCCTGCAACTCAGACAGCTCCTTGTTGCGCAGGCGCCCAACACGTAGCTTGGCCGGCACCTTGCCGGTGTGAACACTGCCTCGATGCATGTTCTTGAGCATGCCGGATAGGCCCTCGGCAAAGGCGTCGTAACAGGCGCTGCATCCGAGACGTCCCGTCTTCTTGAAATCAGCCTGAGAGAATCCGCAGACCGGACAGCGATTGCCCGCTGGGTTCTTGTCGATTTCCTGTGCGGCCCCCAGCCCCAGCAAGAGATCCGCCAGAGCGAACCCAGTCGGATCGTTAACCCCTTTTTCCTTCGAGCATCCCTCGCAGAGATTCACCTTCTGCATCTTCCCCTCAACGATCTGGGTCAGGAAGACCGTGGCTTCCTTGGATTTGCAGACATCGCAGAACATAGCGTTTAGAGCGATTTTGATACTGCTATACCTATTCTCTTTCCTAACGAATATGAGATGAAGTTTTCGCGCAGAAAACCGAGTGGTGGGAACCATGGTTTGGCCTGCGAAGCAGTCCGAAGGGCGAGGGCCTCGGAAGAGGTCGAGGCAATCGCAGAGGCGCAGAGTTTAGAAATAGAGTAAAGGAACGAGCTGAATTTATTAAAAAAAACTAGTTCTCTCCTTTTCCTCGTAGGATTTAAGACCAATCCTTCCCATTCACTTCCTGAGTTCCTGATGCTCATTGAGCAGGCAAGCAATTCCATATTAAATACTTTCACCTTAATAGATCGGCGTGCCTTCGGTCTGTGTCAACTCGTGGAATCGGGCAATCAGGCGCTGGGTAACCGGGCCAGGCTTACCGTCTCCGATTGGACGCTTATCGAGCTCCACGGCGGGAATGATCTCAGCGGCGGTACCGGTCAGGAAGCACTCGTCGGCCGTATAGATATCGTAGCGGGTCATCTGAGGTTCGGAGACCTCTAGACCCAACTCATCAGCTATCTGAATAGCCACAGCACGCGTGACTCCGGCAAGCGCTCCCGAGGAGATCGGCGGCGTGGTGATCAATCCGTCAGAAACAAGAAAGATATTATCCCCAGTGCACTCGGCTACGAGTCCCTGCTCGTTCAGCATCAGCCCCTCGCCTGCTCCGGCATGGGTTGCCTCGATCTTGGCCATGATATTGTTGAGGTAATTCAGGGACTTCACCATCGGACTGAGGGCCCCATGGGCAATACGTCGCGTGGAGCAGGTCACGACCTTCAGTCCCTTCTCATAGCTCTCGGCGGGATAGAGCGTGATCTTGGCCGCGATGATTATCACGGTTGGCTTCGGGCAGTGCTCCGGGCTTAGGCCAAGGTTTCCCTTGCCTCGGGTCACCACAAGGCGGATGTAACCATCCTTCAGCTCGTTGCGGCGGATCGTCTCGAGCAGCGCCTCGGTCAACGCGGCACGATCCATCGGTATCACCATGAAGATCGCGGCGGCCGACTTGTAGAGCCGGTCGATGTGCTCCTCTAGACGGAAAACCTTGCCGTTGTAGAATCGGATTCCCTCGAACACACCGTCCCCGTAGAGAAGGCCGTGATCGAAGACCGAGATCTTGGCCTCGGATTCAGGGTAAAAAGCACCGTCGATATAGATCTGCATGACTTCTTAAATATGGATTGGAGCAAGGTCGCTGACAAGCGACTAGGCGTCAAACATGGCGCCGATTTCCTTACCGTATTTCTCGGTGATGACATGGCGGCGGAGCTTGAAGGTCATGGTGAGCTCGTCACCGACCTCAAAGGGCTTCTCGATCAGCGCAAATGCAGCAATACGCTCGAAGGTCTTGAATCCCGTAGCCTCCCCGACAAGACGCCTGATCTCGAGCCTCAACATCTCTCCAGCCTCGGGACGTGCTTTAAGCCCTGCACCATCCTCGGCAGAAATGCCCGCCCCCGCAAATCCGGCAAGCGAAGGGACGACCAGTAGACCGAGATGTTTCTGATCCTGACCTACGACCATGCATTGGTCGATCAGGTGGGACTCGAGCAGCTTGGACTCGATGGGGAGAGGCTCCACATTCTCGCCCCCTAGCAGAACGATGGTCTCCTTGCACCGGCCGACGATCTTCAAGCAGTCATTGAAGGTGAAAAGTCCGATATCCCCTGTGGCAAGCCACCCATCTTGGAGAACACGAGCTGTTACCTCAGGATCCTTGTAGTATCCCTTCATGATCTGAGGGCCCTTTGCATAGATCTCACCACGCTTTCCACGGCCGAGATCCCTGCGTGTCGGATCGGGGTAGAGAATCGCACCCGTCACGAGATCAACGATCCGGAGCTCAGTGCCCGGAAAGACGGGTCCGACCGTGCCGATCACGAGCTTCTCCCAAGTCCGAACAGCCAGGACTGGGCAGCTCTCTGTGAGCCCATAACCCTCGAGTACCGGAATGCCGATGTCATTGAAAAAGGAATCGACATGGGGAGGCAGGGCGCCACCACCGGAGATCGTACCCCGGAACTCACCACCAACCACAGCTCGCAGCTTGGAGAGAACCAACTGATCCAGTAGCAGCGATGGGATCATGCAGAGAGCCCAGCCAACGGCATGACGAATCGCCATCATCGCCGAGACCAACACATCACGACCATGGAGATTAATCTGCCTGCCGGAGAAAAAGGAATCAGCAGCGCGCACCTCGTGGGCTGTGAAGCGGGCCGTCATGAAAAGCATCCTGCTGAGAAGTGGGGCCTTCTGAACCTTGGACAAAATCCGCTGATAGAGGCCCTCCCAGAGACGAGGAGCCGAAACCATGATCGTCGGCCTTACAGACTGCAAATCCTCTCCAAGATGACGAAGCGACGTGTAGTAGGTGTGGACGCCACAGGCGATGGAGATCACCTCGAAGACACGCTCGTAGCTGTGCCAGATTGGTAAAATCGAGAGGGCCCGATCCTTAGGCGTCAGCACGAAAGGGAGATTTCGGATCTGTGAGGCCATCGCGGCATGGGTGAGCTGGACTCCTTTCGGTACTCCTGTCGTCCCAGAGGTGTAGATGAGGGTGAAGAGATCCTCGGAACTGATGCCAGCAATCTTCTCCTCGGCGCGCCGATCGCCCTGGAGACGCAATTTCTCCCCTCGGATCTCGAGATCGCGAAGAGCGTGGACATTCTTCGGAAGGTGGCCCTTCTTTTCTTCCTGCCCCGTCTTCTCTCCATGACTCATCAAGATGAGATGGCGGAGCTTGGGGAGTTGTCCGCGCACGGACTCCAACTTGGCAAGCACGCCAGCATTCTGAACAAAGGCCACCTCTACGTCAGCGTGATCCAGAATGTAGGCGACCTCGTTCTCCGTCACATCGGCGGCACGCGGCACATCGGCACCCCCGCAGAACTGCACAGCGGCATCGGCCATGATCCATTCGAAGCAATTATCAGAGAGGATCGCAACATGATCGCGGGCCTCGACCCCGAGCTCGATCAATGCCGTAGCAAGGGCAAGCGAGCGGTCAATCCATGCCCTGAAACTGACGGATTGAAATGTCCCGTCGGCACGACGGGTGGAGAAGGCGGGGTACTGGCCCCAGCGGCTCCCCGCCTCCGCGAAAAGGGAGGCGAGGTTCGGTGCGGAAATCCGTCCGGTCATGAGGTGACCGTGACGGAATGATTAGTACGAGGCAGGGGCTACAGGAGCAGCCGCGTCTATTCCCAAGGAAGAGACAGAGGCCGGTGCCGAGTGATCGACGGAAGGAGTAGAGACCACCTCGGGAACGATCCCTGTGGGGACAATCCCATCGGCGACATAGAGTCCTTCGCCTGTCTTATTCACTCCGGCAAGCTTGCCGATACGGACATAGAGGGTCTGCTTGGGGTTCTTGGCGGTCCAAACGTAGTTGTCTTGCTCAAGTCCAATAAGAATCTCAGTGACCTTCATGGGGCGGTTGTAGCGATGCAGAACCTTTACCACGGCAGGAGCCAAAGGACCCGAAGGGGAAGCAGGACGAGGGCGACCGGCAAGCTTCGATGTGCTGGGTGTGCCATCGGCGGAGAACTTGCGTCCGGAGCCGGGAGGACGACCACGTCGGCGAGGGGTCTGGGCGGCCTCCAGAAGCTGATTCTTCATGATTACAGTGGCAGGAGGAAGCTCAAGAGTGTCGCCGAGGAGTTCGTGGAGCTTCTGCTGAAGACGCTCGATCTTCGAGGCGATCTTCATTGCTTTCTTCAGTGTAAGGGAGTCAGGGATGGACATAGTAGGTATTTGTTATGGGGTTTAGGTTATAGGGAAAAGGTTGTACTTAGTTGGTGATTTAAGCGGTCCGGAAGGTGATGCGGGCCTTGGTCAGGTCATAAGGAGACATTTCGACAGTTACTTTGTCACCGGGGACAATTCGGATGAAATGCTTGCGCATTTTCCCAGAAATATGAGCCAGTAACACGTGACCATTTCCGAGCTTCACACGAAACATAGTGCCGGGGAGAACCTCGACGACAACGCCTTCGGTAGTGATTGCTTCTTCTTTAGCCATAAGGTTGAAGGTTAGTAGGGAAAATACCCATATCAGACAAGAAAAATCATTCATTTTTTGACGAAGGAGAGCAACTGAAGCCTAAAGCTTGGCTGACTTGTTATTTTTTAACCTTTGATGGCACCTGCCTCCCGGCGGGCTTTGACTCCCTTACAGGGCTGCCTTTGGCAATCTACCGCACCGCTTCCCAGCGACTCGGTTCAATCTTAACTTTCACTCTTAGCTGCGCTAGTTATCATTTCGCTCCTGTGGCAGCTCCCAAGAACATCGTCTATTTCGATCTGGAAACCCAACGTACTGCCAATGATGTGGGTGGATGGGACAAGAAAGCCGATATGGGTGTCTCCATCGGAGTCACTTACAGCACGGCGACGGAGAGTTACGAGATTTTCACCGAGAAGCGTGTGGGGGATCTTATTGAACTCCTGAGTCGTGCCGATCTTGTCATCGGCTATAATAATAGGCGATTCGACTATGAGGTCCTGATGGGTTATACGATTCTGGATCTTCCTCATCATCTTCCCACTCTGGACATGCTGGAGGTTGTGGAGAAAGCCGCAGGGCACCGCTTGCCCCTGGACTCAATCGCCACGGCGACGCTCGGAGTCGGCAAGACTGCGGAGGGACTGGATGCCATCCGTTGGTGGAGAGAGGGGAAAATCATGGAAGTCGCGGAGTACTGCTGCTTCGACGTGAAGGTCACGAAACTGGTTCACGAATACGCTGTGGAGCATGGCAAGATCCACTACATAGACAGGTTCTCCCGGAGGCAGACTCTTACCGTGGAGATTCCATGATCCAACCGCTTGATACAGCGCGTAATAGTTGGCGGCTTCTCTGGCTGGATCTGGAAGAGCCTGTTCCCAAGCCCAAGCCATCCCTTCTTTCCAATGCGACCGGTGCTTTCCATGCCTCCTTGGCAGAACTCCAGGCGTCCGATCAGGAATATTATCTTCCCACGTGCCTGCTGGTGACCACATCAGCCGGTAAGCCGCTCTGCCCTCCCGAAATCCTTGAGGAACTAGATCAGGTAAGGGCCGAGCAACTCCTCGGCCGTCTCTTCGATGAACACGGCGCCCCGGATCGTCTCACCATCGCGGAGAGCGATGACTGGGATACGGAGGCTTGGCAAGCCTTTGCACTGGATTGCCGGATCGAAATTGCTTTCGGAGCATTCCCAACCTCAAAGCCGGGGGATCTTCTGCAGTTCGTCCGTAGAATCACACAGCGCCTCCGGGGTGAGGAATTCCATTCCCCGAGCGCTATCGCACGCGGCCTAGTGGTCGCCTCTCGCCGACTACGCTCCCCGGGAAAAAAGAGCGCTCACTTAAAGAAAGCTCTGGAACAGGATGCCGACTGCATCCTAGCACGGATCGAACTTGCCGATACTGATTACCAGGCGGCACGTTGGACGGAATGCCGCCGCGGGTATCAGGAGCTTATTGATCGTGAGAAACGCCGCTGGAAGGGGGAATCTCCCGAGTGGTGGAACGATCTGGAAACACGCCCCTTTATGAGAGCACTCTACGGACGGGCCATGACCGAATGGCACCAAGGCCACTTTGCGGAGACCTCTAAGGATCTGGAACATCTCCTAACTCTCAATCCCTCGGACAATCAGGGCGTCCGCTTCCTGATACCCTTGGTTTATCTCCTGGGAGAGAACGAAAGCAAGGCCCTCAAATCCCTGGAGGATTACGAGAAGAACTATCCCGACGATTACTGCGAACCGGCACTTCTCTTCGGAAAAGGACTCACCCTCTGGCGCTCGGGAGAAGAGACCAGGGCTGCGGAAGCCTACAAGGAAGCCATGCTCAAGAATCTCTATATCGCCCCCCTGCTTCTGGACCTACCCACTCCTTCTTCAGAGATCTGGCATCCCAACGACCGTTCCGAACCAGGATATGCCCAAGATTTTATGCAGTCCTATGGAACGCTCTGGGATAGGGATCCGGCGGCTCTTCGTTTCCTTCGGGAAAGCTATACGACATTCCTGCCCTCTGCGGAAAAGGTCATTGCCCACCGTCAACAGATGAGCGAGTGGCAGGATCAGCGCTACGACCGGGAGTTCAAGGCCCACTGGAAAGCAATGACAGAGCTCGATGAGCAGCTCACCGGCTCTCCGGAAAGGTGAATTAAAAAATTAGCGGCTTCTCATCAGAAGCCAATTTCCTCAATCCGCTAAGCCGACGTCAGTAACGGAAACCCGGCTTAGCGGGGATGTTCGTGGTTGCCCGAGCAGCGCTCGCTTCTGTTGGAGAGGGGGTGGCATGCGGTGCATCCGAGGGTTTTGCAGATTGGGCTTCCGTCGACAGTTTCAAGTCATCGTTGGCCACATAACCATTCTGACCATCATAGATGCGCACGAAACTATAGCCGATTTCCTTGCGAAGAACCTCAACCTCATCCCCTTTGGCCAGAGACAGGTCGGGTCCATTACCCTGCAAAGGCCCATTGCGATAGAAGGGTGTGTGATCTACAGAAACCACCATCTTGGGGCTGTTCATGGAGTTATACTCGATAGAGCTGCAAGCCGCGAGTAACAGCGTTGTCACCAAGAAAAGAATCGAGATAGCAAGGTGGAGTTTCACGGCACATCTCTATGCTTGGAAATTCCGCTTATGCCAAGCCCGGATTAATCCCCTCCCAAAACTTCCCCGTAAATCCCCTCGATGCGCCGTGCAATCCCCCTGATATCATAATTTTGTATTACTGTTTGACGCCCTTCGGCACCAAGAGTTTCGCGGAGAGACTCCTCGGCAATCAACCGGCATAAAGAATCTTGAAAAGATCCAAGATCCCCAGGAGGTGAAAGTAAGGCATTCTTGTAATGGGTGCAAGCCTCCGCGATCCCATCCACGGCCGAGGCCACCACGGGAACAGCGCTGGACATAGTCTCCAGAAGCGTCATCGGCGTCCCTTCGAAATCAGAGGTCATAAGCAAGGAATCCAGCGCATGATAAAGACTGACACGATCCGAGACATGACCGAGGAATCTCACCCGTTCAGCAATGCCCAGCTTCTCCGCTTCCGCATGTAGTTGAGACTCCAAAGGCCCTGTTCCTGCAATCACAAAAAAGACCGAAGGATTTCCCGCCACAACCCGCGCCGCCACCTTCAGAAAGAGGGTGAAGTTTTTTTGAATCACAAGGCGCCCCACACCTCCGATCACAAAGCTCTCAGGAGGCAGGTTCAGGACAAGCCGTGCGTATCTCTTTTGCTCCAATGTAGCAGGTCGGAACATCTCCGTATCAACCCCATTGGGAATCGTGGTGACCTTCGAATCTTCAAGATCCTCGCGATCCAGAAGATAACGGCGCGTACTCTCCGAAACCGCTATCACCCGATCCGACCGCCTGTTCCAGAAGGCATCCGCAGCTAGCAAAAGAGGACTTTCCTCACGGGAGGCATCATTGCACTGATCTTGCACCACGATCGCTGGGTGTCCGGTAGCGATTGCCAGTGGCTTGGCGCAGAGATTCGCTCCGAAGAGATGAAAGTGCAGAATATCGTATCCTCCCTTTTTCATCAGTCTCCAGAAGTTTGGGATGTAGAGAGGAGGGAACTTTCCAGGTGAAAGCGAGTGAACCGTGATGCCTGCTTTTTCAAAGACATCGGCATACACACCCCGTCCATGCATCGCCGCGACCTCGGGAAGATATCGCGAGCGGTCGTGGTGCCTGACCAGATCGAGCAGGAATGTCTGCGCCCCACCTAGGTCGAGGCTGTCGATCACATGGAGGACTTTCTTGGCCTTCGACATCACTTGAGACCCTCCAAGTACTTCTGCACATTGGCACGATTATTGAGCCACTCTTCAACCATCCGAGCACTCCCCTCCTGCATCGACGAGAGGAGGATTGGGTCTGAAAGCATGGCCCTCGCGCCTAGAATCATTTTCTCCATGGAACCATCGGCGAGAATGCCGGAACCGAAAACTTGTATCATGCTGTCGGGATCAATGCACAGCGAGAGAAGGGCGGCATGGCCCATACCGGATTGGATAAAGCTGTTTGGGAAGCCCTCAAACGTTGACGAATTCACGAACACTCGAGCCTTGTCGTAGTACTCTTGTATCTCGTGGTAGGGAACTTTTTCGATGAACTCGAGGTTAGGGAGCATTGCGGCACGCTCGGCAACCGAATCCCAAAGCTCCTTGTCCTCGCTGGGACAGATCATCGTACACCGTGCATGCGGCAAGGCCTCCACTAGCTCCAGGAAAAGATGCGGACGCTTGAGTTGCTGACAACGCGACACCCAAAGCAGATCAATTTCCTTTTTTAAAACCCTCTCTGTATTCCTCGGGATCAACAGATACCTGTAAAAGGTGGCCGCCATTCCCCGCCCTCGGAACACTTTCTCCTGATCTGCGGTAATGGAATGCCGGGTGTCGCATCTCTGCACGGCAAATTCGAAGAGCGCTCCGAAAATCGGGTTCTCCCTGCGGTACTCCCCATTAATTTCTGAATCGAGAGAACAGATGAAATCAAGTTTGAAGCCAAGGAATGGCCTGAGAACCCAGAGTACAAAAAGCCACGCTGTCCACCCCATCACAACGACCCACTCAGGATGTTCCTCACGGATCACCTGAGTCACCCGCGGAATCGCAGCCAGCATTTCTAGCAATTGGCCAGTGTGGAACCTCCCGGCATTCCGTGTCATAACGCCATCCAGAACGACATGATCAGTCTGACCAATATCACCTCCGGCAATCACGACTTCGTGACCGTGCTCTGCCAATTCCCTAGCCAGAAGAGCTATCTGCAACTCGGCTCCTCCGGAGGTACGGGTCTGGTTTTTCTGTAATACCAGATGAGCAAAACTGGAAAAGAAGAGGATCTTCATCGGACTGAGGAGCGCAACCTGCGGCGACTACGCCCGCTAACAATCGCAGGAAGTACATTCGTTCCAAAAATGGAGTCGAAAGCAGCCAAGGGAAAAGCGGCAAGCGATTGAGGATTCCTGAGCGGCGCCGTGATCCACGACTTCCAGAGGAGTGCGCATCCCTTAGCTGCCCGTTTATGCCGGAAAAATGTGCGCGCTGCATTTTCATAATGCTGGGAGATCACCTTGGCGGCATGTCCGCTCCCATAGACAAGGAATTCTTCCGCGTGCTTTGTTAGGAAATAACTGAGGCTCCGCGCCGTCCCATCAGCATCCGAGGGATTATTCTCATGGATGATCGCCAACTGCTCCGGAAGAACATGGATCGGGTACTTTTGGGAAATACGAAGTAGCCAATCCCAATCCTCCAGAACCCGGAGATTCTCATCGAAGAAGCCAATAGATTCCAAGACCTCCCGCCTCACCACGGATGTGGAGGCTCCGTGAAAGCTTTCGGCAATGTGCAGCTCCTTTCTCCAATCGGCCGGATTCTTGCCGGGATAAGGAATCCGCTCGCCATCCCGGCTTACAAGAAGATGCCCCGAGCCGCAGAGCCCGACATAAGGATGCTCCTCTAGAAATCGAATCTGGGACGCAAGTTTTCCAGATACCCATTCGTCGTCGGAATCTAGAAATGCGATGTAATCGCCCTTCGCAAGCTTCAGAGCAGCATTTCTGGCCGCCGAGGCTCCCCGATTCGTGGACAGGCGAGCAACTATGAGACCCGGCAGTAGTGTCGACGCCAGCTCCACCGTTGAGTCCGTGGAAGCATCATCTCCGAGGATCACTTCCAGATCAGCTATTCCCTGAGCCTTCACACTCTCCAATGCACGACCGAGACAGTCCGCACGGTTGTAAGCAGGGATGATAACGCTGATCAGCATGATGAACGAAAGATTGGGCGATGATGATGAACCAAGGCCATCTTTTTCACAAAGTCCTTGCGGCATCTTCAATCAATCACCTTCAATTCATGGCATTCATGACGATTGTGACCTTTCTTCAGCGACACGGGCTACTCCGGGGGCGTTATCTTCTGGCACTGGCCCTGCTGCTGGCACTGGGCCTCTCCACCATCGGCATCACCTGGGGACGCTATCAGGATTGGCATTTTGACGAGATTGCCTACATCGGCATCAGGCCGAACGGTATGGCATGGCTTTATCTCAAGCCACCGCTTCACACTTACCTGACTGAATTCCTTGTTATCCGACCGATTCATCTGATCGCCCAGATTTTTCCGGAAGGCCCCGACCATCCGAACAGATGGCTCGCCATTACCATGGTCTGCGGTCACCTGTTCACGATTCTACTTTTCTGCGGAAGCATTGCCCTGATCTACAGAATCGTCAGGAAATCGTGTGGTGAGAAATCTGCCTCCATTCTCGCATTGGTCATGGCGACGAGCGCTGGGCTGATTCAATTCAACCACTGGGGAACCGTCGACTCCCCCCTACTTTTTTGGATGCTGGCTTCCTTTGCATTCTCGATCAGGGCATCTAGCACAGGAGCTCTGACTGACTCTATTTTGGCGGGCCTCTTGGCAGGACTTGCTGCTGCCGACAAATATAATGGGCTCGGTGTTGCTGCGGCGCTTCCTATAGCCTTATTCATACACTCTGGATGGAGAGCACTCTATCGGATGCCATTGATCTTAGGATGCTTTGCAGTGCCTCTGGGATTCTTGATTGGGTGTCCTGGAGCCGTTTTCGACCATGATCGATTCGTTCAGCAGTTCCTCTACAATCTCTACACAACACCAGTTTACTACGGCAGCACCCATAAGCTGGGTTACCTTGATTTCCTGGCCTCCTTTCCCGAATTGATCGGCTTGCCTGCTTCCATTGCCCTTGCCAGCGCAGTTATAGGAACGCTTCTACTACTTAAAAAAAGAGTCCTCGCTCCCGCCGAACGCACGCTTCTTGCATGCGCCGGCATCGTCTTTCTGGGCTATTATATCAACATTGGTAGCTTTCCCCGGATGGAGGCTCGTTTTGTGCTCCCGGTCGTTCCTTTTGCATTGATGCTAGCTGCGCCTGCCCTTCAACGGATCCGAATGACGGATAAGCTGCCTTCGAGGATCTTTTCTGCTATTCTTCTCTATAACATCATCTGTTGCATCATCCTAGGCGTCCGTTTCCTTTCAGATCCCAGAATGGATGCCCAGCTCTTTGCGATGAAAAACTTCCCTCGCAACGCGACGGTGGAGAATACCTATGCTCCAGAATGGAATGTCCTTCCAGGGGTTTCCGTGCAGGAAACAAAACTGACCTGCGACTGCGGCTACGACCAACGCTTCACCAAGATCTTTGGTAATAATGAGATTATCAAAAAGGGTCTCAAAGACTGTGCCTCTCATGATCCCGCTGATGTTTTTACCGAGTACTCCCTCAAACTAAGGAACCCCGATTTTATTGCGTTTAGCTGGGTTACTTATGTGAATGCCAGCGATCCGAAAACCTTCCACTTCTACAAGGATCTTGAGGATGGAAAGCTTGGATACAAGAAGGTCTTTGACAAGCACCTCATGAAGGCACCCATCTGGGCTTATCCCCGTGAATCCGACGCACTGATGCCCCGGATGGTGATTCTCCAACGGGAGACTAAATCGCCATCACCTCTCTAGGTCTTCCTCCGGTTGATCTGTTGTCCAAGACGACATTGGATGATCAATATGGAACTCAAGAACTCAGGAAGCAACAGCCATCCAAGCAAAGTGGATTTAAGATAGCCGTAGGCATTAGAACTACGATGAAGATTAATCACAGAATGCTTCTGCAAGCGGCTTTCCAAGTGTGAGTTTTCTTTCAGCCTAGAGCTGTTTAAAAAATCAGAGCCTCACGGCAGCATCATATTGACGGGTATTTTTTGAATACGTCCCTCACCATTCCTGATTTCTTGAGTTCCATATTCAATCTCCCCTATTCGCGTAGAATGTGATCTCCAAGTTTTTGAGTGCGTCCGAATAAATCGAAAATACTTTAGAATCGGACAAAGTTTTCAGGTCCCACGGAGGCGTTCGAATCACGGAGGACGCAGAGCGGAACCCCACCGTGATAGGAAGCCCATCCCGAAAACGTACTGGGAGGGCCGATGATTTTGTCACAGAGGGATAGTGCATGCAGATCACCCATGGGATCTCCGGGCCCCTTTACCAAGGAAAGCCCTTCAAAGAGCGACTCATCAAGGGGGTTGCTGGTACAAATGATGAAAACGACCCTTTTACCCGGATTTCTCTCAGATAACTCCCTCGTCCATTGCACGTATCGTTCCGTTTCGTAGAAATGTATCCCATTCTTCCACTGTCGGTAATCATCCTGACGAATATGCACACCGACCAGGAGATCCCCCATGGCCCGAGCTTTCGAAATTAGTGCCTCCACAGGTTTGCTCACTGATGCAACGGGAGTAAAATAGAGGGCAATCTCCTGTCGGTGCTTCCTTATTCCCGCATAATCGGAAAATTTCCACCCCATTGGCAGGATCATCTTTCCCGATGCCAGACATTTCCCAAAAGTCTCACTGTTCAGATCAATATCGCCGTTATCTTTGCTATCGAAACGACGAATATCAATGGCCGTCACGCCAGGCACAATTCCTGACTTAGCAGCAAGACCGAGAAGGTGAATGTAGGGAAATAAGAACTCCCTACTTTGGTGGGCAAACTCAGGATCTAAATCCCGCCAAGGTTCTGGATATCCGCAAAGCGGATCTCGAGCGCTTCCTTCAAAGAGTTGGGCATACTCACCAAGAGAGGGATTCAGGAGGCGATACCCTTGACTTAAGGCATTTCCCATGAAGTACGCGGCTTGGAAGAGCCTGTTGCCAAGACGCCCGGCTTTAGATGCAATGATTACGATGGGTTTTGCATCCCCGCTCATCTCGTCGCCTCCTTTTTCCAGAGTCTGCCGGCTAGAAAAGCAGTTATGCCCATGACAATCCACATCACAGCTTGCTTCAAAAGCGCATTCCTAAGAGACCCCTCATCCGAGAAAAAAGTCCAGTAGGAGTAAGCCAGAATTCCTCCGAACCAAATCTTTGAGACACCCGATTCAATAGCATCCGAGGAATCGAGAAGTTCGAGAACTGCCGGCGCCATCAGAAGAAAGAAGATCCATTTGTAGTCCATCTGATTTCCCATCACAAAAAGTCCCAGCATCAAAGGGGCCGTCAGAAAGAATGCGTATTGTAACCTTTCGGAAA
>Ga0209084_1002282_pt1 | contig 15058 bp, 21 predicted proteins | sample C_130820_MF_Meta_FD_187309 | JGI IMG/M metagenome (GOLD analysis project Ga0209084, IMG submission 187309) | Freshwater microbial communities from Lake Croche, Canada to study carbon cycling - C_130820_MF_MetaG (SPAdes) (version 2) | ecosystem: Environmental > Aquatic > Freshwater > Lake... | reverse complement strand
AATAAAACCATTATTAATGATGATTATTATTACTGTCATTAAATACTTTAATAATGAGGCGTACGTCCAAATGATAACCTTGTAGTTACTTTTAATTCTAAGGATAAACATTTCTATTTCAACACATACGCTGTTGGTCCGTGAGTCTCCAAAAAACATGCCTCGTAATTTCGGTAACTAAATGCTACTTCTACTTCTTTCCCATCGTCATCTATGAAAAGCAATATCCCGTCCTCTTTTATTTTTAGAAAACAACCCACATATTCCAATGGTTTGGACGTGTAATAACGATGATTTCCGTAAAACCAAATTCCGTTTTCTTCCACTCTTGTAAATGTTGCGGTAGAATAATACTTTCCTTGTTGAAAGTATTCTTTCCGGTTGTATACTTCTGTTTCTTCTTCTTGATTCATCGGTATATAAAAAAGAAAAATGTATTTAATTATATTTAATTATATTATAAATGGCACTAAAGACGCGATCTAGAAATAGAACGAAAAGAGGTGGCAAACAAAGAACAAGAACGAGATCAAAATCAAGAACAAGATCAAGACGTTATCGTAAAACATCTAGACGAACAAGATCAAAATCTTACCGCGGAGGTAGTATTGAAGATTTAGAACAATATTTACTTAATGAACCTGTAAACAGAAACAATGCTATCCTTGCTGATCGTGACATTAGAGGTAGAATTATAGATGTAGCGGCTTTTGCTTATTTATTCAATGATGATCACAAGTATGATGATTTGATGCGAGAAATAAGAACATTGTTTGGAAAATATGGTATTACTCAAGGAGACGTGGATGGAGTACAAACTGATTACGATGAATATTTATATAATTATGACGAGAGGAGGTCAATAGAACCTATTATGGAAGCTTTCAATACAAGTAACGGTTATCTGTTTAAATAAATCTATACCTGTATCTATTTCAACACATAAGAATAATTCATCGGCGGTTGTGCTTCTATAAAACAAACACTATTTGTATAACTACGTGAATCTATGACTCTTTCCATTCCATTCTCTTCAAAAACAGCTTGAAAACCATCTACCGACGAACCTTTGTACCATCCTACGTACTCTTGTGGATGATGAGAGTAACATCTTTCCGTAAGCGTATCACTAATATAGTGATAGGATATCCTTGTATTTCGCGTCATCGCATAATATTTTCCTATTTGCAAATTTTTTTTATCACAAAAGAATATGATTTCTCCGTGAAAAGATCCTGGATGATTGTTCATTTTGTTTCTTTTTACTTTTCTTTCATAAAAAAAGTAAAAAACAAATTCAATTTTATTATTTTAAAACATATTCAAAAGATGGGGTCGTTTCACGAAAACTAGTAGTCCCTTCATAATTGTATTCTACTTGTACGCGTTTCCCGTTGTCGTCAAAAATGCTCCATACGCGGAAGCTGTCACCGTAACCCATGCGTTCTGTTTTCAAATACAACCCTACATATCTCGGCGTATTTGTCGTATAGTATCTTTCATTTCCTTCGCCCCATGTACCAGTTTTTCTCGTGTATTCGGCGGTTTCGTAATACTTGCCTACTATTGGAGTCAAACGATAAACTTCCACTTCTTCCTTTATTTCCTTTTTAATACTCATTGTTATTTTTTGATGATACTTATTTATTATTAAAAAATAATTCAATTTTTTTTCCACCTTTCAAAAAGGTGGATCCAAAGTTTCTACCACCTTTCAAAAAGGTGGATCCAAAGTTTCTACCACCTTTCAAAAAGGTGGATCCAAAGATAACCATTCATATGTTTTGCAAATTCCTTCTTTTATACTAATCCTAGGAGAATACCCCAATTCACGTCGTGCTTTGTTTATATTTGCAAAAGTAACCAACACATCACATTCAGGTTTCACCTTTTTTTCTATGATGGCACGTTTCCCGCATACTTCTTCGCATATTCGTATCAAATCAGGAAGAGGTATACAATGGTCTCCGCCTAAATTAAAAATCTCATGTCTACCTTTTTCCATTCCAAGAAACAAACACGCATAAATACCCTCTACGATATCACTTATATACGTAAAATCACGCATAGAAATACGCCCCTCTGGATCTTCATATACAGTTATCGGTTTTTCATCACGAATGTTTTTCAAAAATTTCATAATGGCCATATCAGGACGTCCTCGCGGTCCGTATACCGTAAAAAAACGCAAACCAATGGCAGTGATCCCATTTGTTCGGCAATATAAATCCACCATATCCTCACACATTTTTTTTGTCAAAGCATATTTACTTACAATGTTATTACGTATGTTACCATCTTCCTCTTTATAAGGAACAATTGAATTATTCCCATAAACACTGCTACTAGATGCATAGATAAAAAGCGGTTTTTTATCTACAAGCTTAGCAATACCATTCAACAAAAGAGTCGTCACTTCTACATTGTTGACAACAAAATCATGAGGTATTTCTTCTGATTTTCTCACATTGGCATACCCTGCTAAATGAATAATGATATCCGGAAGAAAACGATGAATATAATTTTTTTCTAATAAATCATCTGTTTTGTGAATATAATTTTTGTATTGTAACAAACGATGTTTGTTTTCTAATTTATAGGAAGAAGGATAAATAGCATCATTCATATTATCTATTCCTAATACGGTATCCCCTATTTTTAATAATTTTTCACAAACATGACTACCAATAAAACCACATGAACCTGTGACAATTATCTTCATTGATTATTATTATATAATATAATACATTGTTTTTATATCATATAATGTAATCATAGAATCAATTTTTCATTTTTCTCATCACTAATTACGAATTTTTGACCATGGCCAGAAAGAGCATCCACATGTGACTGTTTCTATATTTTGATTTAATTGAATACTAGATTCCAACAAAGCTACTGATGATTTCAGCATATTTTCATACAATGCCCTATCGTTTGTTTTAATGATTTCTGATTCCAACAATATAATCAATATATTTTCAATAAAATCAATCAAATCTTCTATCGTTATATTCAAATTACTTAAATGAATACTTTTTAAATTCATTATATCTTTCATTAACAAAACCAATTGGGGGATATCACTCAGGTCAATATTTCCATCGCTCACAATAGCAGATATTTGTTTTCCAATGTCTCCAAAAATATGCGGTTGTTGTTTCATTAAAAGTTGAATGACATAAACATCATTGGAAGTCAAACCCAAGTCAAAAACAAATCCTGTATCCTTTATTTTTGTCTCTATCATTTGAAACAAATCTCTCTCCAAATTCAAGGAAGAATCAGTAATCGCATTTACATCCAAAATAGAATCATGTGAATACAAATTATTAGAAGAATCCACACTAGATAACCCAAAATTATGTGATGAATATTGACGCGTTACTTGTATCATCTTTCTCTACATTATGTTTTTATTATTTTTTTTACCAAAAATTTACCTCTCTATTCGTCATCACTTTGCCAGTACTGGAAAAATTCATCCTTACAAGGCATACTTGAATTTTCTAATATTTCATTGTATTTCAACTTGAAATTACGTTGAATCAAGATGTCTTCTACAAATTTTTTATGACTTACATCTTGATAATCATTTTCAACAAGAATTTTTTTTATGTTATTCAATATTTCTGGCATATCTTTCAAAATATTGTAAAAGGCTCCCTCACAATCCAAAACCAAAGTATCAAAATCTATATTGTATTTTGCTTGTAATTCTTCCCATGTAATTGTATTGACATGAATAAATCCATCCAATACTTCATCACTTTCAAAAGTAAGCCATGTTCGTAGACCCTGTATCAATTTTCTTTTTGACAAAGCACTAGCCTCCACAAAAAATGAAAAACCATTCAAATTTCTGTTTTCTTTCAATTGTTCTGCTATATATTGATGTGATTCCAGTGTCACCATTTGTTGGTTGTTTTTCTGTTTTAAAATATAAGCCATTAGTAAACTATTTCTTCCAATATTCCCACCAATTTCCAAAATTTTTTCATCACCCGTCAAAAAACGCATAGCCATCATCTGTTCAGGTATTTCAACCGTAAAATCACCGTGTTTTATAACTAACTTATTTTGGATTTCTTTTAATTTTTCTCTTATATACGGTTCCTGTACAATATCTTTCAAATATTCGGGAGTTTTATTTTCATAAATCGTATTGTTTTTTGTATCTATAATCAAATATGTTTTTGAATCACATACTACCACTGGTTTTGTTGTATCATATTCCAAATCATATACATATATATTTTTAACTACACCAAAAAATGGATCTGTAAACATAGCTCCACGAAGATTATCATTTTCAGGTATGTAAATGATACCTTCGTTGGAATATTTGGAAAAACATATATCTGTTATATCTATTGTTCTATCATCTTTACCATACTTTATTTGATACTTCATAACTTTTAAATATATAAAATATTTGTTTTTATATATTTATTTTATATATTTATTTTATATATTTATATTTATTATCTAATAATCATTACTATAATTAATCATTACTATAATTAATCATTACTATAATTAATCATTACTATAATTATTTTTTATCCTTGTGATATTCATACAAATCAACACAATCCTTACCATCCACATATTTATAATTATTATTAAATATATCTTTTATCCACACGAGCGGTTCTTCATCTTGAAATACATGATCAAATACTACCGCCTTTTTCAATTGATTTTCTTGGTACTGATGAATCAATTGAATGAAATCTTGTGATAAAATAGAACAAGCATACGCCTTCATCAATTCTTTTTGTAAAGGGCTCTTGTTATAATCGTGACAAATAGTGACAAACCATTTGGTTTTACTTTCTCCCAATGCCAACATATGTAGCCCTATATACAGATTCTTATTTTGGTTCTTGTCCATAAAAGTAACTCTGGACCATGTAAACGACGGATAGAAAAACATATGAAAATTATTCGTCAACTTTTTACCGTTTGTCACAATACTCTCCGAGTTATATTCAAACGACAAACCAACGGCATTTTTATTTGTTTTGTATTCATAATGTTTTATGTTGGACGCAGGAATATTACTACCAAATCCAAAAAGATTGTTATGAACATATTCCGGATGGCGTATATCCATTGCATTCATCGCACTGTCTTTCAGAGAACAATACATGTCTATTTCAATAATAGAAGACACATAGTTTTTATTGTAATAAAAGGGGGTAGAAGGCAAAGGTCTTTTATTCGGTTCATATGCCCAAAATAATTTTCCCTCATGTAAAACCGTTTTTCCCAACGAATCTCCGTTTCCATATTCTAATCCATGATAATTACATTTTAAACAACCATTTTCAGCAATTTTTGCATTATGTAATTTTGACCCCATATGTTTACATACATTCAATGTAGTTGAAAAACCACCTTCGCCATTTTTCCACAAAACCAACGGCAATTCACCTATATTGAAAACATGCGGTTTTGTAAAGTCAATTTTATCATGTACACCAACACAATGCCAATTGTTTAAAACAGGGTTGATTATTTGTTTATTTAAAATATTATTTTTAGGAATAATAAGCCCGACCACATTGTGTGTTTGTGAAATGAAATTCCACAACAAAAAATATAAAAATAGCATCTTTTTTATATTATTATAATAGTTTTTTTTAAGTTGTTTCAATCTATTTTATCATTCTATTATGGTTTATGATTATGGTTTATGATCATCGTTTGTTTTTGTTGCAAAAGGTCCACTTATCAATTCACTCTGTCCATTGTCCGTCTTACCTGTAACAATATTATCTCCCTCAAACAACTCATTGCGAATATCAGCCACTGAAATAGACTCGTTGTTTCCAGAAGTCAAAAAGTTTTCTTGGGTATTGACAGAATTGATTCCAATCAAATTACCATCCTCATCAATCGTCTGGGTTAACACATTACCAGACTTTTCCGCATTCTTTATATTTTCCTCAATCGCCTTCTTCTTCGCCTCCTTGACACGATTATCAAAAGAAGCCTTTGCATTTTCCTCATTCTTCTTCTTCTCATTCATCAATTGATTTAACTCGTCCTCCATGTACTCCACACGTCCGGTTTTATATGCCTCTGGATCCCACGGCATCCATAAACCAACCGGACCGACAAATACATCATGATGTGGATCCAATTCACGCAACATTTTACATCGCAACTCGGCCTCTTCCACAGATGGATACACACCACGAATTTTAACACCACGTGTAGATGTTTGAAAATTATTACGAATGGCAAACGCCTTTTCCAATTCCTCCTCATTGTTATCCAAAAATGTCTTGTAATCATCCTCCAAGGAACCTTTAGCAAGATTTTCCTTCTCTTCTTTCACAAACTCCTCAAAATCCTTCATGATATCATTAAATGTCAACTTGTATTTATAAGAAAGAAAATTCAAAAATTGCGCAAATTTTTCCATGGATTTGTTCAATTCCCACTTCTTTAGGAATTCTTCAAAAAAATAAATCTCTTTTTGCTTCAATATTTTTTCTGGAGAAACAAAAGACATGCAAACAAATTTTTGACCAGCGATAGGTTTATCCTCCTCTAACAAGTCTACATATTTAGAATTTACTTTTCCGTTTTTATCCAACTTTCTTTCAAAACCTCCTTTAGAAGAATCCTTTTCTTTAGAATGGCTCATTTTATAAATATTAACCCAATTGTTTTAAGTTTTTTATTTATTAATATATATTTTTTTCTTAATTATATTTATAATGTCAGATATTGGTTTTGATATCAGCGAGTTGGTTAAGAGAATTATTAAGTACCTTGTCGAAGGTTTGATGGTCGCTATTGCCGCTTATGCCATCCCCAAGCGTTCTTTGAACATTGAGGAGATTGCCCTTATTGCATTGACTGCTGCTGCCACATTTAGTATCTTGGATACTTATGTGCCAAGTATGGGATCCAGTGCTCGTACTGGTGCCGGTTTCGGTATCGGTGCCAACCTTGTCAAGTTCCCTGGTGGTTTTTAAATAATAAATAAATCCTTGTAAAAAAGAACAACGCTACTTTTTTGATTTTATAGAATTTCTTTTTAGAAATCATATAAAATATCACTTTTGAAATCTTTACAAAGAGAGAAACTCACACTATTATATATACCAGAACCATGACTAAGAAAACATACAAATACAAGAAAAGAAAGAGAACCTATAAGCGAAAAAGAGTGAACAGAGCGAAACAAACAAGAGGTGGATCACGCAAAGATATTGCCGACCGCGTTCAAATCAACAAAGAATTTGTCTCTCTTGATAACAATTACGGTTTAACAAATCCATATCCTGTAAAAAATCCTCATGATGATTGATTTATTTTAACTTGTAAAATACAATAAAATAATAAAAAACAAGAAAACATGGGAAACATTAAGATGCTACTTCACTGGGTTTATTTATAAAAATACTATGAAATCCCAACACTATCTTTTCTGGGATGTCAATATCAATGATCTCTTTTGGGTTTTCAATATTCATCAAAGAGAGAAAATAGCCGTTGCGATACGTATTAAAAAAAAAGAGAAACGGTTTTTGTTTTACATAAACAACCTGGTGTTCCCCTAGGATTTCTCTCTCTTCAAAAAAAATCTTGGCAACAATACATAAATTTTTACAAATAACGAAACCATTTGCTTTTTTGTTTTCCAAATCAACATTTCGCAAAATTACCTTGTTCTCGTAATTCACAGGAAAATCCAAATTGTATTTTTCCAATGCTTTGTTTTTCTCTATCGTCACTTTCTTTGTCTTTTTATTCATTTGAATACAACGATATTTCCCATGCAATTCCAAATTGGAAAAATCCAATGATTCGTAAAGGGCAGCATATATACAAATGCTATCCTCGTTTTCACTCACTTTCGCATAATGAAACAAATTGATACCTTTTTCCTTCAATATATATGTATTTCTCTCCTTTCTCTCTTTATCATAAACATAAATATAAGAATCCTTGTATTCATTCATTTTCACAGGCATTTTTTTATTGAAAAAACCACCGTAATCTATTTCAAACGGACTATCTATCATAACCACTTTTTTTCCATCCGCGAAAAAATCATGTACCAAAGGCATATAAACAAACGGAAATTCAATTTTGTTTAGCAATGAAAAATCTTCAGCCAATTGATAATAACTGACTGTTTGTTTCATCATACTGTATTCTATCGTATCCACTATTTGTGTTTCATTGTCATATTTGGAATGCGCTGAAAAATAATTCATCGCAGGAATATCTTGTCTCTTTTTTGTAATAATACCTTTTTTATCAAAATCAATATCTAATAAATAAGGGGTGTCTCGCTCATAACAAGCAAATATTTTTTTGTCTATACAGATCATGGCAGTATTTGCCGTACCCATCATATTGGGTACTTTTACGATTTTACGTAATAAAGTAAAAAAAAACATGACAAATGGATTCTCCAATGTTTTACCGAAATTTTTTTGGTATTTTATCTTTTCAGTCTCTACTAAATGTTTTACAAAAGTGAGATTTCCTTTGTCAAAAAAGACTCCTTGTATGATACCATCACCTCTAAATAAATCATACAATGTCGTTTGTTTTTTACTATCTATGTTGGGTCCTATCAATCCATAAAAACCGTTTACCTCTTTTACTATATTTTTCTCTCTTTGTGTCATTCTTGAAATCCAAAGAGGAATATTTCTATTGAAACCACAAACGGAATAACCAAAAGTAGATAGTATAAAAAATAATATCGTGTTCATTCTATTTTTAATGTTATTTTTTTAATATTTTTTTTTAGATTCATTAGATTCGTTAGATTCATTAGATTCGTTAGATTCATTAGATTCGTTAGATTCATTAGATTCATTTTTTTCCATTTCTAAACCGTAGGAATAAATTCCCAATTCAATTCCTCGCATATTTTTTTCCAAATGGCATCCTGGTCTATCCTCTTTTCAGGATCCTTCAACATCGGGTAATGTTCTAAATACTGTGTTTCTCCCAAAAGTTCACAAAGCTTGTATGCTGTATAATAATAGTTCAAAAAATTAACACGGTCATTTGGACAAAATTTGGAATAAGGTGCTTGTAATTCAATAAAGAGATTGAATAACGTTTCTTCCAGTTCCTGTGACATGATTGGCGGCTTGATACCGAGTTTGTCCTTGATAAAGGGAATATGTTCATAATACTTGTTGTAGCCAAGTTTCTTCAAAATTTCCTTGGTTTTTTGGTTGTTGATTTGTGATACATCTATTCTCTCCTTTTTGATTTGTTGTTTGATGTTTTCAATCACTTCCGCAGGTATTTGCGTCGTTTCTTTCCCCTGAAACTGAGCAATGATTTCCTTGAAATGATTGATGCGTTTGTAAGCATAAAAGCATACTTCTTTGGGAGGTTCTTTGTAAGAAGGTTTCTCATTTTCAATCAAATAAGGAATATTACGAGAACAGGTATTACAAATAAGAACGCCTTCGTCTTCCAGCGGAATCATTTCTCCCTTGTAACAATATTCACAAATATCAGTTGATTTCACAAAAGAGTTGATATCCATAAAAGAATCGTCAATATTGCTCAGGTATTTTTGAACAATGTTATTATTTTTGTTGTCTATTTGTTCACTGTTTTCGTTTTTGATTTTGAAAAATGAGTGAATTAAGTTGTTTTTGCTATGGGGGTTTGCCGATGTGTAATGAGAGAGAGAACTGGAAGAACCGGAATTTGTCAAATCATTATTGGAAATATTTTTCTTATTTTCAAAATAATCAAAAATAAATTTGGAATTGTCCAAGAAATAATCCTTTTTTTTAAGCCTGAGATTATTTATATTTTTGGTTATATCCGTTATCCTATCCTCTGTATCTAGACGCTGTTCTATCGTTAACGTGGCTTTTTCTCTTTCTAACTTTGTTTTCAACCCTTCTCTCTCTTGCTTCAAAGCGGGGATCGTATTCAATTCGTCTTGGTTAAACTCGCTAATAAATTCTTTGTGTTTCCCGTCAAGAGTGGTAGCAGTTTTTTTATTGATTTTAATCTTTTTATTTGCTTTCGGTTTAAAAGAAGGCATAATTATGATGGCAATAAATAGTTATAAGAGTTTTTTTTTAATTACTAATTTAGTAAAATTACTTATTCTAGTGAGTTGCGTTCAAAACACGAATTTATTTAAGGAAAGGAGATAATAATGGAAGTCGTATCCTTTGCAATCGGCTTTTTTTCTTTTCAAATAGGATGGATCATAGGAGAATACATTACAAACAAAATATTATCAAACAACAAAACAAATATAGTGGAAAAGCTAAGTAATATTGAAACAAAATTGGGAGAAATAGAAATCAAGAATTATAAACGAAAATGGAAAATAAAATTCATCTAGGAGATTTAGATGAAACGAAAAAAATAGATTATTTACAATATCAAAAAATGCTATTTATTTACAACGCATTAGAAGACGGATGGTCTATTAAAAAAAGGCAAAAATCATTTATCTTTACCAAAAATCACGAAGGAAAAAAAGAAGTCCTTTCCGATTCCTATTTGGTTTCCTTTATGAAGGGGAATTTTGATATGAAAAAATTATTATCATAGTGCATGTATCATGCAAAATAGATGTTTTTAAATAGTGTTTATTTTTAAGTTTTTAATATTTTATTTTTAAAATGAATTAAATTAAAATTAATTAATTTCTAAATTTTTTTTCTTTAGCAATATTATAAAAATGGGAGGCGGTCTTATGCAATTAGTTGCCTATGGTGCTCAAGATGTCTATCTTACTGGAAACCCTCAGATTACCTTTTGGAAGGTAACCTACCGACGTTATACCAATTTCTCAATGGAATCTATTGAGCAAACTTTCAACGGCCAAGCCGATTTCGGTCGCCGTGTTCAGTGTGTGATCAGCCGCAACGGTGATTTGGCTTACCGCACTTATCTTCAGGTCACTCTTCCTGAGATCAACCAACTTATGGGTGTGGGAACTTTCATCAACGGAAGTACCACTGCCTCTGGTGTCTATGCCCGTTGGTTGGACTTCCCTGGTGAGCAATTGATTGCCCAGGTGGAGGTGGAGATTGGTGGTCAGCGCATTGACCGTCAATATGGTGACTGGATGCACATCTGGAACCAACTTACTCTTACTTCTGAGCAACAACGTGGATACTTCAAGATGATTGGTAACACCACCCAGCTTACCTTTATCACTGATCCTTCCTTTTCGGATGTGGATGGTCCTTGTGACTCTTTCGCTCCCCGTCAAGTGTGCGCTCCCCGTAACGCTCTTCCTGAGACCACTCTTTACATTCCATTCCAGTTTTGGTTCAACACCAACCCTGGTTTGGCATTACCACTTATCGCCTTAAAATCTGCAGGGCAGAAAAGCATCCAACCTAAAATATATGAGAACTATTTTAGGAAAAATTTGTTCGGGGCTCATAATGACTTTGAAAGTCATCCCCAGATGCTAGTCACTTGTTACTAAATTTGTAACAGGTGGCAACAAGACCAAATTGCTGGAAGTTCCTAAAGCTGTAAAAAAAATATGATTGGCAATTTGAATATAAAACGATATAAAAACAATGCTATAAATGGTTGTATGACAATCAAGCATAATATAAATCGTTTTCATTCAAAGAACAAACAATTTTTTGGGTACCAAATGATAGACGAAAGTTTATCATGGCTGAGAAGTAAACTCAGGTATGGTGAAAATCCCACAGATAATAGCAAAATAAATGCTAAAAATGGATAATCAGCAGCCAAGCCTCTAAATCCGTAATGATAGGATATGAGGAAGGTTCAACGACTAAACGGTTTTGGGTCTGAGAAGTTTAATCAACTTTTATGATGGCTTAAGATATAGTCTACTCCCTAGAAACATGAAATACACCGAAAGGTGGGGTATAACGTGATGTGCAGTATCACGAAGTTAAAATTAATTTAGATATCCGTCCCATTGATGAATGCTTATGGGCTGTTACCTCTTTGAGTTGCAAAGACGAAATGGGTGGCCAATACGCTCCAGGACGCCCTGTCCCTGCCACTATTGCCTACAACCAGTCTATCGTTGCTGCTTCGCTCTATGTTGACTATGTCTTCTTGGACACTGACGAGCGCCGAAGAATGGCTCAGAACCCCCACGAGTACTTGATCACCCAGCTTCAATTCACTGGTGATGAGTCCGTCGGTTCTTCCAGTAACAAGATCAAGCTTAACTTCAACCACCCTGTGAAGGAGCTTATCTGGGTTGTCCAACCCGATCAAAACGTGGACTACTGTTCCTCGCTTGTGTGTGACGCCCTCCTTTTCAAGGTGCTTGGTGCTCAACCTTTCAACTACACTGATGCTATTGATGCTCTTCCCAACGCTATCCATGCCTTTGGAGGACCCAATTCCGTCGCTGCTGGTGGCATCAATGGTGTGAACAACGCCTTCATTGACCAAAACGGTCTTTTCCACGATTCGGGTGCTGTTGACGAGTTCTTTCCTCCAAACTACTCTGGTTACTGGAACGGTCCTTCCAACCCTTACAACGAGCCCAACTTTGGCGGCCAACCTGTTCCCGGCAACCCCGATTACATTGGCGCCTACGGAACTGGTTATGCGGGTCCTTATGTATCCGATCCTTCCAAGACAGTTCACGGTGGCGTTGAATCTTCCGTGTCGGATGCCGGTACTTTCGTTTTGACTGAGACCTCTCTTGACCTCCACTGTTGGGGTCAAAACCCTGTCGTCACCGCTAAGCTTCAACTTAACGGCCAAGACCGCTTCTCAGAGCGTGAAGGTACCTATTTCTCATTGGTTCAGCCATACCAAGCCCACACTCGCAACCCTGATGAGGGTATCAACGTGTACTCGTTCGCCCTTCGCCCTGAGGAACATCAACCCAGTGGCACTTGCAACTTCTCGCGCATTGATAACGCAACTCTTCAACTTGTTCTATCCAATGCAACTGTCCAAGGTACTAACACTGCCAAGGTCAGAGTATATGCTACCAATTATAACGTAAAAATTCTTAGTGCGTTGAAAAGCTACCTACAAAGACAATGTGAGCTCTTGTCTTTGAAAAAAATGGTTAAGCACTCACATAATATGCTAGTAGCTAGTGAAATTGTCTGTTTTTGACTACATTCAATTTTGCAAAACACCTTGTTGTTCGGGAAACCCCTTAGAGCCTTCTACACCAAGCATAATACCGAAAGGGTTATGTGGCAGAGATTTAACTCTGGTATGGTAATAGTTAGAAGGATTGGGCAATCCGCATGCTTACTACCTAAATCCGCTATGTTAGGATATGGTAGGGCGTCAGAGACTGAACGGGTGTTGGTCGGTTATGAAGATGTAAACAATCTGAACTGGCTTAAGATACAGTCCAAACCATTAGGGAAACTTAGTGGAATACATTATTGGCTAAGGATAATGTCTGGAATGGGAGGATTGGCCTATAGTAATTAAAGAAACTAATATTATTTTAATATTAGTTGAAAAACCAATTTAAAGAAATCCATCTTATAAGATATATAATATGGATTCAAATTCACCATATAATGTTGCGTTCTACGGAAAACAAAAAATGGAAAATACGAAACATAATGGGAGAATAGAAACAAATATTACAATAAAACCAATGTACTCTATAGATGAAATATTACAATGTGGTATTATACACTATTGTGGTCGTAAATATTTAATGGATATGAAAGACCGTGATGAAATTATCAATTATAATAAACATTTTATTTTTGGTACCGATGACGAAATTTATCCTTCTTACCAATACAATCAACATAGAATCAATTATTTACAATTTATTTACCATTATAGAGAGAATAATGTAAAATATATTTTTGAAAATGGTAATCCTTATGATTTAAGAAGAATGAATGTTCAATGTTATCATGAAGATCATGACTATGTAGTAAACAATTATGATGTGAAGAAGTATATTCCAGGTCATTATGCAAAAAATGGTGTTGACCCTTACAATATGAAAAATCCTATGTGGAAAATTTATGAGAATGGCAAAGACTATTTGCTTATGTATTGTGAAAAAAATACACTTTGTAAATTATGTCCTCAAAGTTACCGAAAAATTACAGAATTTGAAGAAACAATAAATGCTGGTAAAAAAATTACATTTTATAAATTAGAAAATGGATATATTATGTCAAGCAACAATATTTATATACACCAAATCATTACTGATTGTTATGGTAACGGAAAAGGAACGAAACAAATTAGTGTTGACCATATTGATAGAGACCCGTTGAACAATACAATGGAAAATCTTCGCATTGCGACACGGGAAGAAGAAGAACAAAATTCAAAAGGAATTATGAAAGGTTCCATCCGTGCTAGAAAAAAAAGCGCAAAACCTCTACCTGAAGGTATCACAAAAGAAATGATGCGAAAGTATGTTTGTTATTACCATGAATGGTTAAATCCTGAACAAACAAGGTTTCGTGAATACTTCAAAATAGAAAAACATCCCAAATTAGATAAAATATGGATAGGGACAAAATCGGGAAAGATTTCCATACATGAAAAATTAAAACAGGCTAACAATGTCGTTGATGATTTAGAAAACGATATTTATCCTGTGAAATAAAAAGTAATTTTTATAGAAAATAACCTTTATTTCATGTATATAATTTGAAAAAGATGCTGTCATTACTAATGACACAATCGGAAGAAAGTTTGGATGAAAATTTTTTCTCTAATTTAAAACTCAATTATACTTTAATTTTTATCCTTTTTTTTTGCTCCAACACATTCGGGAGCAAAAATACTATTAACTCTAATCATGATATAAAAACAAACAAGATTTATATCATGGATAAAAAAGAAGAATTTATCAAAATGAAACAAGAACGCAGAGAGAAAAAGCGTATTGGAAAACGCTCCACTCATCCTGAAGAAGTCATTTTCATTTTTGAAAAAGTCTTGGAACACTGGAAAACCATTCGTATTTACAACACGATTGTACAAAATAATCCAAACTCGCACATTGATAAAAAGACAGTAGAGAGAATCGCCACAGGAAATAGCAAAGAGTATCAATACGAATTGTCTA
>Ga0209084_1002281_pt1 | contig 15064 bp, 13 predicted proteins | sample C_130820_MF_Meta_FD_187309 | JGI IMG/M metagenome (GOLD analysis project Ga0209084, IMG submission 187309) | Freshwater microbial communities from Lake Croche, Canada to study carbon cycling - C_130820_MF_MetaG (SPAdes) (version 2) | ecosystem: Environmental > Aquatic > Freshwater > Lake... | reverse complement strand
CCGGCATAGCCGCTAAAGCTGCGGCCATTGAAAGTGAAGCGCACCGTGGCCTTGCGGTCGATGCGGCTGCCCAGGGCAGCGATGCGTTGTCCGCTCATGCTGCTGCTCCCGTGCTGGGGGCGGCGTCTGGGTTCTCGCCGGGTTTGTAAAACTTGCTGAACTGGTAGCTCACGGTGTTGCGCTCGGCATTGAACCAGCGGCGGCAACCCGCGGAGTGCAGCCATTGTTCGCGGTGCAAGCCTTTGGGGTTTTTGCGCATGAACAAATAGTCGCCCCATTGTTCGTCGCTTAGCGCATCGGTATCGAGCGGCCTTGCGATATGCGCTTCGCCGCCGCAGCTAAATTCACTTTCGGCGCGGGGGCCGCACCAGGGGCAGGTAATTTTTAGCATTTCAGTTTTTGATAATTAGTTTTTTTGAATATAGGTTTCGGCCTATTGGCCGAGTTACTTTCTTTTGCTTCGCCAAAAGAAAGTAACCAAAGAAAAGGCGAGCCAAAGGCCGTGCCCCTGCGGGGTGCCTTGCGCTACTCGCGCCGCCCGGGGTCGGGCGCAAATTCGCTACGCTCAAACAAGCGCCCGCCCTGATCCGGTCGCCGCTGCGTTGCTCAGCACGGCCAATGGCCTGGGGAGTCCGCGTGTGCTCGTTCGCTGCGCTCACATTGCACACGCTTGTTGGCGCGCTGCGTCGCGCGGGCGCAACCGCTGCCGCGCTCGCTGTCCCGCTCTCGCATCCGCGCCAAGCATTTAGCCCTTGACTACGACTGCGACGTTCACCAATCGGGATAAACAAACCCGCACCGCAACCTCCCGCACCAACACCCTTATCCGGCTCAAAAAAACCAAATTGGGTATTCAAGCTCCCCTTCACCCCGGCGGGGGTGAAGGGGCGGGGGGGAAGCGGGGGGTAAAAACAGGTCCCACAGGAAAAATCTTTAAACATATCCAAACCTCAATGCGCCACACCCGCCGCACCATGCTCATCAATCAAATGCCCGGTATTAAACCGGTTCAGCTCAAACGCCGCATTGAGCGCATGCGGCCGGTCTTGTGCCATGGTGTGCGCCATCACCCAGCCCGAGCCGGGGGTCGCTTTGAAGCCGCCGGTGCCCCAGCCGCAGTTGAAGTACAGGCCTTTGATATGCGTCTTGGAAATAATCGGGCAGGCATCTGGCGCCACATCCACAATACCGCCCCATTGCCGGTTCATGCGCACGCGCCTAAAGATGGGGAAGAGTTCGCAAATCGCTTGGAGTGTGTGCTCGATGATGGGGAAGCTGCCGCGCTGGCCGTAGCCCACATAGGAGTCGATGCCTGCGCCGATGACCAGGTCGCCTTTATCCGACTGGCTGGCGTAGGCGTGGATGGCGTTGGACATGACCACCGTATGCAAAATTGGCTTCATGGGTTCGGAGACCAAGGCTTGTAGCGGATGGCTTTCCAATGGCAGGCGGATGCCGGCCATGCTGGCAATCACACTGCTATGGCCCGCCGCTACGACGCCGATTTTTTTGCTCTTAATTACGCCGCGTGTGGTCTCAATGCCTACGACCTGGTCGCCTTCGCGCTGCACGCCGATGACCTCGCAGTTTTGGATGATGTCCACACCGAGGCGGTCCGCAGCGCGGGCAAAGCCCCAGGCGATCGCATCATGGCGCGCCACGCCGCCGCGCGGCTGAAAGGATGCGCCCATGACGGGGTAGCGCAGGCTGTCGCTGGTGTTCATGATGGGCACCATGGCTTTGATTTGCGCGGGCGTGAGCACCACGCCATCCACACCGTTTAAGCGGTTGGCATTGACGCGGCGCTCGATGTCGCGCATGTCTTGCAGCGAGTGCCCCACGTTCATCACGCCGCGCTGGCTGAACATGGTGTTGTAGTTCAGGTCTTGCGACAAACCTTCCCACAACTGCAGCGCTTTTTCATACAAGTGTGTGGCGTCGTCCCATAAATAATTGGAGCGCACGATGGTGGTGTTGCGCGCGGTGTTGCCGCCGCCTAACCAGCCGCGCTCCACCACCGCGATATTGCGCATGCCGTGTTCTTTGGCCAGGTAGTAGGCCGTAGCCAGTCCGTGGCCGCCTCCGCCGACGATGATGGCGTCATAGCTGGATTTGGGTTCGGGGCTGCGCCATTGTTTTTGCCAGTTCTCGTGGTAAGACATGGCATTGCGCGCCAGCGCGAAGATGGAAAAGTGGCTCACAGGGGTACTTTCATTGCGGCTGAGGTGGTGAAGACGGCGCGGCGGGCACAGTGCTGGCCGTGCAGGCGCGGGCGCATTGCATAAATTGGTTGTCGCACTGCTGTTGTAGCTCCTGGGTGGCGCTTTTGAGGTCGGTGTTGTTATCGCTGCGCTGCTGCAGCCATTGCGAGGAGTCGGTCAGCGTGCCGCTGCGCGGGCGCCAGGCGTTCAACGTGTCTCGGAAAAAAAGGGTGGCCGAACTGAGCCAGGCATTGGGGTTGTTGTTTTTGCCGCATTGCGCTTTTTCAGAGCGGCACAGGCTGCGGCAGGCGTCGGCCTCTTGTGCTGTAGTGGGGGACATGCCGACCAGCGCACACAGGCCCAGCAGCAGCGGAAGTCCCAGAAATTTCAGCGAAGGCATACGGTTGGTTAGCACTCAATCACATTGACAGCCAGGCCGCCACGGCTGGTTTCTTTGTATTTTGTCATCATGTCCCGGCCGGTATCACGCATGGTCTTGATGACCTGGTCCAACGACACAAAATGCGTACCGTCGCCGCGCAAAGCCATGCGCGCTGCGTTGAGCGCCTTGACCGAGCCCATGGCATTGCGTTCGATGCATGGAATTTGCACCCGCCCGCCCACCGGGTCGCAGGTCAGGCCCAGGTTGTGTTCCATGCCGATTTCGGCCGCGTTTTCCACCTGCGCGGGCGTGCCGCCCATGACGGCGGCCAATCCGGCAGCAGCCATGGAGCAGGCCACGCCGACTTCACCCTGGCAGCCCACTTCGGCCCCGCTGATGGAGGCGTTTTCTTTGTACAGCAGCCCAATAGCCCCGGCCGTGAGCAAAAAGTCGCGCATGCCCTGGGTGTTGGCGCCGCTGACAAAGTGCTCGTAGTAGTGCATGACAGCCGGAATAATGCCCGCCGCGCCGTTGGTTGGGGCGGTCACCACGCGCCCGCCGGCCGCGTTTTCCTCGTTCACCGCCATGGCATAGACATTAACAAAGTCCAGGATGGTCAGCGGGTCGCGCAAGGCGGCCTCGGGGCGGGCGCTGAGGGATCGGTGCAGTTCGGCGGCGCGGCGCTTGACCATCAGGTTGCCGGGCAAATGGCCCTCGGTGCGGATACCGCGCGCCACGCAGGCACGCATAGCGTCCCAAATGGCGTCCAGGCCGGCGTCGACCGCCGCGTCGTCGCGCCAGGCGTGTTCGTTGGCGCGCATCACCTGGGCAATGCTCATGCCGGTGCTTTGGGTGATGGCCAGCAGCTCGTCGCCACTGTGAAAGGGGTAGGGCAGTACCGTGCGGTCGGCGACGATGCGCGGGGCCTCGTGGGTGGCGGCGTGCTCAGCATCGGCGTCTTCCTGCGAGACCACAAAGCCGCCGCCCACCGAGAAATAGCGCCGCTCTGACAGGACCGTCCCGGCACCGTCAAAGGCGATAAATTTGACGCCATTGGGGTGAAAAGACAGGGTCTCGCGCCGTAAAAACAGCACATCGGTCTTTTCCGTAAAGGGTGTCGGACGTGTGCCGCCCAGCGCAATGGATTTGTCTTTGCGGATTTTTTGCAGGCGCTGGGCAATAGTGTCGGGGTCTATGCTGTCGGGCAGCAGGCCCTCTAGGCCCAGCATGACGGCGGTATCGGTGCCATGGCCTTTGCCGGTGGCGCCCAGCGAGCCATACAGGCGGGACTCGACGCGGGCGGTTTGCTCTAGCAGGCCGTCGGTGCGCAGCGCCTGGACGAACAGGGCCGCAGCCTTCATCGGCCCCACCGTGTGCGAGGACGACGGACCGATTCCGATTTTGAAGAGATCAAAGACACTCAGGGACATGGCGCATATCCTTAAGAAGGCACTGGAAACAAGCGATGATTGTCGTTGTGGCAGTGCGCCCCCGATTGTTCGCCATACGACGTATGCCAATGCCCAGGCGACAGGCCCCCTGGCGTTTAGATGCAAGTAGGTGTCGCACCAGGGGTGGGGAATGCTTGCTGCACTGGGGATACTCATTGCCTACCTGAAGTGATGGACGTTTTGGAGATGAGCCATGGATGACACTGTGACCTTGAACAGCGCCGAGAGCGCCCCGCGCACCCGCCGTAGCGCCGGCGGCCGCGAAGCCAAGCGCGCCTTGCGCTCGGCCCGCAGCGCGCAGGCCGCGCCCTTCATCACGCGCAACATTCCCTTCTACGAGGTGCTGGACGCCGACAACCTGGCCATCATCGAGCGCAATGCCGACACCATTTTGGAGGAAATCGGCATCGACTTCCGCGACGATGCTGAAGCCCTGGACATCTGGCGCAAAGCGGGCGCCGAAGTCACGGGCGAGCGGGTGCGCTTTCCCGGCGGCATGTGCCGCGCCATTGTGCAAGCGAGCGCACCGCGCGAGTTCACCCAATACGCGCGTAACCCGGCGCATAACGTGGTCATCGGCGGCAAGAACACCGTGTTCGCCCCTTCCTACGGCTCGCCTTTCGTGCGCGACCTGGACAAAGGCCGCCGCTACGCCACCTTGCACGACTTTGAAAACTTTGTGAAGCTGGCCTATATGGCCAACTCCATCCACCACAGCGGTGGCACGATTTGCGAGCCTGTGGACTTGCCGGTGAACAAGCGCCATTTCGATATGGTGTATGCGCACATGAAGTACAGCGACAAGCCCTTTATGGGCTCGGTGACCAAGCCCGAGCGCGCGCAAGACACGGTAGAAATGGCCGCGCGCCTGTTTGGCGACAACTTTATCGACCCGGCTACCGGCAAAAACCGCACCGTGTGCATCAGCCTAATCAACGCCAACTCGCCCATGACCTTTGACGAGACCATGCTGGGCGCGGCCAAGGTTTATGCGCGGGCCAATCAGGCCACCATCATCACGCCCTTTATCCTGGCCGGCGCCATGTCGCCGGTCACCGTGGCCGGTACCTGTGCCCAGACCCTGGCCGAAGCATTGGCCGGCATGGCTTTTGTGCAATTGGTCAACCCCGGCGCGCCGGTGGTGATGGGCAGTTTTGCGTCCTCGGTGTCTATGCAGTCGGGTGCACCTACGTTCGGCACACCCGAACCTGCGCTGGTGCTGTATGTGATGGCCGCGCTAGCGCGTCGTCTGGGGGTGCCCTTTCGCTCCGGCGGTGGCTTATGCGGCTCCAAGATTGCGGATGCACAAGCGGCCTCGGAGTCGGCCAACACCATGATCCCCACCTGCCTGGCTGGCGTCAACTTTGTGTTGCACACCGCCGGTTGGTTAGAGGGCGGCCTGTCCATGGGCTATGAAAAATTCATCATGGACTGCGACCAGGCCGGCATGATGCACACCTTGATGGCTGGCGTGGACATGAGCGAGAACGGCCAGGCCATGGACGCCATCCGGGAAGTGGGCCCCGGCAAACACTTTTTGGGTTGTGCCCACACCCAAGCCAACTTCGAAACCGCGTTTTACCGCTCGCCGATTACCGATAACAACAGCTTTGAGCAGTGGGAAGCAGAAGGCGGCGTGGATCTGTCGGTGCGCGCTAATTCGCTGTGGAAGAAAAACCTGGCCGAGTACGAAGCCCCGGCCCTGGACCCGGCTACTGACGAAGCAATTTTGGATTACGTGAACCGGCGCAAGGCCTCGTTTCCGGATTCGAATATCTGAGAAATCTGGCAGTCGGCAGCACCAAGGTTTAATGACCGAGGCGCTTGGAGCACTGATGCGCTATGCCTTTGACGGACTCGGTGCGCGGCGCGTAGAGGCCTTTACCGAAGAACAGAATCTTGCCAGCAGATTACTGTGCGAGAAATTCGGCATGCAGCTTGAAGGCATTATGCGCAAGGACCGCATTACGCCCAGTGGGTCAGTGCGCAATACCTGTATCTACGCGGCAGTCGCCTCAGACCAATAGCGCGGCTATATGCGCCACATTTCACGCTAGGGCGCGCAGTGGACGCTGGCCGGGCCCTAAGCCGCCGCCTTCTGCCGCTTGGCCAGCACCTCGTCCAACCAATCCACGCGCATTTCGGGCACGGCGGTGATTAGCTTTTGGGTATAAGGGTGCTCGGGGTTTTCGAAGATTTTGTCGGTGCTATCAAAAGCCACAAACTGACCTTGCAGCATCACGGCGGTGCGGTGGGCGATGCGGTGCACCACGTCCAAGTCGTGGGTGATCAGGATGTAGGACAGGCCCAGTTCGCGCTGCAATTTACGCAAGAGCGTCAAAATTTCTTCAGCCACCAGCGGGTCTAGCGCCGAGGTGGGTTCGTCCAGGATGATGAGGTCGGGCTTGGCCGCCAGCGCGCGGGCGATGCAGACGCGCTGCTTTTGGCCGCCCGAAAGCTGTCCGGGGCGCCGCTCCAGGTAGTCCTGGGGCAGCTCGACCAAGGTCATCAGCTCCTGGGCGCGGGCATTGACCTCGGCGCGTCCTGCACCGAAGTAAAACTCGACCGGCCGGCCGATGATCTCGCGCAGGGTCTGGCGCGGGTTGATGGCCACATCGGGGATTTGGTAGACCAGTTGGATGGTGCGCTTGAGTTCTTTGCTGCGCTCTTGGAGCGTAGGCGGCAGCGCCTTGTCCTGGAACACGATCTGCCCGCTGCGCGGAGGCAGAAGGCCGGTAATGATGCGCGCCAACGTGGACTTGCCCGAGCCGGACTCGCCCACCACCGCCACGGTTTCGCCGCGCTGCACGTCCAGCGAGACGCCGCGCACCACATGGAAGTCGCCGTAATAGGCATGGCAGTCTTGCACCGACAGCACTTTTTCCGGCTGCACCGTGGCGCCAGAGGCCCGCTCGCTGGCCGCTGCGCCGCGCACGGCTACCAATCGGGCGGTGTAGTCCTGTTTGGCGTCGTGCAGAATCTGTTGGGTCAGGCCTTCTTCGACCTCTTTGCCGTGGCGCAGCACCTTGATGCGGTCGGCCACCTGGGCTACCACGGCCAAATCGTGGGTGATGTAGAGCGCGGCGGTGTGGTACTGGCGGATCAGCGACTTGAGCAGGATCAGCACCTCAATCTGGGTGGTCACATCCAGCGCCGTGGTGGGCTCGTCGAGCACCAGCACATCGGGTCGGCAGGACATGGCCATGGCCGCCATGGCGCGCTGCAACTGGCCTCCCGACACCTGGTGCGGATAGCGGCTGCCAAAGTTTTGCGGATCGGGCAGGTCCAGGGCGGTAAAGAGTTCGCGCGCCCAGGCCTCGGCCTCGGGACGGGTCATTAATTTGTGCAGTACCGGGGCCTCGCAAACCTGGTCCATTAGGCTGTGCGCTGGGTTGAAAGCGGCAGCGGCCGATTGGGCGATGTAGGCGATGCGCTTGCCGCGCACTTCGCGGCGGCCTTCGGCGTCCAGCGCACGGATATTGACGCCGCCCAACACCACTTCGCCCCCGGCGATGTGCACGCCGGCGCGTGCATAGCTCATGCTCGAGAGGCCAATAGTCGACTTGCCCGCGCCGCTCTCGCCGATCAGGCCCAGCACCTCGCCGCGTTTTAAGTGCAGATTGACGTTGTCAACAATGACGTTGCCGGCAATGCTCACCAGGCGCAGGCCGGTGATGCTCAAAATAGTGGAGTCGTCCATACCCAGCGGTCTTTCTCAGAGTTCGGCCTGGGCGCCCGAGGGGCGCGCATCAATCGAGAGCATCCAGTCCACCACCAAATTGACCGACACGGTCAGCAAGGCGATGGCCGTGGCCGGGTAGATCGGGGCCATCATGCCGAAGTTGATGGCCGCTGCGTTTTCACGCACCATGCCGCCCAGGTCGGCGTAAGGGGGTTGGATGCCCAGGCCAAGAAAGGACAGGCCGGCGATAAACAGGAAGTTAAAGCAAAAGCGCAGGCCAAACTCGGAGACCAGCGGCGCCCAGGCGTTGGGCAGAATTTCGCGGGTAATTACCCACCACAGGCCCTCGCCGCGCAGGCGGGCGGCCTCGACGTATTCCATGACGGTCAGGTTCATGCCCAGGGCGCGCGAGAGGCGAAACACCCGGGTGGAATCGAGCACCGCAATCGTCATGATCAGTGTGGGGATGCTCGAGCCAAACACGCCCAGAATGATGAGCGCAAAAATCAGGCTGGGTATGGACAGCATCACATCCACCAAGCGGGTGAAAAACACGTCCACATAGCCACCCATCACCGCGCTAACCAGGCCGGTGAGGATGCCGATGATGAAGGACAGCGTCGTAATGGCCAGCGCCACGCCGATAGTCATGCGGCTGCCGTACATCATGCGGGTAAGCATGTCGCGGCCGATCTGGTCGGCGCCAAAAATCATTTTCATCGAAGGTTCGTCCCACGTGCCGCCCACATTGGCGGACTCGGAATAGGGCGCAATCCAGGGCGTAAACAAGGAAATCACGATAAAAAGCCCGACCACCGCCAGCCCGAAGGCAGCCGATGCGGTCAGCTTGTGTCCAAAGAGTTTCATGGTGGGTCTGGGGGCAAAAGCTCAGCGCTGGTGGCGCAGGCGCGGGTTAACAAGAATCACCAAAATATCGGCCAGCGTGTTGAGCAAGACAAACACGGTGGCAAAGGTCAGGCCGCAGGCCTGGATCACGGGCACGTCGCGCTTAGAGACGCCGTCCACCATGTACTGACCCAGACCAGGGTAAACAAACACCGCCTCGATCACCACCACGCCCACGACCAAGTAAGCCATATTGAGTGCAATGACGGTGATGATGGGCGCTGCCGCATTGGGCAAGGCGTGGCGCACGATGACGCGCCGCCGGGGCGCGCCCTTGAGGAAAGCCATCTCAATATAGGGCGTGGACATGACCGAGAGCACCGAGCTGCGCGTCATGCGCAGCATGTGCGCCGCCACGAGCAGCGTCAGGGTTAGGGCGGGCAGAGTGGTTTGGAATACCCGCTCGCTAAAGCCCATGCTGCCAGAGACCATGGCCAGTGATGGGAACCAGTGCACATTGACCGCAAAAAAGATGATCAGCAGGTAGGCGATGAAAAACTCAGGCAGGGAAATGGCGATCAAGGTCAGCACATTGGCCAGACGGTCAGACCACTTGCCTTCGTTGATCGCTGAAAGCACGCCCAGGCCCACCGACAGCGGGATGGCGATCAGGGCAGCATAACCGGCTAAAAACAAGGTGTTGCGCAGGCGGGGCAGCAGGTCGTCAATGATGACGCGCTTGTTAGTCAGGGCCACGCCCAGGTCGCCATGCAAAGCGCCCACCAACCAGTTCCAGTAGCGCAGGTGCGCTGGAACATCCAGACCCAGTTCGCGGCGGAAAACCACCAGGGCTTCGGGTGTAGCGCCCTGTCCCAGAACGGCCGAGGCCACATCGCCGGGCAGAATTTGGGTGCAGACAAATATCAACACCGAGACGGCAAACAGGGTCAAGATACCCAGAAGCAGCCGGTTAACAATCAACTTGGCCATGAGGTGCGATCGGTAAGAAAAAAACTGCGCTCGCATAACGAGCGCCCCGGCAAGCATAACGCCTGCGTCTAACGAACCAAAATATAGAGCAAAAAAAGGGGCCGGGCGTAAACCCGACCCCTCTTTCTATGTTGCATTACGACGCGGCCTGATGCCAGACCGGTATCTGTGCGCCTTTAGGCGAACCAACCCTTCTCAGGGATACGGTCGTCGCCCATGTCATAGCGGCCAGAAACGGTCAGACCTTGCAACTTGGTCGTGTGCGCATCCAGGTAGTCCTGCACCGCATAGTTGACCATGCCGGCGTTTTGCGAAACCAGATCCTGGCAGTGCGAGTACATCTCTTGACGCTTCTTCTGGTCGATTTCGACGCGCGCTGATTCCAGCGTTTTGCTGAAATCGGCGTTCTCAAAGTGGCTGTCGTTCCAAGGGTTGCCTTTACCGCCATAGAAAATAGAGGTCAGCTGGTTGTCGATGGTCGGACGGTTGCCCCAGTACACCGCGCAGAAAGGCTGCTTGAGCCAAATGTTGTCCCAGTAGCCGTCGGCCGAAACGCGCTTCAAGTCCAAGTTGATGCCGGCTTTGGAGAGCGATTCCTGGAAGATTTGGCCCGCGTCGGTCGCACCGGAGAAGGCGCCTTCAGACACTTGCAGCTCAATCGCGCCGGTGTGGCCCGATTTCTTCATATGGAACTTGGCTTTTTCGGGATCAAAGCGGTTCATCGTCTGGTTGGGGTTGTAGAACTTCATCTTCGGTCCGACGCAGTTGTCGTTACCCACCGATGCGTAGCCGCTGTAGACGTTGTCCACGATTTTTTGGCGGTCGATACCGTACTTCAGCGCCAGCATCACGTCGCGGTTATTAAACGGTGACTTGTCAGTGTGCGCCACAAAGCAAAAGCGGTTGCCCATGCCCGGGGTACGCGAGATTTTCAGGTTGGGGTTCTTGGCCAGCAAACCTGCCGTCTTGGGGTTGACACGGTTGATGATATCGACGGTGCCGGTTTGCAGTGCAGTGGTGCGCTGCGAGGCGTCGCCGATGTAGATCAGCTCGACGCGGTCAAAGTTACCGCGGTTGGGCTTCCAGTAGTTGCCAGGCTTGCGTTTGAAGGTGGCACGCACGCCAGGTTGGAACTCATCGAGGGTGAAAGCGCCGGTTCCGTCAGGCTTGCTGAAGTCTTTGTAGCCGTTGGGCACCACGATTATGTGGTAATCGCTCAGGTTGAAAGGCAAGTCCACATTGCCCTTGCTCATGGTGATTTGCACCTGGGTGGCGGACAGCTTTTTGATCTCTTTGATGTCTGCAAGCAATGCCTTGGCGGGCGATTTGGTTTCGCCGCGGTGCATATTGAGCGAGTAAATCACGTCATCGGCATCCAGTGTCTTGCCCGAGGTGAAGGTGATTCCTTTGCGCACATTGAACACCCAATCGGCAGCACCTGGTTTGACTTCCCAGCTCTCAAACAGTTCGCCTACGGCGTCACCGTTGTCGGCCACTTCCACCAGGTTGTTCCAAAGCATTAGGCTCATGGTGATCGGGATGGAGTCGGCGTAAGTCAGTGGGTCCAGGCTGTCGGAAGGAGATCCGCCTTCCATGCCCATGCGCAGAGTGCCTCCTTTTTTCGGGGTGCTTTGCGCCATGGCAGGCGACACACCCAAGGTGGACGCCAGGCCTACCGCCGAAGCTCCGAGAATAATTTGGCGACGGTCGAGGATGATGCCCGAGTCGCTTTGTTGTTCGACATTTGCCATTTTTGAAGATCTCCAATCCAAGCAGATTTATAAACAGTGCCCCGCCAGCCCCTGTAAAAATCAGGCTATGCGGGTACGGAGTGCAATAAGCCTTGCGCTCTGCGGGCATAGTAATTCAATCCGAGGCGACCCTCAAGCGCTCCGTATTGGCATATTCCCTAGGTTTTGCCCAAATACTGTGCAAGCGGACAATTCCTGAAATTGAGGCGGTCGCGCCCCGAATCAGGGCTCTTGAGGCCCAGGGGGCCCTTAGCGGCCGCGCCATTGCGGTGGACGCTTCTCGCCAAAGGCGCGGGGGCCTTCGGCCGCGTCCTCTGAACGCAGCATGGTTTGGTAGGTAGGCAGCGTGCCCCCGCGCAGCACCTTGTAGCCCTGGGCCAGCGGCAAAGCGGCCGTAGCGCGCAAAATTTCGAGCAGCGCCCCCACCGCCAGCGGCGCCGCCTGCACGATGTGCTGGGCCAGCGCCTGGGCCGAGGCCAGCAAAGCCTCGGGCGTGACGACCTGGTTGACCAGACCCCAGCGCGCCGCCTCGGCCGCCCCCATGCGCCGGCCGGTGAGCAGCAATTCCAGCGCGATCGCGCGCGGCAGGCGCTGGGGCAGGCGCAGCAGGCCGCCCGAATCGGCCACCATGCCTAATTTGACCTCGGGCAAGGCAAATTCGGCGCTCTCACTGGCCACGATCAGGTCGGCCGCCAAGGCCAGCTCAAAGCCCCCGCCCATGGCCAGGCCGTTGACGGCGGCTATCACCGGTTTGCCCAGCTCAAAAAACTCGGTCAGGCCACCAAAACCGCCCGGCCCATGGTTGGCGTCGATGGCCTCGCCCTCGGTGGCGCCGGACAGATCCCAGCCGGCCGAGAAAAAGCGCCCGGTGCCCGTCAGGATGCCCACGCGCAAGTCCGGCGTGTCGCGCAGGCGGCAAAAGGCCTGGTACAGCGCTAAACTGGTGGGCACATTGATGGCATTGGCCTTGGGGCGGTTCAGGGTGATGGTGAGCACGCCGCCGTGGGCGACGCAGGAAACAGCTTCAGCCATGGGCTTCTCCGGTTAGTCGAATCAGGGCGTCCACCGCCAGTACGCCCTGCCCGGCGGGCAGCACCAGCACCGGGTTGACGTCCAGCTCGTGCAGCGTATCGGCGTGCGCTTGGGCGTAGGCGGCAATGGCCATGATGGCGTCGACCAGCGCGGGCACATCGCCGGCGGCGTGGCCCCGAAAACCGGCCAGCAGCGGCCAGACCCTCAGGCTGGCCAGCGCCGCCTCTACTTGGGTGCGCTCCAAAGGAAAGAGCAGGGTGCGCGCATCTTGCAGCAACTCCACCAGAATGCCGCCCGCCCCCAGCGTGAGCGAGAGGCCAAACTGCGCATCGCGCTGCACGCCAACGATGATTTCGGCCACCACCTGCCCGGCCATCTGCTCGACCAAAAACTGGTCCGACAAGTGGGCCATGCGCGCCACCGCCTCGCGCACGCCCTGGGCGTCGCGCACCTGCAGCTGCACGCCACCGGCCTCGGTCTTGTGGGCCAGATCGGCGGCCACGGCCTTGACCACCACCGGGTAGCCGATGCTGTCGGCATAGGCCGGCGCCTCGCCCGCGCGCACTTGCGCGCCGCGCGGTACCGGCAGCCCGTAAGCGGCCAGCGCGGCCTTACCCTGGACTTCAGTCAGGGTGCGCACCGGCCCGCCGCTTGCCGGGGCGACAGCGGCCAGGGGTTGGGCAGAGGGCTGCGCCGCGCGCGCCGCGCCGATGGCAGCGGCATGCGCAATGGCGTCCAGGCAATGGGCGATGCCGTGCATGGGCGCGATGCCCTGCGCGATCAGCGCCAAAGCATGGCTTTCGGGCAGGTCCTCGGGCAAGGACGCGACGACCGTGGCCCCCCGCCCCCCGGCGCGTGCGGCGGCGGCAAAAGCGCCCACCGTGGTGGACCAGCTCTCGGCGCTGCAGCGGTCCAGGCGGGGGTAGTCCAGCACCAATAGGTGGGCGTCAAACTGGCAGTCCATCAGGCCGGCAAAGCACTCCGTCTGCGCGGCCAGATCGCCCCAGATATAGGTGTGGTAGTCCAGCGGATTGGCCACGTTGACCTTGTCGCCCAGCACGGCGCGCAGGCGTGCGTCGGCTGCTGGCGGTATGGGCGGCATCTCCAGGCCGCGCGGCTGGGCCAGGTCGGCGACCAAAGAGGCTTCGCCGCCCGAGCAACTGGCAGAAATAATGCGCTTGCCTTGCAGCGGCCCATGCACATGCAAAAACTTGCAGGTCTCGATCAGCTCGGCCGGATCGCGCACCCGCGCAATGCCGCAGCGCGCAAACAGCGCCTCGTACAGGGCGTCGGGCCCGGCCAGCGAGCTGGTGTGGCTCATGGCGGTTTGCGCGCCCAGCGCCGAGGAGCCCGCCTTCAGCGCCACCAAAGGCACGCCCTGGCGCAAGGCCTTGATCGCCACGCGGGAAAACGCCGCCACGTCGTCCAAGCCTTCGATATGCATGCCGATGACGGTTACACGCGGGTCCGACAGCAGGCTCTCGACCAGGCTCTCCATGCTGTTGCCCGCTTTATTGCCCACGGTGATCAGATAGGCCAAGGGCAGGCCACGGGTTTGCATGGTCAGGTTCAGGCCGATATTACCGCTTTGCGTAATCAAGGCCACGCCCTGGCTTTGGCGCTGGCCGCCATGTTGGTCCGGCCACAGGGCCACGCCGTCCAAATAGTTGAGCATGCCGTAGCAATTGGGGCCGATCAGCGCCATGGTGCCCGCCGCCTGCACCAGCTCGGCTTGCAGCGCCACGCCATCGCCGCCCACTTCCGCAAAGCCCGAGGCATAGCAAATTGCGCCCCCGCCGCCGCGCGCAGCTAACTGGCGCACGATGTCCACCGTGGCCTGGCGCGGCACGGCGACAAAGCTGGCGTCCGGCGCCTCGGGTAGCGCATCGACACTGGCAAAGCAAGGCAGGCCGTCCATCTCTGAGCGCATGGGGTGTACCGGCCAGATCTGGCCGTCAAAGCCCAAGGCTTTGCATTGGCGCACCACCTCCTGGGCCGAAGCGCCACCGAACACCGCGATATGGCGCGGCGACAACAAACGCCGCAGCGCTTTGGACTCGGCCACGGTTGCCATGGTCAGCCGCCGTGCACGCGCAACATGGCGCGCGAAATAATGTGGCGCTGAATTTCGCTGGTGCCGTCCCAAATGCGCTCCACCCGCGCATCACGCCAAAAGCGCTCAATCGGCAATTGACTCATCAGGCCCATGCCGCCAAAAATTTGCAGCGCGTTATCGGTCACGCGCGCCAGCGCTTCGGAGGCAAACAGCTTGGCCATGGCCGCGTCCGAATCCGTCATGCTGCCCTGGTCGCATTTCCAGGCCGCTTGCAAAGTCAGCAACTCGGCAGCGGCCAGCTCGGTCGCCATATCGGCCAGCTTGAAACCGGTGCCCTGGAACTTGCCAATCGATTGGCCAAACTGCTTGCGCGTCGCGGCCCACGCGGTGGCCATTTCCATTACCCGCTGACCGCGCCCCACACTGGTGGCGGCCACCGTCAGGCGCGTAGGGCCTAGCCACTGGCCCATCAGGTCAAAGCCCTGGCCTTCGTCGCCCAGGCGCTTGTAGGCCGGCACCCGGCAATCGGTGAAAAACAGTTCGCACTGGTGGTAGCCCCGGTGCGAGACGCAGGCCGGCCCGCGCCGCACGGTCAGGCCCGGCGAATCCAGGTCGACCAAAAAGCCGGTGATTTTTTTCTTCGGTCCATGCGCCGTGTCCTCGACGCCGGTGG